>Ga0075118_10000624_pt1 | contig 30571 bp, 31 predicted proteins | sample AntAceMetag02UKE_FD_69794 | JGI IMG/M metagenome (GOLD analysis project Ga0075118, IMG submission 69794) | Saline lake microbial communities from Ace Lake, Antarctica - Antarctic Ace Lake Metagenome 02UKE | ecosystem: Environmental > Aquatic > Non-marine Saline and Alkaline > Saline | place...
CGCCATCGTTACGCCCGTAGCTTCTCCAAATTTAAGAACGCCTATCCCTTCACTTCCTGCTCACCTTTGTTGCACCGCAACCACTTGCGTTGCAGTAGCTCCTGCTATGGGATGCTTGTGATTTTGTATTTTTCAAAAATACGGGCCCGAGCCGGCACGGCCCGGACGAATTCGCCTACGGTGGTTTCAAGATTTGCAGTGTTCATAAAATAAGGGGGTTAAGGGGATCCGGCTACGATGTCGGCTCGATCACGATCTGGGCCCAACCGACATCCGCGTGCGAGTGCTACGGTGGATCCGATTGATCTAGATCAAAACGCGCGGCAGATTCGCCGATTTGGCCATTGCCGCCGCCTCGCTCCCCGCCAACACCCTTCGCTGCTGTGCCTGCCGCATTCACCAAGCCTTCCCCCGCCCCTGCTGTTCCTTTTCGTCCGGTCACCGCTTGGCGGACCGCCGTTGTTTTCTTAGCGATCACGGCCCTGCTCGGCGCGCTGTTACGCAGCCTCATCGTCTGGCCGCTCGACGGGCTCAACTACGCCCACCTCCTCCATACCCATTCGCACATCGCCTTCCTCGGTTGGGTGTTCAACGCCTTTTTCGCGGTCGGGCTGGTGGCCTTCGTGCCGGGCGCGGCACACGCCTCTTGGCGGCGGCTTTTCATCGTCCTCCAAATCGCCGTGGTGGGTATGCTCTTTTCGTATCCTTGGGAAGGATACGGGCCGATCAGCATCACTTTTTCCACCCTGCACATGGGCGCCGCCGTCGTCTTCGCGTGGCGACTCTGGCGCAGTTCCCCCATCACCCTCACGCCCGCCGCCCGACCTCATTTGCGGATCGCGCTGTGGGCGTTGGTCCTCTCCGGCATCGGACCGCTGGTGCTCGGGCCATTGGCCGCCGCCGATCTGCGCGATGCGCCCGCTTACGCGCTCTCGATCTACTACTACCTGCACACCCACTACAACGGGTGGTTCCTGTTCTTCCTCCAAGCCGTGGCGCTCCAATCCCTCGGCGCGCGCGCCGATCTGACGGCAGCCCGGCGCGCGGCGAACTGGCTAGGTATCGGCCTCGTGCTCACCTTCGCCCAATCTACCTTGTGGCTGGGTCCGCCGAGCATCGTAACGTGGATTGCGACGATCGGTGGGATCGCTCAACTCATCGGCTGCGGCTGGATGTTGCGCGCCGTCCGCACGGCACCGTGGCGCACCTTGCCCCCCGTGACCCGCGCACTCGTGCTGATCGCCGTCGCCAGTTGGTTACTCAAACACGGCCTGCAAGCCGCCGCCGCGTGGCCGGGTCTGCTGGGGCTGGTCAATCATCGCTTCATCGTGATCGCCTTTCTGCATCTCGTATTTCTCGGCATCGTCACCCCGGCTTTGCTCGCCTACGCGCTGCACCGCGACTGGCTGCAACCCACCCGATTGATTCGAGTGTCATTGGTGCTGCTGTTGGGGGGCACGCTGGTGAGCCAACTCGTGCTGGTCGGCTGGCCGATGATGACAACCTTGCCCCCGATCAATCCCTTCTGCCTGCTCGCAATCAGCGCGATTGTCGCGGCCTTCGGCACGCTGGGATTACTCCGCCGGCGTTCCTAAGTCGTGATGGAGTGCGCCGCGGTGAGGCGGAAAATATTGAGCCGCGTGCCTTTAAGATAGTTCTCCCAATCCCCCGTCATCTTGACGATCGAATTATGCATGGGGCACGGATCTCCGCTGCCACACCAATTGGGACCAAACGGACACATGATCGTGGAGTCGGTGCGTTCAAACTCGGCCACAATTTCGAACAGGGAAATCTCTTCCGGCTTTCGCTTCAGCCAATATCCGCCGCCCGGCCCGCGCGTCCCGTCGATCAAACCCAACGACGAAAGCGTAGTGAGGACCTTGGCCACGACGGGCTGCGTCAGCTCCCGCGCCGCCGCGATCTCGGCCGAGTTTAACTTGGTTTTCCCGCCATCATAATGCTCCGCCAAGACGCTCATGGCGGCGATGGCGGTTTGGGCGAGTTTACCGAAACGAATCATCATATACTTCGAATGAACTACGCCGAAGGCGCGGCGTCACCCGAATTATTCTTCTGGCTTTCGGTCATCTCCGGGTGGGGCTGACGTAGGATCGGTAAGGCTATTTTAAGGCCCACGGTGAGAATCAAAAATCCCCACGCCCAGATGCCGGCGCTGACCTGCGTCTCCACCATACTGGGCTGATACTCCACGATCTCATGCAGGGTCGAGGGCACGAAAGCCGGGATGATGAGGCCCATCCCTTTCTCGATCCAAATCCCCGTAAACGCCAAGGCGCAGGCGATCATCAGCCAAACGGGATGCTCCACGACTCGGGGTCGCAAAAACATGATCGCCGCGATGATGCCCATCGCGACCGCCGACCAAATCCACGGCACCAATCCATTCGCACCGTGCAGGCCGAAGAACAGGTAACGTAATGACGCCGTGTGCGCGCTGCCGGCATACAGTTCGGTGAACAGTTCCGAGATCACCATGAGCAGATTGATCAACAACGTGATCCGCACGATGTTAACGAGGATCTGCACGGGCCGATCCCCGATTTTCACATCGCACAGCCGCCGCAGGATGTAGAGCAGCACGATGATAAAGGCCGGCCCCGAAACAAAGGCCGTCACCAAAAAGCGCGGCGCCAACAACGCAGTATTCCAAAACGGCCTCCCGCCCAGTCCCGAATACAGAAACGCGGTGACGGTATGAATCGAGATCGCCCACCCAATCGACAGAAATACGAACGGTACATACCAGCGCGGATTCGGCACCTGTCCGCGGAAACGCGTGTAGAGCAGGTAGCCGCAGATGTGCAGGTTGATCAGCAGGTAGCCGTTGAGGACGATCACGTCCCACGTGAGCATCGAGATCGGAAAATTAAACTCCCCTAACCCGGGAATGAGATGCCAGAACCGATCGGGTCGACCGAGATCCACCACCACAAAACATACCGCCATGACGATGGCCGCGATGGCCAGCAGTTCGCCCACGATGGTGACATCGTGCATCTCACGATCGTGATAAAGGTAGGCTGGAATCACCATCATCACCCCGCCCGCGGCGAGGCCCACCATGAAGGTGAAATTAGCAATGTAGACGCCCCAAGAAACATGGTCCGTCATGCCGGTCACGATCATGCCGTCACGCACCTGCACCGCCCACGCATGCAGGCCCACCAAGGCGATGGTCGAGAGCAGAATCATCCACGCGTAGAACCACCAGGATCCGTCGGTCGCGTCCTTGATCGCCTGCCACAAGAACTTGGGATAGCTGTGGAGGTGGTCTTCCGCCGGCGGCGCGATCACGACCCCGGCAGGGGCAGGGGCAGAGAGGTTCGAGTTACTCATCGAAGAAGTAGAAGAAACTGGGTTTCGTGCCCAACTCCTCCTTGAGGACGAAGACGCGTTTGTTTTCGAGCACCCACCGAATCTCGGACTCGGGATCGAGCAAATTACCGAAGACGCGCGCGCCGGTCGGGCACGCTTCGAGGCAGGCTGGGAGGCGACCGTCGCGGGTGCGGTGCAGGCAGTAGGTGCACTTTTCCATCACGCCTTGCGGGCGGATGCGGTTGGAGAGATAGCCTTGGTCAGGGTTGATTTCCTCGGCCGGAATCTGCGGCTTGCTCCAGTTGAAACGGCGGGCGTGATACGGGCAGGCGGCTTCGCAATAGCGGCAGCCGATACACCAGTTGTAATCGACTACCACGATGCCGTCCTTCTCTTTCCAGGTCGCTTCGACCGGGCAGACATCGACGCACGGCGGGGAGTCGCACTGCTGGCACTGGACCGGCATGTAGAACTTGTCGGACTTCGGCACGGGGCCGTCGTAGTTGACGTTGCCCTTGGCGAGATCGAGGGAGCCTTTTTCCATCTCGAGGACGCGGATGTAGGAATTGCCCGAGGGACGATCGTGATTGTTTTCGACGTGGCAGGCTTCAGCACAACGCCGACACCCGACGCAGATGGAAAGGTTTAGCGCGTAACCGAGTTTCACGCCCTCTTGCGGGCGGAGATCGCGCACTTCGACGTCTGCCCCGTAGTCCTCTTTCGTATCCTTCACAATGCGATCCAGCACGAGCGCCATGTCGACGGGCGAAAGCTCGCGGTAGTGCTTCTGCAAAAAGTCATCCACCGACTCGTTGGCGGCCCACTCGGTGAGTGGCGCGACGGCCTTGGCAAACGCGGCTGCTCCGAGAGTGGCGCCGACTGCTTTCAGGGCGGTGCGACGGGTGATGCCGCCCGTCTTAGGCGTGGGAGTAGGAGAGGAAGGAGGAGAGCGATCAATCATGTCCGAGGGGGTTGACGGTCAATAAAGGTTGAGGAGGAAATTAGTGTTCAGCGTCGGCCGCGTGGGCAGCGTCGCGGGCCTTTTGTTCGATTGCTCCGCGGTCGCGCGGCGGGAAAAGCGGGTTCACTTGCGGAAACGCCGGGGCGTGCACGTCGTGGCAATCGATACAGCGATTGCGGCGACGTTCGCCTTTTTTCAGATCCCAATACCCGACCATGCCGCCGTGGGAGCCGTGGTTGTAGTCGCGCGTCTGCGGTCCGTGGCACTGCGCGCACAACGCCATCACGTTGTCGTAGGCGAGCTCCCGTCCATCCGCGAGGCGCAGCGTATCGTAGTTGTCGGCGTTGTGGCAGCTCAGGCAATTCAAGGTGCCGTGCGCGTATTCGAGTCCTTGGTGAAATTCCTCGGGCAGGGCCGCATGACCGGCTTCAAAATTCGGTTTGCGCGTCGTGTGACAGGTCGAACACGACGCCATCACCGGGTTACCGTGGTGGTCGATTTGGTCGGTCAATACCTTGGGCTCCGCTACCCCGGCCGAAGCCACGGGTAACTCCGATAACGCCACCGACCGGCTCCGCGCTGGCGTAGCGGCTGCAACGGGCGCTGGCGCAGCGGGGCTCCCCGTCGCGGTGGCGACCTCGCCAGCCGGCGCCTTGGCTGCACTCGCCTCCTTGACCAAGAGCCACATCCCTCCGCCGATCCAGAGAAATGCTCCGAGAACAAGGGCCATGACAGCGCGGGGAGATCGAAAACCAGAGAGGTGCACGGCCCTCAAGTTGACACGCTTGTGGCAAATTTCAAGAATTCTTTTTCTTTTAATCTTGTTATATAAGTCTGGGCTCCTAGTTTCAGGCCCATGACCATCGCTCCTCCCGCTGCCATCAGCTCACTCATTCTGACGTTGAGTGCCGATGCCTCGGCCGAAGCCGCCGCCTTGCGCGCGCTCGCGGTCTATCCCGGTTTGGAGATCGGTGACTACCAACGTCCTTGGCTGCCCGCGGTCTTAGAATCCGCCACCCCGAAGGATGTTTGCGCCCAACTTCAGGCCCTGCCGGGCGTCGTTTTTATCGAAGTAACCTTCGTCGAAGTGCCCAATGGCGCTCCGCTCCCTAGCCTGCCCTGACTCGCTTCCCCCACCCCCGAATTCATCCCTTTTCCGCCATGCAACGCCGCGACTTCATCAAATCCACCGCGCTCGCCTCCGCCACCGCCGTCATCGCCCAACGACTGGCCGCCGCCCAAGGCACCACCCCCACCGTCGGCCCCACCCTGCCTCCCGCCGGGGAAGGTATCACGTGGGACAAGGCTCCGTGTCGTTTCTGCGGCACCGGTTGCCACGTGCAAGTCGGCGTGCGCGACGGCAAAGTCGTTGCCGTCCAGGGCGACCAACTCGCCGACGTCAACAAGGGCCTGCTCTGCATGAAGGGTTATCACGTGGGCGGCATTCTCTACGGCGAGGATCGTCTCACCACCCCGCAGCTCCGCCGCAACGGCAAGCTCGAGGACATTAGCTGGGAAGAGGCCATCGACGTCATCGCCCGCCGCATCATGCGCAACCCCGATGGCTTCGGTTTCTACGGCTCCGGACAGTGGACCGTCCCCGAGGGCTACGCGGCGCAGATGCTCATGAAGGCCGGTCTCGGCAACAACCACATCGAGCCCAACGCCCGCCTCTGCATGGCTTCGGCCGTCACCGGCTACCTTTCCGTCTACGGTGTCGACGAACCCGCCGGTTGTTACGACGACCTCGATGCCGCCGATGTCGTGATCAACTGGGGCAACAATCCCGCCGAGATGCACCCCGTGCTGTTCTCCCGCGTGATCGATCGGCGTTCCCGCGGCGAGAAGGTCACCTTGATCGACCTGAGCACCCGTCGCACCCGGTCCACCGAATACGCCGACCACTACCTCGAATTCAAACCCCACACCGATCTCGCTATCGCTAACGGCATCGCGCACCTGCTCATCGCCAACGGCACCTGGGACCGCGAGTTCGTCGAAAAGCACTGTAACTTTAAGCACGATCCCACCGCAAAATCCCTCCACGGCGAGGCCATCGATTTCGAAACCTATAGTGCTGCGGTCGCCCCCTACACCCCCGAAAAGGTCGAGGAAATCTCCGGCGTCTCCGCCGCCGATATGCGCATGCTCGGCGACCTGTTTGGCAACCGCAATCTGCGCATCACCAGTCTCTGGTGCATGGGCATGAACCAACACAGCCGCGGCACCGCCATCAATCGGCTGGTTCACGGCGTCCATCTCCTCTCCGGCCATTTCGGTCGCCCCGGCGACGCTCCCACTTCTCTCACCGGTCAACCCTCCGCCTGCGGCACCGCTCGCGAGGTCGGCACCCTCTGCCACCTGCTCCCCGGCGGCCGTCTCGTCGCCAAGCAACCCCATCGCCAAGAGTGCGAAGAGTTATGGAATCTGCCCGCCGGTCGCATCAACCCGAAGCCCGGCTACCACACCGTGCTCATGTGGGAAAAATTCTGCACCCCCACCACCGCCGGCGGCGACATCGATACCATCCTCGTGCAGGTCACCAACCCCGGCCAATCCCTGCCCGATCTTAAGAGACTCTTCCGCGACAAACAGGGCTTGGAGGACAAATTTCTCATCGTCTCCGACGTCTATCCGACCGCGACGACCGAGCTCGCCGACCTCATATTACCCGCCGCGTTGTGGGTCGAGAAGAACGGCGTTTTCGGCAACTCCGAACGCCGCACCCAACAGTGGTTCAAAATGGTCGAACCGCCTGGCCAAGCCCGCCCCGACGTCTGGATGACCCTCGCCATCGCCCACCGCCTTTTCGAGCTCGGCCATCCCGGCATGCGCGATCGCGACGGCATTTATTTCATGCGCACGCTCGATGACGATGGCACCGAGGTGCCGACGTGGGACTGGGCTCATTTCCACGACATCAACGCCGACCGCGCCCTCTTCAACGACTACCGGCGCTTCACCTTCCTCAAGCACAAGAACGTCGCCCCTTACGATGTGCTGGTTAAATCCCGGGGCATGCGCTGGCCCGTCATCGAACAGCCCGATGGCACCTTCAAGGAGACCCCTTTCCGCTTCATGGAGTTTTCCGATCCTTACGTGAAACCCGGCGCCGGCATCCAGTTTTACCACTCCTCCACCGGCGACGATCGCGCCCAGATTTGGTTCAACCCCTACGAGCCCGCCGCCGAAGAGCCCGACGAGACCTATCCGTTCTGGCTCTGCACCGGTCGCGTGATCGAGCATTGGCATACCGGCACGATGACTATGCGGGTGCCCCAACTGCGCGGCTCCATGCCCAACGCCTACGTCGAAATGCATCCCAACGACGCCCTCAAACTCGGCTTCACCCAAGGCGAAATCGTCGTCGTCGAATCCCGGCGCGGCAGCATCGAACTACCCGTCTGGCTCAACGGCCGTGGCCGCCCGCCCACCGGTTCCGTCTTCGTGCCGTTCTTCGATCAGAACCTGCTGATCAACGATCTCACCATCAACGACACCTGCCCGATCTCGAAGGAGCCCGACTACAAAAAGTGCGCCGTGCGCCTCCGTCGCCGCACCGTGACCTCCGCCGCCTGATCCCCCCTCGCCCGCCCCGTTCTCTGCCATGAAAAACCCCGGTCGCAAACTCGCCGCCATCGCTGTCGTCATCGCGTTCATCACGAGCCTGAGCGGTTTCTTCATGGGCCTGCTGCAGACCAGTCGCCAAGCCGCTGACTCGCGCCTCGTCGCCAGCAGTTGGGTCGAGCCCACCACGACGTCTCACGCCTCCGACGTGCCCGTCGCTCCCCGCTACGTGGACCTGCACCATCACCTCTTACAGCCGAACCGCGACTGGCAATCGACGACCAAAAACTTGCCGCGGATCGAGCCCCAGCCGGATGGCACGGACTTGATTCTCAGCGTCGTCGATCAACAACGCCAACGGGCCGCCCGCGCCGAGCGGCGCGCCTTCGACGGCGCCCCGCCCATCGCGCCTCACCCCGTCGACCAAATGAGCTCCGCCGCGTGCCTCGCCTGTCACGGTAATCCCGTGCGCGTCGGTAATCTGCTCGTGCCCCAGATTAGCCACCCCGCCTACAGCCAGTGCCTGCAATGCCACGCCGCCGGGCCCGGCCCCAGCTCAAGTTGGACCGAGCTTATCCCGCCCCCCAGCGGCACCGACTTCGCGGCCATCGCCGCCACCAACTCCTTCCCCGGGCACCGTCTCGCCGAGCCCGGTGCGCGCGCGTTTGATAGCGCCCCCGCCGTGATTCCACACACCACTTGGATGCGCGAGAACTGCATGTCCTGCCACGGTCCCGGTGGATCCAGCGCCCTGCGCACCTCCCACCCCAGCCGCCAAAGCTGCACCCAGTGCCACCCGCTGAATCCTGACCTAGAGCAGCACCCCAACTCCCTCGCTCCGTTCCTCGCCAACACCGCTCCGTAGTCCCGCCATGTCCGCCGCCGCCCTCAACCGCCGAGATTGGTTCCGCACCATGCTCGGCCAGCCCGTCGCCGAGCTCCTCGCGCCCGGGGGCGACTCCGCCAGCGGCAACGAGGTCGCCGTCATCGCCGGGCGTAACTGTCTCGCCTACCAAAACTCGTTTTGCTCGACCTGCGTCGAACGTTGCCCGGTCGAAAACGCCATCACCAGCGAACGCGGATTGCCGCGCATCAACCCCGTCGCCTGCACCGGTTGTGGTGAGTGCGCCGAGGTCTGCCCCGCGCCCGTCAACGCCATCATGTTCGTCCCGCGGCGACCCACCGCCCCCTCCCTTTCCCCATGAAAACTCGAAGCTTAAAACTCACCGCGCTGCTCGGTCTCAGCAGCTTCTTTTCCCCTAGCTTGCTCGCTGCCGAGACCGCCCCCGACTTTACCGGCAAGCTCGATTTCAGCCTCAACACTCGGCTCGAAATGGTTGACCAAACCAACCTGCGCGATGCTCAGGCCCTGACGTTTGGCTCCGACCTCGGTTACACGATTTCCTACCGCGATACCTTCAAGGTCTCCGCCCAGCTCGAAAACACCACCGCGCTCGATGGCGATGCCTACAACCAAGCCGGCCTCAACCCCGGTGGAGCCGGCCGCGCCGTAGTCGCGGACCCAGAAATCACCGAGCTCAACCAACTCTGGGTCTCCGCCAAATACGACATCATCGACGCCAAACTCGGTCGGCAGATCATCATCTACGATAACGCCCGCTTCGTCGGCAACGTCGGCTGGCGGCAGAACATGCAGACGTTCGACGCCGCCCGGATTTCCATCGTGGCGCCCGACTTCAAAATCAAATTCGACTACGCCTACCTCGACCAGATCCTGCTCATTTTCGGTCGGGACCATCCCGCCGGGGAATGGGATTCCGATTCCCATCTGGTCCATCTCCAGTGGCAGGCCCGGCCCGATCTCACCATCACCGGTTATTCCTACCTGCTCGACTTCGACAACGCGCGCGCCAACTCCAGCGCGACCACCGGCATCGCGTTGACCGGTAAACGCGCGCTCACCGTTGCCACCACCGCAGAATACCGCTTCGAATTCGCGCAACAGACGGACTACGGCTCCAGCCCCTTGAACTACGAAGCTGATTACTGGTGCCTCGAAGCTGGCATCACCCACCAAGGCTGGACCTTCCTCGCCGGCTACGAAGACCTCGGCTCCAATCGCGGCGTCGGCTTCAAAACTCCCCTCGCGACCGGCCACGCGTTTAATGGTTGGGCCGACCTGTTCCTCGCCACTCCCGGCAATGGTCTCGCGGATCGCTACGGCAAAATCGCGACCTCATTCCAAAAGATCAAAATGGCCGTGGTTTACCACGACTTCGTGTCTTCCGACGGCGGTGCTGCGTTCGGTCGCGAAATCGATTTCTCTGCGGCGCGCAAAATCAATGATGCCTTCTCGGTGTTGTTAAAGTTCGCCGACTTCGAAAGCAAAAGCGCCCGCCCCGACGCCACCAAATTTTGGTCACAGGCAGTCTATACTTACTAATCCGATCCATGTCAGACTCCACCGACCCGGGCACCCTCAAGCTGCCCCCCCTCCAACAGACCGTGCTCGACGCCGAGACGGTCCAGGATCTCTTCCGCGACCTCGCCGCCTGCACCCAGATCATCGCCATCCGCCCCAAGACTCGGGCTGAGGGGCATATCGATGCCGCCGCGTCATTGACCCTCGATGACGCGGCCGCCGGGCTGCGCGACGGTTCCTTCCGGGCCGTGCAGGTGCGCTATCGCTACGAGAATCAAGAATGGTGTGACACCTTGATGAGCACTCCCGCCGGACTCCGCGTGGTGCGGATCTGCCAGGATGATGTCGCCGCCACGATCGAGCCCGAAGCATGAGCTTTTATTTCTTCGCGCTGTTCCTGCACCTCCTCGGAGCCACCATCTGGACGGGCGGTCATCTTGTGCTCGCTCTCGGCGTGCTCCCGGCCGCGTTGCGTAACAACGACGTCGAGGCGATTCGTGCGTTTGAAAACCGCTTTGAACGCATCGGCATCCCCGCTCTGCTCACCCAAGTCGTGACCGGCGTATGGTTGCTCACCCGCTACTTTCCTGATCTCGCCTTGTTGTTCGATCTGCACAATCCCATTGCCCGCGCCAGTCTCCTGAAACTCGGGTTGCTGCTGCTCACCGTGGTCCTCGCGCTCGATGCTCGACTGCGGATCATTCCCCGCCTCAGTGAACACAATCTGCGCTCGCTCGCGTGGCACATCATTCCCGTGACCATCGTATCCGTGGCCTTCGTGTATGTCGGTCTACGGTTTCGTTTCGGCGGGATCTAGTCTTACCTCTGCTGTTCATGAATACTTCGGAAGCCCGCGCGCCCAGCCTGTTCGACCGCCTCGGCGGCAGCGAAGCGCTGCGGCCATTGCTGCAACACTTCTACGCCGACGTGCGCCAACACCAAGTCATTGGCCCGATCTTCGCGCGCCAGATCGACGATTGGCCCAAACACATTGAAAAGATTCTCGGTTTCTGGACTACCGTCACGGGCGGGCCGCCCTCGTATGCCGGACCCATGATGATCGCGCACCTGAAGCTACGCCTGCAACCGGAACACTTTCTCATCTGGCTCGACCTCTGGCGTCGCCATTGCCGCATGCGCTGCGCGGAAACCGAGGCAAGCCATCTCATCCACATCGCCGAAACCATGGCCAATCGCCTCCAAGGCGGCACGGCCCTCAACATCCAAACCTGACCTATGCCCTCCTCCGTATTCGATCCCGCCGCTGACCAAGCCAGCTTCATTGCCCTCGCCGACCAGCAACCCGCTCCCGCCGGCGGTGTTGCCAGTCGCACCCTTCTGCACACGCCCGGGGGCAAGTGCATGGTGTTCTCTTTCGACTCCGACCAAGAGCTCTCGGAACACACCAATCCCAATCACGCCATCCTGTGCGGCCTCACTGGTACGGTCACCGTGACCGCTGGCGGAGTCACCCACGCGCTCAACCCCGGCGATACGCTGCACCTGCCGCCCAAAATGCCGCACGCGGTGCAGGCAAATGGGCCCGCTTCTTTCCTTCTGCAGTTGCTGACCCCCAAACCCTCTTCCTAGTTTTCTGATCGTGCATCTGCGCCGTTTCTTTATCTCCCCGGGCCACAACTATTTTGGCCACCACGGCAAACCGGCCGGGACCCATCCCGCCACGGAGGTGGACACCTTGGCGTGCGTCGCGGGCAAGGGGATCCGCGGGGATCGGTTTTTCGAACACAAAAAAAACTACGCCGGCCAGATCACATTTTTCGCCGCCGAAGTCTTTGCCGAGCTATGCGAGCACCTGACGCTCGGCGACCCTTCCCCCGCTGACCTGCGCCGCAACGTCATCACCGCGGGCGTCGATTTGAACACGTTGATTGGCGAAGAATTCGAAATCCAAGGCGTCCGATTTTTCGGCACCCGCGAATGCTCGCCATGCTACTGGATGGACCAAGCCTACGTCCCCGGCACCGAGTCATTCTTAAAAGGCCGCGGCGGCCTGCGCGCCCAAATCCTGACCAGCGGCACCCTCGCGTTGACGATGGAAGCAATGACCCCAGATTTCACGGATTAACTCAAATGCATCACCTTGGGTCTTTGCATAAATCTGCGCCAATCAGCGTAATTTGTAGATAAAAAATCTCTCTCCCATGAACTCCACTGCTGCCTTCATCCAAACCCTCCAAGACCACCCAGAGGCGTCGCTGCATATCGTCCTGCCTGATGACGATGTCGTGCCACCACACTTTCACGTCACCGAAATCGGGCGCGTGCAAAAAGAATTCATCGACTGCGGCGGCACGGCTCGCGAAGCGGTCCATTGCCAACTGCAGCTCCTCGTCGCCAGTGACGTCGACCACCGGCTCACCGCGGGCAAGCTGGCCAAGGTTTTTGACCTCTCATCACCCGTACTGCGCGGCGACGACCTGCCGCTCGTAATCGAACACGAGGACTGCCGCACCATCGCTTTTCCGGTCGCATCCTTCACCGCCACCGATGAGCAGATCAGCATCCAACTCGCGCTCCCCCATCCCGCCTGCCTGGCCGGCGATGCGTGTGGATTATCACCCGAGGAAACCGGCGTTGCCGGAGGGTCCTGTGCCCCCGGCTCCGGCTGCTGCTGAGATCGAAAGTCCGAGAGCCAACCGGACGCTGTCCAAACCTGTCGGGCGTAAAGCCCGACCCACGTCAGGATGCGTCCTGCTGGGTGGATTGGGCTTTACGCCCAACAACGGAAACCCCAGCCGCACCTAGCCGCGAAACAACGCGTCGACCGCCTTACCTTTACCATCCGGCGTCGCATAAAACGGACGGCGTTCGATGTCGTAATGGTGATCGGCCGGGATGCCCATCGTGCGGTAAATCGAGGCATGCAGATCCGTAATCGTCATCGGGTCGGCGATGGTTTTGCACGGCCGTTCATCCGCCGTGACGCCGTGGACGTGGCCTTGCTTCACGCCGCCGCCAAATAACAGCACGCTACCCGCCGCCGTGAAGTGACGGTGCATACCATAAAATTTCGGGTCGTTGATCACGTCCGGCACTTCGACCTGATCGGTCACTCCCTGGTCCGGCTTGCCTTCGACCATCATGTCGCGACTGAACTCACTCGCCACCACCACGAGCGTACGATCAAGCAATCCTCGCTCTTCCAAATCACGCACCAACTGCGCGATCGGTGCATCGATCATCCGTTTCATGCCGACCATTCGGCTATGCCCGTTCTCGTGAGTATCCCAGTTGAAAAACGGAATATATTCCGTCGTGACTTCAATGAAGCGCGCGCCCGATTCGCACAACCGACGCGCGAGCAAACAGCCGAGACCGAAACGCCCGACCATGCTCTCTTCATACTTACCGCCCATGCGATCGCGCGGCGCATCGAAGCGCGTGCCGGGTTGGTAATCCGGGTAATACTTGCGCGTGTTAGCCTCGGGCTCGAGTGCGAGATCAAACGCTTTGGCCGAGGGTGAATTTAAGAGCCGGTGCGCATTGTCCATCGCCCGTAGCAGCGACTCCTTTTGGTAATCACTACCGGCTTCGCCAATGGGGCTCTCGGCCAGCATCTGCCGGTAAAGCTTTTCGCGATTGGAGAATCGTCCGGCGCTCATGCCCTCCGGCGGACGCACCGCATCCGCCGCCTGCTCGGGAAACGCGATATTGAATGGACCGTATTCGCTCCCGAGGAAACCCGCCGTCGTGAACGCTTTCAGCTCCTCGCCTTCTCCCAAGTTAAAGCGCTGCCCGATATTGATGAACGCGGGCATCGCCGGATCTGCCGGGCCGCGCGTGCGCGCAATCCAAGCACCAATATGGGGCGTCGCCACGGTTTGCGGCGGGATGTAACCGGTGTGCCAATTGAACTGGTGCCGTGAATGCAGGATGAACCCGAGGTCCGACGCCTGCATGCCGCGAATCAAAGTCCCGCGATCCATCACACTCGCGAGCCGCTCCAATCCTTCGGAAAACCGCACGCCATCCATCGACGTCGGAATCGATGGAAACGTGCTGAGCACTTCATTCGGATCTAGGTCGTCGCGGTAAGGCGTGAAGCGTTTGGGATCAAAGGTCTCGGTATGCGCCATGCCCCCCGCCATCCAGAGCACGATCACGCGATCTGCCGTGGGCGCGATTTCGCGCATCGCAGCACTGGCCGCCCAAGATCGCGGTGCTCCCGCCGCCAGTGCGGCCAAGGTCGCGGTCGACGCCTTCTTTAAAAAATCGCGGCGGGTATCGAGGTGGGGTTGAGATTTAAGAAACTCCCGTTCGGCCAACAGTCGGTGCAGATTCATAACGGCAGCAAGATCAGTAAATGAGTTGAAATTCAGGTAACGCGGTCAGCACCCACAAGAGGTCTTGCACGCCGGCAGATTCGGCGGGCGAGCCCACCAACTGAGTGGCGAGCGCCATCTCCATTGCAGCGGGAGGTCGGCTCAACGTGTGCTGGTAGAGCCGTTGCACCAACGCCTCACTGGAGGGGTTCGCGGCGGTGAGAATATGATCGGCCGCTTCCTGCAACAGCACGGCCAACGTCTCACCATTCGTGAGTTCGAGCGCCTGCAAGGTCGTCGCTTCCTCCTGCCGCACCGTCACCGTCTGTTCCCGATTCGGGCGACCCATCGCGACCATCAACGGATCCGCCGCCACCAGCGACGCTCGCTGCACCGGCGCGGTGTCGGCCGGCGCGGCCGCAAGTTCGAGAAAGTGCTCGCCCAATCGCCACGGGGCGAGTTCGACGCCGCCTAGTTCAAACACCTCCTGTGGCTCGGCTTCATCAATGGTCGCCTGCCACTGAGCGTCCGAAACGAGATCGTGCACGCCTGCGGCCGTGCGCACGCGAGCATACAGAATCAGTCCCGCCGAGTTGTAGGTTTCCAGCGCTGGCGGCGGCAGAGCCTCCTGCCCCGGCGACCACCGAATCGCCGTGCCGTCGGCGTAGAAATTATCGCCCACCACTTGGATCTGGTTGGCGCCGATCTGCAGTCGCGAACGGATGTCATACGTCTGCACCCCGGTACTGCTGCGTTTCGAAATCCGGGCGACGCGCTCATCATTGATCATGACCGTGTAACCATTGTCCGCCGCGATGGTGAGCATCGCATCCGTGGGCAGAGCATCCAAACTCAGGGAACGCTCAAAGGTAACCCGGCCGGGCTGCGCCAGGTTCATGGCATCTGCGCTCGACCAAATCCACTTGGGCTCAAGCGGCAGCGTGGCGGACCGGGCTTCGTGCAGCGCCGCGTTACGGTTTACCTTCGAAGCGTTGAAGGGATAAGGCAGGTCCGCCACCGCTCGAATCGCATCGGAGAATTGTTCGGCATTGAGGCGACGCACGGCGGGGCCGCGGAAAACATAATCGTCGCCGTCAATCGCATCGACGCGCGCCGGCAACTGATAGGCCTGCGAGGTCAGAATCCGCCTCATCGTGTGCTTTAAATCAAAGTCATGCGCGACGAGGTCTTCCGCTAGCCAATCCAATAATTCGGGCGACCAAGAAGGCTGATCCATTTCATCCATCGAGGTCACCAATCCGTGACCGAAGAACCGCTGCCAAAACCGATTCACAATCGTGCGCGGCAGGCGACCATTAGAGCGGCCCGTGATGATGTCAGCCAACTGTCGCCGGCGGGCTTCGGGGCTGGTCGTCACATCGAGTTCGCCAATCTCTTCGTAGAGAAATTTTACCCGACTCATGTCCCCGGTGGGTTTATCACATTCGGCGATTTCGAGCGGCCCTTCGGCATACACGCTCGCGAGGCCGTAAGCGTCTTCGAGTGTGTAGTCGTCGATGAAGCTATCGTGACACGACGCACACTTCAGGTTAACCCCGAGAAACACATGCGCGACGCCTTGGGCCGCTTGCATGGGCGGCAACATGCTCGCGCTGACGGCGCCCCGCCACAGGATGCCTTGAGTGAAACCTTCGGCCGCCGCTCCGGGGTTCACCAACTCCGTCACGAACTGATCGTAAGGCATGTTATGGGCGAGGGCAGCGTAGAGCCAATCAGTGATGGGTTTGCGGCCGCCGTCGATGTAACCGACCCCCTGATAATCGTTGCGCAACAGGTCATTCCAAAACGTCAGCCAATGCTCCGCGTAGGCCTGGCGATCCGACAACAGCCGATCCACCAGCTGCGGGCGTTTGTCCGGCGCATCATCGGCCAAAAAGGCCGCCAACTCAGCGGGCGGCGGCAACAGCCCCAAGGCATCCAACCACACCCGACGGGCATACGCACGATCGGCTACGCGGTCAGACCAGGCCACTTGGTTTTTGTCGAAACTTTGGTCAACAAAGCCATCGACCGGGTTGGCAAAACGCGTCGATACCTCCATCTCGGCCAACTCCACCGGATGCAGGTTCAACCGTTCGATTTCGAAGAAATTAATCTCGTCCGGCCACACCATGCCTTGGTCGATCCAAGCCCGAAACACCGCCACCTCGTCGGGCGTGAGCTTCTTGCCTTTGTCCGGCATAACGATGTCCGGCTTGATACCCGAAATCATCGCGACCACCAGACTCTCGGCACTGTTGCCTTCAGCCGCAGTCGTGCCGTGGTCGCCGCCGAAGATGAAGTCGTCGCGCGTCTCCAGACTGAAAACCCCCTTGGACTTACCGCGACCGTGACACTGCACGCAGCTCTCCTCAAAGATCGGTTGTATGTCTCGGATAAAATCGACCTTAAATTCCGCCGGCGGCGGCAAGAGCACCTGTTGTTTAAGTGAGAGCGGAGTAAAATCCTTGGCCAACAAGGGTGAGGCCACCACCGCGATTCCGAGACCGAGGCGATAGCTCATTTTCAACAACGAGCGGGGGTAATTCATCGAAGCCGCAAACTCTGCCGAAGATCGAGTTCATCACGATCAAAAACGGTGCAACCCCAACGGGCTCAAAGCCCATCCCGCCTTACCTTCTCATGGGTCGGACTTTAATCTGAAATGTTGTGACTACGGATGCAGCGCGTGGGGCGGGCTTTAGGCCCGACAGTTTCATCCTGCCGGACCCCGCCCATCAGCGGGCGGCTTTAGTCTACTTTCGGCAGCGTAATCGCGCGCAACTTCCACCCGGTCGCAAAATACATTTGGTCACCCACGATGGGGCCAATGATATCGATCGAGTTCGGGGACTTCGACGTGATCCAGACTCCGCGCCGCGGCTCCGCCTCATCCATCTGCCAGACCAAATCGACGTCGGTCGTGCCCGGCTGAATCCGAAAAATCGCATACGCCGTCGCCCCATAGACGTCGCCATTGGGCGCCACCTTCAACGCATGGCGCCCATGCCACGATAGATCCCCAAATTCCTCGGGTAACCAGCTGATGGATACAAGCTCCCGCGCGGCCGGGTCGATCAAAGCCAATCGCGGCCGGATCGGCGGTGCCCCTGTCGTGAGCAGGTGATCACCGCGACCGATTAACGCATACACCAAGCCATCGCCCGCCGGCGCGAGGGAGGCCGCGTCAGCCATGTCCTCCACGCCGAGATCGCCCCACCACGCTAGTTCGTCGGCCTCGGGGTCCCAAAGCGCCCAACCCGCATCGAGTCGTTTCACCTCGGCTCCCGTGCCCACTTCAATACTCAGCCCCACCAACACCTGTTGCAGATCGTCCAGCCACAACAGCGATATCGGCGAAAGGTCCGGCACGATGGCCCGATGCGATCGCGATTCTCCCGTCGCCGGATCATACCATGCCAGCGTGCCGCCCACCAAACCGTAGTCCGGACCCGAGCCCAGCCACAGCCGTCCGTTGGCATCCGCGATCAAATCATTAGGCCGGTAACCCACATTATCCAGCCGGCCGAGATCGCGCGGATTATCCCCCTCCTCTAGGCCAAAGCGGATGCGTTGCTGCGGATCATAAACCGAGAGACGACTCTGCGGGTAAGACGCCAAATAAATCTTCCCTCCCAGCGCTACGGCGGAGTAGGCCTGCCCAGCGGCCAAGCTGAATTGCCCGAGGTCTTCCGCCAGCGAGCCATCGAGCGACGCCCGATACAACCGGTTGGGCAAATAACTGGAGCCGTAGAGCAAGTCATCCGGTCCTTCGATGATGACGTGCAAGTTCGAGCCCTCGCCCACCCAGTCCAATTGCAGCGGACGACTCGGGATCTTGGGATCAACATTGGTGAGCAACAGATCTCGCGGCGCACCCGAATACGGATTGAGCAACTCCGCCTGCCAACCACCGGGCATCACGTAGGGTGCCTGATAACCGTGCTCGCCGGCCGCGTGCACGCCGGACATGCGTTCGGGCAGCCGCGTCACCGGCACGGCGGTGAGGTCTTGAATCAAAAAATTACCCGTGTGGCTTCGAGCATAAAGCCGCCGATCCGTGCCTTTAAAAAATTCCAGAAATTGGGACTTGTCGGTCGGGTCGGTGATTTCGAGACCCACCTCCCGGGAATCACCTGAGGCCGGGTCGATCACGACGATGTGAGGGCGCACCACCCGCACGAGCGCGGCCACCGTGCCATCGTCACCAGCGAGTGGATACAGGTAGTTCTCAGCCTCATTGACGCCGCCGAAATACGTGAACTCCCCCGTGTCGGGCACATACTTGATCAGCTCCGCCTTCGGGTAGGTGCCGATCCACAAGGTGCCGTCCGGGGCCTCGGCGATACCGGTCGGAAACGTCGCGCCCTCCCCCAGCGATCCGAGCACCTCGACGCCGCGCTCCGGGTGAGCGGGATCAAACCGGTGCAACCGCGCATCCCACGCCGAGCCGATGTAGAGGATACCGGTCGTAGGGCTGCGCAAGGAGGCGGTCGAGAACGTCGACTCCTTTCCTGTCGTCACCGGGAACTGGGCGCAGTGCCCGGTCTCTAAATTCACGTCCAAGACAAAAAATCCGCCGTTATTTTGGCTCAAGGTCATCAACACGGACGGCTCGCCCTGCGCGGTTTCCCCGGCATGCACGCGCGGCCAACTCACGCCCTTAACCGGCACCCCCAGATCCCGGGCTTCCGGCATCGGATTAGCCCCCACCGAGGCGACGACCACCAACATACCAACCAAAAACAGTTTCAAGAATCGGGATATCATCCCAAAAATCTGACTAAAGTTTTCCCCGCCGCAATTCCAACCTACACTTCCCTCCGCTAATCCCCAAACCAAAGGGGGTCAGGACGTGATTTGTGAATTTTTAGCCTTTTAAGTATGATTTTGCCTAAAATGAGTCACTTTAACTCATTTAATTCACATATCACGTCCTGACTCCTTCGGGTTGGAAGGCTTTGGCGGATTGGGCTAATTGCTTTTCTAGGCTGCCGCAGACGAGTTCGCAGAGGTCGTAGATCGTGGGGTCCGCGATGGAGTAAAACACTTGCAGGCCGTCCTTGCGGCGAGCGAGCACGCCCGCCCTCGCCAGGTGCTGGAGGTGCCGAGAGATGTTGGCCTGCGTGCCACCGATCTCTTCGACTAGGACGTTCACGGACTTCTCATGCTCGAACAGCGCGTGGATGAGTTTCAGACGCATCGGTTCCGCCAAGACGGCAAACCGGCGCGCAATCTGATCGACCGCTTCCGGACTAAGGGCGCGTGGTGATTTTCCCATGAGGAGCGTGAAACAGGAGCTTGACATGATTGGCAACTATATGCATATTTGCTCATATATTAATCTTTAGTCAATAATGAAAACTGACTCCTTCATCCGGATTCTCGCTGGATCCTTCATTCTTCTAAGTGTGGCTCTCACGGCACTGCATTCTCCGTGGTGGCTGCTCTTCACCAGCTTCATCGGGCTTAACCTAATTCAGTCGGCCCTCACGGGCTTCTGTCCACCGACTTGGTTGCTGGGAAAACTGAACCGCGTACGACCAGATGGCACCATCAACTGGCGCGGCCAAGGCTGAGCGGACCCTGCCCTTTTCGTCATGCCCTTTCACCCGTCCCTCCTCCTCGCTCTTTCCCTGCTCAGCGGCCTTTTGCTCACGGGTTGCGGCGAATCCGAAACACCGCCGCCCGAGCGAGTCGATCTGCCTACCCTCACGGTAGTCACGGCACCCGTGGAATCCGCGCTGCTCGTTCCTCGCCAAGAGCTTCCGGGCACCGTTCAGGCACAGCAACGCGCCACGGTTTCCGCCAAGGTGCTCGGTACCGTCACCGCCGCCGGCTTTGCGATTGGCGCGGAGGTGAACGCCGGCGACGTTTTGGTCACGCTGTCCGCCGACGAACTCAACGCTCGCGTGGATCAAGCCCGCGCTGCCCTTGATCTCGCTGCCCGCGAATATGAACGCGAAGCGGACTTGCTGCGCCAAGGCGCTACCGCGCAAGAAACCGTCAATCGGCTGGCGGACAACCGCCGGATTGCCGCCGCCAATCTCGCCCAGATCGAGGCCCAACTCGCCTACACCCGCATCACTGCTCCGTTCCCTGGAGTCATCACGGCCCGCCACGTCGAGCCGGGTGATCTGGCCACCCCGGGAGCCCCTCTTTTTGCCATTGAGGGCCGCGGCGCGTTTGAGGTCAAACTCGCCGTGCCGGAGTCGTTGCCCCTCGTGGCGATCGGCGAGGCGCTGACCATTCTGCATCGAGATCAAACGCTCACCGGAACCATCCGCGAAGCCTCCCCTGCCGCTGATCCCGCTTCCCGCACCCGTCAAGTGGTGCTCGCACTGCCCGCGGGATCTGAGGTGCGCTCCGGTCAATACGTGCGGGTGCTCTGGCCCGTTTCGCAACGCGAACAACTCACCGTGCCCACCGATGCCGTCACGCGATTCGGCCAGATGGATCGCGTGTTCGTCGCCGTCGAGGGTCGAGCCGTGCTGCGCTTGGTGCGCCCCGGCGGCACGGAAGGGGGCCACACCATTATCCTAGCCGGGGTCAATGCCGGAGAACGCGTCGTGCGCGAGCCGTCCGCCCGCCTGCGCGATGGGCAACCGCTTGAGATCAAGCCATGAGCGCGCCCGATCCCGTTCCTCCAAGGGCCCCCGCCCGCTTCGGTTTCGCCGGTCGGTTGGCCGCCATGTTCATCGACTCGAAGCTCACGCCGATCATGGTCATTGCCTCGATCTTGCTCGGGCTTTTTGCCGTGCTGCAGTTGCCCCGTGAGGAAGAGCCGCAAATCAAAGTGCCGATGGTGGATGTGATTGTCGGCATGCCCGGCGCCAGTCCGGCCGAGGTCGAAAATCGCGTCACTCGGCCGATGGAGGAACTACTTTGGGAAGTGCCCGGCGTGGAATACCTCTACTCGACTTCAAACCCGGGTCAGGCGCTCACCATCGTGCGTTTTAAGGTCGGCACTCAGATCGAGGATGCGCTGATCCGCCTCAACCAAAAACTCCAGGCTAACTTTGATCGCATTCCTGCGGGCGTCACTCAGCCGTTGATCCAGCCGCGCACCATCGACGACGTGCCGATCCTCGCGCTGACCTTACACAGCGCCCACTACGATCACCTCACGCTCCGCCGGCTGGCCGCCCAATTGGAGGAAACCGTGAAAGCCACGCCGGAAGTGGCGGAGACCGAGATAATCGGTGGCGTGCGGCGGGCCGTGCGCGTGGCCCTCGACCCGGCCGCCCTCGCCGCACGCGAACTCGATCTCGATGCGGTGACGGGCGCGGTGCGCGCGACCAACCGCTCCGAACAAGCCGGCTCGCGTCCCTTCGCCAACACGGAGGTGCTTCTAGAGACGGGTAACTTCCTCACCGATGCCAGTGACGTGGCCAATGTCGTGATCGGTCTGCATGCGGGTCGACCCGTTCATCTGCGCGACGTGGCGACCATCACCGACGGGGCGACCGAGCCCGTCGACTACGTGTTGCACGGCGCGCCCGGCCGGGAACTCGAAGCCGCTGTCACGCTCAGTGTAGCCAAGCGTCCCGGCGCGAACGCCGTCGATGTGGTCAACGACATCCTCACCAAGGTGGACGCGATCAAAGGCCACCTGCTACCCGCCGACGTCGAGCTGACGGTCACCCGCGACTACGGCCACACCGCCGCCGAGAAGAGCAACGAACTGCTGCTGCACATGGGCATCGCGGTGTTCGGCGTCGCCGTGCTCATCCTGCTTTTTCTCGGTTGGCGGGAGTCCTTGGTGGTGATGCTCGCGATTCCGTCGACGCTCGCCCTGACGCTGCTGGTGTTCTACCTTTATGGATACACCCTAAACCGCATCACGCTGTTCGCGTTGATTTTTTCCATCGGTATTTTGGTCGATGATGCGATCGTCGTAGTGGAGAATATCGTGCGGCACCTGCGGTTGCCTGAGTCGCGCGACAAGTCACTTTCCCAGATCGCGCTGGAGGCCGTCGACGAGGTGGGCAACCCCACCGTGCTGGCGACGTGGGCCGTCATCGCCGCGATTCTGCCGATGGCATTTGTCGGCGGGTTGATGGGGCCCTACATGCGACCCATTCCGATCGGGTCGACCGCCGCCATGCTATTCTCATTGGTGATTGCATTCTCCGTCACGCCTTGGGCGGCGCTGCGCGTCCTGCGCCGTCACACCGGTGGAGAGGCGGCGACCACCATCGTCGGTCCCGGTCACGGTCACGCCGACGATTGGTCCACGCGACTCTACTACCGCTTCATGGGACCGCTGCTTGACCAAGCCCGATGGCGCTGGGGTTTCCTGCTGGGCATCATGCTGCTGTTGCTGGCCTCCGGCAGTCTTGTGCTGTTGGGAAAGGTCAAAATCAAGATGCTGCCCTTCGACAACAAGTCGGAGTTTCAGGTTATCCTCAACACGCCGGAGGGCACCACGCTCGAACAGACCACCGCCATCGCCCAAGAAATGGCCGCGGCCATTAGCACGCATCCCGAAGTGCGCGATTACCAGATCTACGCAGGCACGGCCGCGCCCTTTAATTTCAACGGTCTCGTGCGCCACTACTTCATGCGCAGCGGGCCCAACGTGGCCGATATTCAGGTCAACCTCGTGGGCAAGGGGGAACGCGACGACCAGAGTCACGCCATCGCCAAACGCATCCGGCTGGATGTCGCCGCCATTGCCGCCCACCACGGTGCCGTCGTGGCGGTGGCGGAGGTGCCGCCCGGTCCGCCCGTGTTGCAGACCATCGTCGCCGAAATCTACGGACCCGATGAAACCCAACGCATCGCGCTCGCGCGCCGGGTGCATGAATTGATGGCGGCGACCCCCGGCATCGTGGACCTCGATTGGTATGTCGAGGCGCCACAGCCGCGCGTGCGTTTTGTGGTCGATGCGGAGAAGGCGGCTTTTCACGGGATCAGCACGGATGCCGTGACGCGCGCGCTCGGATTGGCGGCGCGCGGGCAAGCGGTGGAGTTACTCCACCAACCCCACGAACGCGAAGATATCGCGATCATCCTAGAACTGCCCGACAGTGCTCGCGGCAGCCCCGAAGCGTTGCTCGCTCTCCGGATTCGCGCTGGTCAGGACATGTCGGCTCCGCTCGTGCCGTTATCCGAATTGGTCCGCATTGAACACACCACTCGCGAGCGCTCCCGCTACCGCAAGAATCTCAAGCCGGTGACCTACGTGACCGCCGATGTCGCCGGGGTCGTGGAAAGCCCGGCCTACGCCCTGTTCGGCCTGCACTGGGATCTGCTGGAGATTGATGCCCGCGAGTTCGGCGCGACCGATCCGCAGCTCGAAATCCATCACCTCAACCTGCCGACCGACGATACTCAGCCCTCGATCAAATGGGATGGAGAATGGCACATCACCCTCGAAGTCTTCCGGGATCTGGGCATCGCCTTCGGGGCGGTTTTGATTCTCATCGCCATGCTCATGGTCGGCTGGTTCCGCAGCTACGTGACGCCGCTGGTCGTGATGGCCGCGATTCCGTTTTCGCTCATCGGTATTCTGCCCGCGCACTGGGGCATGGGCGCCTTCTTCACCGCGACGTCCATGATCGGTTTCATGGCCGGGGCCGGTATTGTGGTGCGCAACTCCATCATCCTCGTCGACTTCATCGAACTGCGCCGCGCCGATGGGCTCGGGCTGCGCGACGCCGTGATCGAAGCCGGCGCGGTGCGCTTCCGGCCCATGCTCCTCACGGCCCTCGCCGTCGTCGTCGGCGCGAGTGTGATTTTGGCTGACCCCATTTTCCAAGGCCTCGCGATCAGCCTCATGTTCGGCGAGATCGCCTCGCTGCTAATCAGCCGCATGGCCGTGCCCGTGCTCTACTTTATGGCCAACCGCGACCTGACGCCTGACGCCAAAGCGACTCCCTGAATTCCGTTTCTGACCATGGCTTCCCTCCACCTCGTCCTCATCTTCATCGCCGTTTTCTTCGGGTTTCGACTGGTAAGAAACCTGAACATGATGAAACCCGCCGAAGCTGCGGAAAAGATCGCGGCGGGAGAGGCCGTGCTCATCGACGTGCGCGAGCCTGGAGGATGGTCCGGCGGCGTGGCCGCGCCCGCGCGGTTGCACGCGTTGTCCGATCTGCGCGGTTCGCGCCAGCAGTGGCAGCGCACGCTCGAGGACAACGACGGCAAGACGCTGCTCCTCTACTGTGCTTCTGGTATGCGCTCCGGCATGGCTGCCCGCCAACTCAAGTCCGAGGGCCATACCGCCCAAAATATCGGTGGTTTCGGCCGTTGGGCCCGCTCCGGTTTACCCACCCGCCAACCGGTCGCCAACGAACTCCGCTGAGCTGTCTTCGTGGCGAAATTCCTCACCTCAACCTTTGTCCTCCGATTAACCGTATAACCTCCTCTTCTCCCTCGCTTCGCCTCGTCATCATCGGCGGCGTTGCCGCTGGCGCCTCGGCCGCCGCGCGGGCGCGCCGGCTCGACGAAAGCGCCCGCATCACGCTCATCGAGCGCGGACCCGATGTGTCGTTTGCCAACTGCGGTCTCCCCTACTTTATCGGCGGCGAGATCGCGGACCGCAACGCGCTCGCCGTGCAAACCCCCGCCACGCTCAAACAACTGCTCAACATCGAGGTGCTCACCTCCACTGCGGCGATTGGGATCAATCGCAAAGCCAAGGAAGTGCAGATCCAAAATGTCAGCGACGGCGCCACCCGCACCGTCGCCTACGATAAGCTCGTCCTCGCTCCCGGGGCCCAGCCGTTGCGGCCGCCGCTACCCGGTATCGATGACTCGCGGCTCTTCACGCTGCGTAATCTCGGTGACATGGATCGGATCAAGACCGCCACCGACGAAGCGGCCCACGTGACCGTGATCGGCGCCGGATTCATCGGACTCGAAATGGCTGAACAATTCCGCCACGCGGGCAAGGAAGTCACGTTGGTTGAACTGCAACCTCACGTGCTGCCGTTGCTCGACCAGAGTATGACTCATCTCATGGAGGATGAACTCAAACGCCACGACATCGAGCTCGTGCTCGGCGATGGCATTGCGAGCTTCTCCGATGTCGACGGCCGTCTCGGTTGCACCCTCGCTTCGGGCCGCGTGATCACCACCGACTTTGCAGTGCTCGCTCTCGGCGTGCGGCCCGACTCCGCGTTGGCCCGCGCCGCTGGGTTGGGTCTCGGTCCCCGTGGTCACATTATTGTGGATACGTTTATGCGCACCTCCGATCCGGATATCTATGCCGGGGGCGATGCCATTCAAGTGGAGGACTTTGTCTCGGGTGATCCCAGTGCCGTGCCGCTCGGCGGACCCGCCAATCGCCAGGGTCGGCTCATCGCCGATCACATCTGCCGGCCCGACCAAGCGAAACCCTTTCCGGGCGCGTTGGGCACGGCCATTGTCCGCGTGTTTGCCGTGGCGGCCGGGCTCACCGGTTGGACCGAAAAACGCTTGCAAGCCGCGGGCCGCGGCTACCGCGCCGTCACCGTCAATGACAACCACCACGCCGGTTATTTCCCGGGCGCGAAACCCCTGATGCTCAAGATGCTCTCGGACCCGGAGACCGGCCGTATCCTCGGTGCGCAGGTTACCGGACTCGCCGGGGTCGACAAGCGCCTCGACGTGCTCGCGACGGCCATCACGGGCGGGCTCACCATCGACGACATCGCCCAACTCGAACTCGCCTACGCGCCGCCCTTTGGGGCGGCCAAGGACATCGTCAACCTCGCCGGTTTCACCGCGGTCAACGCCCGCGACGGACTCGTCTATCCGGTTGACCGGATCTCCGATGATCTGGCCCTGCAGGTCCTCGACGTGCGCCCGCCGCCGCTGGTCGCCGCCCACCCGCTGCCTTATGCCGGCGCGATCAACATCCCTTTCGGCATGTTGCGTCAACGGCTGGGCGAACTGGATATCAACCGCCCCGTCCTGACCGTCTGCGCCTTGGGCAAAACCTCCTATTTTGCCGCCCGTATTCTTGCGCAGAAAGGGTTCCAAGTAACGGCCCTCACCGGCGGCATCCGCGCGCACTTTGATCCGTTGTCTCCGGCCAAACTCCCCACTCCTTAGCCCTCCCTTTCCTACCATGAATACAACCCATCCCCGACGCCGCTTCCTCAAGCAACTCGCCGCTTCCATCGGAGCGACGAGCCTCCTGTCGTTGCCTATCCTGGCGGCGGACGCCCCCGTTCACCTTGAGGAGAACGATCCCACCGCGATAGCCCTCGGCTACAAGAAAGACACCACGAAAGTCGACCCGAAGAAATATCCCCAACACCAGCCCGACCAAAAGTGCATCAACTGTGCGCTTTATACCGGGAAGCCGGATGCCACCGACGGCCCTTGCACGGCCTTCGCCAACAAACTCGTCACCGCCGATGGCTGGTGCATGGTCTACGCCAAGAAGCCTTAACCTCAACGCCTCGATTCTGCTTTGAAAACCCATCCCATTGGGAAGTGCCGCCGCGCATGGACCATCACGATCACGCTGTTCGCCCCGATGCTCGGGTTCGCCCAAACGCCGCCGGACGAGGTTGGCACCAATGGACTGCAATGGCGGGACCCGGCTGATCCCGCGCTCGCGGCTCACGTCGAAGAAGCCAAGGCCACGTTGCAGCAGTTGGTCACCACGCTCTCTGCTGCCCTGACGGCCGCCGCGCAAGAAGGTGGCCCCGACCGAGGTGTCGAGGTCTGCCAAACCCAAGCCCTGCCCCTCACCCACGCCAGTTTCGCTGGATCCCCTTCACGCGTCACCGGGCTGAAACGCACCAGCCTGCAAGTGCGCAATCCAGCCAACGCCCCGGACCAAGCCGAAGCCGCGGCGCTGGACCGTATCGCCCAAATGCTGGCGAACGGAAAACCCTTGCCGGGACTGTTGGTGCAGCAACTCAACGCCACCACTGAGACCGCCCCGGAACTGCGCATCTATAAACCACTCAACGTCGCCGCCCAGTGCCTCGCCTGCCATGGCGATCCAGACACGTTTAGCCCGTCGCTCCGGGCGACCCTCCAACACTATTACCCGCAGGATACCGCCACCGGATATGCCAAAGGCGATTGGCGCGGACTCATTCGCGTTTCCCTCAAACCTTAAGCCCACAAACCCGCATGCTTCCCGGCAGAATTCACTGCCATCCTGCACAAACCCCTGTATTACTTTTTCTATGAAAACCAACGTTGGCTCCCTCGACCGCACTGCTCGCATCATCATCGGCCTCGCCATTCTCGGCGCTGGATTCTTTTTCCAAAACTGGTTCGGCCTGATCGGTCTCATTCCCCTCGGCACGGCCCTCTCGGGATGGTGCCCCGCCTATCTCCCCTTCGGCATTAGCACCTGCAAAAAACCCAAGAGCTAATCCGCCCCACGCGCGTTCCCGCCAAGGCATGCGTAGTATCTAGCGGGAAATATGATACTCTGAGAGCTCATGTGGAATTGGGCAGCATTTAACGCCGACTTCATGGTCGGCCTGGCCGGTTGGGCCCCCACCACCGGCGCAGGCGCCGCGTTACATTTTTTCGTCTACGATCTGCAAAAGATCTTGGTTTTGATCGCCGCGGTTTCGTTCGTGATGGCGCTGGTGCGCGGGGCGCTCCCCTTGGCCCGGATCCGGGCGCGTCTGGACCAGCCGGGGGGGGGCAGATGTTGGGCTACCCCGCGGCGGTGCTTTTCGAAGCCTTGACCCCATTTTGCTCCTGCTCATCCGCGCCGGTTTTTTTGGGCTTCGTGCAGGCGCGGTTTCCCATTGGGGTCGCCTTCGCCTTTCTGATCGCCTCCCCCTTGGTCAACGAAATCGCCGTCGCGCTGCTGGCCGCGACGTTTGGCTGGAAGATCGCCCTCACTTACGCGGCAGCCGGGATCGCACTGGGCATCACGGGCGGCTTGGTGTTGACCGCCCTCCGGGCTGAACGGTGGGTTGACGAAGGACGCCATGGAACCGCCCGAGACGGACGATGGTCCTGCTCCCGTTGGTCTTGGCGCGCGGTTGCGCGATGCCGTCGAGACGAGTGGATTCATTCTGCGCAAGATCACGCCGTGGTTGCTCATCGCCCTAGGTCTTGGGTCCGCGATGCACGGCTTCGTGCCGGCGGGATTCTTCGAACAGCTTTTTGCTGACACCGGCGACTGGACGGTGCCGCTGGCATCGCTGGCGGGACTGCCCCTCTACCTCAGCGCCAATGCCACGGTGCCGTTGCTGGATGCGTTTGTGAGCAAGGGGGTTCCCCTCGGGACGGCGTTGGCCTTTCTGCTCTCGGCGGTGGGGGTCTCATTCCCAGAACTCGTGCTCCTGCGCGGCGTGATGACGGTGCGCTTACTGGTCGTGTTTTCTTTGGTGGTATTAGTCGGGACAACGCTAATCGGTTGGTTGTTCAACGCCTTGGTCTAAACGGCGGGGAGCCGCGTTATATTTGGCCTCCACTACCGGGCCATGCTCCGCGGCATAGTGCGCGTCATACCAATCAGGCTTGGAAAAATCGGTTTCAAATAAGAACGTTGCGATCGCCGTCAGGTCCGATTCCGGCAAAGGCATCGCTCCCATCAGGTTGAATTGTGGCACGGCCCCCGGCATCAGCGATTTCGCTTCATCCGGATGCTGGGTCCAGGCCACGATCGCCTGCACGAAGGCATCACGGTCATCGCCATACCGTTGGCGGTAATGGTCGGACACGGCGAACACCGGCGGCGCGAGCAGGGGAGCCGTGCGATCCGGGCGATGGCATATCTGGCAATACCCCGCGAACTTGGCTTGGCCTCGGCGTGCCCGATCGGAGATGAGAACAGCATTCGGTGCCGCCGGTAGTGATCCCATGGATACTAACGGTTCTCCGCTCGGTCCGGCGGAGGCCGCGCAGCCAGCAGACCCGTTCCCCCTCCCCCCTCGCGCGGGCCCGGCCTGAGTCGGCATGATTTTAAAGTTTCGAATCGCGCCGGGCATGAGGGTTCGCGCTTCGCCCGGAGTCTTGACCGACGAAACCATGGCTTGAACAAACGGAGCCCGATCATCGCCAAACTGGGCCCCGTAGTGTTTGAGCATCTTGGCGGTGGGCGGAGCCACTCGCGGAAACGAAACGGCATCCCCATGACAAGCCGCGCAAAACGCAGCGAAGTGCTGCTCGCCGGCCGCGGCTAGCTCGCGCTCCCCCGGATCGACGCTGACCTCGAGGCCAACCCGAGCGCCGGCCAAATCTTCCAATCGCTCTACCCGTTCGCGCAAATCAGCGAGCTCCGCCTGGAGCGTGGTAAAATCGGAGGCGGGACTTCCGTGAGCTCCGGGTGAGACCAGCGCCAGCAGCCCAAACGCAACCCAGTCCCGGCGGTCGCGGAACCCTCCTCGAAGGCGTAAAATCAAGCATCCCGTTCGGGCTAGAATCCACTGAAAAATAACAAGAATCTTCATCGCGCAAAATAGGGTTTGAGCTCGCCGATCTTGCGTCTGACCACGCTCGAACCGGCTAAAATGATACGATGCCAATCGCCCCGCTCGCTGACGAGAACCAACCCAGCCTTAATTCAATTACCCCTCCCCGCTGAAGCGCGCCACCCCGACCACCCGCCGATCAGATTGCGCCAGCTGGGTGGTATGATCCTAGTCGTCTCCAGCTAGGATGGAGCCCCACCCAACCCCCGCTCCCCTCTAAAAACCAACGAGGGCTGCCTCTACCACACGGCTGCCATCGTCATCGGCCTCGTCATCCTCGCGGCTGGTTTTTTTCAAAACGGGTTCGAACTGATCGGTCTCTTTCCTCCCGCGACCGCGCTGACCGGTTGGTGCCCGGCCGACCTGTCCTTCGGTATCAGCACTTGCAAAAAGAAGGAGGACGGCTCCCTTCGGGCTGCCCGATACTAACTATGAAGCCTGATAACGTTATCCGTCTGATGGCTGGGAGTTTCGTGCTCACCAGTGTCGCTCTCTCCTTTTTCGTCAGCCCTTGGGGGCTACTGCTCGGCGCCTTCGTCGGCACGATGTTGATTGTTTCCGCCACTACCGGATTCTGTCCCCCGACGTTGCTATTCAGCCGCCTAAACTGGATCGATAATCTAGGTAACGTGGCTCCGTTTTCCGCCAA
>Ga0075118_10000625_pt1 | contig 30569 bp, 27 predicted proteins | sample AntAceMetag02UKE_FD_69794 | JGI IMG/M metagenome (GOLD analysis project Ga0075118, IMG submission 69794) | Saline lake microbial communities from Ace Lake, Antarctica - Antarctic Ace Lake Metagenome 02UKE | ecosystem: Environmental > Aquatic > Non-marine Saline and Alkaline > Saline | place...
AATCCGGATGTGGCGGCGACGGTGAGCATGAACCCGGAAGAAGCTATCGAGCACCTTCCCGGCAAGACCAGTGCTGAATTCAGGACGACGGAGGTTCGTGAAAATCTGCTTTTCTTCGGTCCCGCGGAGCGTTGCGATGTCAGGCACAATGGAGGTTATCTTTCTCGGCACCGGTACATCCCAAGGCGTTCCGATGATCGCCTGTGATTGTGCGGTGTGCACCTCCGAAGATCCCCGCAACAAACGCTCCCGGTGTTGCATTCATGTCGTGATGGATGGGCTGCATATCCAGGTCGACGCGTCGGCCGAATTTCGGATTCGTTGTGTCGAAGAGAAGATCGGTTGGATCGATTTTTTCATCCTTACTCACGGTCACGCCGACCACATCGCGGGCATGGATGACCTCCGGCGATTCTGTGATCTCCACGGCGGAGAGGCGCTCAAGGTATATTCGACCGAAGAAGGGATTGCCCGGGTCTTATCGATCTATCCCTACGCGATTTTAGAGCGCCCGTTGGTGAAGGGTTACGCGGCGTTTAAGCTGGAGCCCATGGTGGAGAAACTTGAGCTGGAGCAGGGGACCATTGCAGCGACGCTCTTGCCGCACGGCGGGGTCAATACCTTGGGCCTAGTATTCACGGAACGAAGTTCAGGGAAGAAATTCACCTATTACACGGACTGCAAACGGGTGCCTCGCGAAGCCGTAGAATTGGCTACGGGCTCGGATGTCGTCGTGCTCGATGGGTTGCGCACGACGCCGCATCCTTCGCACATGACCATCACTGAAGCCACTGCGGTGGCGGCCGCGATCGGCGCGCCGATTTCGTATCTCACCCATTTGACCCACTTGACCGATCACACGGAAGTGGAGGCCACGTTGCCGGACGCGGTTCGACTGGCCTACGATGGTTTGCGGATTGAGCTCTAGATCACCACGCGCCCGAGTCGGCTGCTCAATGGGTCTTGCTGAGCGTCGACTAGATATGCCGGGCCACGGCAGGGGGAACGTATCAGACCGTAATGTTCCTAATTCGACCGCTTTCTGGTCGGAGAGCATTGCGTGACACGAAAAAATTAGACTATTATCCTGAGTAAGTTTATCCAAATAACTCATAAACCTCTAAACTCTTAATACCATGGCTCGAATCTACAACGATATCACCGAAACCATCGGGAACACCCCGTTGGTTCGACTCAACCGCACGGCTGAAAAGCACGGGGCGAAAGCGACGATTCTCATGAAGCTGGAGTTCTTCAATCCGTTGGCTTCGGTGAAGGACCGACTGGGCTCCGCGATGATCAACGACGCTTTGAAAAGTGGTAAGATCAACGAAAAGACAGTCCTAATCGAGCCGACTTCGGGTAACACTGGTATCGGGTTGGCCTTTGTGGCCGCCGCGAAGGGCTTGAAATTGGTGCTCACCATGCCCGAGACGATGAGCACGGAGCGCCGCAAGCTGCTCAAAATTCTCGGAGCTCGTGTGGTGCTCACCGATGGACCGAAGGGCATGAAGGGCGCAATCGCCAAAGCGGAAGAACTCGCGGCACAGATCCCGAATGCGGTCATCTTGCAACAGTTCTCGAACCCTTCCAATCCACAAATTCACCGCGAAACCACGGCCGAAGAGATCTGGGCTGATACCGATGGGAAAGTAGACATTGTCGTCTCGGGAATCGGCACGGGTGGAACAATCACCGGCGTCGGTGAGGCCCTGAAGGCCAAGAATCCGGCCATAAAAATCATTGCCGTTGAACCGGCTAAATCTCCGATTCTCTCGGGTGGCCAGCCTGGTCCTCACAAGCTCCAAGGCATTGGTGCTGGATTCGTGCCCGCCGTGCTGAACACCAAGATTTACGATGAAGTGATCGCCGTCGATGAGGCGGACTCCGGACCGATGACGAAGGAAGTGAACGCTCTCGACGGCGTGCCGATCGGGATCTCCTCGGGCGCTGCCATTGTCGCGGCCCTGGAGCTTTCCAAACGCCCGGAGAACGCGGGCAAGATGATCGTCGCGATCATCGCCTCGAGCTCGGAGCGCTACCTCTCGACTTGGCTTTTTGCGGACGTTGACCTAGAGAGTGATTCCATCGACGATCTCAAATAACTCGATTTTGAACCCTCCCCGGTTCCGTTTTGCGGGATCGGGCTGACCAACCCCAAGCCGGTCCCGGTTTTCGTTCTACCCAGAACGGGGGCCGGGACTTGGGTTTTTGAGGCCGTCTGTTGCCTCTCTCGGTCGGCGCTGCTCCTCTTTCGATCATGGGAACCGAACCCTCCGTTGCTAATGAATACCTCGCCGGTCACGCAGCGTTGTTGGATCGTAGTTTTAGGCGTTGGACCGGTGGTTCACTTTGCCCGTCTGGGGATGAAACGCAGGAGCGGGCGGAGGCGTTATATCGGGCTCCGTTTGTGGTCGTTTCTCACGGCACGGCACCGGACCCGATTTTCAATTACGGCAATTTAAAGGCCCAGGAGTTGTTCGAGATGTCTTGGGCGGAACTCACCCAAACGCCGTCTCGTTGTTCGGCCGAACCGTTGGAACGAGCGGAGCGGGAGCGATTGATGACAACGGTTCGCGCGCAGGGATTCATCGGTGATTACTGCGGGGTGCGGATCTCCGCGCGGGGGGCGCGTTTCCTGATTGAGCAGGCGATCGTGTGGAACGTATTCGATCTCGACGATCGGCTGGCGGGGCAGGCGGCGATGTTTGATCAGTGGACCCCGTTGGCGGGCGACGCAGCGGTTTAGAACGGCCAGATTTTTGGCACGTAGATCATCGCTGCGGTAAAGCAGAGCAGATTGAGCGGGAACCCGATTTTGAAGAAGTCGGTGAATCGGTAGCCCCCCACGCCATACACGTAGGTGTTGGTTTGGTAACCAATGGGCGTCGAGAAGGCGGCCGACGCGGCGAACATCACGGCCACCACAAACGGTCGAGGATCTATCCCCATCTCCGCCGCGACCTGCAGGGCGATGGGGGCCATCAAGGCGGCAATCGCGGTATTGGAGAGGATTTCGGTTAGCACCATCGTGGTCAGATAAATGATGGCCAAGGCAATGAGCGCGCGATGCTCGCTGGCGCCGATGGCGTGGATGGTCTCGACCAGACTGGTGGCGAGCAGGCGGGCCGCTCCGGTGGACTCCAGCGCCATGCCCATGGCCAACATCCCAAAGATCAGGAAGATTAGGTTCCACTCGACCGACCCGTAAGCCTCCTTCGACGTGAGCACCCCGGAAGCGAGCAGCACGACTACTCCGGTGACTGCCGCGATTTCGATCGGGATGATATTGAGCGCCGCACAGCTGATCACGCTAGCGATAACGCCCAGCACCAGCGCAATCTTCGACGTAGGAGATTTGGCGGGGGTGCGAGCGCGATCAAAGAGGACTAGGTCTTCGCTACTGCGCAGGGCATTGATCGCCTCGTCCGTGCCCATCATCAGGAGCACGTCGCCGGGTTTGATCGGGAGGGTTTCGACGGCCTCCCGCACGTTGCGGCCCTTGCGGTGCAAGGCGACCGCGACCAAGCGGAACCGCTGCCGGAAATTCACGCCCCGCACGGTGCGTCCGACGAGATCAGACTGCGGTAATACCACCGCTTCCACCAAGGATCCCTCGTGGGCCGCGATTTGTTCGAGGCCTAGCTCGAGGTCGGAGACCAAATCTAAGCCCTCCACGCTCCGGGCGGCAGCGATGCCCTTAGGCCGGCAGGAGAGGAACAACCGATCACCGGGCGCCAATATCGTGGTTTTCGGATCGATCGGAATGGCGACACCCTGGCGCACGATTTCCAATACGCTCACTCCCCGAGTTTTTTTGAGCCCAGATTCGTTCAGGGTTTTCCCGATCATCGCCGAATCGGGCTGCACAAATGCCTCCGTCAGATATTCGCGCCGTTCTTCATCCGTCAGGATATCGGTCAACATCTCGCGCACGGGCAGAACCCGTTTGCCGACGACGGCCAGATAGATGCCACCGATGATAGCGACCGGCACGCCGAGCTGGGCGAGTTCGAACATCCGAATGGTAGGCTGCCCATTTGAGACCGCAATGCCGTTGACGATGAGGTTGGTGCTGGTGCCGACGAGGGTGCAGGTGCCGCCCAGGACGGCGGCGTAGGACAGGGGAATGAGCAGCTTTGATGGAGCGAGCTTCATTTTACGGGCCAACCCGAGGATGACCGGCAGGAACACCACCACCACGGGGGTGTTGTTAACGAACGCGGAGAGCGTGGCCACGATTGCGACCATGATCAAAATCACAATGGGGTAGGGCAGACTTCCCGCGTGCTCCACAAAGGCGGAGATACGGTCCACCACCCCACACTTCACCAAGGCGGCGCTGAGAATAAACATCGCCCCCACCGTCACGGGGGCGGGGTTGGAGAATACGGCGAATGCGTTCTCGTGGGGCAGGAGGCCGGTCAGCAGCAGCACGGCGAACAGACCCACCGCAGTAACATCGGGCGGGACTTTTTCCCAAACAAAGCTCGCTAGGGTGAGGACCAGCAGCGCGAAAACAAAAATGATCTCCCAGTTCATAGGTCGATTCCCAACCTATGGCCGCAGCAGGCGTCTCCCAGCTTAATCGGTGGCGGCGTGTATCCGTTCGGTCTCACGGTGCCAGAGCCAGAAAATGACGATAAAACCGCCGACGGTCACTACCACGTTACCGAGTTTCATGATGGCTCCGGCTAGAAGTTGGTCATCCATCGGGCTGAATCCCGGGATCAACCGGGGAGCAAACTCGTAAGTGGGATAGAGCACTTCGCTCGAGAACGTGATGAAGGCAAAGAGCGGTGTGAATGCCACCCCGATGGCGAACAAATAGACCATTTGGGCCGGGAGGCGTAGGGGGGGCCAGCGCTTCGACCGCGTTACCACCGACCACCAGAAGAGCACGGCGGTGCTAAAGAAACTCAAGTGCTCCATGATATGCACAAAACGATCCTGCAGGGCCAAATCATAAAGCTCGGGGATGTGCCAAATCGTCTGCACCGATACGTAGAGAATACCAGCTACGACGGGGCGGGTGAGAAACCAACCAAAGAAGTGCGCCCGGCCCGTCGATTTAATCAGACCATCGAGCACCGGCGCGGGCCAGCCGAGCAACCAGAGCACGGCGCACGGATAAATCAGGATGATGTGTTGCAGCATGTGCGCCGAAAAAAGGAAACGTTCGCCCAATTGGTCGAATGGAGATCCTACCGCCATGTAGAATATGATGAGCGATCCGTAGTAACTGGATTGGCGCCATCGCGATACCGGGGCCGTCAGTCCCCACCGCCCGCGGAACGGCCCGACCGCCAAGGCGTAGCCCCACGCGAGCAAGATCAAACCCCCGATTAGATAGGGTTCGTTATGCCAATGGCGGAGGTCGATTAAGGCCATAGAGGGAAGGGGCGGGAGAGATCGCGGAAGACCCAAAAAAGGCGACCATTTGGTCGCCTCGTCAAATGGGAGGTTACGATGTCATCAGCCCAATTCTTCGTAGGCCGGTCCTACCGGAGTCGAGTGTTCGGCCCCAAAAATGAGGAGCAGGCCCCATAGCGTGCCGCCGCCGACAACCATCCCGATCACAAAAAGCACAGTGACGAACCGCTTGTCCCACTTCAGATGCATGAAGATCCAGATAACCGCGACGAACTTCACTGCCGACATGATCATCAGCAGGGTGATGATGAGCCAGTTTTCCAATGGCATGTAGACCACGAGCAATTCCAGACCGGTGATGATCGCGAGAACCATCGCCAGTTGGACGAAGACGTGGAATTTGCCTTCTGGGGCGGGGGCCTCGCCAGACGAGGCGGTGGTAGCAGAATCACTCATGACAGGACGACGTATTCGAGAAGGTAGACCACGGGAAAAATCACGATCCAGACGACGTCGACGAAATGCCAATAGAGTCCCATGGACTCGACGTCGATCGCGTTGGCTTCACCGAAATCAACGGGACCTCGGGGTTTCGCAAACCAGATCAAACCGCCCAAGAGCGCGATGCAGCCGAAGAAGGCGAGGAAGTGATTGCTGAAGAAGTAGGCGAGACCATTGCCGGCCTCGTAGCCGTGCACCAAAGCGAGCAGCGTATACAAGCTCAGCACCACCATAGCGGTGAAGGTCAGAAAGTGGAAGAAACCACGCAGGATCCACCCTTGGCCGGCGGAGTCATCCCTGGGCTTGAACGATCTGATATACATCAACGCCAACCACAGGATCCCGAGGGCCACGTGAACGCCGTGGGTGCCGGTTAGGGTGTAAAACGTCGAACCAAAGAGGCTGCTCGAGGTGGTCAGTCCGTAGGCGTGAACGAAGTGAATGAATTCATACACTTGCACGCCTAGGAAGATCAGCCCGAAAACAATGGTGCCGAGTAGCATCTTGCGCGTCGTCGCAACGTTGCCTTGCTGGCAGGCGTTTACCGCCAAGGCCATCAGCAGCGAGGACATCAGCAGCACGAAGGTCGAGCCGGAGGTCAGTTCGATCGCGAAGATGTCTCGAGGATCCGGGGTGCCGACTGGCGGGTGCAGCCGGTAGATCAGGTGAGTCGCGATGAGCGCCCCGAAGAACATGCAGTCCGAAGCCAAGAAGCCCCACATGAAGAGCTTTTTGTTCGGAATACCGGTCGAGGTGCTCGCGTCGTGATGGTGGTCGGTAGGCCCGGCAGTGGCCGCGTGGGAACTCATGATATTATCCAAAAAGGGTTGATCACTTAGTGCGAGGCGTTGGCGTCATCGCCCTTTTTGGTCGGATGCAGGTGGTAACCACCGGGACCTTCGACGGACCACATCCAAATTCCGAAGAACATGATAACAGCGCCCGCCATTGCTCCCAGATAGCTGTGGTTACAGAACATCAGCGCGGCGAACAGCATGCCCGCAGCCGAGATAATCGGGAACCACGAGTTGCTTGGCATGTGGATACCGCCGTGGGCTTCGTCATCAACTGCCTTCTTCGCATTCTCAGCCGCGATCTCCGCTTTGTGATGCTTTTCATACCAGAACGCATCGCGGGCGTGGACCGTCGGAGTCACGTCAAAATTGTGCGGCGGCGGCGGGATCGGGAGGGACCATTCCAGCGTGCGACCGCCCCAGGGATCTCGTTTCGCCTTCTCCCCTTTGTAGTAGGAGTAAATCATCACCCCGAAGTAGATAGCGATTCCAATCCCCAAGATGAAGGCACCGATCGTCGCAATCATATTGATGCTACTCCAGCCCATGTTGTCGTCATACGTAAACACCCGACGAGGCATCCCGTTTAGGCCGACAAAGTGGAGCGGGAAAAAGGTGATGTTGAATCCGCCGAAAATGACCCAAAACGAGAGTTTACCCCAGAATTCGGGGATCTTGCGGGCGAACATCAAGGGGAACCAATAGTGGATACCGGCGAGGAGGGCGAAGACGGAGCCGCCAATGAGCACGTAGTGGAAGTGGGCTACGACGAAGTAGCTGTCGTGCTGTTGCGCGTCTGCCGGAGCCGCGGAGTGCATGATACCGGAGAAACCGCCCATCATGAACATCCAGATAAAGCCCAAGGCGAACATCATGGGCGTTGTCATGATGAGTTGGCCCTTCCAGAGCGTGCCGATCCAGTTGAAAATCTTCACTCCGGTCGGCACCGCAATCGCCATCGTAGCGAGCGTGAAGGCCGCCGTGGCTACGGTCCCCATCCCGGTGGTGAACATGTGGTGAGCCCATACGCCGAAACCAAGCAGGCCGATCAAGGCACCCGAGAATACCACGATCGGGTAGCCGAACAGCGGCTTCCGGGCAAAGGTCGGCAGAATTTCGGAAATGATTCCCATCGCGGGTAGGATGAGGATGTAGACCTCGGGGTGGCCGAACACCCAGAACAGATGCTGCCAAAGGATCGGCAATCCACCGCCGGAGACCTCAAAGAAATGGGTTCCGAAATTACGGTCCATCATCACATTCACCAGCGCGATCGTGATGGCAGGGAAGGCGAGGATGATCAGGAACGACGTAAAGAGCGTCATCCAAGTGAAGACGGGCAAGCGCATCATGGTGAGCCCCGGCGCGCGCATGTTGATGATGGTAACGATGAAGTTCAGCGAACCGATAACCGATGAGACCCCCAGCACCTGTAGTCCCATAATCCACATGTCGGTCGACATGTCCCCGGCAAATTCACTGGAAAACGCCGTGCTCGTGAGAGGGGCGTAGCCGAACCAGCCCATATCGGGCAGCCCTGACTTCACAAAGAAACCGAGATTCAAGATGATCGCGCCCACGAGGAACAGCCAGTAGGCGAACCCATTAAGTCGCGGAAAAGCGACGTCTCGGGCTCCGATTTGAAGGGGCATGATGTAGTTGAAAAACGCGGCCCCCAATGGCATGACGGCGAGGAAAATCATCGTCGTCGCATGCATCGTGAACATCTCGTTGTAGGTTTGCGCCGAGATGAAATCGTTGTTCGGCACCGCGAGTTGCAGGCGAATCACCAAGGCTTCGACTCCGCCCACGAGGAAGAAAAACAGCGCGCTGATTCCGTAAAGAATACCGATGCGCTTGTGATCAACGGTGGTCAGCCAGTTCACCAACCCAGTCTTGTGGTCCGGGCGAGTGAAGAGCCAAGAACGCTTAGCTTCTTGGGTCTGTTCAACTTCAGTCCCGATGAATTCGTTTTTGGTTAGAGATTGGTCCATGCGGGGATTATTTTAAGCTATTAAGGTAGGCAACGAGGGCGTGACCCTCTTCGGGCGTGATTTTGATGTCACCGGGGGACTCGATCACGTCACCCGTGGCAGGATCACGCATCACGTAGCCGGGCATCGTGACCATTCCATCGGGCGCGACGATGCGGGTGTGATACATGAAGTTGCCGGGCTTCACGCCCTCCGGTTCCGTGATCCAGCGGTAGAGATTCTCGGGGGTGTTTTCCAACAACCCGGCGGCAATCGTGCTGCGGGCACCGATTCGGGTCAGGTCAGGGCCGAGGGCTCCCATGCCTTCGTGCCCGCGCACCACGTGACATCCGGCGCACCGATTCTCCACGAAGTAGCGTCTTCCAGCCTCGATCAGAGCGGCATCCTCGCCGGCATTGGGCTCCTGCAAGGCTTTCCAATTGCCGAGCGGGTCAGCGTCAAATTCTTCACTCCAACCAGGCTGATTTGCCCGGAAAGTGCCGTAGTCTACATAGTCGGTGGTGATCATGGCGTCGTCCGGGGCCGTGACCGTGCGGGCGAGGGTTTTTTGGTTTTCCAACCATGCCTCGAACTCAGGCTCAGCCAGAGCAATCACGCGAAAACGCATCAACGCATGGGACTCGCCGCAAAATTCAGCACATTGACCCCAGAAATAACCGGGCTCATCGGCCTGCAACCAAAGGTGGTTGCCGCGGTTGGGGATCATATCGACCTTGCCGGCCAATTTTGGCACCCAGAATGAGTGGATCACATCGACTGAGCGGAGGTTCACGCGGACGGGCCGCCCGGCTGGAATTACCAGCTCGTTGGCGGTAATAAGCGGAGCCTCTCCACCGAAGGGCTGAGGCGTCATCTCCATGGGATATTCAAACTTGAACCACCACTGGTAGCCAATCGCCGTCACTTCGTAAGCGATGTCCTGTTGGTCCTCGGGCACATCGTAAGTATACCAGATCGCTCGCAAGGTCGGCACTGCGATGAACACGAGCGCCAAGATCGACGCCGCGATCAAGCTCAGCTCGACGAGCGGATTACCATGCCCTTGAGGCGGCGGCTCGGGGAGTTCATCCAGCGGCTTATCCGTGCGGAACTTCAACGTGGTGTAAGCCAGCACCGCTCCGACGACAATGAAGATGATCACGGTGACCCAAAGGGTGACGTAGAAAACATCGAGCTGGGTCTTGGCGACAGGGCCCTCGGTTTCAAAAGTAGATTGGGGGCCGCTGAGCCAGCCGCCGCTCAGCAAAGGGATGAGGGCGACAAACAGCATTTGCCAAAATAGGCGACGCGGCTGATTGAATGGGACGGAGGAGCTCATGGGTTCGGAAATCCACTCGTGATACGAAGGCACAAGGAATGCGCCAGCGTCCCGACTGAGCGTCGTATTTCAAGCACTTATCTCGGAAAGCCGAAGACTTGATGAATACGCTAATCATCTGTTGAAGCCCTCCGCATAGGTAAACATTTCTCGCGAAAACGCTGGCGGTTCCATGCAGGGTGAATTCGGTATCGAGATATGATTCGCTTACGCAACACCCTCCTTGCCCTAGCCGGGTTGGCTCTCATCGGCTCCAGCGCCATCGCCGCTCAGACGGTCGTCGTCGAGGCCAATGATCGGATGCAGTTCTCTGTCAACAAGATCGATGCGATCGCGGGCTCAGAACTCACCATCGTCCTCAAAAATGTGGGCTCGATGCCCAAAGCCGCCATGGGCCACAATTTGGTCGTGCTAACCAAGGATGCCAACGCCATGGCATTCGCCCAAGCCGCCGCCGCTTCCCCGGCCACCGAGTATCTCCCGCCCGCCATGATGGATCAAATCATAGCGGCGACAAAAATGCTCGGACCCAAAGAAGAAGAGACCATTACCTTCACCGTTCCATCCGAGCCCGGCGAATACGTCTACCTCTGTTCCTTCCCGGCGCACTACATTGTCGGCATGAAGGGCATCCTAGTAGTGACCGCCGAGTAATCGGCACTTGGATTAACAAGCTCTGATTTCCCCAAAACCGGTCCTCGCAAAAGGTCCGGTTTTTTTGTGTCCGAGGTAGGGTCGCCTCGCCGAGGCGACCTCGCTGTGCCCCGCCGCGTTACTTTCCGCGACCGATCACGGTCCCCTCCCGGGTAGCGGCGAGCGGAAGCGAGCCGAGCGGTCGGGCGGACGGGCACCGCTCAAGCCACGCTCGGCCACCTTCGGAAGGAGAAATCCTGACCATCCTTGCTCCCGCGATGCCCCCAGAGGCTCAGGCGCGGTAGGCAACCTCCGGGGATTCTTACGCTGCCAAATCTACGGCTGAATTGATAAGGTGTCTGGAATAACAAAAATCGTAGACGTGGAGACCATAACCCTCCCTACGCGGGTCGCCCCGGCAGAATTAGCCGCCGTCGATGCCTTGGCGGCAGAGGCAGGGCTTGATCGCTCGGCCGTGACCAAATCACTCGTTCGCCGAGGAATCCGTGAACTTTGCCTCGACCAAGCGGTGGAGGCTTACGCCGCCCAACGCATCACCCTCTCGCGCGCTGCTGAGATCGCCCAGATTCCGGTAGCCGATTTTCTGATACACCTGGAGCGCCGTCAGCCCTCGCTCCACTACGACGTGAGCGATCTGCAAGATGACCTGAGCTATGCCCGCTGAAAACGCCACATCGCTTATAATCGGCGATCCCAGCCCGCTCATTTTTCTAGCCAAAGTCGATCAACTCGCCCTCGTCCAGAAGCTCTTTTGCGGTCGCTGTGTCGTGTTGGACTGCGCGGCAGCAGAAGTGCTCAGCCCCAACGCCGACCCCGTCGAACACCGCCGCCTGCAGACGTGGCTGGATTCCGTTGAACGGCTCACCTCCGAAGGCAGACTATTCGAGTCCACCGCCCTGAGTTGTAGTGATCAATCGTCGCTCGCTTGGGCCATCGAAAACCGCGCTGATTGTCTAATCGCGGATGAGCGCCTGCTCCGTCGGTTCGCCCAAGAGCACCGCATCGCGGTGATGGGGCTTTGCGGCATCATTCTCAACGCAGCGCAGGCCCGCTATCTCAGTCGAAAAGCCGCCCGCAGGATCATTGACGAGGCCGTCGGTCAGCATGGTTTAAACCTCTCCATTACGGTCTACCAAGCGATTCTGGCACATTTGCAGGCCTAGATGCCCCTCCCGAATGGACCTAAAAACCGCCGCTGCTTTCCCTTGGCCGGTAGCCGTCCGCTCCCGGGTAGCGGCGAGCGGAAGCGAGCCAGGCGATCCGGGCGGACGGGCACCGCTCAAGCCACGCTCGGCCACCAACGGTAGAGGAACAGGTAAACCAGCACCCCGGTCACGCTCACGTAGAACCAGATCGGAAACGTCCACTTAGCCCACTTCTTATGGGTCTCGTAGTTCCCCTTGATGGCCAACCAGAAGGTGCGGGGCACCAGGTAGGCGATCGCGATCGCGAGGATGATGTGTGAGATCAGCATCGTGTAATACACGTTGCGAATCAGGCCTTCGCCGCCAAACGGCGTGTGCACGCCTTTGACCAGGATTTTGTGGCTCACGTAACCGACGAGAAAGATCGCCGAGACCACGCCGGCCGAAAGCATCATTTTACGATGAGTGATCCGATCGCCACGTTTGATGAAAATGAAGCCCAAGACCATCAGCACGGTGGCGATGGCGTTGAGGCAGGCGTTTAGAGTCGGGATGTCGTTTACACTCATACTAAAAAGAGTCGGTCGATCACGAGTAGCGCGAGTTGGATCGGTAGCCAGGTGATCGAGGTGAAAAACAGCTTCTTGGCGCAACTATCTCGCGTCGCCGGATTCAAAAACTGGATCGCGCGCACCAAAAACCAGACGCCCAACACCATCGTGCCCGTAAAATACCACCACGTGGTCGCGCCGATGAAGGTGGGTGCGGCCGTCACCGCGATCAAAGCAAAGGTGTTTACCAGGGACCAGCGCGCGACCCGCTTCCCCGTGCGATCTCGCACCGGCAACATGGGGAAATCGACCGCAGTGTAGTCTTCCCGATAAATCCACGCAATCGCCATGAAATGAGGAATCTGCCAGAAGAATAGCACCCCAAAAAGCAGCCATCCGAGCGGCTCGATATTACCGTGTGCGGCCGCGTAGCCGATGAGGGGAGGGAACGCCCCGGCGATTGCCCCGATCTCCGTGCTCCAGCGGGAGGTGCGCTTCGCCGGAGTATACCAAGCGAGGTAGCAGACGATGGTTGCCAACGCAAAACTCGCCGCGAGCGTGCTGGCAAAAGCGAAGAGCACCGCCAAGCCGCCGATACCTAAGCCCCAGCCCATGACAAATGCCGCGCCGTCCGGCACCTTGCCGGATGGAATCGGCCGATCAGCCGTCCGCCCCATTTTGGCGTCCGTGTCGCGTTCCATCCATTGGTTGACGGCGGCCACGCCACCCGCACAGGCCGAGACGCCGATCATCGTCATCACAAAATGAGACCAATCCCACGGGGCATCGACGATCAGGTAACCCACCATGGCGGTGATCACCGAGAGCAGGCTCAACCGAGGTTTGGTCAGCTCCAAATAGTCGCCAAACGTCCCGCCCGCTTCCGGCGGAGATACTGCCTCGGCCGCACTCATCCGGGGGCGGCTTGGGCTCGGCCATGGGTCCAGAGCGTGATGCCATAGGTGACGGCGAGTAGACAGGCTCCCAGCAAAACGTGTCCCGTTGTTACGTAAGGATTGCGGTGCATCCAGATCACCGATGCGCCCAAGGCGATTTGGCCTACTAGCATGATCAGCATCCAGTTCGCCGCTTGGCGCACCCCTCGGCCGACTGCGGCGTCCTTACCCAGCACGATTGCAAACCATACCAACGCCACCGTCAGCACGATCGCCATGACGCGATGCGCAAAGTGAATGGCCACGCGGAAGTCCCAGTGGGGCGGTAGCAGATCGCCATCGGCGGAGCTGAGCGGGAAGGTGGGAATCGCCATACCCGCATAGCTGTGTCGCATAATCGCCGCGATGGCCAGCTGCAGCACCAGCAGTCCGCAGCACCAAAGACCGAGCGTCTTCACTTTGGACCCCACCGAGGTCCGCGAGCTTTCAATCCAGCCGCGGCACAGAGCCAACGAAATGGTGAGCAGCACACACAGGTAGATCTGGGCGAGCCCGGCGTGAAGCATGGCGAACAGGCGACCCATGCTCGTGTTCACCATATCGACGTGGAGGTGATCCATCAGCACCCGCAGTCCGCCGACCAGCGCTTGGAAAAACACTAATCCAACGGCAAATAATGCAACCGCGCGCACCCAGCCCCGAGCCTCATATTTCCAAACCGCAAACCAAACCCCGAGGGTGATGATACTCATCAGCCCCGCGCTCAGCCGGTGAGAGTGCTCGGCAAACATCATCATGTCGGTCAGCCAACCTTCCGGGTTCAGCGACCCGTCGGACAGCGGCCAATCCGTGAAAATCATGCCGGCGCCGATGCTGGTAGTAAACGCCCCCAGCATGACCAGCACGAAGACCCATACGCCGCCGAGCGTCGCGCTCCAAGCGAGCGCGGGCTGGTAAGAATCGGTGCGTTGAGCAGTGGAGAAAAACGACATGCGCGAAATAAGCTGATCGAGCGGTGGGAGTCTACGGATTTTCGGAGTCAGTAGGACGCCATGCTGCGGCCATTAGTGGAAGTGGAACCTTCCTATCTACTAGCGCCAATGCCTTTGACAAATCTATCCGTCGGATGATCGATATCCTCATGCCCGCCGCACTGCGACCTGCCAAAATTGTGATCGGATCGATCATGGTATTGTTCCTCGCACTGGGCGGCGGCTGCCGTGACGCGGACACTGAAGAAGAGTTGGCTGATGCCGTGCGTCTGGAGATTCCGGGCCGCCCGCTCACTGGCCAAATTATCAAGGTCGATCCGGCCCGCGGCACGTTGCTCGTCGATCACGACGAAATTCCCGACTTCATGCCGCAGATGGTCATGGAATTCAAAGTCACACCGGCCGAGCTAGCCAATGCGGTGGAGGGTCAACGTATCCGGGCGCGGTTGATCGAGGAAAGAAACGGAGAATTTAGCCTCTCGCACATCTGGCCGCAGGACGATCTCTCCCGCACGCAGATTGGTGCCGCGGCTTCCGCCCTGCGGCAAGATACCACCATCCGCGGCGGCAAGGCCTACCGTGCCGTCGGCGAAAACTTGCCCGACTTCGCGCTCTACGATCAGACCGGCGAGGTCGTGAATATCTCCCGCTTTCGCGGCAAGAACGTGCTCATCAATTTCATCTATACCCGGTGCCCGATTGCGACGATGTGCCCGGCCGCGATCGCGCTCATGCAATCGGTGCAACAACAGGTCGCCGAGCAGAATGGCAGCGATCGGTTGGAGCTAATTTCTATCACCTTTGACCCAGAATATGACACCCCGGGCGTGCTGCGCTCCTTTGCCGAAGCCCGCGGGGTTGATCTGTCTAACTACAGTTTTATGACGGGCCCCGAGACGGCCATCAAAGACCTGCTGCGCCAGTTCGGTGTGATCGCCGAAGTCGAAGGCCCGCTGATTCAGCACACCTTGGCCACGCTGCTGATTGACGAAGAGGGCCGGATCATCGACCGGGCCGATGGCAGCCGGTGGGATGCTGATCAATTTGTCCGAAAGATCATGCGATGAGCGAAACCGTCTTACCTACTTCCCCGGGAGCATCCCCCCTGACCACGAAACAACGCCGCCAAGTCTGGGGCCTTACGATTGGCGCCTTGGTGGTCTACGTCGTGTTTCACTATCTGCCCACCGGCACCAACTTGAGCCACGGTGATTTTCGCTTGGAAGGGGACAACGTACTCGAATTTTGTGATCCCGCGGCCCCGCAATTCTTGCCGGTGACCACGGCGCGCTCGCCGGTGGCCTTTGAGGTTTCGCCGGGACAAATCGTGCAAGGCGAGATGACCGACTTTACCTTTCGTTTGGCGACTTCGACCGGACGGCCTATCGCTCCGGTGGACCTGTTGGTCTCCCACACCCGCAAGTTGCATCTCATGATCGTCGATCCCTCGCTGACCGACTACCAACACGTTCACCCCACGCCGGGAAAGGTACCGGGCGAGTGGCATGTGAGCTTCGCGCCCAAGTATGCCGGCACCTATCGGGTGTTTGCTGATTTCATGCCGGCGGTCACGGCGCGCGGTCTTTATGCGAGCGTAGATCTCGAAGTTCCGGGCGAACCCGAGTCTCTGTTTCACCAGCCCAACCTCCGGCACGCCGAAGGGAATTATCGTTTCGAGCTCAGGATGGAAAACGGCCAAATCCGCGCGCGCGACGCTACCGATCTCACTCTTCTAATCCGCCACGAAAACGGCGAAAGGGTAGAGCTCGGCGAAATCATGGGATCCTATGCCCACCTGGTAGCTTTTGATGAAACGCGATCCGGCTTCGCGCATCTGCATCCGCAGGAAACGGAAACTGCGGTTGCCCCGGATCCCTACGCGCCCGAGCTCGAATTTAACATCACCATTCCCAATCCTGGGCTCTTCGTAATCTGGGCTCAGCTGGTATTGAACGACGCCGAAATCTTCATCCCATTTTGGTTCGAAGTAGAGGCCTAGAGTGCGGGGCGAACGCGCTGAAATAGCGGCGAGTAAAAACGAGCCGAAATGAGCAATTGCCGCAAGCGGGCATGATTCTTCGCGGTCCGGGACTCAATCCCAATTTGATCGAAAGTTGGACGCGGTGGCTACGTCAGCCAGAGGCTAGCGGACGTTACTCTCCTGGTGAAATGTAACGTCGAGTTAGCAGCGCCGTTTCCACCGATTCTAACGCCAGTGAAGGGGCGCTGGCCGGCTCTTTTCCGCTCGCCGCTACCGGACTAGAGATGAATGAAGACGAGTTGCCCGACTTTGCTGTCGGGCACGATCAATAGGTTGCGATCACGAGCTAGGTAATGATCGGCGGCGGACTGATCCTGATGCAGCAGCATGGGTTCCCGTCCGTTGGGCGGGTATTACCAAATCTGGCCGCTGAAAACTCCGATTGCGAACAGGCTGCCGGCGGCGTCGGTTTCCCCGCCATCGGCCGAACGGTGACCGGTGGCGATAACCTTGGGAGCCTCGCCCGGATGCGCCCGTCCGGTTCGACGAAGGTGCCGTTGGGGTGCAGCATCAGCGGAGAATCGCCGACCGCCAGCGTCGCCGTCCCCCTCAGCCGCGCGTCAGGCTTTCGGGATTCTTACCCACCTCCAAAGGGTGCACCTCGGGAGCTGCGAGACAGAGGGTGGTGCTAGCGAGGAGGGGAACAACGAGGCGGGGTAACCTCCGGCCTCCGTGAGTAGGCAAGCTACCCGGTGCCAGACTGGATCAGGCGGACAAGTCGAAGGCCGCAACGGCGAGCTCGCCCTACCTCTGAACTTGGGGAGCGGCCACCAGCCGCAATCCGAAGGTAGGGCGGTCTCGCCGTAAACCGCCGAATACGTAACCTAAGTTGAATTTTTGTTGCGGTCCGACATCGGATTTGAGCCCACCTTTCAAGCATACCGAACGGCAGGATGAAACGGCGCGCTCGGCGAGCTCGCCCTACCTCTGAACTTGGGGAGCGGCCACCAGCCGCAATCCGAAGGTAGGGCGGTCTCGCCGTAAACCGCCGAACCTGATGACCCAGCCGAGCGGAGCTTCTCCGCGTTGCCGGTTGTTCTACCCGCCGACGATAACGATCCCAAAAGCGTTTACCCGGCGCGGCATCACAGAACTTTTGCTAAAATATTTTTAGCCGGCTCATTGACGTGGGGCTCAGAATTTCAAGTGCTTGATCGTAAGTCCTCGGTTGATGAGTTGGTTAAGCGAATCGATACCGATTCGGATGTGATCCTTCACGAATTCCTGATCCACGTGTTCATCGCTCTTGGCGGTTTTCACACCTTCGGGAATCATCGGTTGATCACTCACCAGCAGCAGGGCGCCGGTGGCGATTTCATTGTAGAAACCGGTCATGAAAATCGTGGCAGTTTCCATGTCGATCGCGATCGGCCGCAGTTTGCGGAGATACTTTTTAAACTTCGTATCGTGTTCCCAAACGCGGCGGTTGGTCGTGTAAACGGTGCCAGTCCAGTAGTCCCGGCCAAAGTCACGAATGGTCGTGGAAATCGCTTTCTGCATCGCAAAAGCGGGGAGGGCCGGGACCTCGGGGGGGAAGTAATCGTTGCTCGTGCCCTCGCCGCGGATGGCGGCGATGGGGAGGATCAAATCGCCAATCGCCGCGCGGTGTTTGAGCCCGCCGCATTTGCCGAGAAACAGCACCGCCTTGGGCATCAGCGCGGTGAGCAGATCCATGACCGTGGCGGCGGTGGCACTGCCCATGCCGAAGTTGATGATCGTGATGCGCCCGGCCGTGGCGTTGGGCATCGGCTTGTCCTTGCCGCGCACGGGCACGCGGTGGCGCTGGGCGAAGACTTTCACGTAGTGCTGAAAGTTGGTCAGCAGAATGTGGTCACCTAGTTCCTCGATGGGTACTCCGGTGTAGCGAGGCAACCAGTTAGCCACGATCTGAGCGCGGGTCTTGAGCCCCTTCGAAGTCGGTTTGGATACTGGGCGGGATGAATGCGGCGCGGAGGCGGCGGCAGAGGTCACGGGTTTTGGCATGATCAGGGATACGCCAGTAGGGCCGGGTGGTGCAAGTGCTGGCCCACAAGTTCGTGCGCCGTAGGTAGCCGTGAGGAACGAGAGGAGGGGATGCGCAGTAGACTCTTCGGCTCGCTTCCACTCGCCGCTATCTAGATTGGGTTATTTCGAGGCCGGCTGCGGTCTCAGGTCGGCGGCGGGGATGGTTTGGGTAAACCGCAGGTTTCCTTCGTGGTCGATGCAAGTGACGGTGAGATGACGTTCTTTGCCTTCGCCCGAGACGGCGACTTGCACGAAATTCTGCGTGCCGATCAGGGTGTCCTTAATGACGTGAGGATCGTTGGCTTTATCGCTGTTGGCGGCATCCCACGAACCGCTACTCAACGGCGATGAGGTGATCTCGTAAACCCATTGGCCCGAGTCGCCAATCTGGCGCCGATACATGCCACTGTGGTGCACGTCGCCGGTGAGGAAAACGACGCCGGTGATTTCGTTGTCCACGATGAATTGGATCAGCTCTTCGCGTTCGCGGCGGTAGAGCTCGTGCGGCTCGCCGCGCGGGAGCGTCTGCAGCATCTGATTGCCCGAGGCGATGAACTTAAAGCGGAAGTGCCGCAGCTCCTTCGCTTGCAACAGGGACTGCTTGAGCCACTCCAATTGATGGCGGCCCCATTGGGTTTTCTCGGGGTGCTTATCTTGGTCCATCCCGGCGGCGTCCCGGTAATAGTGATTGTCCATCAGGAAGAACGCCGCATCGCCCCAAAAGAATTTGCTGTAGACGCCAGGATTGGCGGCTTCGCCGTAGGTGTGGTTGCCCCAGTAGGCTTTGAAAATATCGAGGGCCAGCTCCTTGTATTCGAAGGACCAGTTGGAGTCGTTGGGGCCGTAATCGTGATCATCCCAGATGGCATAGTGATGCATCGTGCCGAGGAATTTTTGCATCTCGGGCAGGGCGCGATCGTGCGACGGACGATACCACATGCCGCTCACGGAGCTGTAGTCCGGCTCCCGCCAATACCAGTTGTCGCCCGTCCAGATCATGAAGTCGGCCTCGCTCTCACCCATGAGTTCAAAGGTGCGGTAGGTTTTGCCATAACTGGGACCGGGGCGGTCGAATTCGGGATCGTTGATGTACGCGCATGAGCCCATCAGGAAGGCGAAGTCGGGCGGAGGTTTGCGCCACTCCCACAAATCCTGCGTTTCGAACGTATTGGGAGCTACAAGCTCGGCCTCGGTGCCGTCGATGAGTATCCGATAGTCGTAGGTCGCGCCCATTTTGAGCAGGCCCGGCACGAAGTGGTGGATCTGTCCGTTGCCGGGGTGGTGCGGCACATCCTCGCGCACGATGCGCTGCACGTCATCGGGTGATTCCTGCAGCCAGTACTCGAGCACCACCGAGTCGGCATCTCGGGTTTCGAGCCAGAGAAACACCTCGCGGTGCGCTCGGTAACCGAGCATCGGTCCGGAAATAATTTCACCGGCCCAAGCGGAGATCGACGAAGCGATCAATCCCACTACTAACCAAGAACGTAATCGAATCATACCATCGACGCTGCCGGAGCCCGGCAAAAATGCAAAACCACAGCGACCCCATCGGGTGATTTATTTGGTTGGCTCATCGAGCATCGCAAAAAGGAGCATCACCGTGCGGATGAGACCATGATCGTCACGGTCTCGGAGAGGTTGGCTTTGGGGTTAGTTTCGATCTGCCCGAGCAGGGACTCGACCTCGGGCCGGTGCGCGGCGACCACCGCCGTGTAAGCGCGCTTTTCCAACGTCCGCAGGCACAAATCACTCGGTGGCCGAGTGAGCCGCTGCAGCGGGAACCCGCATCCCCCCCCGATTGCCCTCTATTAGATAACAATCGGGTCGAGGGCTGGGTTTTCCGCCCCGTCAGGATTTTGATGAGCTCGTGGTCGATTTCCTTGGTCTCGGCGTTGACGATGCGGAAGTGGCCTTTGTAGCTCCGAGGGGTCTACGGGATGTCGATGGCTTGCGAGAAGGCGGCCCCGCGTGGGCTCGGCTCGCTTCTGCTCGCCGCTACTTGGGATTCGCGCGTCGCAGACTATCCTGCTCGGGCCTAGCATTTATTCGTGCCCCACAGTATCTTTCTCGCGGCGAATCGAGGTAGCTTTGGCAGACTGTCCGACGGGGTGAGGAATAACTCGGGCCCCAAAATTTGATTTTTATGGCAAGGTCCGTTTCTTAACCTTCGGTTGGTTGGAATGAATCCTAAACACTTAAACTTAAGCATATTATGAGAAAACTAATCGTAACCCTATTTGTATTCGGATTAATCGCTCCGATTCCTGTTTTCGCGAAAGAGGCTAACGACGTAACCCCGATTGCCGAACTTGCGCGTGGCATGTCCACGACGATTCATGGGGAAGTCACCCGCATATTAGATGAAGACGAATTTCGGATCGAAGATAAGACCGGGAGCGTCAAAGTTTACATTGGTTGGAAGAACCGCCTCACGGTTCCGGTGGGGGAAACGATCACCGTCCGAGGTGTCGTTGACGATGGTCTTAAGGCTTTTTTTCGACCCGAGTTCTACGCCCTCGAGATCGTCCGTGCGGATGGCACGGTGACGAAGCTCGCCCGAGGTCATTAAACTCACTCGATGCGAGTGACGTTTAACCGGGTATCAGCCAGACCTGAGCTACGGGCTGATAGAAAAAGGTGGTGAGCGGGAAACGATCAGGTCGCTTCTGGCTCGTTTTTGAGACAGGGGGGCACTTGGGGTTATTTCCCTTCACGACCCCGCAGGCTCGGTTCGCTTCCGCTCACCGCGACCTAGGGTTCGCGTCGTGGCCTAGCCCGCTAGGGCGTTGGCGGTGTTGAGGTGCTGTTGACCGGTGTATTTTTCCGACTGTTCGTCGGCGTGGTAGCTCGAACGCACCATGGGGCCGCTTTCGATCACCCCAAAACCAAGCTCTAGCCCCCATTCCTTCCAGTGCTTGAACTCGTCGGGATGCACCCAGCGGTCGATTTTCCAGTGGCGGGGAGTGGGCTGCAGATACTGGCCCAAGGTCAAAATATCAATCTGGTCATCGACGAGGTCGCGGAGGGTCTGCTCGATTTCGGCCTTCGTTTCACCGAGCCCGAGCATGATGCCCGTTTTGGTCGTGAAGCCTTTGGCTTTGGCGTGGCGTAGCACGGACCGTGAACGTTCGTAGCGGGCCTGCACGCGGACGGGTTTCTGGAGTCGCTCCACGGTTTCGAGATTGTGATTGTAGATGTCGGGTCCAGCGTCGAGCACCGTGTCGACTTGCTCCAAGCGACCTTTAAAATCGGGCACCAATACTTCAATTGCCGTATCAGGATTGCGATGACGCACGGCTCGGATCGTGGCCGCCCAGATGCTGGACCCGCCGTCGGCGAGTTCGTCGCGGGCGACCGAGGTGATCACGCAATGCTTGAGATTCATCTTGGCCACGGCGTCGGCGACGCGGGCGGGTTCGCCGACATCGTATTCGGTGGGGCGGCCGGTCTGGATCGCGCAGAAATTGCACGAGCGCGTGCAGATGTTTCCGAGAATCATCACCGTGGCCGTGCCGCGGGACCAGCATTCGCCGAGATTCGGGCACTGGGCGCTCTGACACACGGTATGCAGTTCGTGTTCGTCGACTAGGGATCGCACGGCTTGGTAGCCGGGGCCGGCAGGCAGTTTGGCGCGGAGCCACTTGGGTTTGCGGGAAGTGTCGGTCAGGTCCATCAGATCAAAAAGTGGACACGAACGGGCTCGAATCACAAGAGAGCAGTCGGGGTAGTGAGGATTCACCGCACCTTCATTCGTGTATCGTCGTGGCTATTCGTGGTTTAAAAACTCCGGCCATAGAGCACGAAATTCGGTCGCGAGCACCTCTCGGACCTCGTCCATCGTCGGAGGATTATCCAATTCACGCGCCAAGGAAGTCACGGTGCCGTCGGCGGAGGCGATGCCGCAGGGCACGATTCCGGCAAAGTGTTCCATGTTCGGGTCCACGTTGAGAGCAAAGCCGTGATAAGCGACCCAACGCCGCACTGCGACGCCGATAGCGGCAATCTTGCGGTCACCTACCCAAATCCCGGTCAGCCCCTCTCGGCGCGTGGCGGCGAGTCCGCAGCAGCCGACCGCTCTGATCATGACTGCTTCCAAGAACCGCAGATAGGCGTGCAGGTCTTTAACCGGTGAGAGATCAATAATCGGATAACCGACGACTTGTCCGGGGCCGTGATAGGTAATGTCGCCGCCCCGGTTCGTTTTGGCGACGGTGATGCCTTGGGCCGCCAGCGTGGCTGGATCCCACAATAGATGGGCCGCCGCGCCGACGCGCAGGCCGACGGTGTAAACAGGATCATGCTCGGTGAAGATAAGGTGGTCGCCGACGCTGCCATCGATGCGCGCCTGCACCGTTTCGAGCTGCCGCTGGCTGGACTCAAGGTAGGGCGTGCGGCCCCAATTGATGATGGAAAGTGATGAGCCGAGCAGCATTTAAAATCACGCTGTTCATCCGCTTAACGGGTGCAACCCCGACGTCGCTCCCCCGTTTTTGCATTTGCGCCGGATGAGTCCATTTTTCACGGTGACCGATTCCATGAGCGACGAGACCGATATCAGCCACGATCAGCATGCCGTTAGGCGGCAAAAGCTAGCCGAACTCCGCGAAAGCGGAGCCGATCCGTTTCGGGCTGAAGTCAAACCGACCCATTTCTCGGCCCAAGCGATTGCCGCCTACGTCGATGGCGAGGATAACGCCGTCACCGTCACCGTCGCGGGCCGCATCGTCACGCGGCGCGACATGGGCAAAAGCCAGTTCGTCAAGATCCTCGATCAGCAGGGGATCATTCAGCTCTACGTCAAAAAAGACGTTATCGGCGAAGAAGTGTACCCGACTTTTAAGACCAAGCTCGATTTGGGCGATTTCATTGGCATCACCGGCACGCTCTTCCGCACCCGCACCGGCGAGGTGACCGTGCGGGCCGAGAGCTACACGCTCGTGGCCAAGGCGCTGCGTCCGCTCCCCGAGAAATTCCACGGCCTGACCGATCCGGATCAACGCTTTCGCCAACGCTACTTAGATCTGATCGTAAACGCGGAGTCGCGGGCGCGCCTGATGACCCGCGGCAAAATCGTTTCGCACATCCGCCGCTTTTTGGAGGATCGCGATTTCCTCGAAGTGGAGACCCCGGTCTTGCAGTCCGTCGCCGGTGGCGCCGCCGCTCGGCCGTTTGAGACCCACCACAACGCGTTGGATGTCGATTTCGTGCTCCGCATTTCTCTCGAACTCTACCTTAAGCGCATGCTCGTGGGCGGCTATGATCGGGTCTTCGAGATCGGGCGCAACTTCCGCAACGAAGGTATCTCCCGCCGCCATAACCCCGAGTTCACCATGCTCGAGGTCTATCAGGCCTACAGTGATTACCGCGGCATGATGACCCTAGTGAAGGACCTGCTCCAAACCATCTGCACGGATATTCTCGGCACCACCCAGATCGCCCACGCGGCGAGTGGCGAGGAGATTGAATTTAGCGGCGAATGGTGCGAGGTGGCCTACAAGGATTTGATCCGCGAGAAGACGGGGGAGAGCGGTTGGTTCGAACTCGGCAAGGCCGATAAGACGACCCAGGCGAAGGCGTTGGGCTGCAACGTCGATCCCAAGTGGGAAGACTTTGAGATCACCAATGAGATCTTCTCCAAGTTGATTGAGCCGAACCTCATTCAGCCCACGTTTGTCACGCACTTGCCCAAGGAGTTGTGTCCGCTCGCGAAGCTGAACCAAGCCGATCCGACCGTGCTCGACGTGTTCGAGCTCATCATCGGCGGCATGGAAATCGCGCCCGCTTACAGCGAGCAAAATGACCCGGATGTGCAGCGGGCGATGTTCGAAGCTCAAGCCGGCGAAGAGCAGCAGAACATCGATCACGATTTTCTCACCGCGCTGGAACACGGCATGCCGCCCGCCGGTGGTATGGGTATCGGTATCGATCGCCTCTGCATCCTGCTCACCGGCGCGGAGAGTATTCGCGACGTCATCCTGTATCCACAGCTGCGACCGCAAGCGGCATCTCCCAAAGCTGAAAACTGAACAGGAAAAGCTGAAACAATTCGGCTTGGTTCGGATCTCAATTTCAGCGTTTCAGCTTGCGAGTATTTCAGATTTTCTCCCCCCGTGCCTTGGTCCCTCTACTTAGCCCTTAAACAGTTGTTCCCGTCGGGGGGACGGTTTCCATTCTTCACTGCCATCTCAGTGCTGGGCGTGATGCTGGGGGTCGCGTTGCTGATCGTATCGATCAGTGTGATGGGCGGATTCGGTCGGGAGATCAAACGCATGATCGTCGACACGCAGGGCGAGATCCAGGTGCGCGCCGGAGGCTATTTGGCGAACATCGAGGAGGTCGCCGCGGTCATCGAGGACACTCCCGGCGTGGTCGGCGTATCGCCCTTTGCCGAAGGCGTGGTCATGCTGGAACACAATAGCATGCCGGCATTTCCTGCGCTCCAAGGCATCGACGTGGAGCGGATCAACGACGTCATCCCGCTCAATAGCTACATTCGCGCGGGCACCCTCACGAATCTCGACGACGACTCCATCATTCTCAGTTCCCGACTCGCTTACTCGATCGGCGCGCGGATCGGCAGTTACGTGGAAGTCTACTCGCCGTTATTGCTCGAAAAAATCAAGGCGGACGAGGTGATGTTACCGCGCGAGCTGGAGGTCGTGGGCATCATGGAAATTGGTCACCAGTCGCTCGATAGCAGTGTGGTGCTGGTGACGTTGCGGCGGATGCAAGAGCTCTATGGCCTCGGCGAGGGCGTGCATGGGTTTAGCGTGAAACTGGAAAAGGGGGCCGACGCCGATGCGATCGCTCGGCTGATGAATCAGCGACTGCCCGCCGTCGCTCCGCGCACCTTCGCGCAATCGTGGATGGATTCGAACGAGGAATTTCTCTTCGTGGTGCAATTGGAGAAAAACATGATCTTTTTCCTGCTCATTTTCATCATCGTGGTAGCGGCGTTTTCCGTGACCAGTTCGCTGCTGATTGCGGTCGTGCGGAAGACGCGGGAGATCGGTTTACTGGGGGCCATGGGCGGCCGACCCCGGGACATCGCGATGTGTTTCTGTTGGCAGGCGTTGGTCATCGGCGTGAGCGGCACGATCGCAGGCGTGGGGTTGGGTTATTTCGTCCTGCACTATCGCAACAACATCATCGCGACCTTCACCAAACTGACCGGCAGCGAAGAAGCGTTGGTGCGGTTTTACGAGTTCAGCAATCTACCGGCCTACCTCTCGAATCAGGATTTTTGGCTGATCGTAGGTCTAGCGATTACGATCTCAACATTGGCGGGGTTTTTACCCGCGTGGCGGGCGGCCCGTCTGCAACCCGTGGAGGCGTTGCGCAGTGAATAGACCGACATCCGCACTGGAGGTGCCAGCATGAGCGAAGCGACTTCGGTGCTCGTGGCCACCGGCATCACCAAATCGTTTCTCAGTGGAGAGCGAACTTTGGCGGTTTTGCGCGGAGTGGACCTAACCGTAAATCAAGGCGAAAGCGTGAGTATCCGCGGCGAATCGGGTTCGGGTAAATCCACGCTGCTCCACCTGTTGGCCGGATTGGATCGTTGCGACGAGGGGACGTTGACCTGGGCCGGATCGACCCGGACCGATGCCCACCGGCGGGGCGCGTTTCTCGGCATGGTCTTTCAGTCGTTCTACTTGGTCCCCGAACTCACGGCCCACGACAACGTGTTAATGGCGGCGCGCATATTGGGTCGCGTGGGTCGGGTCGAGCGCGAGCGGGCCCGCGAGCTTTTGCAGCGAGTGGGGCTCGCCGAACGGGCTGACCATACTCCAGCCAAGCTATCCGGCGGCGAACGCCAACGGGTAGCCGTCGCGCGGGCGCTCATGAACAAGCCTCAGTTGCTGTTGGCTGATGAACCGACGGGCAATCTGGACGAGAAGACGGGCGATACCGTGGTGGAACTTTTACTCGAACTTTGTCGGGAGACGGGGACTGCTTTAGTTCTCGTGACCCACAACTTGGTGCATGCGGCGAAGACTGATCGGCAACTCTCGATGCACGAGGGGCGAGTTAGCAGCGACGAACCCGCTACGCAATGAGCAGGTAACCGCGGCGATTGCCGTCAAAGCTCCGAAACAATCCGGTGGTCAGATCCCCGTCGTCGATGAGTGAGTCGACCGAGAGAAGGTTTTGATTTGGAGAGCTGAAGGGACACCGCCAAAGTCTACCCCGACAACACATCGCACCCCCAAAATCGCCGGAATCAATATCCCAGACTCGCCGAGCGAAGTCGGTTGGGTGCATTTTCCAGCATTGATGTAGTCCGCGAGTTCGACGTGCCCGCCAGAGAGCGAACCCGATCCCGGATCCTCGGGCAGAGTGCCCCGTTCCAACATCAACGTTTCCAGCCCTTGCGAGAAAACGCGGACATCGTTGGCGAACCGACTCACCTGGCTGCGATTTTGGACGCGCTGAAAAGCCGGAATAGCCATCGTCGCCAACAGACCGATGATCACGCAACTGTTATATAAAAGCTATCTTACTAAGGGATTAAGGAATTGCCTAAAATGCTGGCACTGCCCGTTCCATAAAGAAGTCGTAAGTGCAAAACCCTTCCTCGATTCCATGAAACCTTCCCTCTTCCGCACCCGACTGCCGCTGGCCACTTTGGCCGCGTTAGCGTTTTTCACTCCCGTCGCTTCTCTCGCGGCTACGCTTCAAGGCCGCGTCTCTGAGGCCGGACTCGCCGGATCGCTTCAGGGTGTAATCATCTCTGTCGATGGCACGACGTTTTCTACCACAACTGATCGTTCGGGCCGTTACGTAATGTCCCAGATCCCGATTGGTGAAGTTAATGTGGTCTTCGATTACGTTGGTTCCCCGTCCGTGATAACCAAGGTGAAGCTGCCGTCAGAGGACTCCGTGGTGACGCTCGATGCGGTGCTCGAGACGCAGGTGGTTATGGTCGATGATGTGGTGGTGAGCGCCTACGCTACCGGCACTGCTCGTGCGGTGAATATTCAGCGCTCGGCGGAGAACTATAAGGACGTGGTCGCGTTCGACTCCTTCCGACAGTTTCCCGATGGTAACGCCGCCGAGGCGCTCAACCGTATACCCGGCATCTCGATTGAGCGCGATCAAGGCGAAGGACGTTTCGTGGTGATTCGCGGTATCGATCCCAACCTCAACGTCGTCGCCATCGACGGCGTGGTGCTCGCCTCGCCTTCGGCCGAAGAGCGTAAGATAATTTTGGATACGATCTCGTTGGAAGTATTGAACAACCTTGAAGTCAGCAAGACCACGCTCCCCGACCAACCTGGCGACGCCATCGGCGGCTACATCGAGCTCTCCTCGCCCAGCGCCTTCGACCACGACGGCCCTACGGCTCGCGCTTCGACCGCGTTTTTCTATTCCGAGCTAGCCGACGGCACCGGTGGCGAAGCCAGTTTCAGCGTGGGCGACCGTTTAGGGGCCGATCAGCGCTGGGGTATCATTGTCTCCAGTGTTTATTCCACCCGTGATTTTGGTTCCGACAACGTCGAGGCTGACGACTGGGAGGCGGAAGCGGACTCGCGCGGCAACGATGTTTTAATCACCGAGGAGTTCACTTACCGTGACTATGACCTCACTCGCGAGCGCATCGGCGTGAACGCCAACTTGGAGTTCCGTCCCGGCGACACCAACCGCTACTTTCTACGCGCTGGTTTCAACCAGTATCGCGACGACGAGGAGCGGCAGGAACTTAGTCTAGAAATCGAGGACGACATCGACAACGCCACTTTCACCGGCACCGGTCCGAACAGCTTTTCCGCCGCGGATGTGGAAGCCCAGCGCGCCCTTAAACTTCGCGAGGAGTTTCTGCGCATCTTCGTGCTCTCGGCCGGCGCAGAGCATCGCCCGGGGGACTGGATTATCGATTACACGGCTGCGCTCTCCATGGCTGAGGAAGACACGCCCGACGACATGGAAATCGTTTACGAACTCGACGGCTCCGCCGAGGCGGATTTCACCGGCGTGGCCGGAGTTAATCCGCGGGTCGCCTTCACCGGCGGCGACGATCCCACCATTGCGGGAAATTTCGAGTTCGATGAATTAGAGCAGGCTGAGCAATTCGTTGAAGAGCGTGACCTAAGTCTAAAGTTGAATCTGCGTCGTGACCTCGCGGCTGAGTTCGTTCGCTATGTGAAATTCGGCGGCCTCGCGCGGCTAAAAACCAAAGAGAACGACGAAGAGATATTCGAGGCCGACGACAATCCCGCCTTTGCCGACACGCTCGCGAATTTTTCTAACAACGGTCTGCGAGATTTTCTCGGCACCGGTGTCCCCGGCATCAGTCCTAGCTTCGGCCGATTTTGGACTGCCAACCGAGCCGACTTCGACATGACGCGGGTGGACGAAGATTCCGTCGTGGCTGATTACGAGACCGACGAGAATGTTTATGCCGCTTATGTGATGACATCGCTGAAGTTTGGCAAGACCTCCGCCATCGTCGGTGCGCGCGTCGAACACACCGAGTATAGCACCAATGGATTTTCTTACGACGCGGACACCGACGTCGTTACGCCCGTGAGCGCGTCCAAGGATTACACCAACGTCCTCCCCGGCCTACATCTGCGCCACGACGCCACGAAAGACCTCATCTTCCGTGCATCGGTGAATCAGGCCATCTCACGTCCCGGTTTTGAGCAGGCCTCGCCCGGCATCGTTTATGACGGAGGCGACGAGTCGCGAGGCAACCCCGACCTCGACCCCTATCAAGCGGTCAACCTGGATCTCTCGATACGGTATTACGGAGAAAAGCTCGGCATCTTTTCGGCCGCTGTTTTTCAAAAGGATATTAAGGACTTCATCTACGCGCAGACCATCCCGGGTGCGGCTCGCGACGGCGGTGATTTGGAAACCTTCCTTAATGGCGATAGCGGCTCCATCCTCGGGCTTGAACTCGCTTACCAACGCGCTCTCGTCGCCGGTTTCGGCTTTGCGGTTTCCGGGACTTGGAGCGATGGCGAAGCCACCGTGCTCGGGGCTGAAGTCGGTGACCCCGACCGCAATTTGTCTATCGTAAAACAATCCGACTTTATCGGCCAAGTTGCATTCACCTTTGAGCACAAGGGACTCTTCGCCCGCCTCGGCTACACCTACCGCAGCGCTTACCTTGACGAGATTGGCGAAGAAGCGCTGGAGGACCGCTATATCGACGATTTCTATCAGCTCGATTTCTACGGCAGCTATGCCTTTAGCCGCCGTTGGAAGGTTTATGCGGAGCTCAATAATCTCACCGATTCGCCCTTGGAAGCCTACTGGGGTGAGAGCGGTCGCCTTTCCCAATATGAAAAATACGGCGTCTCCGGCACGGTTGGCCTCAAGTGGCAGTATTGATTTCCTTGATACAGCCTAATTACCGCAAACACTCCATAATCGCTTTTCGACTCTTAACTCTGCTTTTTTTCGGCTTCTTTTCTGGCTGCGGCTCCACAAGCCATGCCCGATCCCGATGCAAAACACGGGACTCCGGTCGTGCCGCGCGCCAAGTAGGCGGCGCATTTTTCGCCATCGTTAGTCGCTCGGATTTTGGCCCGCCGCGCGAAGGATATCTGCACCAGTATCGTCTGGTGGACGACGGCACGGGCACGCTGCGCGGTCTCTTCGCGCGAGCTTTTGGCACATGGAGCGGGAAGAAGGAGATCGAGGCTATCGCGGTCGATCAGGCCCTCGGCCACGTGGAGTTCTCGGACAGTTTGGCGTGCTTCGGCACGGAGGGTTTTGCCGATGATCGAGAGGGTATCTCGATACACGAACTCGATGCGAAAACCGGTTACGTGGTCGTCTCCAATAAGCAGGCAAATACCTTCCGTATTTCCCCGCGCGAAGGAACTGCGACCGATCCGCATGCGCATCCTCTGATCACTAACGTGAGCCTCGGCACACTCGACAGTGTCGAGCGCGAATTGACCATGGCGGAGCTGCTGGAGTTTCCGGGCGGCCTGCTCGTCGCGATGAGCACGGACAAGACCTTCCACTACTACGCTTGGGCCGACATCGCTAAGGCGGCTGGCTCGAAGGTCCCCGAGTGATTTGGCCGACATGAAAACGCCGCCGTTGGTTGGAACCGGCGGCGGCGAGTTGTCAGCGTATGGCTTCGTCAGGGTCGCTTAGCGCTCCTTGGTCTTGTGTGAAATCAGGGCCTCGTAGTCGGTGAGCGTGCCACCGGCGAGGCGGGCAATTCGAAGGGGTCAAACGCTTAATAACATGGTTGGCGTGGAAGGGTTGATTCGGAAGGTTTAGAGCATGCCAAGGAAACTGAGAGTTGAATATGCGGGGGCGGTTTATCACGTGATCAGC
>Ga0075118_10000626_pt1 | contig 30528 bp, 26 predicted proteins | sample AntAceMetag02UKE_FD_69794 | JGI IMG/M metagenome (GOLD analysis project Ga0075118, IMG submission 69794) | Saline lake microbial communities from Ace Lake, Antarctica - Antarctic Ace Lake Metagenome 02UKE | ecosystem: Environmental > Aquatic > Non-marine Saline and Alkaline > Saline | place...
TAATGCCCAACTTTTGGCAGTAAATAATTCCTCTTGCTCGGGTTGGGTTGGTGGAGGACTTGAATCATCAAGATCATGAAGATTGTAAAGCTCATCAGACCAAGTTATTTCGTTGGTTTCTAAATTTAAATTCCAATTTCCAATGTGCGTTATTTTTTGAGTAAGCTTTAATTCGGTTTCATTTTTCTTCAGCGCTTTGCGCTGTTTTTTGTCTTTCGAAATATCAGTAATAATTCCAATAAGGCTTTTTACTTTGCCATCTTCTGATAGTTCAAATGGTGCATCTTCAGAGCTACACCAAACCCAATTTCCTTTTTTGTGTTTGAATCTAAATTCTATTCTGTCTTGTTTGCCATTTTCTATGCTTTTTATGTGTTCAGTTATGGCTTCTTTATCATCAGGGTGGAATAACCCTAAGCAGGCTTCTTGCTCTAATCCATTTATTTCACTCAAATTGTAACCCAGAATACTTGTGTAAGCCTCATTTATAAAGGTGGTCGTTCCTTTTATGAAATCATACATATATATGCCGCTGGGTATGGATTGAATTATTCTCTCAGCAAGCTTTTTTTCTTTTACCAAAAATAGTCCTGCTTCGGTCATTTCTGAAGCGTCATTCTTAAGAACTTTTTTCGTCTTTTTAGAATCCATGAGAATGAAAATTAAGGCGGGATATTTACCTTATTTTTTGTTTGTAGCAACTGAGTATTATTTTTAAAGATACAAATAAAGTTGTCTTTCAACACCGAACAATGACGAATAATAACGTTAAAAGAGACCCTTCGTCAGCTGTCTTTATGGTCTAAGTGATATTTCATTTGAATTATCTATTTTTAAAATGGATAATTCCTGACCAATATAAATACATTAACAACCGGCAAAGTAGTTCAATCTTAGATCAAATTATTCCCAAATAACACTCAGCATTGCTGGTGTTTTAATCTCTTTATCTGTATATATTTCTGCAATTCCTAAGATCTTGTAATGATCTATAAATACCGTTGTCTATTTTTAGAGTAGTGTTGTCTCCGTTTTACAATTAATTGTAACACTTTAGATCTATAAGACAGACCTTTCGAGCTGGTCTTTTTGCGTGTTGGGTGCACTTATTGTATCTGCCTGAAATGATTGCAACTCTTTGTCGGATACTCAGTATAGCGCTAGGGTCACCCTAAAAATAACAGGCCAAATAAGTGTTAATTAATTGGCCCAGTATTCCATCAGTTGCTGCTGATAGGTTTCATTTTATAGACAATATTTTTACCACATTAAAACGGGTTAGTTGCCCAAACGTTCAGTTCTTGAATAAACCCTTTGTCACGCATTTCTACAACAGAAACAATAGAGTGAGCGATTTCTTCAGATCCTAATTTATTGGGCATTTCTTCGCGTTCTTTTCTGTCTTCAGCAGCAAATGCAGTAGCTACTTCACTTGGGTTAACTAAGGAGACACGTATGTTGAATTTTCGCAATTCAGCTTGCCAAGATTGAGTCATTCCTCTAACCGCAAATTTTGAAGCAGCATACACACTTCCTCCAACAAATCCCTTCAGACTTGCACTAGAGCCGATGTTTATTATGTTGCCATAATTTTGAGTTTTAAATGTCTTTACAATTTCTTGAGTAAGCAAGGTCAGTCCAAAAACATTGGTGGCATAAACGCTTTGCAAGTCTTCAACAGTTATTTCTCCCAATTTTGGAAATACACCAATACCTGCATTGTTGATGAGCACATCTATTTTGCCGTCCAAAAGAGTCAGGGCAGCTGCTGCCATTTCATGAATTGAATTCAGATCACTGATATCAAATAACAAAGGAATAGCACCAATCTCCGTTGCAACGAGCTTTAGCTTGTTTTCATCTCGACCTGTGATTAACACTTGGGCTCCTTTTTGAATAAACTGCTTTGCTGTTTCTTTGCCAATTCCTGAACTGCCGCCAGTAATTATAATTCTTGAATTATTTATTTCCATTTTTCGTTATTTCTTAAGTTATAAAGCGTCAATGCGAATGCAAAACTGCATTTTAATGCAATACAGGTTTTGATTGTAAAATCTTATTCTTTTAAATATCTTAAAAATTAGATATTATACTACTATTTCAATTCTAGGTTGTGCTTATGAGCTTCGATTAACTGATGCATGTGACTGCAGTAATGAATGTTTCCTTATCCAGTAGTATACTCTTTTTGAGTAGCAATAATATCACTTACGGCTTGTTTGTACTTATAAGGATTTCCCGCTTTTTTTATTGCTTTGTAAACTTTCTGAGGATTGTGTGTAGACTGAGAGAAAAACTCCCAAAAACCGAGCATTTTCATTTTAATTGGCGTAGGTCCAGAAAGCATAGCATCATACTGCTGATAAATAGTATCGTGAAATGCACTAAAAATCTCCCAACGATCATTAGGATACTCAGTAATGTTAGACTTTATCATACTGGGTAAAAAAGGATCAGCAATAAGGCCTCGTCCTATCATAAAGTGCTCGATAGTTGGGAATCGTTCTCGCATTGCTTTAAACCGTTCAACAGTCGTTATATCGCCATTGTAATACAAAGTATGCTTTGCTATGTCAATACATGTCTGGAATGATTCAAGATCGACACCTCCTTTGTACAACTGCTTACCAAGTCGAGCATGAATGGCTACATTTTTAAGTGGGTACTTTTCTAGTATTGGAAAAGAATCTAATATTTCTTTGCTATTTTCATAACCCAGACGCATTTTCATAGAGATGGTGACATCTGTCTCGTTGTGAGCGCGATCTAAAATATGATCTATTTTTTCAGTATTGCAAATTAGGCCAGAGCCCATTCCACTTTTAGTAACCATTGGGTAGGGGCAACCCAAATTCCAATTCAATTCTTTGTACCCTAACGATTGAATGTACTTTATCACAAATATAAAATGATCAGCATCCGCCGTCATCACCTGTGGTATAAGATCTAGGCTTGTATTTACTTCAGGGTTTAAGTCTCGCTGATACGATCCTTTGATGATCATCTTTCTATTAAAGCGTATGTATGGCGCGTAAAAGGTGTCTATTCCTCCAAAGAATTTTTGCTGTGCATTACGGAAAGTAGCATCTGTAAAACCCTGTAAGGGCGAGGATAGGAGTGAATAGGACATTAATGGGCATTGTAATGAAGGCCAATTTCCCGCAGCCATTATCAGTAGACCTCTCGTGTCATACTCTACGGAATTTGGGAACTGGTTTTAAATAATAATGCTGCAAATTTAGGACAAACTGCCAATTTCTTAATTAGCAATTACTAAAAGTCACTCCTTTTTCCCCCAATAGGATTACACCTTTTTTTCGTTGTTCTAATGTATTGCTTTTGGCTTTATAGTCTTCATCCCAAATGCGATAATTGCTCCACCGGTAAAAAACATAATAAGACTATAAACGGCAGGAGCTATAGCATAATTATCATTCATTAATATACCGGATGCAATAGCAATAGCCATGGTACCATTTTGAATTCCAGACTCTATTGAAATGGTAATCGATTGAGTCCAATTTAATTTTGCAATTTTCGCAGTTATAAAACCAATAAGAATAGTAGCAACATTTAATGCTAAGGCTGTCAAGCCTGCCTGTTGTAAATAAGGAATTAGATCTTCTCTTTTCTTTAACACCAAACCAATTATGACTAGAAATAAGACGGCAGCAGAGGCTATTTTAACCGGTTTATTCATTTTATCGGCAAAAGCTGGTTTAGCGTTTTTTATCGCCATACCGATGGAAACAGGAATGATTACAATTGCAAAAATTTGAATCACCGTTTGTAATTTGTTGATTTGAACCAGTTCGTCAGTATCTAAAAATTGAGTTAATGCAAAGTCGACAACAAAAGGAATAGTGAAAATTGTAATTAGGCTATTGACCGTTGTTAATGAAATGGATAAGCCAGTATCTCCTTTTGCTAAATGGGTGATAAGGTTAGATGTTGGACCGCCAGGGCAAGCCGCTAAAATCATTACACCTATTGCAATATCGGTTTCTACTTCAAATAAAACGATTAGTAAATAGGCAATAATTGGCAACAAAATAATCTGGTTGATTAACCCAATAATTATTGCTTTTGGATGCTGAAGCAATCGAACAAAATCCTCTTTAACTAAGGATAAACCCATGCCAAACATGATGATGACTAATGATATTGCAAGTATGATTGTTCCTATATCCATTGTTCTTTAATAACTTAATTATTTGTAGCAAAAATGAAATGAACTATTCAGTTCACTTCTGTTTATCTTTTGATTGAACACTATTGTCTTTATTAGAATGCATTCAATCGATAGATGCTTTGTTGCAGCATTCTCAACTTAGCATCAATTACAAATTTACCTAAGCAAGGTAACATAGCCAGTATAATTAGTTTCATTGACCTCTAGCCTATAGAAATAAACACCTTCTTGGCAGGGTTTTCCAACAAATGTTCTTCCATCCCATATGGGAAAGCCTTCTATAGATTCAAAGATCAAGGCTCCCCAGCGGTTGTATACATATACGGTACTGCAGTCAACGAAATCGTTACCCATAGAAAAGTCGATGTCGTCATTTATACCATCGTAGTTTGGTGTAAATACATTGGCTATGCTGTCTGAGGTAAAGGAAAGAGTAGCTGCATCAATGTTTATGATCTGAATGCTGGTGTCTCTGCAATCATCAATAGATTGAACAGCGAGTTGCAGCGTATAGTCTTGGTTTTTTATGGCTTCAAAAGAAACAACCGGATCCGATTCAAGGTCTGTTCCATCGAGTATCCATTTGTAGGAAAAAACTTCGGATTGAACTAAGCTAGCGGTAATAATTCCAGCTTCGCAGCCTGCTTCTGCAGTACTGGTAAAAGCTGCTTTAACCTCTGAATTTACGTGCACAAATACAGTCGTAGAATCTATGCAGCCTAAGGAATCAGATACAACTACAGTGAAGACAGTACTAGAATCGGGAAGTGCTTTGGGAGATGCGACAGTAGCTTGATCCAAAAATGAGGAAGGTGTCCAAGTATAATTGAATGGACTTGAACCAGCAACATCATAAACTCGAAGAGTAGCTGTATCTCCTCCACAACGTATACTATCGCCTGAAGCTCTAATTCTAAACGGACCTACTTGCACTGAATCCACTGTTTTGCAACCGCTAGTATCCATCGATAACAAGTAATACGTTCTAGGAAAAGGATCTTTTGTCACCGGGTTTCGAGTATTTGAGTTGGTCAATTTATCAGCAGGTGCCCATATGTAGGTGGATGTTATTGGTCCAGTAGGATTTCCGCCCAGCTCAATGTTTGCCGTAGTATCCTCACACACAATTCTATTACCACCTGCATCAATAACAGGTTTGGTTTTTACGATTAGGTTTACGGTGTCTGACAAGGTACAATTACCCGATTTAACGGATACCACATAACTAAATGGTCCTGCGTTTATTGGCGTAACAGTTGGGTTGGCAATGGTAGCACTGTCTAAGTTAGTTGCAGGAGACCATAAATAATTTAAACTACCAGGTGCACTGGAGCTTCCTCCTAATATATAGGGTGTAAATTGACACAATACGGTGTCTAATCCAGCATCAATTGCATCGTTTGTTAAGATCACCACATTTATAGAATCTGTATTAGCTCCGCAAAAATTTGAAACCTCGACCCAATACTTTCCTGAATTAAAAATTTGCAGATCTTTTGAAGTTGAGCCATCATTCCAAAGTGCTTTAAAAACGGAGGTGTTTACGCTAATTATTAACGTATCGCCTTGACAGAGTGTCGTGTCTGGGCCAAGGCTCGCAATAGGAGCAGGAGGTACTTCAACAGTATCACTTACCGATATCTGACCACACGAATAGGTGGTTATTAAACTTACGATATAGGTTCCGTTTAAAGTATAGGCGTGTTTCGGACTTTCAATGGTATCTGAAGATCCATCTCCAAAGTCCCAGAGGAAACCAATTGGCCGTTCGAGTGGACTGCTTTTAAATTGCACCGTATCTCCCAAACAAATGGTGTCACTTCCGTCAATTGCGTTAGTGAATTGAATGGTATTACTTAAATCAATCAATGAAACTCCTGCTGCATAGCCGTATGAAATAACAGATCCATAGCCCATGCTGTAAGCAATAAATCCACAGCCCTGAGTTTCAAGTCTATGATACCCAGCTGTGATTTTTGTGGTTTTATAAGAGAAAGCTACATTTTGTGGAAAGGGTATCCAATCGGTCATTTGAATACTGTCTAAAAACATTAGCCCTGTATCTAAAGTTCGCGTTAGTGCGTGTACAAAATGATTCTGAATAAGTGCAGTATCAACAGCAAAAAACGATATCGAATCCAAAAACATTTGTTCGGTTGCGTTAAGCATAATCATAGAAGGATCTGTTCCTGTTTGAGAACAACCATTTTGACCGGTAACCATAAATTGGCCTAAAGCAATGGATTTATTACTCGTGTAATTGTGAATTGAAGTAATGGTGTCATCATAAAATGCCCCCGCTTGTAATTGTTTTACTAAAATGCCATCCTTAAATATGTCGGTCGAATCTTTATCCGCAACGATTTTAATATAATCTAGATTTATGTTTGGGGTAGGAATAGCAAAATAGTCCGTTCCCCAAGTATTGGTAGGCATCATTGCTTCATAAAGCGGATCTAAGGTACCTGGACTGCAAACTACTGAAGACCATACATTTCCGGAATAAACGAAAAAGCTATTAGCGTTGACGGATTCGATTAAGGTCCCTGTTAAATCGTCATTTACTGAATCGGCCTGTGCCTGATAAACTTGATTTGGAAGTATAGTATCTCTGAAAGTAACACCAGAATCGTGTCCACCAGCAATATCTCCAAACGGTGTGATGTCTACTATCACGGTATCTCCGCCGCTAACCACGTTAAATTCTGATTCGTATAATGTTCCACTTTGTACCTCAGAGATATGCGACATAACCCGATAACGCTTGGGGCCAGGAATATTTGGAAGCACAAGAGAAGCTTCATGCCTCGCATTTGCGAGGGTTACCGCAAAAACAACAACATCTTTATTGGAGGTTATGCGCACGGCACGGTTTACATGAATATCAGATCCTAAAATATTGGCATCTGCAGGAGGTAATCGAACCTCAACCACTTGTCCCGGGACAACGTTGAAGTTCTGAGAAAAACCAGTGCCAGGAATAGTAACCGTACCCGATGCGTTTTCGTTGGAGGTGATGTTTACCCAATACAAAGCGTTTGCTTTATCTCGAGTTTCTGTAAACGCAAACCAGAAGTCAGTTCCAGAATTTGTAAATAACTGAGAGTAGCAATTCGATGCATACAAGAAACCAATTAGTGTAAATAGTAAAGCACGAAAAAACACCTGCATATATTCAAAGATAGATTTTATTGGTACTATAACCCTAATTTAGGGTGCGTTCAACAATCATTTTTTGAATTAGGTTTTTACACCTGAAATGAGCTCATAAGACTTGTTAGGAGTGATAGAAAACCGACAGTCAAATTGGAGAATATTAAGGGCCTATTTTTCATTTGGCCGTTATTATTTACGGTAGCTTTACATTCCAAAACCTATTGGATATTGATATTCGTATCGTTTTATAAATTTTCCAGTTCTAGCTTCAAGAACAACTATTTCTTTTTGACTACTTCGAGGTTCCAGTTGTTGCCAAAGAAGGTTATCAAGAATCCATTCTAATTGTTTGGAATTGAAATTATACCTTAGATTGATAAAAATTTCTCGTCTGCCTTTTTTAAAGCCTATTGAATCTACCATGCCTCTAACAATATTTGAATCCAGAACTGAGCACGAATCATTCTTCCAGCAGAACATAGGTAAATTCAAGTCATCAGAGATCTCTACTGTTTTGGCACGGTAGCTACTGTCTACATGAATAATTATATGAGAACTTAGTAAAGAATATTCTGGACACTTTAGATACTCGATATCAATATTATATACTAATTGGGCGTAATTGAATAAACCTTTATCTAATTGTTTCTCTTTTAAAAAACGGGACTTTGGTTTTCCTGATTTGGTTAGATAACTGTTATATGAGTCTGAGTCAAGCTTGCAGCTTTTTTTTAAAGTATTCTCTCCCAACTTTTCAATAAGCAGACTTTCACCTTGAGCTTGTATTTCTTCAGAAATAACTTTTTGAGAAAAAACAATGCCTGAAGAAAATATCAATATTACGGATAGTATGGTTTTCATTCTGCTGAAGCTAATTTAAGCAACCCCCTATGTATAATGTCGTGGCATCCCAAAGGTTGCAATGCACAATAAATATAGTTAGGCTTACGTTGTTTTATTCTTTTAGAAATTTCCCACAATACTGTGATTTATTATTTAATCTCAAGAAATAAATTCCATTTGGTAAACCTTTAATATCAATTGTATTCGATTGGCTCAATTTCACAAGTTTTACTAAATACCCAAGTGAGTTATAAATTTGAATTGATTCATTAATATATTCTCTTGGGAGTTGTATTTTTAGAATATCGCTAGCAGGATTTGGATAAACTTGAATAGAATTCTCTATGATTAAATCTTCAACTTCAACTTCAACAAGGTTAGGAAAAACATATTCTGAAGTTCCTATTCCCCAAAAGCCACTATTAACGTGTAATTCATTACCTATAAAATAAGCATTGTAAGTAGTATCATTCATCATATTTGTAGTGTCAATGCTTGATAAGTTGTATCCTGAATACCATATCCTAAGTCTGTTACCATCTAATAAAGGATTTATTGCAAAGATTTCTGCACCAAAGTTTCCATTTGTCCAAGTAAAATCACTGCGCACATGAATTGGCAGTGTATCATGATACCATTTATTAATATCTCCATAAGATTTGAATTGATGAAGCGCCACCTGCTTCCAATTATTTCCAAAAACATTCTGAGCAACATCAGTAAAAAGATAAATAGTGTCTCCAATCAGAACTGGCGAAGGAGTTGATAATCCAGTATAGTTATTTCCGTTTTGATAAACATCAGTAGGAAGTTGAGCAGTTTGAGTTGTATCAATAAAGTTAACCCCATCAATACTCCTCACAAGTCCAATGCTAAAGCCACCAGCACTGCTACCTGCAGCAAAAAATAGATATAGGGTGTCATCTTTTACCATTACTCCAGGTTCTGCCAATATAGTATCCATCCAAGTGTAATTAGATGACGGCTCTAATAAAGGATTAGCATCCATTTGCCAAGTAATTCCATCGGGCGAAGTTGCGTGAGAAATTTTAAATAGATAAGCATTGTTCTCTGTGTAAACTGTATTGTACATGTGATATTCTCCTTTGTAAAATACAACACTAGGAGTTTCAACACCTCCTTGATAATATGTTCCGTCAAGATGATCTAAAACAGGTGTTTTAGGGTTTAATACCCAACTATATCCATCGCTAGAAAGCCAACGGTAAATACCTATCGTATCGTCCGGGTGATTTAGCCCCCCTTGGACACCAGAAGTGTACATGATATACTGCCCATTTTCTTTTAATACACAAGGGTCAATCCATGGAGTACCAGCTATTTCATCCCCATAATCAATTATTGGATTTTGAGCGTAGGATGCAAATTGTGGGAAGAAATTTGTATCCAATTGTGCGGATAACTTTGCAGCAGATACAATTATCAATGTAAGTAGTGTTATTTTTTTCATAATTATATTTTGTTCCAATTTCTCTAATTGAGCCTAACTTGTTTATACAACAACAAAAGGTGAGTATATCCGCGCAAATTGCGAGGGATAAGAAAAGCTTTTGTCCTTTTTTGTGTTATTCTAATTTTCAATACTCAAAACACCTAAATGGCATTTTGAAACTTCGTCAATAATGGCTTGTTTGATAGCATATTCTTGCTGAATCCATGGTTTGTCTTTTGATCGAATCACTTCTGATAAACCATTTGTACAATTTGCAGAGTGCAGGTGTTTTTCGTTTTCCCAAACGATTGTGATAACCTCTTTTTCGTATTTCTTTATTTCCATAATTATAGGTCTTTGTTAAGTAAGTATTGCAAAACGAGATTCCAAATTGAATTGGGAATGACGTAGGTTTTTTGAAAATAGTAGTTCAACAGTATTGATTTATGAACTCTAAAAATACTAATTTCATGGTTCAATTATTATTGGAGTTATGGAAAGCGTTCAAGCTGAAATTAAGGTACTTACAGACGAATTAAACGAAGCAAATCATCAGTATTATGTGTTGAGTAATTCGCTTATGTCTGATTTTGACTTTGATCAAAAGCTAAAACGACTGCAATTGCTCGAAGAAGAAAATCCATCATTGGCCGATGAAAACTCACCAAGTAAAAGAGTAGGTGGAGATATTACCAAGAAGTTTAAGTCCATAAAGCACGAGATTCCAATGCTCAGCTTGGCAAATACTTATTCTAAGGAAGAGCTGGAAGAATGGGAAGCACGTAATCAAAAACTGACCGACGATAAAATAACTTACGTCTGCGAATTGAAGTACGATGGTGTTGCCATTGGAATCAAATATAAAAATGGCAAACTCCTTCAAGCGGTTACTAGAGGTGACGGAAGCAAAGGCGAAGAGGTAACGAGCAATGTAAAAACCATTCGTTCGGTGCCATTGCAGTTGAGAGGGAATTATCCAGAGGAATTGGAAATACGTGGAGAGATATTTTATCCATTGGCGAATTTTCAGCAATTGAATGAAGATCGAGAAGAATTAGGAGAAGCAACATTTGCCAATCCAAGAAATACGGCCTCTGGTACTTTAAAAATGCACGATTCGGCGGTCGTAGCGAGCAGAGGATTAGATTGTATGCTCTATGGCGTGTATACAGACAATAAGGAATATCCCGGTCATTATGAAAGTGTTGAAGCTGCAGCCAGCTGGGGAATCAAAACACCAGTAGGAAAACCTCGATACATAGCAATATGTGAAAGCATTGATCAGATTATGGACTTTGTAAATCATTGGGATAAACAACGCTCAAAGTTGCCTTTTGAAATTGACGGAGTTGTAGTGAAGATCAATAATTACCGCATTCAAGAAGAATTGGGGTTTACTGCTAAATCACCGCGTTGGGCAATCAGTTATAAGTTTAAAGCAGAAGCTGCACTTACTCGATTGAATGAAATTACCTATCAGGTAGGGCGGACAGGAGCAATTACGCCAGTTGCCAATTTAGAGGCAGTATCTTTGGCTGGAACCACAGTTAAAAGAGCATCCTTGCACAATGCCGATCAGATAGAGAAACTGGATATACGCGTTGGAGACTTTGTATATGTAGAAAAAGGTGGAGAGATAATTCCGAAAATTACAGGAGTTGAATTGTCCAAAAGAGATTTGTTGGTGCAGCCGGTTCATTATTTGGAACATTGCCCTGAGTGCCATACCATGCTTGTTCGCAAGGAAGGCGAGGTACAGCATTATTGTCCAAATGATTTGGGATGTCCACCTCAAATAACTGGTAGAATGCAGCATTTTATCAGTCGAAAAGCCATGGATATTGATGGTTTAGGTTCGGAAACGATTGAATTGCTTTTTCAAGAAAAACTGGTACAATCTCCAGCGGATTTATTTGAGCTAAATTTTGGCCAACTTATTCAATTGGAGCGGTTTGCGGAAAAGTCTGTCAATAATTTACTGTCAGGCGTAGTAGCATCAAAACAGGTTCCGTTTGAACGCGTGTTGTATGGAATCGGAATTCGATTTGTAGGTGAAACTGTTGCAAAGAAATTGGCTAAGCATTATACCAACATGGACAATATAAAAGCTGCAAGCTTAAAAGACTTGGTTAATGTAGACGAAATAGGGGATAAGATCGCTGAGAGCGTCGTGGGCTTTTTTGCTGATGACAGAAACCTATTGGAATTAGAACGATTAAAAGCACAAGGACTTCAATTTGAACTGAGCGAGGAGCAACTTGCTAATACTACCAATAAACTCGAGGGATTAACCTTTGTAATTTCAGGAGTATTTGAATTGCATTCTAGAGATGAGCTCAAGGCAATGATTGAAAACAACGGTGCTAAAAATGCGGGTTCCATTTCAGCGAAAACGAGTTATTTGATTCGTGGCGAAAACATGGGGCCTTCTAAACTGGCTAAGGCTGAAAAGCTGGATGTGAAAATGATTTCTGAGACAGATTTTGTTGAGTTATTGAATAGTTAACGTTTTGACCATTTTTTGCACAAAGTCATCCTGAATTTATTTCAGGATCTTTTCCAAAGTGTTCCATTAGTGATATACTCAACTAAATTCACGACAACAAATTTCACCACCCTTAACCCAGCTTTAATCTCAAAATAATACAGTTTATCATGCTCAGCTTAAGAAACCAATTACTTTTGCATCTTGAAAACAAAAATCATGAAAAAATTAATCTTAACTCTTTCTCTTACAGTTCTTTCTACTTTAGGAATGATTGCTCAAACTACCTCATTTCAAAGCTGGAATAGTGTTGCAAGTCAGCGAGCAGGTGTACTAAATGTAAATTATTTGGTTAATTATCCATTTGCATATTCTGATCCTAATGGTACTGAGATGGGTATTGAGATCGATATTATTCGAGAGTTCGAAAAGTGGCTAGAAACGTATAAAGGAGTTACCCTAAAATTGAATTACAAGAAATTTGAAAATTTCGACACGTTTTACAATGGAATTAAGGATGGTGGAAATGGTATCATCGGACTGGGTTCTGTCACAATAAGTAAGGAAAGAGAAAAATGGGCGAAGTTTTCACAACCTTACTTAAAGAATGTAGCTGTGTTAGCCTCTTCATTGGATGTCCAGACTTTAGGAAGTCTTGAAGATTTTTCAACTGTGTTTAAAAACAAAGTGGCTTTGGTAGTTAAAGGTTCATCGCACGAAAAAGTATTGCTTGCCATTAAAGCAGACCAATTTCCAGGAATGGTAGTGAGTTATGCGTCAAATCCAAAGGAAATGCTGATTAAAATGAAGTCAGATCCTAAATACTTCGGGTATGTAGACATCATAACGTATATGGCATTTACAGAGGAGCAAGGCGGGATTTTAAGAGTACACAGAGCCGCAGATATCCAAAGCGAATTGTTTGGATTTGTATTTCCTCCAAATAGCGATTGGAACTCTATTTTTAATGAATTTATGGTAGGTGGATTTGGTTTTACAGCTACTGATGAGTACCATGCAATTTTAGAAAAGTACTTGGAGCTGAATGTGATTAACGAAGTTCAATTACGATAATAGCAATTGAAGCTTATTGACAACAGCTATAAAGGTGTTGAACGTTATATCGAAGACAAGCTAAACTTATTGTTTAGTTCCTCTGAAATTGTGGCGCTTACAAATACTTTGTTCATTGAACGGCTAACGATTTCCAAACAACAAAGACTTTTAGAACCTACTGGTTTAATTACTGAAGGTGATCTATTATTGATTATTCGATCGGTTAATCGATTGCTAGAAAACGAGCCATTAGACTATATACTGGGCAATACTGAGTTTTATGGGGCTATGTTCAAAGTAGGAAAGGAAGTCCTAATTCCACGGCCTGAGACAGAAGAACTGTGTGAATGGATAATTGCTGAAGAAACCACAAATAACTTAAAGGTTGCAGATATTGGCACTGGTTCGGGTTGTATTGCTATAACCCTTGCAAAGCACTTGAAAAATGCAACAGTTTATGCTTGTGATGTTTCAACGTCGGCTTTAGGTTTAGCCAAAGAAAATGCAGAGTTAAATTCGGTTTGTATATCGACCAAAGCATTTGATGTGTTGGAAAATTTTCCAATCGAAGAAAAATTAGACATTATTGTTTCCAATCCACCATATGTATTAGAAAGCGATAAAGCAGAAATGGATAAGAATGTGCTTGATTATGAGCCACATTTGGCCTTGTTTGTTGAAGACAATGATCCATTACTATTTTATAGAAAGATTGGAGAACATGCTAAAAGGCAGTTGAATACGACAGGTCGTTTGTATTTTGAGATTCACGAACGGTATTCAGATGAGGTGCAATCGCTTTTATCTGATTTGGAGTTTTCGAATATTGAAGTCCGACAAGATGCCCAAGGGAAGGAAAGAATGGTTAGGGGTGTTTTGTAAAATGAGATCTTCAATTTCACTAACGTAATGCGATATCTGTTGGAATCTGAATTCAGCTGATCTAAACGTATTGTTCCTAGTTGAGGTGCTGAACTAAATACAGCATGACCCATTTTTTAATATTTACTACAGTTATTCTCTGTTGTCATCCTGAATTTATTTCAGGATCTAAGGATTATCTAAGCGTATTTTTCTGGTTGAGATGTTGAAACGAGTTCAGTAAGACCTACAAATGATAAACTAGATTTCGAATTCTTAAAAACTATCCTATTTTCGAAGTTCTCAAAATCTAATTATGCAAGAGCAAACAATTTTAGGGCACCCAAAGGGGTTATTCATTCTTTTTTTTACTGAATTATGGGAGCGATTTTCCTATTACGGAATGCGTGCAATCTTGGTGTTGTATTTAACGGCAGAGACCACAGATGTCATTAATCCAGGTTTGGGCTGGACGAGTAAAGAAGCGCTGGCCTTGTATGGTTGGTACGGATTGTTTGTTTACTTCACTGGAATTTTTGGAGGAGCAATTGCCGATAATTGGTTGGGACAAAAGAAATCGATTTTACTTGGTGGACTCTTCATTATTTTAGGTCAATTTGCTTTAGCAGTTGACAGTATGACTGCTTTCTATTTGGGATTAGTGTTGCTAGTTTGTGGAGTTGGATTACTAAAGCCAAACATCAGTACAATGGTCGGTTCTCTCTATAAAACGGGGGATGCTCGACGTGATTCGGGATTTACGATTTTCTATATAGGAATTAATATTGGAGCAGTATTAGCGCCATTAATTGTTGGGTACTATGGTGAAAATGTCGATTGGCATCTAGGATTTTCTCTAGCAGGATTTGGGATGATATTGGGACAAATTGTTTATGTTTTTGGTGCAAAACACTTAAAGGAATAGGCGATTTAATCAAACATAGCGAAGAGCATAAAGAACAATTCAACAAACCGTTAACCAAGATTGAAAAAGACAGAATGATCGTTATGTTCATTTCCTTTTTTATTGTGATGGTGTTTTGGGCAGCCTATGAACAAGCTGGTGGATTAATGAACCTTTATGCTCGAGATAAAATTGATAGAATAGTGTTTGGCTATGAAATTCCTACGAGTTTCTTTCAATCCTTACATGCATTGTATGTAGTTATACTTGGTGCTCCAATGGCTTGGTTATGGGTGAAATGGAGAAATAAAGGCAAAGAGTCGAGTTCATTGTATAAAATGGGAATTGGTTCTATTATTATGAGTTTTGGTTTTGTAGCGCTTATGGGTGCAGCCTATGATTTATCTGTGAGTACTTTGGATAAAGCTCCGGTTTACTGGTTGTTTCTTTCTTATTTCTTACATGTGGTTGCAGAATTGAGTTTGTCACCGGTAGCACTTTCATTTATTACGAAGTTGGCTCCTTTGAAATACGCAAGTTTAATGATGGGAACTTATTTTGCAGTTGTGGGAATAGGAAATAAATTAGCTGGAATTTTAGGTGAAGCTGCACAAGATGCCGGCGAAATGGCGATATTCACGGGAATTGCAGTTAGTTCTTTGGTTTTAGGGATATTGGTTTTGATATTTGTGAGGAAGCTAAAGGCACTTACTCATGGAGCCGAAGAGGTAGCTTAAAAATGAGGTATAAAAAAAGCCGAATTCAATTCAATGAATTCGGCTTTTAATAATCTTATTAGAATTAAATTTTACAAGATTCTGAAGTTGTTATAGTTGATGTTATGCTTTCCCAAATAATATTAAAGTTAGCATCAAAACCAGTAGGCACTGAATCTGTGATTGATATAGGTTGGCCGTAATCTATTTCCATTTGTTTACACTTATCTTCTGATTCTTTTTTCTTTGCTTCAAAAATTGAAGTAGTAGTACTTGTTTCTTCGGGTAAAACTGTGAGTATTGCTGGATTGGAAGAAGAGTAGCTTGTTGTAGTTGTGCAAGTACAGGTGTATTCTTTTTTACAGGAAGACATGCCCGCAATCATAAGGCCTGAAACCGCTAGTAATAGTATTTTTTTCATAATAATTTATTTTTGTTCAGCAATAATATAAATAAATTTCATTAAAATGTTTTAAAGCAATTTCATTTGAGTTGTAATACAAATTACTTTTCACTTTAAAATATGAACACTCTTCTTGCTCTGAACGATAAAAGCTCTCAGACACTTAAAGTTTAGAGCAAAAAAAAATCAGCTAAAAGAGTGATTTTAAATTTATAAAGATTAAAATTCTAAAAAGCGCATACATCCTTGATTCTTGATGTGAACGTTATGTTCTCTGTTCCAATTTGAGTGTAATTATCGTCATATTGAGGAAAACTCTTTGAAGTATTACTGCTTGTTTCAGATGAAAAACCTTCACACCAAACTTTACGATCTCTTTTTGCAGTGTTCCCACTAAACGAAGTGGTACTTGTATAAGTTAATATAGACGTGTAGGTATAATTTTTTATACGATTATATTCCAGTATTCATAAGTCCTAAAGGGGCTGCTAATGATAATTTTTTCATATCAATTAGTTTTTATTTAAACAATAATGAATACATATTATGACTAGGTCTACAGGTGTAATCCTATATAGTCTTCTAATAATCAGAATGTTGAAAAAATAAATCGCTTCTATTAACCCTTTTCCTCGATTTTCCCATCAACGTATTTCGCAAAACGACCTTTTGATCTATCGTGTACTTGATCTCTTTTTGGCCAAGGCCAGCCGCCAAACTGTGTACGATGATAATCGTTAAAGGCCTGAGAAATTTCTTCTTTGGTATTCATTACAAAAGGCCCATGCTGAACAACAGGTTCAGCAATTGGATTCCCTTGTAAAACTAAAATTTTTGCTCCGCTAGGACCACTTCTGAGTATCAAGTCTTGATCGGGAAGAACTTCTGCAGCATGGTATTCAGCAATAGCTATTCCATTTATGCTCAGCCCCTTTCCTTCATAGAAATACAATGTTCTATTGGTTCCTGCGCTTGTTTTGGGCATTGTCCATTCAGCATTTGCTTCCATTTTTATATTCCAGACGGCAACATTATTCGCAGGATCACTCGCCCAAGAATCGGGTGGAGGTGAAGGCAACTTTTCTTGCTCTATTGGACCAGCAATAATTTCAATTTCGGTTTTGTTACCATTTGCATCCTCGTAGTTTTTTCTTGGAATAGATTCACTCCACAACATCGTGAAATTAGCCGGAACCATTTTGCTCTTTTTTGGCAGATTTAACCAAATCTGAAAAAGTTCCATAGGGTTCTCTTTGTCTTGAGAAAGCAGTGGGAACATTTCTGAATGTTGCACTCCTATGCCAGCGGTCATCCATTGCACATCACCATTTCCGTATCGACCAGCTGCACCTAATGAATCTGCATGATCAACCATTCCTTCTTTAACAACGGTTATCGTTTCAAATCCACGATGTGGATGTCCAGGAAAACCGGGAACGGTATCCCCATGATACATTCTCCAGCCATCTTTTAAAATAAAGTCTTGTCCAATGTGCCTGCCTTCCAAGGAAGAGTTTGGCCCACAGACCGAATTTCCTTTTGGGTATTTATCCTCGTGATGCACACAAAACAAAAATGGATCAGACGTTTCCAACTGAAATCCTAAAGCTTTAATATTCTTTACCGCAGAGTTGTTTTCATTTTCCATAGATTCATTTTTATTGGAAGCTTTCGCTAAACCTAACAAAGGCATTGCTACAACCGCAGAAGCCAACATGGACAGTTTGCCAATAAAGCTTCGACGTGGATATTTTGTTTTCATATTCGAGATATTGCTCTCAAAGATTATAAAAAAGAAAGGAATTTAGGTTTAAATAATGTTACACAATGAGTCACGCTTGGTGACCTATGTTACTTGCAATTGAACTAAAAATGATTCCTTTTGCGCCATGGATTTAAAAGATTGGAAAACCTGGGCAGTGTTCTCAGTTACTTTGGGATTAGCACCTTTTTTCCCAGAGCCTCATATTTGGGGTAAGTTAAAATGGATTATTGGCGGTGCTGATGGTATGTTATTTATGGATTGGGGCGATGCGTTGATGCACGGAACTCCTTGGATAGGTTTAGTGGTTACTTTAGCCTTCCAGATAAAAAGAAAATAATTGAATCTAAATGCCTTAGAACCTTTTCCTAGATTAAAGACCAAACGATTGGTACTGGATCAATTAGTGAAAGAAAATGTCAGGCAGCTTCTTGAAATCACTTCGTTTAACGATCGCGCAAAAACCGAAGAAGAGCTGGATCAATTATTACAGACGATTGCGGAACAACAGAAGGGAAAGCAAGGAGTAGTTTGGGCGCTATATTTAGATAAAGAAGTCATAGGAACGTTAGGCTTTTATCGTGGTTTTGAAAACAAGGAAGGCGAAGTAGGCTATGTTATTCGAGAAAAATATAGAAGACAGGGCTTTTTGACCGAAGCATTAACCGAGGTTGTACGTTTTGGTTTTGAGCAGTTGGAATTGAATTCTATTTCAGCTTATACAACTGACTATAATCACGCATCAGTATTGGCTTTGGAGCAATTTGGTTTTATAAAAACAGAAATGCACAGTGGTATTCACCGAAAGTGGGTGATGCTGAAGTAAAAAGTGATTTTAGTGTTAAGGACGAGCGCTAATTCCGAATGGATTGAGGCCATTTTTCAGTTTCGGTTCTGAATATTGTTAATATGCAGCAAAGTAGAGGCTAACTAACACTTAGATTTCGCATACAAGTTAGTACATGCATCGTATGTTGGAAAACTCGATTAAGCTTACTGATTGATAATTCTGGGATAATGCGGGATTCTTAATCAATGACACCAAAGTATAAAAAAAGCCCAATTCCGAAATTCGAAATTGGGCTTCCAATATAAATAGTGTTTTTATCTAGAACATTTCTCTTCCTGAGAAATGGTAGTTGCTTTCTATTTCTGCATTTTCGTCAGAATCAGAACCGTGAACAGCATTTTTAGCTTTGCTTTCTGCAAATTCAGCTCTTAATGTTCCGGGAGCAGCTTCAGAAGGATCAGTAGCACCGATCAACGTTCTAAAGTCAGCCATTGCGTTTTCTTTTTCAAGAATAGCAGCAACGATAGGACCTGAACTCATGTAGTCAACTAATTCGCCATAAAATGGACGCTCAGCATGTACTGCATAAAATTCTCCTGCTTCAGTTTTAGACATTTGTGTTTTTTTCAACGCAACAATTCTAAACCCACCTTCAGCGATTTTGTTCAAAATTGCACCAGTCAAGCCTTTTTCTACTGCTTCTGGTTTTATCATGGTAAACGTTCTGTTCGTAGCCATATTTTCTTAGATTAAATCTTTTTTTTGAAGATGCAAAAGTACTCGTTCTTTTTAGTTTTTTGTTTGCAATTTTATTCAAATCTAACTGCATTTTATTTTCCTCACTTTTTTATTCAAATACCTTTGCGCAAGTATGGAAAAACTCAGTAATGTCAACAAAATGGTGGAGATGGTCCATGAGGCCAAACACCTGCTAATCTCAACTCATAAATCACCCGATGGTGATGCTATCGGTTCTTCATTAGCCTTAAAACAAGCCTTGGAGAAACTAGGGAAAACAGTTACCGTAGTTGTGCCTGATGCTTTTCCATCGTTTTTGAACTGGATGGTGGATAAAGGTGACTTACTTCAATTTGACCAACAGAGTGAAGCCGCTAAAGAAGCATTGAAGAATGCTGACCTAGTTTTTTCTTTAGATTACAATACGCTGTCTAGAGTAGGGAAAGGCTTTGAGGAAGTACTTCGTGCTGATAATACCCCAAAGCTGATTATTGATCACCATAGAGAACCAGAAGAAGAAGCCTTTGTAGCTGGATTACACGACATTGAAGCAAGCAGTACCTGTCAATTGGTTTATGATTTTATTCAATCCTTCGACCAAAAAGGGCTTATCGATAAACGCACTGCAGCGTGCATTTATTCAGGAATTGTAACCGATACTGGCTCTTTCCGATTTCGTTCTACAACAGCCAAAACACACAGAGTGGTGGCTGATCTTATGGATTTAGGATTGGTTACGGGTGAAGTTTATAACGAGATTTTCGATACCAATTCACTGGATCGAATAAAACTATTGGGCTACGTTTTAGATAAAAAATTAACCGTTTTTCCAGAATTGGAATTGGCGTACATTACATTATCAGAACAGGAGTTGAAAGATTTCAACTACAAGTCTGGCGATACGGAAGGTGTAGTGAACTATCCACTTTCTATCGAAGGAATTAACGTGAGCTGTATCATGAAGGAGAGTGGCGGAATTATTCGAATGTCTTTCCGAAGTAAGGGAGATATTGATGTAAATCTTTTTGCAAGAAAGTACTTTAGTGGCGGTGGACACTTGAATGCAGCTGGCGGAATGTCGGAATTGGGTTTGGAAGATACAATTGCGAAATTTGAAGCATCAGCTAAGGAGTATTTTGGTGCTTAGAATCCTTTTAATTATAGTAACAATTAGTCTGTTTGCTGCTTGTGAGAGAGCAGAAAATAGATTTGAATTAAAACCTGGAGACATTCTTTTTCAGGATTTAGATTGCGGTCCTTTTTGCGAATCTATAGAGACTGTTACACCGGGAATCAATGGCGCTGAGCTGAGCCATTGTGGAATTGTAATAATGGAAAACAAACAGTTAAAGGTAATTGAAGCTGGAGGTAAGGGCGTTGTTATTACTGACATGGACAGTTTTTTAACTCGAGCACGAGATGGGAAATTCAAACCCAAAGTATTGGTGGGCAGGGTAAAAGGCTGGTCGGAAAATAAGTTGCAGCAGGCAATATCGATTTCAAAAACCTATTTGGGTAAACCCTATGATCATTTGTTTGATTTAGAGAATGATTCGCTGTATTGTTCTGAGCTGGTCTACTATTCTTTCTTGGAAAATGATAAACCTATTTTCGAGACACAACCCATGACCTTTAAAGACCCTAAAACACATGAACTGTTTCCGCTGTGGGTAGATTATTACAAGGAAATGAATCAGCCGATTCCTGAAGGCGAGTTAGGACTGAATCCAGGAGGAATTACCTTGTCAGATAAAATTGAGATTATCCATATTTATGGATATCCTGAGAATTATATCCCTGAATAATTCTTCAGCTATTTACACTCGCCATTCGGTAGGCAAACCCCTTCACCTAATGATTCAATAAGAGGCTTCGCTGCACTTAGTTCAGCTTTTAGAGCATTTTCAAATACTTCATCTGCTTGAGCACCAGAGATTACTGTTTTTTCATTGATCAAAAAACACGGAACTCCTCTAACGTTAAGCTGGTGAGCTTGATAGATATCCATGCGTACTTCTTCCGAATACTCGTCTGAAGCAAGAATTGACTTGGCCTTCTCCGCTGAAAGTCCAACGCTTTTTGCTACTGCAAGCAAGTTTTCTTCTTTGGTCAAGTTTATGCCATCAGTAAAATAGGCGACCATCAATGCTTCTTTTAAAGCGTCGGATTTGTTTTTAGTTTTTGACCACTGAATCAATCGGTGAGCATTAAAGGTATTGAAAGTTAGTGCTTTGTCAAATTGAAAATCAATACCATATCCTTTTCCATTCTCCGCCAATTGATTGCTCATGGCTTTAACTTGGTCAATAGGATATCCTTTTCGTTCTGATAAATATTGCGCAGAAGGATAGGCTTTATCTGCTGGGAAATCTGGATCTAACTGGAAGCTGTACCAAATGATTTCTACTTTATCCTCAGCGTTTTGATTTTTAATGGCTTGTTCCAGTTTCCGCTTTCCTACAAAGCAAAATGGGCAAACAATATCGCTCCAGATTTCAATTTTGACAGTTTCGTTCGGCATATTTTTAGTTTCTGATTGCTGTGACCATAATGTGGAGCAAAGAACGATCATAATGGAGGTAAGGACTATTCTCATAATGCTATATTAACAAATCAAAAGGGGATAGGGTTAGTGATTATTCCTGCTGACAATAATATTCCTGCGACAACAGAAGCAGGCCTTTTAAAACGATACAAAGTTCCTCAGAACCATCTGTTCTGAGGATAATAGAAAGCTTTATATATTGGTGTTATTTTCATTTCCAAAAAGACTAAAACAGGAGATACAGTGCAATTGCCCTCAAGTCGACAATCAAAACTTACTAATTCCAGGCTTTTACTTCTCCCATACTAATATCTAAAAACAATAGCTTGTGATTTGATGGGAGAAGGGCACCACTTTCCGCAGTTATCCAGGATTCCCAAGTTGCTTTTACACCACCCAAAGGAATAATACTTACCCAAATTTTAAAGGCGCTCGGAAGTCCAGACTCATCCAACAACCATAAGTAGGAATCTCCTGGAGTATTTCCTCCAGAGGTATAACTAACCAAAAGAGCTTTGTCGCCATTTTCAAGCAAAACAATGCGCCGTTCTGTTCCAGGATCAAATATTTTTTGGGGAGCGCTTAACCAAAATGAGTCGTTGTTAAAATATCCTACAGCTGTTTCTATAATTTCCAATTTAGAAGCGTCTTCAACTTCAACGTCATTCACCAGTACATTGCTGGAATCAGGATATTGGATATTCAGGTGAACTGTAATTTCATCCCATTTAACAACGACCAATTGTTGTTGCTTATCCCACTTATAATGATGTTGTCCAATAAATGACCATTCAAGGTATCGTGTTTGTTTATAAGCTTCGTGGTGCACAGCATTCAACATTTTTTCGGCTAACTCATCTGCTTCAGCGGACTGTTTTCCTTCGGGTAGTTTTTCATTATACACTAAGAATAAGCAGATTAAAACGGCTGTTACGGTTACTATTAAACCGAGTAGGATTTTACCAATTATCTTTAAAATAGAAAATGTCTTTTTCATGGTGTTTTTTAGATGTTTATGGTGAACAGTAGTTTGTCTATGCAGCGTTTTAATCTATTACTTGTTGGTGAAAGTTAGTTTCTATTCATTTTCGAGTTCCCTTGAAATGCAATAATTAAACCTCCAAATATTGGCCCCAAAGCTATAGTATAAACGTTTCCTAAATCTATAAGGCCAGTATAGGTTCCAATGGTTAAGAGCACTCCCAAGGCAGAAAGCGTCAACCCTAAATAAAAAACATTTTTTCCTAAAGAACTTGAAGCCTGCAATTGAACGGATCTTATTATTTGATTATCAACCTGTTTTATTACAATTCCTATTTCTTCTTTTTCTATATTCTGGTCTTCTAAATCTTTTCTTAATGAAGAGAAATCCATTTCTCCTGAGTTTATTTTATCATAGTATAGATCAATAGTATTGGCTCTTGAATAGTTTTTCATTTTTTGATATTTCACAAGGTTTGGCTGTGCTCAGTAGGCTCGTATCAATTGATATTGCATATAGTTTTTGTTTTAGCTTCTTTTATTTTTCTCTTTCAGATTCTTCGTCAAATATCCTATATCTGTAGAAGTTAATAAGCCGAATTTTCCAAGAGAGAAAAGTCTTTTTCCATCAACATATTGGTTCAATGCCCCTGTTTTTTTTCATTTCATTCCATGGATTAAATCGTTATAAAGAGAGTAAATAGCAGATCAATTGGGTTGGTGGCTGCTTATGCTAGGATTACTTGTTTTTATTAGTTGTTCAGCAACTTGTTTATTTTTCTTGAAATTTCCTCGGGATAAAACTCTGGTCCGCAGATGTGGCATTTTTTAATTTCATAAAATTCCTTTGGTGCATTTGCATTGTCAACTATTTTCTGACCCATTTTAAATGGAATTACATTGTCTTCGGCGCTATGGATAACTAAAACAGGTTTTTTGAAAGTCCTTATTGATTTGAAAGCAGAATAATTTTCTCGCACCAATATTCGTCCTAAAAACCCAGCTGTTTCTGCTGCAATGTCATGATGTGATGAAAAGGCTGCTTCTATTACCAATCCATCAATATCTGCTTGTCTTTGCTCTGCAACAACTGCTGCTAAGTGTCCGCCTAAGGATTGACCATAGATTACCAATTTAGTATTTTTAAAATCAGATCTATTTTTCACATAGCTTAAAGCAGAATATGCATCCACGAGCACGTTTTTTCTTGTCGCTTTACCCTCAGAGAAACCGAAGCCACTATAGTCAAATATAAAAATTTGGAAACCATATTGTATTAGGGGAGTCATTGCTCGGTATTGACTGATTAAGAACCCTGCATTACCGTGAAAATGTAATATTGTGGCTGTGGGTAGCTGGTTCTTTGGTTTTAGAACCCAGCCATTCAGTTTGTTTCCATTTGAGCTCTCAAATACAACGCTCTCAATTGTAAAGTCAAAATCGATAGTGTCTTTTCCCTTTTTTAGAAAAGTTGGTTGGTAAGTGTTTGCACCGAAAAAAACAACGGTGCTGTCGGTTGCCGCATTTAGCGTTAGTTTTTTTGCACCATCTGGAACTTTTGTCGGCAGTAAAAACAGTTTATTAAAACTACAAGAAGTCAAAAATGTCAATGCTAACAATTGGACGATCATTTTAAAGGTCATACTTGTCTTTTTATTGGCTAAAATCCTTGTAAACGCTGAATAGGTAATGGCTTTTAGCTCGTGATTAATCGTATTTTTTATCTTTTTATTTGATTATTTGTAATCGTTTTTATATGTTAAAATAGACCTTAAAAGTACATAGAAGACCTGCTATCTAAAGCTAAATATTTTATTAAATCGTTGTGGAAGTTCATCTTCTAAATAGGTGCTTTCATGGGTAAATGGATGCCTGAAGCTCAAAGAATAGGCGTGTAAATACAAGCCTTTTCCATTTAAAATCATTTGTTCAATTCCATAATCCTTATCGCCAAGAATCGGATTATTGATACTGGCCAAATGTTTACGCAATTGATGTCTTCTGCCGGTTTGTGGGTTCAACTTTATCAAGTTGAGTTTTCCGAACCGTTCTGACGAAACGGTTTCAATTAATCTATAATTCGAGTGTGCTTTTTTACAGTCAATTTCTGAAGTTATTTCTCCTTGATCCTTCATTGCACCAATAGTAACCGCATAATAGGTTTTCTCTATCTGTTTGTCTTCAAATAGGCTATTTAAAGCTCGAATACAACTACTCGTTTTTCCAACCAAAAGAATACCTGTAGTAGCAAAATCTAATCGATGAACGGGTTGTGGTTTTGTAGCATCAGGCAGTTTACTATGCTGAAGGTTTTGAGCTAATGCATTGGCAATGGTTTTAAAACTATTGCCGCTTACCAAAATACCGGCGGGTTTATGAATTATGGCTAAATGATCATCTTCGAATAATACGGTAAGTGGAAATATGAGTTTTTTACTAGGGTTGATTTCTTCTGGAATGCACAAGCAAATGCGCTCACCTCCATTTATTAGAGTTGCGGTCGTAGCAATAAGATCATTAACAGTTATGTACTTTCTCTTCAGTGCTTTTTTTAAAGCTGATTTCGTCAAAGCCGCAATGAAAATTCCTACTCCATATTCCTGCAGTCTAATAGGCAATTGGATTTCGGGGACAATGTGTGTGTCGGAGATATTGATTAGGATTTTATTGTTTCAGTGTGAAGAGTGGTCATTAAAACTAGAACACTTTTGGCGTAGTCTTCTAAACTCTGATTTGGATTATTGAATATCATTGTTTTCAAATTTAGCACATTAACCTCAAATGCGCCAGATGAGTTTAAATATGATCTGCACAATGGATCCCATTAGCAGTAGTTTATATTATTAACCTATTATGTTGCTTTGGAATCTCAAAAAAATAAAGGCCTTTTGCAAATAACATTACCTTTTTTGTAAATTTAAAAATTTAATTTATATGATTTGTTATGCGCATCATTAAAATAAACCACCGTTTTTTAAGCATTAAGACTTATCTGTTTGTTTCTCTTTTCTTATTCTGCTCGGCTACTGTTTTTGCCCAAACTCCAATTAATTATCCAATTGAGGTTTTTAGAGTAAGGAACACTGTCGGCAACAGCTGGCAATCGACTAGTGACATTATAACGGTAAACTTAAAGAACTATACCGGCATTGATGCGCATTTGTACTTGAAAGTAAACAACTTAAATAAAGAAAATGCGCTTTATTATCGAGTAGATGGTGGAACTGGTTGGTCTGGGTGGCAAATCTGTAATGCTAAATTTGATCAGTTCCCAAAAGATAATGCATATGGAGGAATTGGTGGTGGTTTTGGAACTGTTGAGTTTACAACTCCAGTAACTGGATTTACGCCTAATGCGCAGAACAATATTCAGTTTACGTTTTTCTATACAGCAGGTGATGATGAATCGGGCTATCGAATTCTCGATATGGAGCTTTGGGAAGGTAACGGAGCAAATGAAACCAATCAGATGACAAATGGAAGAGCTGATGAAGATCCGTCTTTATGGGTTGGACCATTTGGTTCCGGGAATTCTTTGCGAGCTGCGGAAGGAGCAGATCTTTGGTTCGGAAGAAACGGTGCTCCTAATCTTATAAACGCTGCAGGCTCTCCCATTTTAGCTAGTTGCTCTAATTGTCATGCACACAGCGGATATGATTTAAAATATTTCAACTATTCAAATGCTTCAATTGAATCAAGGTCAACTTTTCATGGATTAACAAGAGAGGAGGGACGGAAAATTGCACAATATATAAGAGATTTACCCTATGCAGGTTCAGCAAAAGGAAGACCTTGGCAGCCACCGTATCAGCCAGGACCCAATACGGATAGTGATGGGTTTGAATGGGCGGCTGGCGCCGGATTGGAAAATGTATTACCCAACGAGGATGGTTTACTAGAGGATGTTTTTGGAAGTTTAAACCCTAGTAAATCTGAGATCAGAGATGCAATTAATAAGTATGAAGATAATACCAACATTCGCGAACAACGAATAGCTACACAATTCCCCGATTGGAATGAGTGGCTTCCTGAAGTTCATCCTAAAGATATACTCAACAGTGCAGATTATAGTCTCCTTGAAAATGCTTTTATTACCCTAAGAAATAGTATCGACACGCAAGCTGAACGAGACGCATTAAACAATAAATCGGGAGTTAGGGCAATTTATAATAACAACGGTATTTTCGAAGCTTTTGGAGTTTTTGCAACAGAAGTTCACAAGGTTGTTGATGATCCTGGTTCAGGTTTAACAGTTGGTAACTACCCGGTTTCACCAATATGGGCTGATAACAGCTCAACTCAGTCTCGAGAAGAACTGAAAAGAAGCCTTTCGGCTTGGTATAGTGTGAAGCTCTTTGATGTAATCCAAGAGTACAATCTTCATGATATCAGTGACCTTGGAAATATTCTAAATAGCAATGAGGAAACCTTCCAATGGCCAACTAGAGAATGGGCTGTTTTTCAAAATGCAGCTCATATTATTTCAGGAAATAGAGCTACATCTTTCTTCTTGTCTGATGCTGGCGATGCAACTAAAGAAACCGAAAGTATCTATTTATCTTCCTTATGGTATCAAGTACAATTGACTCTTACCCCAGGACATCGCAAAGGCGGGGTAGTTAGCCCGAATGATTTTGCCTACAATCTACAGCACATTCATAGGCTTGCAGAACGAACAGGAGTGTCAGAACCTGTGCGGCTTTTTCAGAACTATCTAAAAACCGCAGAGCAACGTAATAATGGATTGAAACCTGGAATAACAGCAAGTGTTGCGGGTTGGAATATGCGAGAGTTGAGTCCTTGGCGTTTGTGGAGCACTGGGCGAGGTGTTACTGATGTTTTTGATGCTTTACTTCCTAACTTGAAAAAAGATTTACGCGATATATTTATGAGTGAAACCGCTGATGTACTGCTTTCATTTTTAGAAGCTGATTGGGCTAGAGTTGATATTGTTGCTTGTCCTCGTACCGATTTTGAATTGGAATTTCGAAATACAATACCCATAGATGGTTCAAGTTACGAAGGCGGCATTTCAAATTGTATGTTCTATGATAGAAGATGTGGCGGAGGATGCGAAGATGCAAATGATGCAGTGGAAATTGATGCTATTTACACCTTGTTAAATGTGTTGGATAGTAATGAAGCAATAACTGAGGGTACATTTAACAAGTTAAGGGACTGGGCTATTGCAAGATGGGACTATACCCAGTGGCCAAATTATGATACCAGCGCTCGGGTTTCGTCTACAGTCGGGCTAGATGTAATTGAAAATAAGGTTGTTTTAAATCTGTACCCAAATCCCGTGCAACAAACCTTACATATCTCCGGGTTATCTTCTGAGATAAAACAGGTGCAGTTGATTGATGTGTACGGACGAGAATTTATGTTTAATCAGACAAAAGGGGAAGTAGATGTATCTGAACTTTCAACTGGACTTTATATTTTAAGTATTGAAAATCATGTGTTTAGAGTAATTAAAGAATAGATTTTAAGGTTTTTATGGCTAATTTTAAATAATTGAAATATCAAAAAAGTCAGTTAACGAACAACAGGATGAATAACAATTGTCAGTCATGTTTACTCTAGTGTTTTTGTTAGAGCATTCAAGAGTGCTATGCTAGAACTTCTTTCCATAAGCTTGATTCTGCAAATTCTTTCACTATAGCATTTCTTTGTTTTAGTAAATTGGTCATGTATCTTTTTAGAAACAAACTATTCGCCAAATTTCCAAAAATACCAAGAGGAGCTTCATAATAAAACTCATCCTTCATCAGAGTTACATTTCCTTGCTCAATGAAAATATGAACGTGTTTAAAGCTTTTAAATGCTCCATCAATCATTTCGTCAACGAACATGGTTGATTTCTCCATCTGCGTGATTTTTGAAGACAGGGTTTGGTATACTCCAAAGTGTTTTGCTCTCCATGTGACCGATTCACCAAGTTCAATGAGTCCTGAAGTTACACCTGCAATTGCTTTTTCATTACTATTTTTCATGGATACTTTGTGCAGATCAATACTACGAGCTAAGTCGAATACAATTTCTTGTTGGGCTTTGATCTCGGTGTGGATTGTTATAAAAGGCATACTTTGGAATCTATGAAAACGTATGGAATAAGTTAGCAGAGTAGAAGCAATCTATGGAACTTAAACTCCATGATTAGTTTAAAATCAAGTATTTATTAAAAATATAATCTGGGATGTATTGATCCTTTTTTATTAAACTGAGCTTTCAACACGCACTATAAAACCTTAGGTTTTCCTGCTCTTTTAGTAACCTATTAAGTTTACACTGTTCTTCTATCGTTTAACACATAAGTCAGAACAACCTCGGCTATAATCATCTCCTAAACAAGAAAAAGTTTCAAAAGGCACCAGTCTTAAAATAAGAACGCAAAGCCACTTATCCGCATCCGATTTATTAGCATTTTAATTACAATTGTTTTCGTTAGAAATTTAGGCCATTATTTTGCCCGAAATACAAATATTACCATCTGTTTGTTTACTTGTATTAAAAGTAACTGCTAATAGCAGCATGAATATTATCGTTTTTATGAGCCACATATCTAAATAAATCAGGAGGTATAAATAGAGGCTATTGGCTATTCGTTTTTATTCTTTTATCAATCTCATTACAGCTTTCTTACCTTCCAATTCAACCATTAATAAATATACCCCTGCTGGTTCTTCAATTTTCAGATCCAACTTCGAGCTTTCAATGAAGTTCTGTACCTGTATTATTCTACCACTCAAATCTGTTAAAGTAACAGTAATTGCCTCGTTGTTTCCTCCTAGATCAATTGTAAAACTGCCATTAGTTGGGTTTGGGTAGACCAAAAACTGATCAGATATGATAGGGGTTATGGAAGTAGTCGTTGGAGTATCCTTTACGCAAGGCGTTATCGTATCCTTTGTGCTCATAAAACAGGGAGTGATACCCTGTTGATACATAAGATTCCATGCAGTTTCATAGCCAATCTTATGAGCCATCCAACTGCGCCATTGAGCAGAATCTGTTGGCATACTTTCGCCTGCTAAAGCACAATCGCTCGACAACAAAGTATACATAAAAGTGCCTATCGCCTTATTCACATCATTACTCAAGTGCCAACTGTCACTGTGAATATCTACACCAGGGATTTCTTCTAGCATCTGAGCAATCAAAGTGCGTAAGGGTACATTTCTCCCGTAAGGTAATTCTGACTTTCTTACCATGTTTAAGGCTACGCCTAAATCTGTTTCCACATCATTTTCGTTTACTCGTTTGTCTAGTCCGTAAAGCATTGAAATCTTACCAGTGCTAGCATCATCCTGTAACGGATATCCAAAAGAATAGTCGTATTTTGAAGGGTCAATTTTGTACAAATGGGTGGAACCCATACTGGATCTGCCGTAGTTAAAGTGTATAGGAGGAGTTGAACCGAATTGAAGTGTCTTTTGGTCCTCTGCAACTACCCAATTCAATCCATCAAGAATTCCATACTCGGTGCTTGTTCCTCCATGGTTGTAAATAAGAGTTTGGTCGCTAATTTCACAGCTCTTATATGGAGAAATAAAGCTTCTTTTGCCTACATAATGCACTTGACTCATCTCAGTAACTTGAGTTGCGTGAGCTATGTCTGCGATTTCGTCATCATAGGAATA
>Ga0075118_10000630_pt1 | contig 30418 bp, 32 predicted proteins | sample AntAceMetag02UKE_FD_69794 | JGI IMG/M metagenome (GOLD analysis project Ga0075118, IMG submission 69794) | Saline lake microbial communities from Ace Lake, Antarctica - Antarctic Ace Lake Metagenome 02UKE | ecosystem: Environmental > Aquatic > Non-marine Saline and Alkaline > Saline | place...
CCTTGGTATGGTGGAGCGCCGGGGGTGTGGACGACTTGCATGCTGTGTTTTCAAATCTGATTGCTGGCGGGTTACGCCTATGCCCACGGTTTGGTGACCTTTTTTCGAAACTCGCCGCGAAACCAGGTAGTGATCCATTTCGTCCTGATTGTGATCTCGATGTGTCTGCTTCCGATTACACCGGCGGAGTCATTGAAACCATTGGCGGCTGGTGATCCGACTTGGGGGATCATTATGTTGCTGCTGCAAACAGTGGGGCTTCCGTTTGTGATCGTGTCGGCATCGGGACCGTTGTTGCAGCATTGGTTCTCCGTTTCCTCGAACGGTGCCTCTCCTTATCGGCTCTACGCGGTTTCCAATTTTGGATCACTACTGGGATTGCTCAGTTATCCGTTTCTCATTGAGCCTGCGTTGGGACTGCGAGCACAGACCTTGCTTTGGTCGGGTGGTTTTCTCGTATACGGGCTGCTCATGTGCGTATGCGCGTGGAAGTTCGTGCAAACGAAACCGATGAGCGATGATTCCGAATCGGTTGTGACCGCAGAGTCTCCGTTGATGAAGGATCGTGTGCTGTGGGGCCTGTTGGCCGCGCTCGGTTCGGTGCTGTTACTCGCGACGACAAATCAGATGAGTCAGGATGTGACGGTGGTGCCGTTTCTGTGGGTGCTACCACTCGCGCTCTACCTGGTCACATTTGTGATCTCGTTTGATCACGCGCGGTGGTATCACCGCGGAGTCTGGATTCCTCTGGCGCTGCTCTTCGTCGCGGCGCTGGTTACGTTGCTTAACTATGATTTTCACCGGATTGAGCTGCACCTGTTTATTCAGATCGGGATCTTTGTCGGGGCGATGTTTACGTGTTGTATGATCTGTCATGGTGAAATGGTGCGATTGAAACCCGCGCCTGCTTTTCTCACTTCGTTCTATCTCAGTGTGGCCTTGGGTGGGGCTTTAGGTGGAGTGTTTGTGAGCTTAATCGCACCGCAGATTTTTGATGGTATGTGGGAGCTACATTTGGCGTTGATCGCCGTCGCCGTGGTGATCACTTGCACGGTGGGCCGAGACGTCCGTGCGGGAGTCATTACCAAGGTGCGTTTGATCAAATTCGTGGCCGTGCCTTGGGGATTGGCGGTGATCGCGCTGGGCTTTTTTCTGATCCGGCATGTTCAGCTCCACACCTCCGAATCCATTGACGCGAAACGCAGTTTTTACGGCGTGTTACGAGTGCAAGAGACGGCGACGGGCACAGTGGATCATAAGAGGACCCTTTATCACGGGCGCATCACGCACAGTAATCAATTTCTGCATACTGAAGGGCACCGCATCACGCCGACCACTTACTATGCGACCACGGGTGGTGCAGGGCTGGTGTTTCGGTATCACCAGAAGCGTTTACGGCAACCGCAGTCATCCCTGAAAATTGGCGCGATCGGTCTAGGTGCGGGCACGCTCGCGGCTTATGGGCGTGTCGGTGATATGTTTAGATTTTACGAGATCAACCCGGACGTGGAGTCCCTAGCTCGCGAGCATTTTACTTACCTGCGCGATAGCTCGGCTGACATCACAGTGGCTCTGGGCGACGCACGCATCGTGATGGCAGAGGAATTGGCGACCACAGGTTCCCAGAAGTTCGACGTGCTTTTTCTCGATGCCTTCAGCGGTGATTCCTTGCCGATGCATCTTTTCACTGCAGAGGCTTTCTCACTCTACCTGGAACACCTTGCTCCCGACGGGATGATCGCGGTGCATATCAGTAATCGGTTCCTCGATTTAACGGATCCGTTGCGCACGCTAGCTGAGCGATTTGGACTTCAGTCCACCTTTATCCGGAAAGTGGGCGTGGGGCAGATAGAGTTTACTTCCGAATGGGTGCTGCTCAGTCGTGACTCGAAACTATTCATGATGATTCGCGTGTATAATGGCGAAAGGAAATGGGATCGTGTAGAGCACAAGCCGGTTCTCTGGACGGATGATTACAGCAATTTGCTGGAAGTGATAAAGTGGGATTAAATGGGGATCTGTGAGTGCGATTCAAAGGGCACGATAACAGAATTTAACGGGGGAGTTTATCGCTCTGCAGCCTCTTACCCATGCTTGTAACTTCATCTATCGTGAAGCCGATGCTTCGGTAAAATTCGACTACCTTTTCGTTGGTGGTTCGCACCTGTAGATTGATCTTAGGGCAACCGGCGTCTCTTAGTAGTCGCTCAACTTCCCCCATGATTTTGGCCGCGTGACCTTTGCGTTGTTCCGAAGGCGCTACCGCGAGGTAGTTAATCCAACCGCGATGCCCTTCATATCCTGCCATACAGCTGGCGATGATGGTTCCTTCGATTTCGCCGACCAGAAACCATTCGGGATTCACTTTTAACTTACGTTCAATATCGAGAAGCGGGTTGTTCTGAGGCGCAGTCAGTTCGCAATCGGACCAAAGACTAGCGACCGCATCAACGTCGGATTCGCGATAGGGTCGGATTAGCATTTCGTAGAAGCGGGTGCTTGAACGATGTCGTTGAACCCGAAACGGTCTTTGCCGCTGACGATCATGCCTTTGACGGGGCGGAGGATTTTAACGAATGGGGTGGTGAAGCGCATGGCGATACCGGCACGACGTTTGTCGGAAGTGTTGGGTTCGGCGGCGTGCAAGACGCGGTCGGTGAAGATCACGAATTCACCTTTGCGCAGCTCCATGTTGATCGCGCTATCGAGATCGAAACTGCTGGTGTCGGCCAAGCCGAAATAATGACCATCGGAGGGCGGTTCATGATTCACAGTGGTGAGGTGAGACCCGGCGACGAATTTGATGCAGCTGTTCTCGATCAAGCAGTCATCGAGGGCCATCCAGATGGAGATATTCAAAGGAGGCTCCAGCACGGACGGTCCGCCATTGTTCTGATCCTGATGCCAGGGCGTCTCACGCGAGCCCGGCTGCTTTACGAAGAAATTGGAAGACCACAGCATAACATCCGGGCCGAGAAGGCTAGCGATCCGCTCAACGATTTCGGGTGAAGTGCAAAGATCGTAAACGGGGCGAACGTTCAAGTGGCGGTGATGCGTCGGTTCCTTTTCGTCGAGGATTCCATCGAGAGGAGCGAGGAGCTTGTCGATCTCTTCGCCAGTAAAAGCACGGATGGGGCCGAGGAATCCGTTTTGTTGGAAGCTGATGATTTCGTCTGATGAGAGATTCATTTTAGTTCGGCGAGAGATTTAGTGGCGCGAGCAAAGTGTGGATCGAGCTGAAGCGATTGTTTGTAGGCGGCACGGGCCGTGTCGGGGTTCTTTCGTCGCTGCTGAATGTTTCCGAGACGCCAATGAACGGCGGCGCGCGAGGGTTCGTCTTTTCCGGGTGTGAGTTTGAGGCAGCGTTGCAGGTGCGATTCACCGAGGACGAGTTGCTCTCCGCTTTCGGCGGCGATGCGACCGATCGAATAATGCGCGAGGTAGTTCGTGGGTTGAGCCGCACACAATTCTTGGAAGAGGGTGGTGGCTTCGGCGAAGCGACGATCGGCGACGTAAAGTTGTCCTAAGATCAAGGTGCCGAGATTCAGGTCGCGCGAGCGGATCGCCTCGGCTTGCGCGTAGGCTTTCATCACCCCACCACCGAGAAACGAAGGGGCTTGGCGGTAGTAATCGACGAGTCCACGTCGCGCCTCGAGATTGTCCGGCGCGAGCTCAACCGCTCGCTCCAGAGCAGCGCGGCATTTTTTGGCAAATGTGATCTGTCCGAGGACCGATGCTTCATCCGCGGCGAGACCATAGGCTTCACCGAGTTCGGCAAAGTAGTCGGAATTGGTCGGATCGAGTTGGGTGGACTTTTCGAAGTGCTCGATGGCAGCTTCGGTGTGATTGCGTTTCATCGCGATGCGGCCGAGGTAATGTCGTGCCGACGCATCGTCTGGATTGGCGTAAACGATATCCTGAAACGCGACGCGGGCTTCCCCGTAATCGTGCGCTTGGTAGAGCGCGAGTGCTGCGGCGAATGCATCCGAGGATGTCGCGCTAACCATCAGCGGTGTGATGGACATAAGGAGCGAGGCAATCAGAAGAAAGACGCGATGCACGCTATCTGGCTAATGAGTGCTGGCCTCACGGCAAACCTGTTTCGCAGGTTTACTCGTAGCGCAGTGCTTCGATCGGATCCAGTTGCGCGGCTTTTCGGGCCGGATAGTAACCGAAGAACACGCCGACGGCGGCACTGACCGCGAAAGACATAACAATGGCGGTGGGCGAAATAAGGGTAGGCCAGCCGTTAACTTGTGACATTATCTCGGAGGCAGTGATGCCTAAGGCGATTCCGATGGTGCCGCCGAGCGCGCTGATCAGCACGGCTTCGGTTAGAAACTGAAGCAGGATCTCGCTACCATGGGCGCCGATGGACATCCGGATACCGATCTCGCGGGTGCGTTCGGTTACGCTGACGAGCATGATATTCATGATGCCGATACCGCCGACGATGAGTGAAACTCCGGCGATCGCACCAAGTAGGCTAGTCATGGTGTTGGACGTAGCGGTGGCGGCTTCGGCCAGCTCGATTTGGTTGCGGACGGTGAAATCGGGTTCACGTCCTTTGCGACGTTGTTGGAGCAGATCGGTGATGCCTTGCTGGATTTGGGGAATCGCTTCAGGCGTGACGGCTTGGACGATGATTGAGTTGAGCTGCTGGCGACGCGCGACGCGTTTGAGATGGCTCGTGTAAGGGATGATCACGACGTCGTCCTGATCCTGGCCGAAGAAGTTGAATCCTTTGGGTTTGAGCACCCCGAGAATCTTAAAGGGGATGTTCCGAATCCTAAGGGTTTGGCCGACGGGATCTTCGTTGATGAAAAGTTGATTCGCGACGGTGCGACCGATGATGGCTACTTTTGAAAATGCCTTCACATCGCGTTCAGTGAACATGGCTCCGTCGTCTAATTCCCAGGCCCTGATGCTGAGATATTCAGGGCTTTCGCCTTGGATTTGAGTGTTCCAGTTGCTCCCGTTGGCGAGGACTTGGGAGCGGTCACGGATCTCGGGACTGGCGGCCACGACACCGGGGACTTCGCGCACGATGGCATGAGCGTCTTCCGGAGTCAGGCTGCTGGAAGAACCCCAGCCACCGCGAGTGCCACCGCTGGTGCTACTGCCCGGAAAAACAATAATCACGTTTTGGCCCAGACTGGCGATTTGCGATTCGATCTGGTTTTTTGCGCCGTTGCCGATGCTCACCATGGCGATGACTGCCGCGACACCGATGATCATGCCCAACGCAGTGAGGGCAGAGCGCATGATATTGCGACGCAGGGCACGAAGCGAAATGACGAAGGTAGAGCTGATGCGCATGGTTAGGTCATTTCGGTGAGTTTAGCCTCGGCCTCGGCTTTGAGGAGGCGCTGCATTTCAACGGGGGCTTCGGAGCGCTGAGCGACCAATTCATTACTGACGACGCGGCCATCACGCATGATCAGGTTGCGTTTGCAGAATTGGGCGATGTCGAGCTCATGCGTGACCATGAGAATGGTGATACCGGCATCATTGAGCTTCTGAAAAACACCGAGAATTTCGACGGAAGTTTTACTGTCCAAATTTCCCGTTGGTTCGTCGGCGACGAGGATCTGCGGTTCGTTGACGAGTGCTCGCGCGATCGCGACACGCTGTTGCTGTCCGCCGGAAAGCTGGCTCGGGAAATGGCCCGCACGATCGGTCAGTCCGACGATATCGAGGGAGTGCATAGCGCGTTCGCGCATGACTTTGGTGGATACCTGCTTTTGGCCGTAAAACATGGGCAGTTCTACGTTTTCTAATGCGGTGGTGCGGCTGAGAAGATTGAATCCTTGGAAGACGAAACCGAGTTTTTGGTTCCGCAGATCAGCGAGTTCATTGCGATCGAGATCGGCGATATTTACCCCATCCAGATGGTAGCTGCCTTCAGTCGGACGATCGAGGCAACCGATCAGATTCATCAGGGTGGATTTACCCGATCCGCTCGCACCCATGACGGCCATGAATTCACCGGTGCTGATCTCGAGTGAGACATCGCGCACAGCGTGCACTTTAACCTCACCGGAATCGTAGACCTTGTGGATGTTCTGTAATTGAACGACAGAGCTCATGATGAAAAAGTGAGAACCTGTTTACCTTCCACGCCGCATGTTGTTAGCGAAAGGATTGGTCGTCGCTTTGGCATCCGCACTGCCATCAGGGATGAGGGCACTGGTAATGACCACGTCGCCCTCGGTAAGTCCTTCAATGACTTCTGTGGCGCTGCCATCGGTGATGCCGAGTTTCACCGTCGCGGGAATGACGACAGGCTTCTCCACAGTGCCGCTGAGTTTATAAACGGTGCGGGTAGTTTCTGCAGGTGCGCTGCTATTGGAGCGGTCGCCACGGCCTTCGCGTCCGCCGCGCTCGGGGAGGGTGATGCCGCGTTCTTTCGCGAGTGCCGCGAGGCGGGCGCGCACTTCGGCTGAAGGTGGGCCGGCGCCACGCTCGAATCCGGCATCTTGCATGAGTTTCATGAATTGCTCGCGCGTGGCTTCTTTCGGTTCCTCCGAGCTGCCCGCGGTGGCTTTCGTGGTTTCGCTCGACTCAACTTCGGGGAGTAACGATTTCGGCATGCGCACGCGAAGTGCGCTGTTGGCGATGCGAAAAACATCATTCCGACTAGCGACGACCACGGAGACATTCGCGGTCATTCCGGGCTTGAGAGTTTTGTCCACATTGCGCACTGCGATGATGGTTTCATAAGTGACGACGTTGGATTGTATGGCCGGTGAATTGCGGATTTGCACGACGCGCCCGCGGAATTCCCGATTCGGAAACGCATCGACCGTGAAATTAACCGACTGGCCTTCGAGCACCGCGCCGATGTCGGCTTCGGAGATGGCCGCATTGATCTGCATCTTCTCCAAATCCTCGGCGATCACGAAGAGGGTCGGGGAGTTTAAGCTCGCCGCGACAGTTTTACCGACATCGATTTTTCGATCCAGCACGATGCCGTTGACCGGTGCATAGATGAAGCAACGTGACAGATCGACTTTCGCATTTTCAACTGAGGCTTGGCGGATTTGCAAGGCGGCTGAGGCTTGAGCCAAAGAGGCTTCGGCTTGGTCGAGCTCCTGTTGAGTGACGAGATTTCTGGTGCGCAGATCACGAGTGCGCGTGGTATTGAGTCGGACGAGGGTATGGCTGGCGACGGATGAAGCGAGTTCGGCCTCAGATTGGCGCAGGCGCTGATCATAAGAAGCGGGATCGATCTTCGCGATGAGCTGACCTTTGGTGACGGGCGAATTAAAATCGACCAGCACCTCAGTGATGAGACCGGAGACCTGGCTGCCGACTTCGATTGAGGTGACGGGTTCCAGCGAGCCACTTGCCGTGATGTCCTGGCTGATGTTGCCTTTAGTCAGTTGGGTGGTCGTAAAGATAGGGGCTCGTTGAGCGTCGGAACGAATCACCAGCCAATAAACGGCAAATAAGGCGATAAGCAGGAGGACGAAGAAGTAACGTTTATAGGAGCGTGCTTTGGCCATGGATTTGCAGGGATATGAGGTAGTTACAAAGTGGGATCTAATATTAGACGTGCGGGGAAGTGAAAGGTAACCGCTTTTCGAAAAATTCCCCTAAAGTCCAACCGCAGGGGTCAGGGCATCGCTGCTCGCAATGCAGTCACCACGCCCGGTGGGACGAAGTTGCTGATGTCACCGCCATACTTGGCCACCTGCTTAACAATCGTGGAGCTTGTATAGCTGAATTGCTCAGCGGGCATCACAAAGATCGTTTCGAGATCGGGCTTAAGGTGTCGATTCATCAACGCCATGTTGAACTCGAATTCGAAATCGGAGAGTGCGCGCAGTCCACGGATAATCGCATGGGCCTCTTGTTCGACGGCAAAATCCACGAGCAGTCCACCGAAGGTGGTCACTGAAACATTTTTCAGATCCGTGATGCTCTCTTCCGCCATCTGTTTCCGTTGCTCAGGGGTAAAGAGCGGTTCTTTGCCGACGTTTTCGGCGATGGCTACCGTCACGCGATCAAACAGCTTTGCCGCACGCTTAAGCACGTCGATATGGCCGTAAGTGATGGGGTCAAAAGTCCCTGGGTAGATGCAATGGCGCATGGTCTGGCTAGAAGTAAGGGGGATTTTGCGGCCTCAAGCGAACGTCTTTTTTGATTAGCAGTCTTCTTTAAGCCGTTTCCGAGATTGCATTTAGACGTGGGTCATGCGTTTTTCGCAGTCCCTTTGCGACTCAATTTACCCAACATTCTAACGATCTCCCGATTCCCCGCGATGTTTGTCATCGTGGCGTTAATGTATGCGGATTTTCGATGGTCCGCGACACTGGCTTTCTGGCTCTATGTGGCGGCGGCATTGTCCGATTGGCTTGACGGCAAACTGGCCCGTGAAAGCGGACAGGTTTCGACCTTTGGGCGGTTCATGGATGCCGTGATTGATAAAGTGATGATCGTCGGTCTCATGATCGCCTTGGTCAATGGAGGCTATTTCGAGGAATTTCGTATCACGGCGATGCTACTCGTGTTGTGTATTCTCAGCCGCGAGTTTCTGATCTCGGGACTGCGCATGGTCGCCGCGAGCAAGAACGTGGTGGTCGAGGCTGATGCAGGCGGGAAGTTTAAGACTTTTCTGCAGATGAACGCGATCGGATGGCTCCTCGGTTGGCGCATGTTGGCGACGGATTTTGGTGATGTGGGCGATTCCGCGCTCACTCGCGGCGTGCATGTGGTCGGGCTCGGCTTGTTTGTGCTTTCCGCCATCATGACGATTACCTCGGGTTGGACGTATTTCCGGAAACACGGCTACGTGGTGAGGGATTGAGACGATGGCTCTGAAACAACCTGTTTGGCCACGCTTTCTATCGACCTCGACGGTGGTCAACTGCGCGACTCTTGGGCCGATTGGCACGAAATTACCCGCGCCCGGAACTTGGGGCTCCGTGGCGGGCCTGATGTATTTCACGGTGTTCTTCGCCGGAAGCTACGGTGTGCTCGGCACGTTGATCATGAGTGCGATTGGCACCTACGTGGCCGTAGCGATCTGCGGTGAGGCGGAATTCCGCATGGGCCGACGCGATCCGGGTGAAGTGATCCTCGATGAGTTTGTCGCGATCCCGTTGTGCTTTTTGGGCTGGCCTGCGCTGATCGATCCGCTCCCAGCCTGGGCGGTCTTCCTGATTGGTTTCGGCCTATTCCGATTGTTCGATATCTGGAAACCCGGAGGAATCGGCCGACTGCAAAGTTTACCCGGAGGCTGGGGAGTCGTGGCCGATGATATTGCAGCCGCACTGGTGACTTGCGCCGTGATGCACGCGGCTAAAGCCGCATGGCTCGTTTGGGGAGCTTAAGGCAGAGCGATCAAACTCTCCGTGGGCACATTAACGAGGAGGCCTTGTTGGAGGACATCCACGGAGATGATGATGCCTTTGGGATCGTCGGGATTGTCCACGAAGCCTTCGAGTCCTTTTAACGCGCCGGACTTAACGCGGACTCTCCGCCCTTTGGTGAGGAGCGGTTTGAGGCTGAGTTCAAAACCAGAGGCGACGATCTTTTTGACCTCTTCGATCTGCTCGAGAAAGGCCTTCACATCGGTCACGGTAATGGCTCGCGCGAGCAGATCCATTTGGTAGATGCGCGATTTTAACTCGGCGGGCACGCAGGCAAAGACGTAACTCGGAAACAGCGGTTTGGTGAAGCGCTTGGTTTGCTTCGCGTATTCACGAACGCTCTCGATGGTCGGCAGGTAGTGCTCGAAACCTTCGGCCTTCATCAGGGCCGCGAATTTCTTCTCGCAGCGAGGTTTCGTATGGCAGACGAGCCAGAGTAGTTCTTCGGCGGAAGAAAGGGCGGATTCGCTCACAGGTATTTAGGCAAACGTTTCAACGCTTCGATGTAGCCGGGGAAACCTTTGCCCGATATCATCGATTTGCAGGCTCCGGCCGTCATCGAAGTGTGACGGAATTTTTCGCGTTTCTTGATGTTGGAAATGTGCACTTCGATCGCGGGTTTACCGGAAGCGGAAAGCGCATCGCGCAAGGCGATACTGGTGTGAGAATACGCACCGAAGTTGACGATAAACGCATCTACGCCGCGATCGGTGAGCGCATGAATCTTATCGATGAGCGCACCTTCGTGATTGGATTGAAAAAAGGTGGGAGAGTAGCCGCATGCTTTGGCTTCGGCACGGATCATCTTCTCAAGATCTTTGAGCGTGGCATGGCCGTAGACGTCGGGTTCTCGTTTGCCGAGGCGATCGAGATTGGGGCCGTGGAGGATGGCGATTTTTTTCATGATTGGATCACCACGAAACACACGAAATACACGAAAGAGGAAAGCGTGTTTTTAATGGTGCGGGTTTCGAATAAGAGCAGAAAAGTATTTTTTTACCACGGATAGCACGGATACAATCCGGATAAAGGTAGAGGAGTAGGGATTGGAATCCTGTATTAATCTGCGAAATTTGTGGTTAAAAATTCTGGGATTGAATGCGGTGAAACGAGGAGGCGATCAACAAACTGGCAAGCGCGAACGAAGAGTAGTCGTGGATTGCCGCGTCGCGTTGCTCCTCGCAATGACAGAGGGGGAAATCAGAGTGGGTTTTCGGTGGGGATGAATTCCCAGGGGAGATCGAATTTTTCGGAGAGCTCGGTGGCGAGGGCCTGCACGGCGTGGACTTCGGTGGCGTAGTGGCCGCAGAGGTAGAGGTTGAGCTTTTCTTCTTGGGCGAGGTTGAAGTGTTCTTCGCGCAGTTCGCCGGTGATGAGCGTATCGACGTCGGTCTTGACCAGCTCGCTCAGCGCGCTTGATCCGCCTCCGGAACAGAACGCGACTTCGCGAGGTGTCTCCGAGCCGTATTCGATGGCGATGACGCGAGAGTAGAGGCTTTCGAGTTTTGCGCGGAGTTGGTCGCGCGGGGTGGAGTTGGCGCAGATCAGGCCGATGTCTCCACCTTGATTCGCGATGAAACCACGGGTGCCGGTGAGGCCGAGTTGCTTGGCGTAGAGCGCGTTGTTGCCGATCTCGGGATGGGCATCGAGGGGGAGGTGATTAGAGTAGAGGGCGCAGTTGGCCTTGATCAGAGTAGAGACGCGATCATAGACGGGGCCGGTGATCGGGCGCGGCATATCCCAATACATGCCGTGGTGGACGATGAGGTAATCGATCCCGGCGGCGGCGGCTTTTTGAAACGGGATCACACCCGCATCGACGGCGGCTCCTATCTTGGTGACGCGACCATCATTGGCGAGTTGCAGGCCATTGCAGGCACCGGGGAAGTCGACGAATGCAGTGCGGCGGGTGCGGGTATCACAGTAGGTGACGAGATCGGACAATGTGGGCATGGGACTATTCGGGGCGAACTACGGGGCTTTTCAAGGCAAGATACTCTTCCTGATTTCAATCATGTCCTAGGCGGCAACTATGGGCGCTGAAACCTGCACCGAAACTGACCAACCAGTGATCACCTTTTTCCGGATCAATATCATCGGAAAGAGTTTCCTGCAGGGCGAACAACACGGAAGGGCTGCTCATGTTGCCGTAATCGCGCAGCACTTTTTCGCTGGCGGCTAGCGAATGCGGAGAGACGACAGGAGCGAGGGCTTCGATTACGTCGCGTCCACCCGGATGAGCGACGACTCGCGAGACGGGACGTTCGCCGCGACGTTGCCAAAGATGATCGACCGCGGAGGCGGCGAGTTGCGGCACAGAGCGATCAAGGAGATTGCGTAGCTTACCATCACGTTGCTCAAAACGCAGCTTGTCGCGATCAGCGGGGATGTGGTGCGTATCGAATCCGAAACACCGCAGACCGGTCGGGCCGGGCTTGTTTTTCCAGATAGTCGCGGCGGCTCCGTCGCTAAACAGACAGGCGCTGATGAGCACCCCCGGATCGTCGTCGAGATAGAACGCGGCTGAACAGATTTCCACGGCCACGCACGCGACGACGGCATCGGGTTTGGCCGCGAGGATATGACTGGCCGCACGGAGAGTGGGGATCGCCGCGCCACAACCGTGGCCGACGACATCTTGCAAAAACGTATCAGTGCGCAGGGCGAGTTGCTCGGAAACGTAACTGGTGATTCCGGGACAGAGGTAGCCGGTGCAGGTGCAAATCAAGAGCGCATCGATCTCGGCAGGTTGGTCGCCGGACTTTTCCAAGGCAGCGCTTAATGCCTGCGAAGCGAGGCGAGGGGCGGCATCGCGAAAGATGGCATGCAGTTCATCGGAGCTAAGGTCGAAGATGCGATCGATATCCGGAGCGGCGAAATGACGATTTTCGATACCGTGATTGCCGCGCAGGATAGAGTGGAGGATGAGTCGTGATCGTTTGGAGAGTCGCGCTTTGGACGGAGACGAATTGATGATATCCCAGCATTCGGATTGCGTGAATTTGCGAGGCGGAGTCGCGGTGGTCAGAGCGTGGAGATACATGTTAGTGAAGAATGGAATAGAGTGGACGCATAGGGAGGAGTCCGCAGCGGCAGAGGTTTGCGAGCCACTGCTGACGGTGGGCTTTAAGGAGGAAGGGATGCAGAAGGTTGGCCGACGCGAGCCGCCGGTTAAATTTTTGCCGCAGTTTCTCTTGGACGAGTGAACACGCTTCTTCCCACGAAAGTTTGTGATGGGCGTAATCGCGTAAAGGATCGAGCGCGGCCTCGGCGCTTTGAAAAGCCATGGCCATGCCATTACCGGTAAACGGTGGAATCATCGCGGCGTGATCGCCTAGAGCGATCCCGTCGGTGGGCGTGAGCTTGCGATCAAAGCCAACGGCGGCGACTGCGCAAAATGAAGTATCATCGAGTTGGGCCTCGGCCAGTCGGTCGGCGAGTTTTATGAGTCCTGCTTGGCGCAGATAGGTGTCGATCAAATCGGTCCCGCGCGCCTCCGTGTTTTGCCGCCGAAACAGACCGCACACATTGACCTCTTGGTTTTCGATCTGACTGAGACCGACGTAACATTCTGTGCCGAGATGGAGTTCGAGTTCTTTGGTGGTGGGAAGATTGCGGGCGTGGATTTTGAGACCAATCCAAGGGGAGCGTGTTCGGCGGCGACCTGTCGCCATCACCTGTCCCGGAGTGTCCGGATTTTGTGTGATTCGAGTTTTAAGATGCAGGATACCGCCATTCGCCACGAACGCTTCCGCCAACGCGGCATCAAGACCGTGACGACTTAAACCATAGGCTGGAGCAGGAAGGGTCTGTTGCTGAATAAGCTGTTCGCGAACGAACCACGCGACTTCACGTTGAGGAAGCGCTTCGCTTAAGAATGGGGCCAAGCCGAGCTTCTGAATCGTGTCTGTAGAAAGACCGGCGATGAATTCACCGCAAACGCGATGCCGTGGATAGGACCCCGCTTCAAAGAGCGTGACCGGCACTCGTTCCTTTCGCAGTGCGAGCCCGAGCGAAAGCCCGGCCAGACCGCCGCCAATGATTTCAATAGGACGCAACGTGCTCATAAGCGACGACGGGCGACCATGTGATAGGCGCCGAGAAGGGTGGTGTGGCATTGGCAGTCCCATTGCGCGGGATCGAGGCCGAGACTTCGCGGGAGTTCGTCGCGCACAAAACCCGCCGCGATGCTTACATGCGCATCGTGTAGGCTGACGTGGTTTGCCCCAAACAATGGGCCTAATCGCCGATAGAGGATTTGGGAAAACCGGCGACGCACGGGTTCGCAAGCGACGATCATTCGGGTCTGATTGCTTAGGCGATTCCCGACATCGCGGAGTTGCTCATCAGAGAATTGGTGAAAAATGAGGTTTCCGATTACGACCGAATATTCATTCCATCTGTCAAAGGTGAGGAGATCGGCTTGGTGCCATGACTGTGGCTCCGGCCAACTCTCAGGGCGCGGCCAGAGATCCAATCCGTCGATGGATAAAGATTGGCGGGCGAGTTCTCGTCCGAGTTCACCGGTGCCGGCGCCGAGTTCTAGGATCCGATCTGAAGAATGAATCAAGGAGGGGAGGGTGCGACGAAACCAGCGGGAGTTGCCCATGAGAGCGTTGGTCAATCGCAAGTCGCGCCGGTTGTGCAGGGCGTCAGGATGATCCGGCGGCAGTGAATCGAGGAGCTCGGCTTGCAGAATGCGTGACCTCATGGAGAGGAAAGGTTGCTCAGCCGCCTTAGCTTGTCCACAATGCCAGCGATTTAATATGGATGACTCGAAAAACCCAATTGATTTGATCGCCGCCGCGACCGAGCAGTTTTCCCAACGGCCGACTTGGGACCAGTATTTTATGGCTACGGCGATGCTCCTTTCGACGCGTTCGAGTTGTGAACGTCTCAAGGTGGGCTGTGCGATCGTCACGGGCGGAGATCGCAAAAACAGGTTGGTTGCGGCGGGCTACAATGGGCACCTGCCAGGTAGTCCTCACGTTTCGATGATGCGCGAGGGGCATGAGCAATCGACGGTCCATGCCGAGCAAAATGCGGTGGCAGATGCGGCGCGAAGGGGCAGTTCAGTCGAGGGTTGCGTGGCTTACGTGACGCATTTCCCGTGCATTAATTGTGCAAAAATTATGGCGGCAGCAGGCATTGCGGAAATTCGCTATCGCGACGATTATAAGAACGATCCGTTGGTGGCCCCTTTGATGGAGGAAGCTGGCGTGCACATTTTGAAATTGTAAGAAACCATGGAACGACATCGCACACATACGAAGAGTAAGGACAGCGTGGCGGGAACTCTGTTGTTGGCTCATCCGGCGATGAACGATGGGAATTTTCACCGCGCGGTGATTCTGATGTCAGTTCACGATAAAGATGGCGCCATGGGCGTGATGCTTAATCGGCCTGCGGACAAGAAATTGGGGAGCCTGACTGGCGATTTTGCCTTGGGCCCGCTTGCGACGGTGCCGGTTTTCCACGGGGGACCCGTGCAGGATAGGCAATTGATCCTCGTGGCGTGGGAATCTCAGCCGGATGGATTCCGGATGCACTTCGGGATCGAGCCGGATAAAGCGTCGGAATGTTTGAGCGAGGGAATGACGGTTCGCGCTTTTCTTGGATATGCCGGATGGACGGGAGGGCAGTTGGAGACAGAATTAGATCGAAATACGTGGGTGGTGGCTGAATTACCCCACGATCTCATTACGCATGAACAGGATGAGACTTTATGGCGCGATGTCCTTGGGTCGCAGAGCGTGGAATGGCGTTTACTGGCCGATGAGCCGGATGACCCGGCGCTGAACTGATCCGTTATCGTTTGTCATTGCGAGGAACGCGCGGAGCGAATCACGCGGCAATCTATATGGGTGGATCCGCCACGCCTTCCTGCGTCAGGCTCGCGATGACAGTCTAAACTCTCCCATTGCTGATTTTTGCCCGAATTTCGGTTGACAGTCAGAGGCTAGCTCTCTGTTTTCTGGCTCTTTATGAAAGTCGTCTCCTCCATTAAATCGGCCAAGAAGCGTCACCCTGATTGTCAGGTTGTTCGCCGCAAGGGTCGTATCTACGTGATCAACAAGACCAATCCCCGCTTCAAGGCGCGTCAGGGGTAAGGCACTAAACCTACTATTTCCGTGAAAGCTGATATTCATCCCACTCTCAACAACGTCTGTTTCCAAGACGTGGCTACGGGTAAGCAATTCTTAACTCGGTCTACGCTGACGTCTGCACGTCAAGAGAAGATCAATGGCGAAGATTATTATATGTTCCTTCGGGAAGTCTCGATGGACTCGCATCCCGCCTACACTGGTGAGAAGCGTCTCGTCGATACCGCTGGTCGCGTCGAGAAGTTCACCAACAAGTTCAAGCGCGGTCGCAAGTAAGCGATTCGAGACTTGTGGCATAAATTTTAAGGTCCGCCTGTAAAGGCGGGCCTTTTTTGTTGCCGATGGAGTAGGCGAGATGGCTCCTTAGACCCGTGTCTTTCCACAACCTGATCTTATTCGACTGCGACAGCACATTAAGTGCGATTGAGGGCGTAGATGAATTGGCGCGGCTGCGTGGACCGGACTGTTTTGCCAAGATCGAAGCGATGACGAATGCGGCGATGGGTGGGCAGACTCCCATTGAGGAAGTGTTTGGTCGTCGGCTTGAAATTATTCGGCCGACCTTCGCGGAGGTGGCCACGGTCGCGCAGATGTATCTCGATCAAATCGAGCCGACAGCGCTGGCCACGATTAAGGAGGTAAAGGCGATGGGATGGACTCCGATGATTCTGAGTGCGGGCTTTACGCAAGCGATCGAACCGTTGGCCGAGTATCTGGGGATTTCTCGGATCGAAGCCGTGGCGCTGCAATTTGACGGATTAGGAAATTACGCGGATTTTGATCGAAGCTACCCTACGACGAGGAATGGCGGCAAACCGGCACAGATCTTGCATTTAAAAGAGGAGCTTTCGCCTAATCGTATCGTCATGGTAGGAGATGGAATCAGCGATTTCGAGACTCAGGAAACCGTCGATCTGTTTGTGGGTTTCGGGGGATATGTCGAACGGCCCAAAGTCAAAGCTGGTGCTTCTCATTTTATTAACTCTCTGCATGATATTCTCCCGTTGTTAAGAACATGAAACGGATCACTACACTTTTAATACTTTTCGGCCTTCTGGCACTCAGTGGCTTAGCCAGTGGGCAACCTACGCATTCAGATGTTGGGGTGTTTCCAGTTCCAGTGGAAACCTATCAAGCTGATGAGAAACCTAGTGATAGCCTCTGGGAGGTGTTGAAGCACCGCGCGGACGAAGAGCCGTTCAACATCGCGGCCACCCTGATCTTTTTCTTGGCCGTAGTTCACACCTTCCTGTGCGCAAAATTTCGACATTGGGCACATGTGTTGGAACATCGTCATGAAGAGAAACTCCGTCGCGAGGGACGCTATACGGATACGAATCAGGATGGTGAATCAGACGATGTCAGTTTCTGGGGAAAAATCCTTCACTTTTTCGGCGAAATAGAAGCCGTCTTCGGTATCTGGGTTATTCCTTTGGTGATTGTGATTACCATGTCCGAGAGCTGGCTGACTGCGGAGCAGTATCTCAACCATGGCGTGAGCTACACCGAACCCATTTTCGTCGTGGTCATCATGGCGATTGCCGCCAGTCGCCCGATTCTGCGATTTGCGGAAAACGCGATGGCTAAGGTCGCTGCGATCGGGGGAAGCACGCCGCTCGCCTGGTGGTTTTCGATTCTGACGGTAGGGCCGATTCTGGGATCGTTTATCACGGAACCCGCCGCGATGACGATTTCGGCACTGCTGCTGCTGGAAAATTTCTACCGCTACAATCCGAGCACTCGACTGAAGTATGCCACGATTGGATTGCTCTTTGTAAACGTATCCGTGGGTGGGACGCTGACTCATTTTGCGGCACCGCCGGTCCTTATGGTGGCGAACACCTGGGGGTGGGATCTGTTGCACATGTTGGGCAATTTTGGTTGGAAAGCGGTGGTTGGTATCCTCATCGCAAATTTATCTTACCGCTATTTCTTCCGGCATGAGTTTGCGGAGTTAGCCAAGCAGTTTAAGCCTGAAGGTGAAGCTGAGCTCTATGGGGCACCGGTTGATGATCATCGTCTGAAAATTCCACTTTGGGTGAGCTTGTTTCACATGTTTGCCCTATTTTGGACAGTGTTCACGGCGCATTACACTGCGTTGTTCATTGGTGGTTTCTTGATGTATATGGCCTTCACTCAGGCCACGAAACAGTTCCAATCTCCTGTTCAATTGCGCGGTCCTGTGCTGGTGGGGTTCTTTTTGGCGGGCCTTGTCATTCATGGCACGCTGCAGCAATGGTGGATCGCTCCGGTCTTACAGAGTCTGGAAACTGTTCCGCTGATGCTGGGGTCGACCGTGCTCACCGCATTCAATGATAACGCGGCCATCACTTACTTGGCTTCTCTCGTGCCGGGATTTTCGGACGAAATGAAATATGCGGTCGTGGCCGGTGCGGTGGCTGGCGGTGGACTTACGGTGATCGCGAATGCGCCTAATCCCGCGGGCCAATCAATCCTCTCACCCAGCTTTAAGGATGGGGTTGAACCGGGTAAATTGCTGCTCGGTGCGTTGTTTCCCACCGTCATCATGTTGCTGATGTTCCTGTTTCTTCCCTAGGAAAATTTGGGTGGTTGAGAGGCATTAGAATCTCACGGCTAGTTTCCAAGTATGTCCGGTTCAAGTTGACAGGGGAATAGCCTCTCAAAAGGTGTTCCTCTCTGGGAGCGACGGTTAGATCGTTGCTCTTCGCGTTACGTCATGCTCGCCCAGCTACTCATCGCAATCTTCACGCCTTTTTTGCTCCTGCCCTTTGTTTTGATGGCAGGGGGGCGCTTGGGCGTGCGCACCGGTTGGCTGGCCATGGCCGCGCCGCTACTGTCTTTCTGTTTGTTGCTGCAGTTTGCTTTGAACGCTTCGCCGGGGGCGAGGGAAGTAGTGGAACTCGCTTGGATCCCTTCACTGGGGCTGAATCTGACATTCGTCCTTGATGGGTTGTCGCTGTTTTTCGGATTGGTCGTGAGCGGGATGGGCGTCTTGGTCGTGTTTTACGCGACTCACTATCTGGACAGTCACTACAAGCATCTCGATCGGTTTTACGCCTACTTGCTGCTGTTCATGGGCGCGATGTTGGGCACGGTTTTTTCCGGAAATCTCCTGTTGTTATTCGTTTTCTGGGAGCTCACGGGCATCTCGTCGTTTCTCCTGATCGGTTTTCTTCACGACAAGGAGGAATCTCGGAATGGCGCACGCATGGCGCTGCTCGTGACGGTTTCGACCGGACTGGCGATGTTGGCAGGTATAATATTGCTGGGAAATCTCGCGGGCACGTATGAGTTGGCCGCTTTGTTCAATGGCGCCTTGGAGGGCAAGTCGCCTGTGTTGACGAATGCGGCTTTTGTGCTGATCGCGATTGGGGCGTTGGGTAAATCCGCGCAGTTCCCTTTTCATTTTTGGCTTCCCAACGCGATGGCGGCTCCGACTCCGGTGAGCGCCTATTTGCACTCAGCGACCATGGTGAAGCTCGGCGTGTTTTTGATCGCGCGGATTTTCCCAATTTTCAGTGGAAGCGAGATGTGGGCGCCGCTTTTGGTCACAGTCTGTTTTGGCACCATGGTGCTGGGGGCGCTGATGGCGCTGCTCTCAAATGACCTGAAAGCGATCCTCGCGTTTTCGACGATCAGTCAATTGGGGTTCCTGATTGGGTATTACGGCATGTCGTCACCCGTGGGCACGCAATTGGATATGCTGCATATCGCGAGCCATGTTCTCTACAAGGGCTGCCTGTTTATGGTGGTGGGTATTGTCGATCATTCGACCGGCGTGCGCGATGTGCGGGAATTGGGTGGGCTGCGGAAGAAACTCCCGCTGCTCGCGGGGATCACCTTAATCGCGACGGCATCGATGGCTGGTATCCCGGGAACGCTGGGATTCATCAGCAAAGAATACATGCTCAAGGCCAAGCTCGATTACTGGGATAGCAGCGCAATGCTGAGCTGGTATCCCGTGGTGTTGGTGGTGATCGCATCGATTCTGAAAGTGGCTTTTTCGGGGCGAATTTTTTGGGGAGTCTTTGGTGGTAAGATGCCGGAAAAGCTCTCCGCGAAATATCATGCTCCCGGTCTAGCGGTGCAGTTGCCGCCTCTGTTCCTAGCAACGGGATGCTTGGTGTTTGGCTTGATGCCCTCATGGCTCGGAAACGCCCTGCATCAGCTCAGCACGACGGGGCTGCATTTGATCACTCATAAGCCACTCTCGATCTGGCATGGAGTCACCACGGAGTTTATCATGAGTGTGCTCATCGTGTGCGCGGGAGTGGGGCTCTATGCGATTATGCAAATAGAGCAATGGCGGTGGGCAAAGGTGCCGGGATGGTTGCGATTTGATACTGCGTTCGAAAATGCAGTGAGTGCTTTGCCACGAATTGCTCGGAGAATAGGTGAGGGGCTGCACTTTGACCGACAGTTTAACTACCTCACGATCGCATTCGGCTCTTTGCTCTTATTGCTCCTGATTTGTGGCCCCTTCATCTATTCGGCTCTCATCCCTGAATTCCCCACCCTCGCTGATTTTGATCCGGTGCGTTCATTTGTGGTCGCGCTGATCGCGGTGGCGATTGGCATGATCATCAAGATGGCTCGATGGACCTCGCAACTCATCGCATTGTCCATTGTGGGATTCCTCATCATGTTCTACTACGTGCTGTTTCGCGCCCCTGATTTGGCGATGACTCAGATCTTGGTGGAGTCGGCTACGTTGCTACTCGTCTTGCTCTTGCTGGCGAGATTTCCGGAATCGAGTGAGTCGAGTGAGGTGGGGCGGACATTCTCCGGCCGCCGCCAGATTCTCAATGTAGTGATCTCGATTGGAGTCGGGGTGAGCACCATGCTGATCGCGCTGATGGCGATGCGGTTTAAACATGAAGATCCGATCGGTGTCGATTTTCTCGATAAGACCGTGCCGCTGGCGTATGGCACGAACACGGTGAACACCATTCTCGTGGATTTTCGTGGTTTCGATACTTTGATGGAAGCGGCGGTGCTCATCATCGCGTGTCTGGGGGCGATTGGTTTGCTCATGCGCTATCGGCGAACTTCGGCGGAATATGCCGCAGGTGCAATGGGTCCGGCTGGTTATGGTTTAGGACGGAAGAAAGAAGAGCGAAAGGAGGAGCAGTCATGAAAACCGGGAACTCATTCATTTTCAGATCAATCGCTTCGTTTCTGTTTTTCCTGATCAACGTCTTTGCTCTCTATCTCTTGCTGCGCGGGCACAATTTACCGGGTGGCGGATTCATCGGGGGGTTGGTCTCAGCGCTGTCGCTTATCATGCTCAGTCTCGCTTATGGGGTGGAACGCGCGCAGCACATTCTCCGGGTAGACCCGATTCGATTGGCGGCGCTCGGGCTGTTGCTCGCATTTCTGACGGCGCTGCTGCCGGTCTTGGTGGGAGCTGATTTTCTAAAGCACTATAATTGGAAATTTACCGACGTGCCGGTGTTGGGATCGTTAGCCGTGGGGACGCCTTTGATTTTTGATATCGGCATATTCCTAGTCGTGATCGGGGTGACAGCTAAAATGATATTTATCCTCGCACGTTCGATCTCGGGATTAACCGCGCTCGAGGCTCATAAATGGCGTCGCTACTCGGCGGAATTGGAAGAACCCGTGGAACGTGAGCACAGCCGTGCTTCCGTGCGACGTGAAAAAGAAGAGGAGGCTGTCCGATGATGTGGGAAACCGCTATTCTGATTGGTCTGTTGTTTGGGGCCGCGTGCTACCTGATTTTGCAGGCGAGTTTTGTGCGAATTCTCTTCGGTTTCATCTTGCTGTCGAATGCGGCTAATATTTTTCTTTTGGCGATGTCGGGATCCCCGGATGGGAAGGCTTCGCCCATCGTGCAAGAGGGGCGCGGTCCGATGGTCGATCCATTGCCGCAGGCTCTGATTCTGACCGCGATTGTGATCGGGTTTGGCGTAATCGCATATCTGGTGATTTTGTTGTATCGCACGTTTCTTGATCAGCGCACGGCCAACGCCTGCGAACTTTTTGAAACTGACCGGAAACGTCCGGAAAGGGAACTGTCATGAACGCTTCGATGATCGTTCTTCCTGTCGCGTTGCCGGTATTGACGGCCTTGATCGCCTTGTTGGGTGGACGCCCAAAGACGTGGCGACGTTGGTTAGTTGGGATCTCCGCCACGATTCAGTTGGGCGTCGCACTGGCACTGGCGACCTGTGCTTATCAAATGCCGCCCCAAGTCCTCGGTTTGGGTGGATGGGCTGCGCCATACGGTATCGTTCTGGTCGTGGATTTACTGGCTGGAATCATGCTGGTGCTCAGTTCGATTACGGCTCTGGGGGCCTTGCTCTTCGGTTTTGCTGAGCTACCGGTAAAGGTGGAAAACCCCTTAAGGTTACCACTGGTTCAATTTTTGATCGCAGGGATCAATTTAGCGTTTTGCACAGGTGATTTGTTTAACTTGTTTGTCGCCTTTGAGGTCATGCTGATCGCTTCGTATGCGCTGCTCACTTTGGAGGCGGACGATTGGGATATTAAACAGGCCTTCCCGTATCTAGCCATGAACTTGGTCGGGAGCACGCTGTTCCTGGTCGCGGCGGGTCTGGCCTATGGAATGTTTGGTTCGCTTAATTTTGCGCAGATCGCGGAGCGTTCGACAGAAATGGCCGGGACACCGCAGCTCACGGTCTTCGCATTGCTACTCCTGTTTGTCTTTGGAATGAAGGCGGGGCTATTCCCGCTGTTCTATTGGTTGCCCAACAGTTATCCGATCTTACCGAATCCGCTGGCGGCACTCTATGCCGGTATGCTGACGAAGGTGGGCGTGTATGTGCTGTTGCGTATCTTTGGACAGGTATTGCCACCGGATATGCCGCTCCTACACACCCTCATGGCTTGGATGGCCGCGGCTACGATGATCTTTGGAGTTCTCGGCGCGGTATCTCGTAATTTCATCCGAAGTATCCTGTCGTTTCATATTCTCAGCCAGATCGGGTATATGGTTTTGGCGATTGGTCTCTTCACCCCTTACGCGATCGCAGCGGCAATTTTCTATGTGATGCATCACATCATTGTGAAGAGCACGCTGTTCATGGTCGGGGGCACGGTCTCCGCGTTGAATCATACCGATGATCTCGGTAAAACGGGCCGCCTTTGGCTGCTCACTCCAGTGCTGGGTGTCGTATTCTTATTTCAGGCGCTTTCACTGGCCGGTCTTCCGCCCCTGAGTGGTTTCTGGGGGAAATACATGATCATTGTTGAAGGCATCAGACAGTCGGAGTGGGTCTTAGTCGCCTGCGCACTTTTAGCCGGAGTCTTAACCTTGTTTAGTATGCTTAAGATTTGGAACGGTGCGTTCTGGGCTCCGAAAGCACAGGATGGTGTCTACTTAGAAGATAGCCGTTGGAAACCGATGACCGCCGTTGCGGCCGGGATGACCGCACTTTCGATTGTGATTGGTCTCGGCGCAGAGTTTTTTATGCGAGTCTCTTTTGAAGCAGCTCGGCAGCTGATGGATCGCACCGCTTACATTCAATATCTCTTGGGAGGAGGCAGCTGACATGCGTTCACTGGCCCTCAATTTGATCGTCGCGGTGATCTGGCTTTTCCTGCATGAGGAGCCATCGCTGATTACTTTTGTGATCGGTTTTATCATCGGATTCGCGCTGCTCTCACTTTTCCGATCATTGCTCGCGAGCCACGATTATGTGCGGCGAATGATCGCCGCGTGGGCTTTTATGGGCGTGTTCAGTTGGGCTTTCCTGACGGCGTGTATCGAACTGATTCGCTTCACCTTATTCGTGCCCGTAAAACGAATGAGACCGGAATTTATTATTTATGATGTGAGCAAGCTCAGCCGCTTGGAGCTGATCCTACTGTCGCATTGCGTGACCCTTACTCCCGGAACGAGCACGGTTGATATTTCAGAGGATTTCACGCGGTTGTATTTGCACGTGTTGGATTGCCCGGATGCAGACGCGGTGCGAGTTTCGATCGATCAAACACTCAAACGAGGTATTCTCGCATTCACCCGATGAGCGACCTTCTGTTTCAAATCGCACTGATCCTGATGGGTGTTGCTATGCTGCTCGGATTTTACCGGATGGCTAAGGGGCCCACTGTTGTGGACCGTATTCTGGCTTTCGATGCCGTGGTGTTGTGCACGGTGGGTCTTACTGCGCTGTTGTCGCGTTGGTGGCAATCGGAGTTCTTCATCGAATTGATTCTGATTGTTTCATCGCTGGGCTTTTTCGGCACGGTGGCTTTCGTCTTCTTTTTGCAAGAATCCTTGCCCTACGGAGGAGACGAAAAACCTCACGAAAAGGAGGAGGAATCCTAATGCAGGAATTGCTTTCATCCGTCGTCATGTTGATCGGAGCCATCTTGATCGTCATTGCCATGATCGGCACCGTGCGTTTTCCCGATGTGTTCTGCCGCGCTCATGCTCTCGGTAAGGGGCTGACGTTTGGCCTGATGGTGCTTTTGATCGGTCTGTGGCTGGATCCTTATTCGGAGGTGTCGGGCCTTAAGATCGTCGCCGCGATCTTTTTTCAATTCGTGACTCTCCCCGTGGCGAGTCATCTGCTTTCGCGGCTTTCCTACGAGAAGAATCTGCCGCGATATCGGAATCCTACTTCCAGTCCGAAGGAATAACGGTTTTACGAGCTCGTGCTGTGGCGCAATTGGCTACGCATCTCGGCCGATGAGAGCAAACAGTCGATAATGTATGATCGGCTGACATCATCAGCTAGTTGCTGGGTGTAGAACTGCAATCCGGTTTCATCAACGTCGCGTCCCAGGATGGTGCGAAATGATGATTGGATGAAATCTTCATCCGCAGTTGAGGAATGCGATTTGAGAAATGCGCCGGCGAAATCCCGGAGATAGCGACGACCCGTGATGATGGATTGAGCGGAGTCGGATTGAGTGACGGATAATCGTTGGAGCAGTGTGCTGAGCGCTGATTCGTTCCATGAGGGGCGATTGGCGGTGGCGTGGGGAGGGGTGCTGTTCTGATCATGCGCCAATTCGGCGGTGAGCCAATAATACTGCGTCGCTTCGCCCCAAGTATCGACGATGCTGAATCCCGCTTCGGTGAGAATCTGTTTAATTTCGTCGGGCTTAAACCAAACGCCGAGCCAGGTGTCGGCGCCTTTCCAGAAGGGACGTTCCCGACCATCGACTTGGAATTTGAAAACGCCGCCGGGTTTCAAGACGCGTGCTGTTTCCTGTATGTATCGGGTGATGGCTTGTTTTGAGGGGATGTGTTGGAAAACAACAAACGAGAACACGAAATCTTGAGAACTGTCCGCGAGGACATTGAGCGAGCCATCGGTGGCGTGAAGATGGGCGTTGGGGAGATCGCGCAATAGCTCGCGTCCCTGAGAAATCATTCCCGGAGCGATATCGACGCCCGTGGCCTGCGCGACGCGTTGGGATAAGGGACGCACGAGGCGACCCACGCCGCAGCCGATTTCGACGGCAGAAGCGGCCGGCTTTAAATCGATATCGCGGAGGATAAGTTCAGAGAGATCGGTTTCACCAGAGGACCAAAACTTAGCTTCGGTTTCCGCATAACCGCGACCGATGTAGCCGAACGAATCGCTTTGGGCGCGTCGTTCCCACTCGCGTTGCATCCGGGTAGTAGGTTGCCACCACCGGCTGACAAGCCTGCGCCAAAATCGTGGTCCGCCGATAGGTGATTGCATGAAGCGAAGAGAACAGCGAAACCCCACGCTGGGGGCAAGGCATCAGGGGAATAATCCGCGACTTTCCTTCGCATTGGCGACGCGCTCGATTCCTAGCGTCAACGCCGCGAGGCGTCGGCTGAACTTGAATTTTCGTTTCTGGAACTCCACGGCATCTTTGGCTTTATCGAGAATGGCGAAGAGCTTGCGAATCACCTCGTCGCGATCCCAATAGTAATTCTGCATGTTTTGGAGCCATTCGAAATACGAGACGATCACACCGCCGGCATTACAGATTACATCAGGGATAATTTCGATATCGCCGCGCTTCGCGATGATGCGATCAGCAACATTAGTCGTTGGGCCGTTGGCGGCTTCAGCGATGATCCGGCACTGAAGTTTCTCGGCATTGTCTTTAGTGATGACGCGCTCAAGAGCGGCCGGCACGAGGACGGTGCATTTCAACTCAAGGAGTTGTTCATTCGTGATGTGTTCACCGAGGTGGTAATCCTCCAAAGTTTTCGCGTAGCGAAGGTAGGCGCAGGCTTTTTCAATATCGATACCCTTGGGATCGTAGATACCGCCGGTGTAATCGGAGATGGCGATGACCTTCGCTCCGTAACCCACCAGAGCACGAGCGGCTTCACTCCCGACATTGCCAAAACCCTGAATGGCGACCGTCGCTTGGGAAATGGGGATCTTTAAATCCTCCAGGTATTTACCAACTAAGTAGGCGACGCCGGCGCCGGTGGCTTCGCGCCGACCTTGCGATCCGCCGAGGGAAATAGGTTTTCCCGTGACAACCCCGGGCTCATTGTGGCCGACATGAGTCGAATAGGTGTCCATCATCCAGCCCATGATTTGTTCGTTCGTGCCGAGATCGGGCGCGGGAATGTCTAAATGAGGACCAAAGAAATTGATCATCTCCTGCATGTAGCGACGCGAGAGGCGTTCGAGTTCTCGGGGAGAGAGTTGGGTGGGATTGACGATCACACCGCCCTTAGCGCCGCCGTAGGGTAGACCGACTAGCGAGCACTTCCAACTCATCCACATCGAAAGGGCTGCGACTTCTCCAATCGTCACGTCCTGATGAAACCGGATGCCGCCCTTGGAGGGACCGGTTGAGACATTGTGTTGAACGCGATAACCTTCAAATACGGTCACCGAGCCGTCGTCGCGACTAATGGGCAGGGCGACGGCCATGCAACGTCGAGGGTATTTCGTGCGGTCACGAATATGCTCTGGGAGGTTGATGGCATCGGCCGCGGTATCGAATTGCCTGCATGCCATTTTGAAGACGGCCGAATCGTAAAGAGAGGAAACGATGACTTTAGACATGGAATCGATAGGGGTTGAAGGAGCGTAGTGAGGAACACCTTGCTGTCAAAGTGGTCACGATGGGGGATCTCCTTGGATTAAGCAATTGGCATTGCTCGTGGCTTTGCTTCCATCACAAGGAGGTCCGGTCTGTATTAGAATCGGTGAGCTTATGGTATCCTTGTTGAAATTCTTACGTTGGCTTTTCCAGAAGGTGTCTGCGGTCGTTTTGATCGGCGTGCTGGCCTTGGCCTCATACGGCGTCTGGATGTTTCTGAAGGATAATGTGGATTTTGATCTACAGCGAAACGAGATCGTGCGTGCGCTGAATGGTGAGCGGGAAAAAATTCATGGAGCAATCGACGATGTCGATGAGCGGCTCGATTTACTCACTGCGCAGATCGAGTCCGAAGGCGAACTGGTCACGAAGTCGGAAAAGATCATCGCGAAGCTCGAATCTCTGGAGAGCACTTGGGATCGGCTGATTGGAAACCCGGAGCAGCAGGCGGCAAATCTCGCGCAGAAAGAAAAGATGATCGGAGTGCAAACAGGAGCGGAGCAAAGGATCGCGGAGCTACAGGAGAAATTTGACCGGACGACTTGGGAACGAGAGGGGCTAGAAATAGCGCTGGGTCGCACGGAAGCGCGGCTTGTCAAAATCGATCAGCAGCAATCCAAAGTGCTGCATTACTTGGAAGCCGCGTGGTTGAAAATCCGCTGGTGGCTGCTCGGATCGATCGCGCTGTATCTGCTGGGGCCGTCCGTCGTGAAGGGTTTTATGTATTACGTTATCGCACCGACGATCATTCGTGGTCGTCCCGTGCGACTGTCTGATCAGTGCAAGGAGATGCCGGAAACTTCGCCGAGTCGTGTTTCGTTGGATATTCCACTGCAAACTGGTGAGAGGCTGTGGATTAAAGAACGCTTTTTACAGGCTTCGGATGAGGGCCTGCAAAAGAAGACTCGGTTTCTATTTGATTGGCGGATGCCTTTTACCTGTCTCGCGAGCGGACTCACGGAATTGGTCGAAATGAAACCAGCCGAAGATGAGACCAATCAACGAGTGACCTTATCGAATCAGGCCAATCCGCATATCGAACTGGCGGTGATAAATTTGGTCGAAGGGAGCTCGCTGATTCTTCGGCCGAGCTTTCTGGTGGGCGCGATCGCCTCGGCTAATACGCGAGTGAAGATTCGACGGCGTTGGCAGTTGTTTCGTTGGCAGGCTTGGGTGACGTTGCAGTTTCGCTTTTTCGAATTTGTCGGGCCTTGCCGGCTGATCGTGGCAGGAAGTCGCGGAGTGCGGGCTGAAGTGCTCACGAGGAACGCTGGCGAAAAAACGCAGGCGCGACGTGCGAACCAGAATTCAATCATCGGATTTACGCCCAACCTCGATTATCGCCCGGTGAGAGCGGAGACCTTTTGGGGCTACTACCGCGGGATGAATCCACTGTTTGATGATCTATTCGCCGGAGAGGGCGTTTTCCTCTGCCAGCAGATTCCGTCGGATGACGAGATGGGACAGATTCGTAAGTTCTGGGCTGGCCTCTGGAGTGGTGTGCTCAAAGTCTTTGGTTTGTGAGTCAAACAACATCACCGCTGGGGATTATATTTGATTGGGACGGGGTCATCATCGACTCGTCGCAACAACATGAAGAGAGCTGGGAACGGCTCGCGGAGGAAGAAGGGAAGGTGCTGCCATCGGATCACTTTACCGTGGGGTTCGGGCGTAAAAATGAGTGGATCATCCCCACGCTGCTGAGGTGGACCGAGGACACCGACGAGATCCACCAGTTGTCGTTACGGAAAGAAGCGCTGTATCGGGAGGTTGTCGTCGAGAAAGGATTGGTGGCTCTTCCCGGAGTTGCGGAGTTTCTGCAGCGTTTGAAAGCGGCGGGTATTCCTAACTGCGTGGGATCCTCCACACATCGCGCCAATATCGATACGATCATGGGCGTGCTGGGATTCGAGGGACTGTTCGGTGGGATCGTGACGGCGGAAGATGTTTCCCAGGGGAAACCCGATCCGGAAGTCTTTCTGAAAGCGGCCGCCAAAACCGGTTCTTCGCCGCAGCACTGCATTGTCTTTGAAGACGCGATGGCAGGGATTGAGGCCGCGCGAGCTGGTGGGATGAAAGTCGTTGGCGTGGCGACCACTCATCCTGCGAATGAACTCACCATGACGGATCGAGTCGTGCATCGTTTGGACGAATTGCAAATCGACGACCTGAGAAACCTAATCGCCTGACATGCTGTTTGATCTCAAATCCGACTACGAGCCCAAGGGGGATCAGCCTCAGGCAATTGAGAAGCTAGTCGCTTCGATCAAAGCGGGGAATCGCGATCAGACTCTGCTTGGAGTGACGGGTTCGGGGAAGACTTTCACGATGGCCAATGTGATCGCGCAGTGTGATCGCCCGACCTTGATCATGTCGCATAACAAGACATTGGCGGCGCAGCTTTACTCGGAATTTAAAGGTTTTTTCCCAAATAACGCGGTCGAATATTTCGTGAGTTATTACGATTACTATCAGCCCGAGGCTTACATCGCATCGAGTGATACGTTTATCGAAAAAGACTCTTCGATTAACGAAGAGATCGAGCGGTTGCGAATCGCTGCGACGAGTTCGCTGGTCTCGCGACGCGATGTGATCGTGGTGGCAAGTGTCTCGTGTATTTACGGATTAGGATCGCCGGAGGATTTTACCGATATGCGCATCGCGATTCGCAAAGGCGAGTCGCTCGGACGAAATGTCCTGTTGGAAAAGCTCGTGGACAACATTTACGAGCGAAACGACTACGAGCTGAAGCGCGGCTGCTTTCGCGTGCGGGGCGATGTGGTCGACATCATGCCAGCGTATTCGGAGCAAGGGCTGCGGGTAGAGTTTTTTGGGGATGATGTGGAAGCGATCAGCGAGTTCGATCCGTTGACTGGCACCGTGATTCGGCCGCTCGATCAATTCGATCTCTATCCGGCGAATCAGTATGTGACGACCAAGGGTAAGCTCGATCCCGCGATCGCGAAGATTAAAGCCGAGCTTGATGAACGCGTGGCGCACTTTGAGAAAAACGGCATGCTGCTCGAAGCCCAACGGGTGCGGATGCGCACAAATTACGATTTGGAGATGCTGCAGGAGATGGGTTTCTGCAACGGGATCGAGAACTACTCCCTCCATCTCAGTGGCCGCAAGACGGGCGACCGACCCAGTTGTCTGATTGATTTTTTCCCCGATGATAAGCTAGTGATGCTCGATGAGAGTCACGCGACTGTGCCCCAGATCGGCGGCATGTCCAATGGCGATAAAGCACGTAAACAGAACTTGGTGGATTTCGGATTCCGGTTGCCCTCGGCCTTGGATAATCGCCCCCAACGCTTCGAAGAATTTCGTCAGATTACGGGGCAGACCCTGTTTGTCTCCGCGACTCCGGCGGCGTATGAATTGGATGCCTCGGCCGTCATTGCCGAGCAATTGATCCGCCCGACAGGGTTGTTGGATCCAGTAATCGAACTGAAGTCCACCAAGGGGCAGGTGGAGGATCTGATCGGCGAGATCAATCGCGCGGTAGCGGCGAAGGAACGCGTCTTAGTCACTACGCTGACCAAACGGCTCTCGGAAGATATCACGAGCTATCTGCGGGAAGCGAAGATTCGGGTCGAATATTTGCACAGCGATATCGATGTGATCGAACGCGTGGAGATTCTGCGGAATCTACGTTTAGGGAATTTCGATGTGCTGGTGGGAATCAATCTGCTGCGTGAGGGATTGGATCTACCCGAGGTCGCGTTGGTCGCGATTCTCGATGCAGATAAAGAAGGCTTTCTAAGGAGTGAAACAAGCCTGACACAAACCGCCGGTCGCGCCGCCCGACATGAAAAGGGCCGAGTGATATTTTACGCCGATAAGGTGACTGATTCGATTCGGCGCACGACGGAAACGGTGAACTACCGTCGCGAGAAACAGATCGCGCATAATTTG
>Ga0075118_10000639_pt1 | contig 30121 bp, 25 predicted proteins | sample AntAceMetag02UKE_FD_69794 | JGI IMG/M metagenome (GOLD analysis project Ga0075118, IMG submission 69794) | Saline lake microbial communities from Ace Lake, Antarctica - Antarctic Ace Lake Metagenome 02UKE | ecosystem: Environmental > Aquatic > Non-marine Saline and Alkaline > Saline | place...
CTTTCAGTTCGTTCCTGTTCTTTTGTTTTGCGATCGTCTTCGCTAATTTGTGGCTTTTTTGAACGCACTGGTCGAGGCTTTTCTTTTCTCGGTTCCCGTTTTGGTCGATTATTAAACAGGGGAGTGGCATTTGGCAAAGCGACAGGAGCATCGTTTTCTGTTGCAGTTTCGTCTATAATTGCTTCGGTTGTATCTTTTGGCTCCAAATCTGGAGCGGGCACTTCTTTATGAAATTGCGGTAAATCAATTTTACCGATCACTTTAAAGCCCTCTAATTTAGGAATTTCAGTTTCAATTTTTTCTATTGGTCCTTCGGGTCGAACGAATTCTTCGCCTTGTACATATTCTTTTATTTCTGCTGGAGGCTCTATTTCAGGAGCTGCGATTTTTTCTACAGCTTTAGATTTTAAGGCTTCAACGAAACCTTCAATTGCTGCCGCTTTTGACGATTCTATTTTTGGTGCTTTAGCAGCTGCCACAGGCTCTGCTTCCGTTATTTCTTCTTCCGGTTTAGCGAAATTTTTGACAATCAAATTGGCTAAATCATCCTCTACCTTTACATTAGGATGAACTTTAAGTTCAATATCTTTCTCCTTCTGTAAAAAAGAAACAATGTCTTTTTGAGAAATACCTACTTGACGAGCTAATTGACCTAATCGCATAATTCTAGTTTATTTGCAGCGCAAATATAATCAAGTCCTTTATTTACGCGTTCTTCAAGAGTCCTATGTATTATTTCAGTAAAGGATTTTAGTAGATTCTTTTTACTTTTTAGCAAATGCGTTTAAAACAAAAGGGAATAAGGTTTTCTTAAACCTTTTGTTCTCACTACTTTTGCAAAACGATAAAGTGAAGAGGGACTATGGCATTTAATTCAATTGAGAAGTTTGAGCGTAAAACAGGTAAAAATCTCTACGATTATCAGCACAACGCCATCAACGATATTTTTGAGCGCATTGAAAAGCCTGATGAGAAAGTGAACTTACTTTACCAACTGCCTACTGGCGGGGGGAAAACAGTAATTTTTTCTGAATTTGCTAGACGTTATATTAACGATACTCGCAAAAAAGTTTTGATACTTACACACCGAGTTGAGCTGTGTGCGCAAACTTCAAGAATGCTTGATGAGTTTGGTGTTCCCAATAAAATCATTGACAGTAAAGTAAAAGAACTTCCCGATCAAGATGAATTTGGTTGTTTCGTTGCAATGGTTGAAACTCTAAGTAATCGTATTCAGGATTCTAGAATTAATTTACGTCAATTGGGCTTAGTTATTATTGACGAAGCACATTACAATAGCTTTAGAAAGCTGTTCCGTTATTTTGAGCATTGTAATATTTTAGGTGTTACTGCAACACCGTTGAGTTCTAATCTAAAGTTACCAATGAAAGATCACTACGATAGTCTTATCGTAGGGCAGTCGATTTCTGAATTGGTAAGGAATCAATTTCTTTCAAAAGCAGATACCTACAGCTACAACGTAAACCTAAAATCACTCTCAGTAGGGGTTAATGGCGATTACACCGTAGCGTCTTCAGAGCGCTTGTATTCTAATTTTGAAATGCAAGAAAAGTTGCTTCAAGCTTACGAAGAGCGTTCAAAAAACAAGAAAACGTTGATTTTCAATAACGGTATTCAAACCTCTCGGAATGTCGCTATAACCTTTGAAAATGCGGGTTATGATGTAAGGCACTTGGACAATACAAATACTGAGAAGGAACGTAAAGAAATTCTGCACTGGTTTAAGGTTACCCCAAAAGCAGTGCTAACATCAGTAAGTATTCTTACGACGGGATTTGATGAGCCAACCGTGGATACAATTATTTTAAATCGTGCCACCAAATCACTCACTCTATACCATCAAATGATTGGCAGAGGCAGTCGTATCTTGCCTGAAAAACGTCGATTTGTTGTGCTAGATCTGGGAAATAACGCATTGCGTTTTGGTCTTTGGGATTCTTATATAGATTGGAAGGAAATTTTCAGAGCACCACTTTCTTACATCAACAACCTATCTAATGATGATGACCTGCAACGTAACTTCCGTTACGAAATGCCAGAAATTATTAGAGTGCGCTTCCCAAATACCAAGAGTGAGCATTTTGAGTTTGATGTAAAAGCCGAATACAAAAAGGTGATTGCACAAGCATTAAAAGCAAAGGAAGTATTGAATCTTTCGCACGATAAACATGCAGTTCAAATTCTAGAGAATAGCGAAGATTTAGGCGATGCATTGGAGTTGATTGATGTGCTAAACGATGAGATCAAGTATCGAATTAAAGCTTATTCCTATTGTATCACTAGCAATTCAGACAATTTTGTTCAGTGGTTAGAAGAAGAGTACGTGCGAAAGTTGAAAAATACGGTTCGTCAGCACCAGTTTCATGAAATAGAGGCTTAAGGTTTTACGATAGTATTTTATCGAACAACCTTTACACTATCAATAAAGAGATCTTCAATCGGCCAGTCCTTTGAATCGCGCTCAACTTGCGTGATTTTTGGAATAACGGAATAACCACTTATTATTTCTCCAAATACAGTATGCTCGCCATCCAAATGCGCCGCTCCAGGTTTTGAGACATAAAACTCGCGTTGCTTCTTTGTGAATTTATAATCCTTTTCTTGTTCGTATCGATCTAGTGTCGGGTGGTTGTATAAAGTTCCTTCTACAAAGTAAAATGCAAAAGGATCCGAACGTTTATCTGGATTTTTTATGTATCGACGAGCAGCAGCAACTGCTCCTTGTTTGTGAATTCGATGTCTTTTAAATTCACTCGGAATAGTATAAACGCCTGTTTTTCTGGTTACTGCTGTTTGTTCGTCTGTGTATGTTCCGCCGCCCTGAGCAATGAAAAACGGAGCTACTCGGGTAAAAACACTGTGCTTGAAATAGCCTTCTTTACACAGCAATAAAAAGCTAGATCGGTGCAGGGGAGTGTCTTTATATAACCGAATCCTAACCTTTCCTTTTGAGGTAAAAATATCTACAATGGATTCTCGATTCACTGCCCCATACGCTAATAGTTTTTCTGAAACACTATCTGCAGTAATTATGGGCTTTAGAACTACCTTCTGGACTTTCTTGACCGTTCGTTTTACCTTTTCAACCACTTTTTGTGAAGGGCTAGATTCAATTTTAGGCTCTGCAGAGCAAGCAAAAAGAAATGTTGAAAGAATTACGAGAAATAGAATGTTTTTGCGCATTTGACAAAAGTAAAAATCACTGTTTTATTAATTTGAAAATTTGAGTTTCATTTTGATCAGAATAGGATAAAATCCTCAAATAGTATATTCCTGTAGGAACCTCAAGTTCAATATTTTCATTAATTCGTACCTCTTGTTTTGAAAGTACTATTTGTCCAATTGAGTTAACCAGTTCAATAGTAGCAACATTTTTAGAAGCACTGAATACAGTAAACGAATTTTTGAATGGATTAGGCTGAATACGATAGGATTCAATAGCAGACGCATAATTTGAATTGATACTTACCGCATTCACTGTTATGCAAGCAGAAGTATCACTGCAACCGTTTTTAGTCACGATTACAGCATAATCCCCATTTTCTATTGGAGTGTATTCTTTTTGCTCAGCAGCCGGAATCAAGGTAAAGTTAGCATCGCATTTTACCCACTGATAGCTCACTTCGGGTTGGTTGGGTTGGTTGGGTTGGTTGGGTTGGTTGGAAATAAGCGCACTACCTTGAGTCGTTATTATGCTGTTTAAGGCATTAATTTCAATTTGAATCTGTAGAATGCTATCACAGCCATTAGTGGTGGTCAATGTATCAAAATACACACCTGTAGTTGTCCAAAGGTGCTTTTTGCTTGGAGACGCAATCGGTTTGCAGCTAGCGCTGTTAAGTAGCTGTTTAAAAGTAGGGTATACCGTTACATTTATTGTTAGCATGCTGTCACAACCAGCAGCATTAGAAATGGTGTCCATTATCGTTCCGCTCGTCAATATTCTGGTGTTTCCACTTGGAGATGTATACTTTCCACAAGTAGCCGCAGAGTAGGAGAATTGAGAGTTTTGATGAATACTCAACTCCAAAACAATGAGGCTGTCGCAGCCAGTTATACTCGATACAGTATCTATATACAATCCAGATTGAGTAATTCTTTTAGTACTTCCCTTAGGAATGAAAAAAGCACAGGCATCTAGTTTTGCAGTATCTCTTGCGGGATTAGAAATGGTGAGATGCACGATCAACACGCTGTCGCAGTTCTGCTTAGAGTATAGTGTGTCTAGGTAAGTTCCACTTTGTTTCCAAATTGCTTTTCCACTCGCCGCTGCATAGCTCAAACAATTATTTGCAGTAATAGTGTCCACAGTAGACGCGCAGTTACTTTTTAGTTGTTGAATAAAAACGTCTTCTGCGCCGACATTTTTTCTGAACGATTTTCGATGTGTAGGATCAATATCCAAATCTCTCTGAAAACCGCCTGTACTCAATATCTTATCACTCGAATTAAGGGTAACGTCATTTACTTTTATATCGCCAATGCCACCAAATTGCTGAAAAGAGATAAAATTCCCTCTAGTATCAAATTTTGAAATAAAAGCATCAACCCCCATCAATGAATTACCTATTTCGACACCATTTCCAGGATCAAAATCTACACGATCAAAGAATTGTCCAAAACAAAAAAGTTCGTTATTCGAATTGATAACCAATTTACAAGGTTGTTCTACTGCCGATCCACCCCAAGTTTGTCCCCAACGAAAATTCCCATTAATATCTAGCCCGACAAGAAAAACGTCTTTTCCTCCTTTACTGCTAACAGTTCTTCCTATAGAGGTTGGATTTAGGTAAATACTATTTTCAAAAGTGCCAGTTAAATAGGGTAAATCATTTTTATCCAAGGAAATTGACAACCCTTTATCAATCCCAAGTCCACCAATTTGCTTCATCCAAACTAGGCTTCCTTTTGAATTAATTTTCAAGATTATAACATCTTCTTTACCGTTAGAAATCAGTTTATTAGAGCCTATAGTTAAAGTATCACTAAAATACCCTGTAACCCAAGAATTTCCAGTTTTATCAACAACAATATCACTTGCAACATCAAATCCAGAACTACCAAATGAAAAGGTCCAAATGTGCTTTCCAGAGCTGTCTAGTTTTTGAACAAACCCATCATATAATCCTTTGGATCCAATTATTCTAGAGCCGGTATTTGGACTAAAGTCCAGCGTATCAGTAAAGCTTCCGCAGACATATAAGTTTAGAGTATCATCCAATACCATTGATGCAATTGTTTCTACTCCAGGTCCTCCAATGGCATTGACCCAGTTATAGCTTCCGCTTGGATCTAGTTTTAGAATATAAATATCGTTACTCCCATTAGCATATTCGATATGCCGTGAGGTGTCTGGATCAAAATCAGCCGAATCAACAAATGCACCCGCAGCGTATACAGAACCTTCTGGACTAACCGCAATCGCAGTTCCTTCATCGTGAAACGGACCCGAAATTTTCCGCACCCAAATAAGATCCCCTAGACTATCCAATTTTTGGACGTAGGCATCTGTTCCAAAACCCTCAGACCGAAGGTAAAGGGTGTCTGAGCTTGGATCAAAATCACACTTGATCCAGAAGTCGCCAATTACATAAACGTTATTTTGGCCATCAGTAGCTATTCCATGGCTAATTTCATAGCCACTTCCTCCATAATTCTTGCCCCAATCCAAAAAGACTTGTGCAGACAATGAATTGAACCCAAAGACTAGTAGTGAGCTGATTATTGCCTTTTTTTGGAAATTAAATATGTTGGTGTTTTGCAGCAATCAGTTTGTTTTTTTGTGATTTGAAGTTAGTTTGAATTCTCAACCTCCCATGAAATTACTTTTTTATCGTCTCCCACAGAAATCAATTGGCTTTGGTTTAACGCTAAAATACTATTTACCGAATGGGTATGGCCTTTTGCTTTTTCTCGAACTATTTTTTGGATAAATGATCTGCTTTTTAAATCCCATACTTTTATACTTTTATCTCGACTGGATGAAAATAGAGTAGTGCAATCAGGGTCTATTGCAAAATTGTAGATCGCATAATTGTGCGCTGGAACACGCTCAATCAGTTCAAGGTTGTCTTGATTCCAGTAGTTAATATGCCCGTCTTTACCACCTGAAATAATGGTTTTATTTGTCTCGTCATGTATTAGGCAATTCACTCCAAAATCAATTTCATGTGCATCGAACTGATGGATGATTTTCCAACCGCTAGATTCAAGGACTACTATTTCACCATTTCCAGTACCTACGAGCAATTGACCGTTTAGCGCACATATTCCGCGTAGTTTTTGATCAGAGATCGTGCTTGCTTTAATAATTGCACCACTTTCCGCATCCCAAATTATTAGTTTACCACTTTCGTGCACTGTTGCAAAGGTGGCATTGGCTAGGGGGCAAATGTTGTAACAAATTGAAGTATCGAATTGTATGTTACGGGGTGCTCTTTTTAACGTTAAATCTATGATATAGATTCCTCCAGAACTAGTACCTGCAACCAGTATGTCCTCTGAAACTTGCCTCAAGCAAAAAACTTTGTGGGGCAGCTTTGCTATAGCGGTTGCATTTGGGCTGGAGATATCCCATTTCGCAATTACCCCATCTGCACCTGCAGTATAAAAGCTGGCTTCAGAAGATTTTTCTGCCGCATAAACAGATCCGGTGTGCCCAAGAAAATTCGTTTTGAAATTAAATTTAAGTTGTTTCATTTCGTAAAATCTTTTTTTGTGTTAGCCATACCTTGCAATTGAATAGAATTAGATGCGGCGTAGCTGTACTCTGGTATTAGTCGTTCGCCGATTGGTTTAACTAAATCCTTGTTGTTATTATTAATCGATTTAACTTCAATAGAAACAGGAAAAGCATTCTGCAATTCGTTTATGTTATTCTTTAAACACTCGGTATAATTAAATAAGTCTTGATTTGGTGTCAACCATTTATTGTAATCAGTTGGATGCAGAACAACAGGGGAACGGTGATGTCCTATTAAATCCATGACTTTAGTTGGAGTTGTTGTAATAACCGCAAAAGATCGAATCGTTTTTCCGTTTTTTTCTACATCATTATATATTCCTGCAAAAGCAAATGGCCTTTCTTGATCTTGCAAATAGACCAAAAATGGTTTTGAGAGCTTTTCTTTTTCAGGACCTTCGTAAAAACAATCGGCAATGACTAAGCATCTTCGATTTGCCAGCGCCGATTTCCATTCTATAGACGTCAATACTTTATCTTCTCGCGCGTTTAAAATCAACTTTTTAGTATCCCAATTCGGATGAAATCCAAAAGAGCCTATCTGTAAAGTATTTGGAGCATCAGAAGCAATAATCGGAGCGAGTGATCCTGGACCAACATTAAAGTTAGGCCGCCAAGCATCAAAGTCCGCATTTACATTGAACCTGCGCTCTATTTTCTCTATTTTCTGCACTATTACGTATCGACCACACACAGCTCAAATTTAAGTTTTCAAGTCTTAATTTGAAATAAATAATAAGATTGAAAATGAGAGTATTAAGAATTAAAGCATTCTATTATCTTTGCAAACGCGAACGAAGCGGTTCGCAATATAATATGGGCTGAGATGCCTTCACAAAACGAGTACAATTAATGGGCAGATCGCAAGAAAGCTTTAGCAAAAAAGAAAAAGAAAAGAAAAAACAGAAGAAGCGTGAGGACAAACTCCGTAAAAAGGGTGATCGTAAAGAAAACAATCTAAAAGGCAGTGGATTGGACAACATGATCGGTTATGTTGATGAACTTGGTAACTTGACAGATACTCCTCCGGATCCAACCCTCAAAAAAGAGATTATTAAAGCATCTTCAATAGTTCTTGGTATTCCTAAAAAAGAGCATATTGAAGAAGATCCTATCCGAAAAGGAAAAGTTGATTTTTACAATGATGACAAAGGCTTTGGCTTTATTATCGATGCTGAAAACAACGAAAAATACTTCGTTCACGTTAGTGGATTGAAAGAACCGATTTCTGAAGGTGATAAGGTAACTTATGAGCTAGAAAGAGGCATGAAGGGAATGAATGCTGTGCGTGTAAAACACACTTAAAATTATTTTCCTCTTCCTTGCAGTACGATAAGCACTGTATAAATTAAGATTTTAAAATCAACGAATAACGACATATTCTCTAAGTAGAGTATGTCGTATTTCATTCGTTGAATCATTTCGTCTACATTTTCTGCGTAACCATACTTTACTTGACCCCATGAGGTAATTCCTGGTTTAATGCGCTGTAGGTGAGAATAATGACCTGTCCTTTCCATTATTTGATCAATAAAATATTGACGCTCTGGACGAGGACCCACTAAACTCATATCGCCTTTTATTACATTAAAGAACTGCGGTGTTTCGTCGATTCTCGTTTTACGCATAAAACGACCGAAGGGAGTAATACGCGGATCTTCTTGGCTACTTAATTGAGGGCCATCTTTTTCCGCATCGGAATACATGGATCGGAACTTATACATGGTAAATGGTTTACCATTAATCCCAATACGCTCATGCGAATAGAATATCCCTCCTGATGAAGAAAAGCCGACTATAATTGCGGTAATCATATAAAAAGGGAGGAACAAGATAATTGCGATTATACTGACTGAAATATCCAGTACTCGCTTAGCAGATTTTTGCCAAGCAGGCATTATTTCATGGTTTATTTGAATAAGAGGAGCACCAAAAATAGAGGTCATTTTTACCGAACCACTTAAAATATCGTAGACATCAGGTATGATATTTACATTGACATTCCTGCCCTTTAATGCATTTAAAACACGCCCTAATTTCCCGTGTTCTGAGCTTTCAGCGGCGATTATGACCTCTTCAATTTCATTTTCTTCTAGGATTTGGTGGAGGTTGTTTACGTGCCCTAAATGCGGCAAATAAGGTTTCATAATATGTCCATCCTTGCCGTTAATATGCAAATAACCTACGAATTTGAATCCACTAGAATTATTTTGAGCCTCCAGTTCACGATATAACTCATGCGCCTTTTCATTACTCCCCAGTATTATCGTATTGAAACCTAAAATTCTATTGTGAATTTTGTAGGCTGTTTGCGAAGAAAGTAGAAATCGGAATGAGAAGGTTGAAACAAAGTGAACTAAAAAAAGAACTGAAATAGAAACATAGTAATTTTTATAACTAGATAACTGATCGTCTAACAGCAGCACAAAGAAAACGATGATAACACCAATAGTGGTTTGAAGTAGTGTTTGACCCATTTCATTCAAACGAGATTTTCGGTAAATATTGATATAAGTGCCAGTAATTCCATAAAAAAACAACCATCCAAGTGGAATAATTATTAAACCAAAATAAAATCGATCGTTAAACTCTATCTCTGAGAAGTATTCAATTTTAGATTCAAGATATATTTTGCGAAACGAAAAGAAGAAAACCCAAGTTAGAGCAGCAGAAAACCAATCAGCTGAAATATATTTAAGTGCTTGAGTTTTCGAATCCTTCATTAATGAACAATTTTCATATTGTCTATATAAACGTATCCAGATTGTCTGCCGATGGGTAAAGCTGTTTCTATAAAAATCCTATAGTCCACTGCATCAGGCACTGATTCGAGTATCGGAGCAAGAAATATGTACATTTTTTTCCAACCGTTTCCTCCAAGATCATCTGAGGCTTTGATGTTTATGAGCTCTACACTTCGCACCAAACCGGTACGCAAATAGGCAGTTATCAATACCTTTATTGTAACATTTGATTTGTAATCAATCTCCATGTAGGACTCAACAAATTTTGGAATATCAATTTTATCTACAGTATAGATTTGCGCACTTGGTGTTTCAGTAGTTAGGTTAATCGCTCCAACATACAATCCTGTTCTGGCAATAGAAGGGTCTTTCAGTCTTACAATAGCTACTCGAGAGTTGGTTGTAGAGTCAAGTAACGTCGAGACATCTTCAAAATCTTCTTTCCAAGGAACTTGTGTTGCTGCGCTGTAAGCAACAACAGGATTTAATTGAATCGTTTCTTCTTCTGTCAAAAGTGTGTCTAAAGAGTAAGGGGAGTAGAAAATGTATTGAGACCTTTGACTTGTTATTCCGTTTTGTTTAATTCCTCCAAATACCTTTATGTTCCGTGAGCCTGATAATAATACAGGAACTTCACAGGGCAACTCAAATACTCCAATTTGCTTGTCATCTACATATACCCATGCATCTGTAATTTGATCTGTTCCCTCTCCGTGAACCTGACTATTACCAGAAACCGTGATGTCATCAATTTTTAAATAAACAGGACGATCGGATAGATCACCTGAATCGCCTTTCTTACAACCAATTGTTAAAAGGGAAATAGCAAGTATTCCTAAAAAAAGATGTGTGTATTTAAATCTCTTGGAGTGTAGCATTTATGCAATTCGAACGAGACCACGAATATATTATTGTTGATACGTTAAAGAAAATTAATCAACATATAAACTTGGAGACAAACGTAATTTTTCAAGAATTTGATATGCTACGTCCATAGCCTTGAAGCCATCGTGAATAGTAACGGCGGGGGTACTGTCGTTATTAATGGCCTGTGCAAATGATCTGAGTTCTTCTTGAATTGCATTCGTAGTTGGAACAGTAGGCCTATCAAAATAGATTTCCTTAAGTGCTTTGCCATTACCAGGATCAACGGTTATGCTTAATGGGTCAGGATCTCCTTGAACTTCTTTAATTCTAACAACTTCAACTTCTTTTTCTAAAAAGTCAACAGATACATAGGCGTCTCTTTGAGAAAATCTTGATTTACGCATATTTTTCAGAGAAATTCTACTGGCCGTTAAATTTGCTACACATCCATTGTCAAATTCAATTCTAGCATTCGCTATATCTGGTGAGTCACTTATAACAGCAACGCCACTGGCTTGAATGTTTTTAATATTAGAGTTTACCAAACTCATTACGATATCTATATCGTGAATCATTAGATCTAAAATCACAGGTACATCCGTTCCTCTAGGGTTGAATTGTGCTAAACGGTGAGTTTCTATAAACATAGGTTGGTTTATATAGTCTTTAGCTGCAATAAAAGCAGGATTAAAGCGCTCCACATGACCAACCTGAACTTTCACATTCGCTTCTTCAGATAAATTAATAAGCGTCTTTGCTTCTTCAATGGTATTGGTAAGTGGTTTTTCAATAAAAACATGCTTTGAGCTTTTAATGGCTTTAGAGGCACAATCAAAATGATTTAAAGTAGGAGTTACCACATCTACAACATCAACTGCTTCTATTAATGAATCAATAGAATCAAACTTGGTGATCCCAAAGTTTTTCTCTGCCTCCAGTGCATTTCTAAGGTAGGGATCGAAAAAACCAACAAGTTCGTATTCTTCCATATTCTTGAGACAATTCAAATGAATTTTGCCCAAATGTCCAGCGCCTAAAACTCCAATTTTCAACATAAATAGTAAGATCTAATAGTTGGCTCAAATGTATCGGCTCAATTTACAGGCATTCTTATACTGTTCAGTAGTTATAAATACGCATGAGTTAATAATTAGACAAAGTTTAATATTACCCTTGTTTTACATTTGCAACATGTTGAAATTGGAAGACAACTTTAAACACCAGGGTCTTAGGCGAAAGCTGGTAAATACGCTTCGAGAAAAAGGAATCTCGAATGAGTCGGTGCTCTCTGCAATTGATCATTTGCCGAGGCATTATTTTCTTGATGAAACCTTTTTGAAACAAGCCTATTCAAATATGGCTTTTCAAATAGGAGCAGGGCAAACTATTTCGCATCCTTATACTGTTGCATTTCAATCGAGCCTCTTAGAAATTAAAAAGGGCGATAAAGTGCTTGAAATAGGTACGGGTTGTGGATATCAGACTGCTATACTTATGATTTTAGGTGCTAAGGTTTTTAGTGTTGAAAGGCAGCGTTCTTTATTCGATAAAACCAAAGTATTTTTACCCAAAATTGGCTACAAACCAAAATTATTCTACGGGGATGGCTATATAGGCAAGGAGGCATTTGCCCCATTTGACAGCATTATTGTTACCTGCGGTGCACCATTTATTCCAGATGCTTTGATTCAACAATTAAAAGTAGGAGGAAAGCTCGTTATTCCGGTGGGCGATGGTTCTGTTCAAGAAATGAAGAGGCTTATCAAACAGGAAGATGGTTCAGTTGTAGAGGAGTCATATGGTGAATTTAGTTTTGTACCTATGCTTCAAGAAAGAGAATAGAAATATAATAAGGCCGTAAAATATCCGTTGGACAAAAAAAAATAAGCATGAAAAATTTAATAATTGCAATTTTTACTTTGATTTCATTTGGTGCATTTGCCCAGACTAACGATACTGGAGAAACTAAAGAAAAACAATACATTCCCCTTCAAGGGTTTGCAGGTGTGAGCATGAACATAACAGGAATTATCAATAATTTGGGTGTTTCTGCGGCTATTGATCCAATTGGTTCAGATGTGTTACTAGGGAAGTATTACGTTACTGACAAATGGGTATTTAGAGCTGGATTGGGAATTAATTCTGTCAACTATAAAGGGAACTCAACAGATTCTATCGGTTCATCTCAAGTTAATTTGGATTCAAATTACTCTCAAACTGCCTTGTACATTTCACCAGGAGCGGAGTACCACTTTTTAGATGATAAAAGACTAGATCCATATATTGGTGGAGCATTATCATTGGGGTTTATAAGCAAACCTAAATACAACACTACGATTTCAATTATTGATACTACAGGAGAAGATAAAACCGAAATCACTTATCAAAGTGAAGGCGGGTTTGTTTTTGGTGCAACAGCAATCGTAGGATTCAATTATTATATAGCCAGAAATTTTGCCTTGGGTGCCGAATACCAATTGGGCTTTTACAATAGACGAGAAGGTGGCGATTGGGAGAGAGTTACTGTTAATACCCCAGTTTCTGGAACTTCATCTAGCATTAGGACATTTGGCGCAGAGCGCACTTCAACAACTACGGTTGGTTTGTCACAGCAATTGAACATTACGTTAAGCTACTTTTTTAATATCAAAGGATAATGATAGTTAGAAGGTTCCAACAGAATTTCCTACTTGCTCTTTTTATCGGAAGTACTTTTATCTCTTGTAAAAAAGGGGATAATGATCCAGTATTTTCGCTACAAACTCGAAAGGCGCGTTTAGCTAATGAATGGATGGTTTCTTTTTCCGAAATCAAAATGGGCGACACGTTAATTGTTTTTGACGGTGTAAAAGAAACTATTTCATTTGGTGCTATTGAATTAGCTAGTATTCCTTCAAGCAAGTCCTACACTTTTGAAAAGAACGGTAATTATACTTTTGAAGTAAGTAAAACATATCCAGCTGGATACTTAGACAGTGCACTTGGAACTCAAACCATAAATACACTGGAAACTGGCATATGGAGTTTTACTGGAGGTAATGGTGATGTTAAAAACAAGGAACAATTGTTATTGCTTTCAAATCGATGGGAGCAAAGAACGGAAGGCTTCGCAGAAGTTGAAGTAAAGACTTGGGAAGGTCAAAACCAAGGTCGAGTATTCAATATCGACATGCTTAAATCTAAAGAAATGCGTTGGATTTATGCCACTAACAGCAACACACCGATTGGTATTATTAAGGAAAGTGGTACGATAGAATTTCAGTAAGTATTACCTATCTATACCTGCTCCTTAGACAGACCAATCGCCGCGAAAATTTAATTACTTCTTATCTCCCTGACTGCACTAGACAGGGAATGGTTTCGAAACAAAAATGTATCAGTAACTACTCAACATACTCGCCGCGGTTAGGTTTTAAGGCATCCCTAAACGCTATCATTTTTTCCATTGGAACTTCAGCAAATGCTGTATAATGCATATCAGAAATTGTACTGCAATCTACCTTTAGATCCGCTATTTTTTCTTTTTCAAAGAATTCACGCAAATGAATTGCATGATGTTCCGCTGTTTTTAGTCCATCAGGTCCTCTAAAGTCCCAGATCAATCTTACAAAGCTATTTTCTTCTTCTTTTGACATATTTATTAATTTAAACTTGGATCTTCAGGGAAATTTGAAACTATTTGAAAAGCTTCACTTTTTAAGGTCAATAATTCATTCCACAATTCACGGCTTTTTCCTTTAAACACGTTCTCAGTGCTTATGTCCGCAACAATCCAACTATGACTTTTTAATTCAGCCTCCAATTGGTCACTACCCCAACCAGAATAACCAACCAAAAACATAATTTGATGCTCTGAAACCGTTCCAGATTCCATCATTGATTTCAGTTCTTCAAAATCACCACCCCAATAAAGACCTTCTTGAATTTTGATAGAACCACTCAGTTTATCTCCGAGCGTATGCAAATAAAACAGACTTTCATTACTTACTGGTCCTCCAACAAAAACGAAGGAGTTGGTAGTAGGGAAGTCGTCTATTATTTCATTCAGTTTTGTGTCGCTAGGATGATTTATTGTAAAACCAACAGAGCCTTCCGCATCATGACGTACTAATAAAATTGCTGAATGTGTAAAATTAGGATCAGCTAAAAAGGGCTCTGACAATAAAACTCGGCCACTTGCTGGTTTTTGATCTTCAATTTTTAATTGTTTGAAGAATCGATTAAATGCTTTTTCTTCGTTATTCATTCTTTTTTTAAATTTTGAATTTTAAATGTTGAGTTTTTAATTCAATCAACATTCATCATCCAATATTCTAATGCAAAGCAGCTCTGTTAGGCAATGCTGAACAGATTTCGGCTTCCTTGTCTAAAAACCATTCTAAGCGTTCGTTTATTGCACCTTCAGCATAATATCTTTCGGCTAACCTTAGGAATATGTCACTGTGTTTGTGTTCCGATATCCATAATGTTTCGTAAAAGTCTTTTAACACGGGATCTTTTAATTCCTCGGCAACAAGTCTAAACCTTTCTGCACCGCGAGCTTCAACAACCGCTGCAACAATCATTCGATCTAACAATCGATCATCTTTTCCAGATCGACATAATTCGATTAATCGTTTGATATAAAGATCTTGCTCAATATTCTGCTTTAGAACTACACCACGTTCTATCATCAGTTCATAGACCTGTTTAAAGTGAACTAATTCCTCTAAAGCGGTTTCAATAAGGTCTGGGATAATGTCTTGTTTGTCTGGGCATTTTGCAACAAAGCTCATCGCCATTGATGATGCTTTTCGTTCGCAATCGGCATGATCTTGCAAAAAACCGTCAAAATGATCGACGATATATTTCGCCCAATCTTTAGATGTGTTAAAACGCAGTTGAATATTGTATTTCACGAGTAGTTCCGGCTTTTTGTGTTCTCAAATTTGGATATATTTGACCACATAATGAAAACAAATTTTACTAAAATATGAGCGAAGAAGTTAGAAACCTAGAACCCAAAGTTTTATGGAATCATTTTGAAGATTTAAATGCTGTTCCACGACCTTCAAAAAAGGAAGAAAGAGTGATTGAGTTTATCATGAACTTCGGAAAAAACCTTGGTCTCCATACTGAAAGAGACGAAATAGGAAATATTCTCATAAAAAAGCCAGCTACGCCGGGTTTTGAAAATAAAATGGGAGTGGTTTTACAATCTCATTTAGATATGGTTCATCAAAAAAACTCATCTACTGATTTTGATTTCTTTACTCAAGGAATTCAATCTTTTATTGATGGTGATTGGGTAAAAGCAAAAGGAACCACTTTGGGAGCAGACAATGGTATCGGCGTCGCAGCAGCTATGTCTGTATTGTCAAGTACAGACATCGAACACGGACCAATTGAATCAATTTTTACGATTGATGAAGAAACTGGAATGACAGGTGCAGAGCTATTAACTCCTAATTGGGTTGAAGGTGATATACTGTTGAATATGGATACGGAAGACGAAGGTGAATTATGTATTGGTTGTGCTGGTGGAGTAGATACTACGGTAAACTATCATTACGGTCTAGAAGACCCGACAGGAACTGCATTTAACATTAGTCTTACGGGTCTTTTTGGTGGCCATTCTGGTTGTGATATTCATTTGCAACGTGGAAACAGCAATAAGCTAATGGCACGCGTGCTTTTAAAGCTTATGAGCGATTGTGGTGTTCAGATTTCCGATTTTAACGGCGGCAGTCTTAGAAATGCAATTCCTAGAGAAGCGTTTGCAACTATTACAATTCCGAAAGGAAACATTGATAAATGTCGTGCAATTATTTCTGACATAGAATCCATTTATAAAAGTGAATTCAGTACTACTGATCCTAATCTAAAACTAGAGCTACTTGCTACTGATATGCCCGCTTCAGTTGCTAATAAAGCAGATGCGTCAAAAATGATGCACGCAATTAATGCTGTAAGAAACGGAATGTATAGAATGAGCAATGATTTTGAAGGATTGGTCGAAACTTCAACAAACATTAGTAAAGTATCGCTAGATGATGGTCATTTAAAAATTGATTTCCTTACACGGAGTTCGGTGGACGAAGCGAAATGGGATTTAGCGTCTCAAATTGAAAGCACCTTCCAGTTGATGGGTGCAAATGTGGAGCATGCTGGAAGTTACCCAGGTTGGGAACCAAATCCAGATTCTGAGATTCTGAAAGTAATGCGTGGAATTCACTTTGATTATTTCAAGGAAAAACCGATTGTAAATGCAGTTCATGCCGGTCTTGAATGTGGTATTATCAGTAGAACTCAGCCGAAATTGGATATGATTTCTTTTGGACCTACGATTAAAAATCCGCATTCTCCAGATGAGAAAGTAGATATAGGAACGGTGGATCGTTTTTGGGGTTACTTGAAAAAGATTTTAGTAGAAATTCCTAATAAGAATTAGACTCGTAAGTAGTCATTTGAAAGCCTCGGTTTATTAATTTATTCCGGGGTTTTTTATTTTATAAGGAGTAACGCCTAACGTAAAATGTACAATGTATTTTGTAAAACGTTTCATCCAGCTAATTAATAGAGGAGCCGGACATAGGATTCATAACTTCAACACAATACGTTTTTTCGTAATAAGTAGTGTGTGTTGTATAAAACGTTTTACGAAAACCGAAATGGGCTATTTGATCATGATTATATTAATTGTGCTCAATTGCTTTGTATTTCTAAAACAATCTGCAATAGTTTTTTCTTTTCTTTGCTAGGCACTTAATTTGCTTACCGTGTTTTATGCATAAATTATTTTCAGTATTTCAGTGGGTTCTAATCTTTAGTTTGTTTGCTTGCTCTTCAAGTTCACAAGCTCAGTATACAACCAAAAAGAAAAAGGCAATTTCGAATTATGTAGAAGGCATAAAATATGCTCGCATGTACAATTTTCAATCGGCGATTCTTTCGTTTACTGAAGCTTTAGAAATAGAACCCGAATTTATAGAGGCACATCTAAATTTAGGTGATACGTATATGCAGCAGAAGGATTTTCAAAGAGCTGCTCAATCTTACAGCAGCGCAATTGAGATTGACCCCTCGTTTAAACCTACCACATACATGCAATTGGCCGCTGTAGAGCTTAGATTGGCAGAATACGACAAAGCACTTGAACACCTAAGGCTGCTTAAGGAAGCCGGTAAAATACCGCCGCCATGGCAATCGAAATTCAATTTGATGGTAGAGGTCGGTAAATTTGCCAAGAATGCAGTTCAAAATCCTGTTCCATTTGACCCAATTAATATGGGCCCAGCGGTGAATACGAGACAAGAAGAATACCATCCATCGATTACAGTAGATGGTCAAATGTTTGTGTTTACTTCCAAATTATTCATGGGAAATAGTCCCAGTGGAAAACCGTTTTTTCAAGAAGATTTATATTTCTCAGAGTTGGACCAATTCAAGAAATGGAGAGGTGCCAAAAACTTTAATACCCCTATAAACACGAGAAGAAACAACGAAGGTGCTTCATCAATTTCCCATGATGGAAAATATTTGTTTTTTACAGCTTGTGGACTTCAGGGAGGTTTCGGAAGCTGTGATTTGTACGTTACACAATTTGAAGGAGGAAAGTGGATGCTACCAACTAATATGGGGGCTCAAATAAATACAGGAGCTTGGGAAAGTCACCCTAGTTTATCGCCTAACGGAAGAACGCTTTATTTTGCATCAAGCAGAAGAGGTGGAGCAGGTGGAACGGATATCTGGCAATCAGATAAGAAAAGTAATGGTACTTGGGGAGTTCCAAGTCCAGTAGCTTTCAATACCTCTGGGTCTGACTTCACACCGCATATTCATGCCGATGGCCAAACGATGTATTTTAGCTCTGATGGCAGGCCGGGAATGGGTGGACACGATATTTATTTTGTAAGAAAGCAACCCAATGGAAATTGGGGAGAGGTTAAAAACATCGGTTATCCTATTAATTCTGAATTGGATGAATTTGGAATGATAGCAGATCCCTCGGGGCGATTGGCTTATTACGCCTCTGAAAAAGAGGGCGGTTTAGGAATGTTAGATATCTACCAGTTCGACTTGTACAAAGATGCTCAGCCAATAACATCTTCTTATTTAAAAGGGCGGGTGACCAATGCTGAAACTAAGGCGCCATTAAAGGCAATGATTCAGCTCATTGATTTAGCGACAGAAGAAATAATTACGAGTACGGAGTCTGATAAGCTCAACGGTTCGTTTTTGGCAAGTTTACCAGCGAATAAGAACTATGCTTTGAATGTTTCGAAAGAAGGCTTCTTGTTTTATTCAGACAATTTCGAATTGAAAGAACAATCTTCCACAGAACCTAAGGAGCTGCAAATTGAGTTAACGCCGATCAAAAAAGGTGCGAGTATGGTTTTGAAAAATGTCTTCTTTGAAACAGGAAGTTTTGAATTAAAAAAGTCTTCAAAAATTGAGTTGGACAAACTACTCGGTTTTATGAAAGTGAACCCAAAAGTGTCTGTTGAGATAGGAGGGCATACCGATAATGTGGGTAGTGCTGAATTGAACAAGGAATTATCAAAAAATAGAGCTGATGCAGTTCGTGATTATCTGGTAAAAAGTGGAGCAACTGAAGGACGGATAATTGCGGTGGGTTATGGAGACGCAAAACCCATAGCTGACAATGCAAATGAAGAAGGAAGAGCTAAAAATCGTCGAACAGAGTTTATGGTTCGGTAGGCAATGAAGAATAGGATTCAGCTAATGATTAAAAAAGTCAGCCTTTCTTGGTTGGCTATTTTTATTATCGGCTTTTTTGTAATCGACCGTCATTTGCAATATGAACTATGGGATAAAGCTGATGGGGTTATTGTAACAGATGCAAAAGCGTATTACGGTTATTTACCAGCTTTCTTTATTGAAAATGACATTGCTCTGTCTTTTGCTGATTCAAACCCTGAAAAAGCCATTAATTATTGGTACAATCAGTTTGAAGAAACAAAGGTAATCAAGATGACTTCAGGGCTTTCTATTTTGAGTCTACCATTTTTTATGGTTCCATATTTTACTGTGGAAAATGCTACGGGTTTTGAACCTCCCTTTAAATTAGCCCTTATCGTTTCTTCTTTATTCTACCTGTTTATTGGTTTTATATTTCTCCGAAAATTGCTTTTGAGCTATTTCTCTGAATTAGTCACAGGCATTACCCTAATTATTATTGGAATGGGAACCAATCTATGGTATTACAGTATAGAAGAGGTGTTTATGAGTCATGTGTTTAGTTTTAGTTTGATTGCTTGTTTCCTGTTTCACTCCCTTTCTGTAAAATCAGCATATAAAGGAATATTTTGGTGGGCCGTTTTTGGTATTTTGATTGGCTTGATAAGTCTTATACGGCCGACCAACGTTATAGTCCTACTTGTTCCAATGCTGTTTAAACGAAATGAATTGGTAAGTATAATACGCGAGAATTATAGCTCTATAGCCATTTCTGTTCTTTGTGCAATTGCAGTATGGATGCCTCAAATTATTTACTGGAAAATGATAACTGGAGATTTTTTCTTCTTCTCTTATGGTGAGGAAGGATTTAACTTTATGTCTCCCTCAATTGCTAAAGGATTATTTGGGTTTAGAAAGGGCTTCTTTATTTATACACCACTTATGCTTTTAGTACTGCCCGGTTTGTGGTTTGTTAAGCAGCGAATACCTACGTTATTTTTGCCTGTTTTGCTTTTCATGATGCTCAATATTTATGTTATGTTCTCATGGTGGTGTTGGTGGTATGGTGGAAGTTTTGGATCAAGACCTATGATTGATTCTTATGCCTTAAATGCAATTCTAATAGCCGTTTGTATTGAAGGGATATTAAATTGGAAGTATTGGATTTCAATTCCACTTATTTTAGTCTTATTTGGAGGGATTCAATTGAATCGTTCCCAAACCCAGCAATACCGGTGGAAAGTTATTCATTGGGATGCAATGACAAAAGATGCTTACTTTTTTACGTTGTTAGAAGATCCTGAAGCACCTGAAGTGGAAGGTATGTTGGAACAACCGGATTATTAGTTTGCGCTCATATTAACCTACCCATTGTCCTGAGTAAAATAACTCAAGTAAATAGATAAATCCAAATACATTGATTATTGCGTAAATTATTGTTATCAAATCAAGTTTGTTTTTGGAAAAGATGTAAAGTGTAGCCAACACATATAAAGCTGCAGCGAAATACAATAAAAATGTTTGTATATGAACAAAACTCCCAAACAAAAAACTAGTTAAAAGAAGTATGCCAAATATTTCGAGTGTTCTTTTTAGTGACCACTTAAAATCTTTAAAAAGGTAATCAATCACTACCATATAAAACGGTGAGCAAAATATAAAGCGATTAAAACTATGAAAACTTCCTCCTCTAAAAATAACGGTTAGAGCAAGAAAAATCAGGAGATAGTAAAAGCTGTATTTGAAAATAAATGTAGGATTCAGATAGCTTTTTTGTTTTACTGCTACATATATTAGAATTAAAACAATTGAAAGAGCTGAATAATCAAGCTGATGTGCTATCCCGGACCCCCACGAACGAAGAGGTAAAGTTGGTAATCCAATTTTATTATCCCATATTTTTTGATATTCATAGAAAGAAAAGGGACTTCCTGACTCTAAGAAATTAATGAGCCCTATTATCAATAATCCAAAAATAGCAGAAAGAATTATCTCGAATATTCTTTTTTTATTGAAAGAATCGATTAATTCACCCTGCTTTAACTTGGTATTGAAAAAGGACATAAGTGCTGAAGCAACTAGAATGGTTGATGCTGATCTAGTTAGTGAGGCAAAGAGAAAGCCGAAAAAATGATATTTCTTATTATTAATTATTCCAATCAGACCTATTGACAAAAAGAAGTAAAACAAAGATTCAGTATATGGTATGAAAAAGAAAAAACTTGAAGTTGTACTGATTATCGCTAAATATCTGGAAAGGTGAATATTAAGCAGAAAACCTAAATAACTAGCTGACACTATAAAAAGAGTCCCATTTAGAATTGAAATGCCTAGAAATGATAATGAGGTAAGCTTCCATAAATATGGAAAACCAGGAAAGAAAACCAATCTAAAATCACAGTAACAATTGTCTTTAATCCATTTGTAATGTTCAATATCCCAAATGGGATTTAGCGAGAAATTTAATAATCCAAATTCCTTTCCAAGTAGAATTGTCAAGAATATAAATCCAAAGTAGACAATTGAAATTCCAAGATACCTTGAATACCTATTGAAGTCAATTGTCATGAATCACAATCAACTTTATGGTTTTATAATCTTGATTTCCATTTACTACTGCAACATAAAACCCAGGTTTTCTCAAAAAATATTGATTATTAAACTTTTCAAAATTCACTTGAAAACCATTCATATCATAGATTTCTAGAATCTCGCAATTTTGACATGAAAATGGCTTATTGGCTACTATAGGTGAAGGATAAATAGCTAAACCAAGAGTATTCACTGACTCAGTTATGGAATTTGGTGATACCTTAGAAGAATCTTCATATTCTGATGTATTGATAATGTAGTCTTGTGTAAGTTCATTTTCCCTTATTTCAACTAGATATAAATCAGAATAGGCTTTTCCGTATGATTCGGTCATTCCAAATGATATTATCCTATTATTTAATTTGAGGATAGAATACCCTTTTTCATCTTTGAAATCACCAAAAGTTGGAGCACCAATATTAGTTCTAGAAGATGATTGTACTTGTCCAATGTACATGCCTTTTTTCCCGTTACCAGATGACTCAGATATTCCTGAAATAAATAAATTTCCGCTAGTATCGGCAACGATAGCTTGGCCTCTGTCATCTTTATTATTTGAACCTAGATTAACACCACCTTGAAATGAAGACCATCTGTAGAGTCCGTCCTTTGAAAAAGAAACAATTTCCACATCTTCAATAGGCTTATTAACAGCAGTCGTATAACCTATACAATAATAAATTTTGTCCTTGTCCTCGGTAATATCATATGAAACTGATGTTTCTGAAGATTGAGCAGTCCTATCTAACAACGTATCTCCATTCCCATCAAACTTCACTAACCAAGCATCGCCTTTATTCTCAGGGTTTTTACTTGCGTTCTCTCCGCAGAAGGCAAAGTTCCCGTCTTTAGTTGAAATTAAAGCGTGAGCGATGTCTTTTCCAGCGCCACCCATTGTTTTTTCCCAAAGTAAGTTACCGTCTTTATCTGTTCTAATAAGATAGGCATCTGCATTGCCTTCGCCAAGGCTATGTGTTTCTCCAACGATTAAAAAGCCACCGTCTGAAGTGATTTCAAGATCATAGGCAAATTCCCAATCAAAACCACCAAACGTCTTTTCCCAAAGTAACTTTCCTTTATCGTCGGTACGCACTAAATAAGCGTCGTAACTGCCGTTTCCAATGCTATTAGTGTGACCACATATAATGTAACCGTTATCAGCAGTTTGCTTTACAGCATAACCAAACTCGGTAAACTCATGTCCAATTGCAGCCGACCATTCATACTTTATATTTGAATCTACTTTAACTAAATAAATATCAGAGTTCCCTGCTCCAAAGCTGCTTGTGGAGCCTACCATAATAAATCCACTATCGGAGGTTAATTCAATATCACGGCCTTGTTCGTCATTTTCGCCTCCAAATGTGTAGATGAAAGCGGTGTCTTTTTGCGCTATTGAAAAAAGAGCACTGAAAGCAGCAAAATAGAGGAGTAGAAGGAATTTTTTCATTGGGGTAAAAATAAGGTTTTCGGTTATATCGTATTATTAAATTGTATTACGTATTCTGTAAAACGTATTACGAAGGTGGTATCTGACTTCTGCTGGTAGTATTTAGATTTCGGATAGCAGTTTCTCTAGATCTCCTGAGGCGATAAGTTCTACTAGTCTTCCGGAATGAAACTAAGGTGAAAGGAAATGGGTATTGTTCTCGGTAAATTTTGTTCCTTCTTCAAAAAACACTAGAACTGTCAGTGAATCGTGAAATGTACTATTGGTTGTCAGTTCGAGTGATTCCAAAGCTTCGGGATTGTATTGAGAACTAATTAAAAAACCAATAGTCTTTCCTTGGCTCTTTGCCCCAAAGCTTAAGCTGCGCTTTAATTTCTAGTTTATCGGTAGGAGAGGAGACAGCAATAATTATCTGCGGATTGTGCAATTCTAAGATATGACCACTCGATTGCATAATGATTCCGTAAATGTCTTTACCAAGCTTGCGATCATTGTCGCAAACCCAATTCAACTTAGTCTGACTTTCTTGAAAAAGCTTCACTAAATCTTTACCGTTTTTTCCTGCTCCCCATATTACTAATTCTCTTGAAGTATCCTTATCTATCGTATTGAAATTCTTTACTTTAAGATTGTAATATCGGTTATCTTTATACTCATCCCAAGTTCTTGAAATCCGATTGGAACGGTCTCTCCAATGATGTAGAATAACATCAATTCCAACGATGTTGAGTTTCTGCCCATACATTCTAAAGCAGAGATCATAATCTTCAGGATAAATCATAGGATTAAATCCATCAATAGCATCAAAGTCATCGCGATGAATTATCCAACAATGCGATGGAATCACACATTCGCGATAAATCTCTTCATAATGTAGATTGTGTTTGGCGACGTTATTCAGCCACTTTTCGTATCTCAAGAATCCGTTACCAACTTCACCAGCCCCAGCGTCAACAAAATGCTCTGTACCACCTGCAATCACATTGCCTTTGCCGTACTTCAGCCATTCTGTTACCAATACCTCAATCTTATAATTGGGCATCTTATCATCAGAGTCCATTCGATTAATCAATGCACCAGAAGATAGCGCGTAAGCAGTTTGAAGCGTCGGAATAAGCTTAAAACCTTCTCCATCAGCATAGATAATTCTATCGTCCTTTGCGGCATATTCAGCAAGTATTACTGGTGTTTCGTCAGAGGAATGGTCGTTAACGGCTATCAATTCCCAGTTGGAATAAGTTTGGGCAAGCACTGAATCTAGACATTCCCTTAAATAGGGCGCGGTGTCTTTTGCGGCCATAATAATGGAAACAAGAGGATTGGAATCGATCATAATTTATTTAGAGCATTTTCTATTCTGTTTAACAAGCGTTGAGCGATACTTTTTCGGCAAACTTCAATTGTGTTTTTTATTTGAATGTAAAGCCTGTTTGTTCATGTCAACAGGAATCATAGTGTCCATGATACCCTTTTGTATGGCAAATCATAAGGAACGTGCAAAAGCGCTGGAATTATCACACGAAAAACTTACTTGACCTGTTTTGTATTTAGGATAACCCTTTACATTATTTCTTATTAGAATCGTATTCGTGCTAACTTAAATAACAAGTATAGCGATTATTAAAAGTTGGCTAAGTGATTTTTTCATTTTAATACGATTAATACAAATGGAAGGTTTTTACAACAATTTTTCTAACTGTAGTGTCCAAAGTTGCACATAATTTTTTTTTAGCAAAGATGTCGGATTTACTGAGTACATTCATTACAGTTGACTTTCCCACTTTCCTGAAGCCTATCAAGGCTTATCGAATGAAATTTTATTCGGATTTTCACTCAGTTTTTTTGTGCAATAGATCCTCTGTAAACGAAGACAGAAAACTATTAATGAAAAGAAAGATTTTAGCTGTATTTAAATTAATTTTGGCATTAAAATTATAGAATATGAAAGATTTCTTATTATTAATTAGCATATTATTTATTTCGATAATTGGAAAATCTCAAATATCACCCGTAACCTTTGGCCCACAGATGGGTATCAATCACAGCTCTCTTTCAGCTAGTGTCAAAGCATACAAGGAAATAGCCAAAGTAGGAATGCAGGGTGGGCTTTTTTTTAGATTAACTTTAGGAAAAATCATTATTCAGCCTGAAGCTGTAATTGGATTAAAAAGAGGTGAATTGGAATTCGTATATACCCCTGAAGGTCTATTGCCTGGCATAAATGATTTAAGCGCAACCCAAGAATTAGCAATAACTACTTTAGATGTGCCAATGATGGTGGGGTATCAATTTTTAGACATACCAATCATAAAACTTAGAGCTCTAGCTGGTCCTGTAGCATCCATTGTTATGAATGAAAAGGTGTCTATTTCTAAAAACGAAGGATTAACAGATGTTCCAACAACCAATTTAGTTCAACTTCAAGAATCTGCCTTGTGGAGTTTACAAGCAGGCTTGGGTGCGGATGTATGGAAACTTGCTGTTGACGTTCGTTATAACTTTGGGCTCAGCTATATTGATGCTTCATCAAAGCTGAAAAACAACCTGTTTACGATAAACGTAGGGTTTAAAATTTTGTAAACTTACTGTTCTTCCGTCATCTACCGGAAGGTTCGTTCCGTTAATTTAACGGGTATTAGGAGCGGCTAAAATGGATATTACGTTAGCAAGCTTTTCAGGTTTACCAACTCTTTTCATCGTCACTAAAGAGGCCTTTTGAGTTAATTACTTTTGCTTCCGATTGACCAGTTTTAGCTGCTTTATTTTGTGCTGTTGAATTCAAGAAAAAGGTTAATGCTTTAGAACAAACATAAATCAATCAATATCTGTTCATTGAAGCATATTCCGTTGTAGTTTCCTAATCTTTACAACTATGTTCTGAGATATATCAGAGAGTTTAGATAACTCGACGCCCTTCATTCCCAATTAAATATATCACAGCAGTAGCGTGTTTTTGTAAGAATAATAAAGCACCTTCTTTACCTCTTTTTTTTAGATTCTGATAAACACCTTTAAGTTTAGCAATCTCCATACCCTCTCTCTGTCGATCTGATATCATAGATTTCTCAAAGTCATTCATAGTACTTAGAATATTTGATAACAGTTCTGAGAAGCAATTTTTATCGCCATTTTCATTGAGCCTATGCAAATTACAACAAGCGTGATTCCTCTATAAATAACTGCTTTTTTCCGCTTCAGCCTAATTCGTTTTAAGCCTCAATTTTTATGCGATAACCAGCATGACTTCGTAAGTTTATTACTTTTCCTTCATCTAATAATAAGTATTGCCCTCTTATTCCCATTAACTTGGACTCAATAATAGGAGTAGTGTCTAGTTTTATAGATTTCACTTTTTCAGGATAGGCGAGTACTGGATATTTGATTTCCAAAATATCATCGACCGGCAACACGTATTGCTTTAAATGAATGGGCAGCAAATCTTTTAATCGTTTCCTCTCTGCCGTAAAATCAACATCTCCTCGGTCATCTGTTAGCATTTTCCGCCAATTGGTTTTATCAGAAATGTGCGCCTTCAATTCAACTTCAATCGCACCAGCCTTTTGACGGTATGGCGTTTCCGCAAACTTCATAACCTTCCATGCACCTTGATCAATCCAACGAGAAGGAATGCTACTGCCTTTTGTTACGCCAACTTTCATGTTACTGGTGAGCGCTAAATAGACAAAATGCGGTTTAGCATGTCTATCGCGTTCCCAATCCAAATTTCTCAGTCCAATTCCTAAATGACTTTGGTCCAATTCGGGATGAATAATACTTTCAACTGCTTGAGGATTATTGCGCCAAGCGTCATAACTCAAACCATCACCAAAGGTTTTGTTTATCGTTTTACCCGTTGCCGCGCAGTTTATTTGACCGTCAAATTGAATAGAAATATCTTTGCCAACTAGACTGGTCATATCAACGAGTTCGCCTTTATCTAAGTTTTGAAAGAGTGGAAGTTGATATTGAACGGGTTCTCCTAACTCCACCAACATTTTTCGAATATTACCTTCTGCTTGCATTTTGATTATTGTAGTTGTTCTAAAATTTTGTTTACATCAGGCCTACGGCGATAATCTGGATTGTAATGCATCCAAATGATCTTCCCTTCTTTGTTTATTAAAAACGTAGCTGGAACGGGGATCATATCATCTTTACTTTTTGTATGTTTTGCATTTAAAGCGCTGTATTCTTTATGTTTTAGCGGAACATAGTTCTTCGTTATTTTCACTGCTACACCATAATTACTCATGGTATACCAATCAGTGTCTAAGCCAATTGGATAATCAAATTTAATCTCGTTTTGTAGTGATTTTAGAAAAATGGGACGCTCTCTTGTTATGGCAAGTATCTCAGCATTTTTGGCTTGCAGTTGAGGATAAATTTCCTGCAACTTAGTAAGGTAAGTTTTATCATAACTGTGCCAGCTTCCAATAAAAAAATGAACCAATACGTAGTCTTTTTTAGCCAAAATACCTTCAAGCGTTTTGTTTTCTCCTTCAAAGGTAGGGAGGTCAAAGCCTGGAGCATTTTTACCAACTTTCAGTTTGGGTTTTTGAGCGAATGTTGGATTTAGAAATAGGGCCGAAGCTATTATGAGTAATGCGATAGTTTTCATTATCAAAAATTATTTGAGTCAAACTTAGTACAATAGTACTACTCAGACCCGCATTGTTAATTACCATTGAAAACTTAGCTATTAAATGAGGTCATTTAATCCTTAAATTCGTTTTCTTAAAATGATAAATATGAAAATATTGAACACGATTTTTCTTACCACTTTGACTTTGTTAATTACAGTTTCTTCCTTCGCTCAAGATACAACCGCCGTGCAATGTTTTGACTTTAACGATATTACCAAAAGAAGAGGAACCTATAATTTTCCAGATGCTTCTGAAGAGTTTAGTAAAATACTAATGGTTTATACGCTAAAATGCGATCCTAGAACCACGCGAGATGGTCACGATTGTGGTGAGTGGGATTATTTAACCTACACTAAACTTTATCATCACGATGGATTAATCGACTCAACCTATAAAACACATCCAACGTTTAAAGTTGGATCAACAACACCAACAACTTACGCTTACAAAAAGACACCGACTTACGATTTGACTTTAGAAAAACAGTTTAGAATACAACATACTACAACTCAATCAGTTTCGAGATATACAGTTGGTTCTGGAACCACGAGCAACGCTTCAACTTTAAAAACTAGTGAGTTAAGTGGGAGATCTCAATACCTATGGAAATCAACAGAACTTAGCAGTGTCGGTATGTCTGCAGGATCAATTAGCGGATTACAGATTGACATTAATAGTCTAGGCAGTATGCTTTCAAATTTTGAAATTAGAATGGGACACACCACATTGGATTCATTATCCGGTGATTTCGTTACAAATATGAGCACAGTTTATCGACATGACTTACAGTTCGCAACTACTGGGTTTAACGATGTTCAGTTTACCAATAATTTTTCATGGAACGGAACTGATAATTTGATTGTAGAATTTTTGTTTGACAACAAAACAAAAGGAACTGATTTTGGATTAAATGCCGCTTCAACAAGCTTCGAAAGTGGAATCGAGCAGTCTGGGTCAGAGTATTATCTAGATTTATCAGGAAATCAACAATACGTGAATCTTGGACAAACGCCTCAAGTATTAGGAAACAATCCTAGGACTATCGAACTCTGGGCTAGGGTAGATGCTTTTAATAATGGTGGTTTATTTCAAGCAGGAAGAGCATCTAATGGGGCTGACTTTTCTCTCAGAACCTTAGGCGTAGACGATCGCTTTAGAATGCAACAATATGGAGCTTCAGATTTTGATTTCAATTATGTTGGAGCAAAAGATATTTGGCATCATTATGCGATTGTTAGAAATGGCGGTACAACTACTGTATTTATTGATGGCGTTTCAGCAGGAGCTGAGAGTAGTTCCATAAGCACAGTAGCTAATGATTTATTATTAGGTAGTTGGCAGGGGCGTTATTTAGATGGTGCTGTTAAAGAATTTAGAATTTGGGACAAAGCGCTTTCATTAACGGAAATTACAGATTGGCATAAGAAAACGGTTACAGCAATTCACCCTTCATATTCAAACCTAGTTGCGTATTACGATTTGAATGAAAACGGCGGAAATGTTGTTTTAGATAAAAGTGCTAAGAATCTTTCTGATGGTTCAGTATTCAATTATCCTATTAGAAAAAGAATCCTTGCTCAGGATTTGATGTTAAACTCAAAAACAACGAATGTGCGACCAAATGTAATTTTCGAGCAAGGAGTTTATACTTCAGTAAAAGATTCAGTCTTTGTTACCGACACTTTGTTCAGATCGCCTTCTGTGCTTTATTCTTTTGGCAATTTGGCAGGCGGTAAAAAGGTTGCCGATAACGACCCAAACCACCCTACAACTCCTACAGACACCACATTGGTTTGGGAAGCAAATGTTGTTTCGAATACCTACGACAGAATAACAGGAGCGGTGCTTTATTCAAGAAACATTAATCCTGATATTACACTCAATCAAGGAACCAAAGAATGGTACAGCCCTGAGGTTACGTTTGAATTAGCTCGATTTATTACTCCTTATGGAATCCGTTTGGATTTAGGTCCTGATGGTTTTACGTGGTTTTATGATGTAACAGACTACAGACATTTATTAGCTGATAGTGTAGACATTAGCGCAGGTAATCAGCAAGAATTAATCGATCTTAAATTCCTTATGATTAAAGGAAAACCAGCGCGTAAGGTTGTGGCCATGAATAGAGTTTGGGGCACCTACAGAAGTTATCGATACGATCAATTGAGTGATGATAGAGTATTACCTCCAGTAAAAGTTAAAGAACATCCAAAAGCAGAATACATGGTTCTTAAGACAAGGCTAACTGGTCATGGGCACAATAGTAGCGATGGCAACTATCCACATTGCTGCGAATGGAAAGACAATACACACTTTGTGAAAGCAAATGGTCAAGCAGCTGCAGATTGGCACATTTGGCAAACTACCGAATGCGCTGAAAATC
>Ga0075118_10000641_pt1 | contig 30083 bp, 42 predicted proteins | sample AntAceMetag02UKE_FD_69794 | JGI IMG/M metagenome (GOLD analysis project Ga0075118, IMG submission 69794) | Saline lake microbial communities from Ace Lake, Antarctica - Antarctic Ace Lake Metagenome 02UKE | ecosystem: Environmental > Aquatic > Non-marine Saline and Alkaline > Saline | place...
CGACTCCGAATCGTGAACTTCGCGGGAGAGCAAGCGCGCCTGCTCATCGGGTAACGATTCGAGGTAGTTGCGCCCATCAAACCAGTAGTCGGGATCCCAACCCGGAGGACAGCGGCCATCGCCGAAGTAATCCGAACCATCGAGATGCCATTTACCAATGTAGCCGGTCTTGAATCCCGCGTCCTGCAGACGTTGCCCTAAAGTCGGCAGATCCGCGTGGGGAGCCATATCATTGCCCAACACTCCATTCGTATGCGGATACAGCCCCGTGAAGATCGCGGAGCGAGCCGGACCGCAAACCGGCGCACAGGTATAAGCCCGATCAAAGCGCATCCCCTCCCCAGCCAATCGATCAATATTGGGCGTGCCGAGCGAGGGATTCCCCGCATAGCAACCCACTGTGAAAGTGCCTTGGGTATCGATCAGAAATAGGACAGATTGCTTGGGCATGGCAGAGAGACACTAAACAATGGAGAAGGCGGCTGGCTCTGCTCACTCAGGTGGGTTCGATAATGTAGCGATAAAGGGATGCCTTCCAATCGGGATCGAATGTGGTCGTTCCCCGAGTCATATAGAGCTCAAAATTCAGAGACTCACGGTCCTCAATGATCTGGAAATTGGTGAACCAAATATCGGGATTATCCCCTGCTTCGACATCATCGACCACGACCACACTCTCACGAATCAAGCCCAGTTTTTCCTCATCGAATCGCGCCATAATCAGCGGGTGCCGCGGCAGATTACCGTCCGGTGGATTTGGGATAATATTGCCGAACCAGTAAAGCTCGCCGGTGCGAGTCGAGCGCATGAATCGATGTATGCTGGAAGGTGAATAGAAACGCGTGCCGTCGCTGTAACGAAGCTCACTGATGGGTTCGAGCGTCCGGCCGCCATCGTGACTCATCGTCATCCATTTTCTCCCGGCCGTCGTTGCGGTATTGCTCCCACGACACACCATGAGAATCCGCCCATCCTTGAGCACCGCCACATCCGGCTCTAGAAGGCCACGTGAAGAAATCTCTGGGGAAATGAAAATCTGATTGGATGCGATCCACTCCCCGGACAGCTCGCGCCGCATGAGAACCGCACCGCCTTGAGAGGAGCCCCGGCGGGCGTTATCCGGCTGACACACCATCGGGAACAACACCCGACCCTGTTGATCAAATTTCAGGCCACAACCAAAGTAGGCTCGGTTCCGTTTCGCAAAGACCGGATCAAACAGCTGCTCAGGATTATACTCAGGACCGTCTTCATACCGTAAGCACTGCAACTCGGCGTCGCCCTCGCGGATGAACACATGATCGTGAAACGGATGCTCATTGGTCTCCCAGTTAAAGGTGAAGAGCTTCCCGTCGGCCCAGATACGCTTCAGCACGATTTGGAAGGACTGACCTGTTGCCGGGTTGATCCTGGCCGCATGCCTACATTCAAAAACACCACCGCCCGGGAGCTGACGCGTCACATCGTCTATCGGTAGATATTCGCCCCAAGTGCGGCCATTATCCTGAGAGATCCGCCGACGCCAACCTTGGTAGTTATCACTGCTGGCACAGGTTTTGAGGACTTCCTGGCGAGTGACACCATCATCGAGATAACCAATCGTGCTCAACAGTTGGCTGTTACCGGGTTCCTCCGCTTCGAGATAGAGTGTTCGTGTAATCATGATCGGGCTTCAAAATTTCCGTCGAGGCGACGGGATATGGCGCGTTTAAGTTCTAGCATCATCAGGAGCGGGGCCAAAGTCGCGGCGTTAAGTTGCGTGTGATGAGTAATCTCATCGGGGGACAGAATCGAGCCGCCTGCAAAACACGCCATCACTTGCGCTTCTTCTGGGGAAAGATCTATAGCGGACGATTCGTTCGTATCGGAGCCTTCCTTTTGAGGAATCGGCGCGGGTCTCAGGCCATTGAGATAATTTAGCTCGGAGAGAATATCATCCACACTCGTCAGCAACGTCGCGCCATCGCGAATGAGTTGATGGCAGCCCTGACTCGTCGCCTGATCGATTCTACCTGGCACGGCGTAAAGCAAGCGACCCTGCTCGCCCGCAAACCGCGCGGTAATCATCGAGCCACCACTCACATCGCTTTCGACCACAATCACCGCTTCGCAGATTCCTGCCACCACGCGATTGCGCATCGGAAAACTTTGCCGGTCAGCCCGTCGCGTAAAAGGAAACTCTGATAGAATCGCGCCCTCCGCTTCGATCTGACGATAGAGATCCAAGTTCTCGGGTGGATAGATAATATCAATCCCGCATCCTAATACCGCAGCGGTCTTTCCACCGACGGATAGCGCCCCTTCATGCGCAGCAGTGTCGATCCCTCGAGCCAAACCGCTCACGATGCAAAATCCCAATCGAGCCAACTCTGCGCCGAATTTTTTAGCGATACTTTGGCCATAGAGTGTCGTGCGTCGGCTTCCTACTATCGCAATGCAAGGCTGCTCAAATTCATACCCGCCCTTGCGATACAAACCAATCGGCGGGTCACTGATTTCCTTCAACAAGGCCGGATAACCCGCATCGTCGCGTGTCACAAATACCGTGTCGGCTTGTGCCATCCGAACTTCCTCGCGCGCTAAATCGAAATGCTTAGTCCAATTTTTCAACGTGCCACTGATCGCCGGCCCTACCCTTTCAACACTCTCCAACTGTCGAGTTGAAGCGGCCAAGACCTCACGAGGGTCTCCACCCAATTCATCCAACAATCGATTCAATGAGATCGGTCCGATATTCGGCAATGCATTGAGCACCAGATAGGCCTGCCGAACCGTCAGATCACCATTCATGATCTTATTCTCAAAATACCGGCCAGAAAGTCGAGCAACTGCGTAGTCCTCACGGCGGTCGCGCCATGTTTTCTTGCCAGCGCATCCGCCGCCATTCCATGCCATGCGACGCCTCGACAGGTCGCGCCCAAAGTATCCTGCGGTGTAAGCGCAAGCTGTGCTCCGATCATTCCCGCCAACAGATCGCCGCTCCCGCCTCGCGCGAGCATCGGACCACCAAATAAGCTGTGATAGATTTCCTGACCCGATGAAATCTGCGTGACGGGCCCTTTGAGCACCACCGTCGCATTCATCTCAGCAGCGTATTCACGAAGACCTCGATCTCCGGCGATTCGGACAAACTCACCCGCATGTGGAGTGAGCACCAATCCATTATGCGAACCTGCGATCACATCCTTTTGCAAGGCATCCGCATCCACCAAAACCGGCACCTTAACCGTCTTCACTATATCCGCCGCCAGCACTAATGTCTCTGGCTCGCGACCCATGCCCGGGCCAATCACCAACGCCGAGGCGCGCACCAATCGTTCAGCCAACAAATGTTGGCCTTCGAGTGCGAGACCACCTTCAGGTGTTTCCGGCCAGCCCACCCAAATCGCCTCGGGCACTTGAGCCGCAAATGCTGGAACCAGCGACTCGGGCACAAACGCCGTCACCAATCCTGCCCCACTGCGCAAAGCAGCCATGACTGCCATCAAAGCCGCCCCCGGATAAGCCCGCGATCCCGCAATCACGAATAAGTGACCTTGCTTTCGCTTGTCCGTCTGAGGATCACGCCAACCACGCAATGGATTGAGGATCGAATCGGTTAGGACGAAATCATCGCCCGCGTGTTCAGACGAATTATCGAAAAACCCTAAATCCAGATAGCGCAGACGCCCCGCATTCGGAATCGAAAGCAGCGGCGTCTTCACCACGCCAGTCGCGTAAGTGAAATCAGCGCAAAACGCTCCCGCTTCAGCCAAGCCACTTGGGAGATCCACCGCAGCACGCAGAGTCACCGAGCACTGATTAGCAGCTTGGATCACTGCTAACGCGTCCTCCCTCAGTGGCGCTCGAAACTGAAAGCCAAAAATCCCGTCGATACTCACCGCATATTTTCCGGTAATCGCACCGCCAGAGATCGGTTTCACGCGTGGCCCAAGTTCGTTCTGCAAATCCTGCCACGCCCGTTGCGCGAGTGGCTTTAAGGAATTGGTGCCAGTAACAAATACGACCTCAGCGATTGATTGGCTGAATCGAGACAAGATCGCCGACGTGGCGATGAGGGCATCGCCTCCATTATGCCCCTTCCCCACCAGAACAAGGATGCGCGAATCGCGGGGGAATCTACCCAACTCACGAAAATCTCGCGCCACACCCTCCGCTACCGCATGGCCCGCGCGTTGCATCGCATCCCAAGCCTTCTCCTCGTCGCCACCATATAGATCATCTTCCACGGCCTGAGTGCCCGCGCAGGATAAAATCGGATGAGCTCCGTCGGGGTTCATTTTATTCCTTAATCACAGGTTTCTCTGGAGCCTCTGAAGACATCTCACGAATCGATTTCGTGATCGAATCCCACGTATTCGAATCGCTCTGTTCGAGCCATTCTTCGCGCTGCTTTTCCGTCTCGGTAAATAGAAGGGGTGCATCGGCTGGGACTCCGTGCGTGAGCACGGGATGCTTAAGCCGGTCGATTGAACGAAAATAATACTCATCCGCGCTGCGCAGCACTTCGTAGAAACGTGAATACTGACTCGTCTCGATATCCCACAACGCGAGCTCAGTCGTATTGTCTGACCAAACTGCGTAGTCATCCCACTCCGAAAATACCGCTTCGAGTTCAGAAAAATCAGGTTTCGCCCTTTGCGCGACTAATGGAAGCGGAGATTCATCGCGCACCGGCACTTCGATTATTTCTGGAGCTGGCTTTGGAAGCAGCCAGACAAATAGCGCACCCAAAACAAATCCGATCGAAATCCACGAAGGCGTTTTCGACATACTACTGAGCGAAGCTGGTTTTGTGTCGTTATCTTCCATGTTGATTCAACTCCTGACGATAGTCGCGAAGGCCATCGCGTGTGTTTCGGTGTGTGACAGAGAAATCAAAACTCCGGTTCCGCCCACTTCGCTCAAGAGCTTCTGAGCTTTTTCATCAAGGCGGATCATCGGCTCCTGTCGTTCCCCATGATAAACCGAAATTGATGTCCAATCGAGGTGCTCACCAATCCCAGTGGTAAACGCTTTCGCGACGGCTTCTTTGGCTGCCCAGCGCGCTGCGTAATGCTTGTGCGGAAATTTGAGCGTCGAGCAGTAGGCGCGTTCCTCGTCGGTAAATGTCTTCGCGAGGAAACGATCGCCGTGACGCTCGATAATCTGCTCGATGCGATCCACATCGATGAGGTCGCACCCGATCCCGATGACCGCGCCGCCCGGCGGCAAAGCGATGGAAGCAGCGTCACTCATGAGTTCATGCGTGTTTTCATTTCGATCACGGCTTCTTCGATCCCGGAGAAGAGCGCCCGACTAATGATACTGTGGCCAATATTGAGCTCATTGAGATGCGGCAAAGTGCGCACCTCCGCGATGTTCACATAGTTGATCCCATGACCCGCATTCACGACCAGACCACACTCGTGGCCTCGCACACAACCCACGCGCAGCCGCTGCAATTCGAGTTCACGGTTTTCGCCGAAATACGCATTCGCATACGCTCCGGTGTGCAACTCGATCCACGGCGCACCGAGTTCGGCGGATAACTCGATCTGCGGCTCATCCGGATCAATAAAGAGGCTCGTCTTGATACCTGCGGCGTTCATCGCATCGATGCATTCTTTCACGCGATCGCGATTACCCACGACGTCCAACCCGCCTTCCGTGGTGACCTCTTCGCGACTTTCCGGAACGAGGCAAACTGAGGCTGGCTTCACTTCCAAAGCCAACGCGACCATCTCTGGCGTGCAGGCCATTTCTAGATTCAGTCGCGTGGCGATGCTTTCCCGTAATCGCCAAATATCACGATCTTGGACATGACGCCGATCTTCGCGGAGGTGCGCGGTAATCCCGTCTGCACCGGCGCGTTCCGCGAGCACAGCTAAGGCGACCGCATCCGGTTCGACGGCACCGCCGACCGTGGAATCAGCTTGTTGATAGCGCGCTTGGCGCACGGTGGCGCAGTGATCGATATTTAGTCCCAAAAGAATCATGTGGCAGAGGTTTGACCTGATTAAGCGCGCGGTGATTCTCCATAGCAAAACGAAATGAACGAATCTCCCAAACCCAAGCCGCCCCTGAAACGAGAGAACCTCTTTCTCAACATTATCTTTAATGTGGTCTTGCCGACCATGATTCTCTCCTGGGCCAGTGGTGATGAATGGTTTGGTCCGACCTGGGGCCTAGTGGTCGCACTCCTTTTCCCGACTAGCTACGGGATCATGGATTTCGTGAAACGGCGGAAGTATAACTTCATTTCAATTATCGGTTTTTCGAGCGTGCTCATCACAGGTGGATTCGCCCTGTTAGAGCTAAATGCGTTTTGGTTTGCCGTAAAAGAGGCCGCCATTCCTGCCATTATCGGATTCTCCGTGCTTCTTTCGATGCGAACCAAGATGCCGTTGGTGAAGGAATTTCTCTATAACCCTCAGATCATGAACGTAGAGCGGATTGCCGCAGCGCTTGATGAGCGTCAAACACATGAAAGCTTCACGACCCTACTCTGGGGCTCCAGTCGACTGCTCGCCGCGTCGTTTTTTATCAGCTCGGTGCTTAACTATTTTCTAGCACGCTACCTCCTCGTAAATCCCCCTGGGAGCGAAGCCTTCAACGGCGACCTCGCTAAGATGCAATTGTGGAGCTGGCCCGTCATCGTAGTGCCCAGCATGGCGATGATGATGTTTGCTCTCTGGCGCTTCATCAAAGGGCTAAAAAAAGCGACGGGGCTAGAGCTTGAGGAGCTTCTCAACGAAGAAGCCGCCGGTAAAAAACCAGCGGCTTCGAAATAAAACAGGAATTAACCGCGCGTTAGCTCGAAACGGGATAGTCGCGCTGAGTGGCTCCAGTGTAGATCTGGCGAGGACGGTAGATCCGTCCTTTAGGTTGCGAAGCGACTTCACGCCAATTGGCGATCCATCCCGGGACACGCCCCATCGCAAAGGCGGCGGTAAACATCTCCACGGGAATCCCGAGCGCTCGCATGATGATTCCAGAGTAGAAATCCACGTTGGGATACAGCTTACGGGAAACAAAGTAATCGTCCTTCAGAGCAGCCTGCTCGAGGTGTTGAGCAATCGAGAGCAAAGGGTCGTCGATACCGAGCGTAGCGAGCACCTTCTCACAGCTCACTCCGATGATCTTTGCGCGGGGATCGAAATTACGATAAACCGCATGACCGAAGCCCATGAGACGTTTGCTCTTATCGCCTGATTTGGCCGCTTCGATGAAATTTGACCCGTCATCTCCTTCGTCGTGAATGGCCTGTAACATTTTCATCACGGCAGCATTGGCTCCACCATGGAGGGGACCGGAAAGCGCCGCGATACCGGCGGAAATCGAGGCGAGAAGATTAGCCGCACTGGAACCGACCATCCGAACCGTAGCGGTGCTGCAATTTTGCTCATGATCGACATGCAAGAGTAAGAGCAGATCGAGTGCCTTCACCACCTCCGGATCAATCACATACTCCTTACCCTCTTCCGAAAACATCATCTGGAGAAGATTCTCACAGTAAGGAATGTCCTTCGAAGGCACCATGGGTAGACCACGTTGATAACGATAGATCATCGCCACAAACGTGCGAATCTTGGAAATCGCCAACGCCGCAGTCTGATCAAAAGTCTGGAGATCCTTCTCGAAATTGTTGGTCGCCAGTTCCGGATAGTAAGCGGGTAAAGCGGCCATCAAGGCGGAGAGCATAGCCATGGGTGGAGCATCCTTAGGGAATCCCTCCAAGATAGGATGCATTCTCGGATCAACATCAGCATGCTCAGCCAGAAGAGCGTTAAAAGCCTTCCGCTGTTCTTCCGTGGGCAACTCACCGTAGATGACCAAATAAGCTGTTTCGATGTAATCGCTGTTCTGGGTTAACTGCTCGATCGGATATCCACGATGACGCAGAATGCCTTTATCCCCATCAAGATACGTAATCTCGCTCATGCAAGAACCGGTATTCCCATAACCCTGGTCGTAACAAATAGAGCCGGAGTCTTTCCGTAGCTTCCGTGTATCAATCGCCTTCTCCCCCTCGGAACCGGTGATTACGGGTAGTTTATACTCTTTATCGTCGAGGGTAAGGGATGCTGATTCTGCCATGATGCATACAAGCCAAGCTGTTTTCCCAGCCTCATGCAAAGAAAAGAAGCTCTTATTCGGGGAGTTTAAAGCACAATTAGCTGCACAAGCACTCGTGGTTAGCACAGCTCAAGTCCCTAGGTATCAACTGCCAGCCGCCACCGACACGAAATTGCGGTAAATCTGAATACCTTTGGATTGACTCTTCTCCGGGTGAAACTGCGTGGCAAAACAACGACCTTTCGCTATCGCCGCGGTAAATTTCACGCCGTAATCGCATTCTGCCAGCACCAGAGTATGATCACTCGGCACACAATAATAGCTGTGCACAAAATAGAATGCCTCCCCTTCCGTTTCTAAATTCGCGATCAAAGGAGACTCTGGCTGAGCAAACTTCACGGTGTTCCAACCCATGTGAGGCACCTTGAACTCACGCGGTAAGCGAAAGCGCACTACCTTGCCGGGGAAAATACCCAACCCTTCAGTTTCGGCCTCTTCCGAATAATCGAACAGCGCCTGCAAGCCGAGACAGACTCCGAGAAACGGTCGATCTGCCGCGATCCAATCACGCAGAGCCTCACTCATGCCATTCTCGCGCAATGCCGCTACACAATCAGCCAAGGCGCCGACTCCGGGCAACACAACGCCATCAGAAGCATCGAGCTCCATCGGTTTGGTCACGATCTGCACATCGCCGCCCGCGGCTTCCACCGCCTTGGCAACACTGCGCAGGTTTCCCATGCCGTAATCAATTACGGCGATCCGTGGTAGCGTTTTCATCGCTTACAACGCGCCTTTGGTGCTGGGCAACGAATCTGCTGCGCGCGCATCGACTTGGGTCGCCACATCCATCGCGCGAGCCAAGCCCTTGAAAATCGCCTCAGCTACGTGATGCGGTTCCTCACCATACTCGAGTTTAACGTGGAGATTGCAGGCCAACGCATTGCTGAATGCCCGAGCAAACTCCTTGACGAGAATGAGATTAAAATCGCGCACAAACATGGTCGGCGGCACGGCATCGTAAACGAGACACGCGCGACCACTTAAGTCCACGACCACGCGGGCCAACGACTCATCCATCGGCAAAAAGAAAAACCCATAACGGCGGATACCCATCTTATCCCCGAGTGCCTGTTTGAAGGCATCACCGAGCACCAGGCCGACATCCTCGACCGTGTGATGATAATCCACGTCCACATCGCCGACCGCTTTGATCTCGAGATTAAAGAGACCATGCTTCGCGAACAACGTGAGCATGTGATCGAAAAACGGCACTCCCGTGTCGATTTTCGAAACACCCGTTCCATCGATCTCTAAAGTGAGAGCGATATCGGTTTCTGCCGTCTTGCGGCTGAGTTTTGCTATGCGTGCTTGAGCCATGCTTCGAGGGTTTCGTGGAGGAGGAGCATTTCCTCATCCGTGCCGACGCTGATACGCAGAAACGAAGCGGTCAAGGCATGGCTGGGGAAGTAGCGCACCAAAATTTTCTGATTCAACAGGTATTCGTAGAGTGCTTTGGCCACCTCTGAGTTCGCCTCACCAGCGGCGTTGCGCGGTTCGGTAAAAATGAAATTGGCCTGCGAGCGATAGGTAAACCAACCCAGATTTTCCCATTCGGAAACATAGTGATCCCGCGTGTGCCGCACCTTATTGATGATACCCGTGTAATAATGCGGATCTTCAAAAGCCGCCTTCGCCGCGACTTGGGAAAGGCGACTCACATTGTAACTATCGCGCACCCGATCCAGCAGCCTAATCATCTCATGATGCGCCAAAGCATAGCCCACCCGAATGCCAGCCAAGGCGTAGGCCTTCGACAAAGTGCGCACCACCACTAAGCGAGGATAGCGCGCGAGCAGGTTCACCGCATTTTGTTTAGCAAAAGCAGCGTAAGCCTCATCGACAACCAGCACGCCGGCATAGCTCTTCAAAACCTCTTCGATCTCGTCGTTGGAAAAGCCCACACCCGTCGGCGCATTCGGCGAAGTCAGGAAAAAGATGCGCGCTTTCGATTCGGCAATCTTCTCCACGGGTAAACGCATCGAACGATCCAATTCGAGAACCGTGCTCGCACCATTTTGAATTCCCACCAAGACCGGATAGAGCGAGTAGCTCGGCAGCGTAAAACCAGTGGCTTCTGCCTGAGTGCAAAAACTCCGGATCAATAAATTGAGAATATCGTCGGAGCCATTACCCACGCAGACTTGATCGGCACTCAGTCCGTGGTGAACGGCAATCGTCTCACGCAACGGCATGCTTTGCGGATTGGGATAACGCCGAAGCGACTCCCCTTCCGTCCCAATTTCAGCAAGCAAGGCTGCCGCGACTTTCGGGCTTGGCGGATACGGGCATTCATTCGTATTCAGCTTCGTCCACCCCTGATCCGTCGGCTGTAGTCCCGGCGTGTAGGCATGTAATTTCGCCACATGCGGCAAAGCCAGCGATTGAAGAGAATCGTCTTTCACGGGATTTAGGATTGGGTGCGGATATCGACCGACCGACCGTGGGCATCGAGCTTCTCCATCGAGGCAAACGAAGCCACGACCTTGTTACCCGCTTTCACGCTCTTTTGATCATAACGCACGATGCTGGTGCGACGCATAAAGTCCGCCACGCGTAACCCGCTAAAGAAGCGACCCGTGCGACCCGTCGGCAGCACATGACTTGGACCTGCCGTGAAATCTCCCAAAGCCGTCGGCGTGTGATTCCCGATCATGATCGCTCCTGCCGTCGTGATTGTCTTGATCAACTTCTTCAACGAAGGCTCTTTGACGATCAGCTCCAGATGCTCCGGCGCGACATAATTAGCGATGTCGGCGGCTTGGTTCAGGTTCTCCACCACGACGGTGAGGAATCCCTGATCGAGCACATTTTGTGTCTTCTCCTCCCGCGTTAGTTCGGAGACCTGCAAATCAACTTCCGTCGCGATGGCTTGCGCAATTTTTTCAGATGTCGCCACGAGGTAAACCTTTTCGCGACCCGAGCCGTGCTCAGCCTGCGCCAAGATATCCGCAGCCACAAAGTCCACCCGAGCCGTTTGATCAGCGATCACCATGACTTCACTCGGGCCCGGTAGCGAATCCACGCCCACCGTGCCGAAGACTTGTCGCTTCGCTTCGCAGACATACGCGTTACCCGGACCAAATACTTTATCCACCGCCGGAATCGTCTCCGTGCCGTAGGCCATCGAAGCGATCGCGTGGACTCCTCCGATTCGGTAAACCTCTTTGATCCCCAAGAAATGCAATGCCGCCAATAAGCCGGGCGCGACCTTCCCTCGATTATCCGAAGGCGTGAATACCGCGATTTCCGGACACCCAGCGATCTTCGCCAGCGATGCTGTCATCAATACCGTCGAGACCAGCGGCACCTGTCCACCCGGCACATAAAGACCCACGCGACGGATCGGATCGTGTTTCTCACCGATCATCGCGCCGTGTTTATTTCGATCCTCCCAATCTGCCGGTAAACTCCGTCGATTATAAGCGACGATATTCGCATGTGCAGCTCGGATCGCTTTCAAATCATCCGGTGAAACGGATTCAGCGGCAGCAGCCAGTTCGTTTGCAGAGACACGAAACTCACGAGAGCGTAATTTCGCACCATCGAATTTCGCGGCATAATTCGCGACTGCCATATCTCCTCTGGCACGCACATCGGCCAGAATCGCGGCAACAGAGTCGACAATATCCTGAGGCACTTCCGCATCTCGGCAGAAGTCGGCCAGTTCATCGTTAAAGTTCTTGGAGGTGGTGTGGAGCAGACGCACGTCCATACCTTAGCGTATAATATCTGAGAGAAGCAACCTTCTGGAGTTACTTCGATGACAACATTGGCACACCGAATACTTCAGGATCGATCGTCCCGTTCACTACGATCCGATCAAAAGTAATCGTGACCGTTTGGGTCTCCCCATCTCCACGCGTCGTCACCGTCTTGAGCACTTTGGGGAATTTTACTCCATTCACCTCAGTCGTGCCTTCCTCGGTGATTTTCTCACCACGAAGCGTTTCCGTCAGCACGAGACGCCCAGTCTTCAGATCAAAATAGCGGGTGAAGGAGGCTTGGGGGCCATGAGCGAAAACCAATTTCTGGCAGGCGACTCCGTCGATCTCGACCTGCCCCATGTCTTTCAATTGTCCACCCACACTTTCAAGTCCACGAAAGAATGAGAGGTTTTCCCAGACATTAGCCCGCAGGCTTTTAATCTGAGGAATCGACATCAATGAAAGGCGCCATCCTGATTTATCATCTTGGGGGATGATACGTTGCCAGCCGTCATAACCATCCAGCCCAGTCTCTTCGGAACCACGTTCCGATTTAATCATGCTCAACTGGCGATAAGGTTTTTGGAAAATAATCTCTACTGATATGGGTGTCTCTGACTCCGTGCCTTCGATTGAAAGTTCACCGTAGTAATGCAAGGTCTTCACGCTATTGAGAGCGGCCTCATTGCCGATATACGCACGAGCCTTAGCAATGATCGCTGGTTCTGCTGCTATCGCTCCGGAGTGACCAAGCACGAGTGCGAGCAAAGGTAGCAGCACGAGACGTAAGGAGAGATATTTCATAGCGGAAGAATAATGGATTGAGACGATATTCGGAAGATTACTCCCATTCGATAGTCGCCGGTGGCTTAGAACTTACGTCGTAAACCACACGGCTCACGCCTTCGACTTCATTGGTAATACGGTTAGAAATGAGTTGGAGCAAGTCATACGGCAGGCGAGTCCAGTCAGCGGTCATCGCATCCTTGGAGCCCACTATTCGCAGAGCGATCACATCAGCATAGTTACGCTCGTCGCCGATCACCCCGACGGATTTAACCGGCAAGAAAACGGCAAACGACTGCCATACTTTCCAATACCAGCCGCTTTTCTTCATCTCTTCCGTCAGAATGGTATCGGCACCACGCAACACTTTGAGACGTGCTTTGGTAATATCACCCGCCACCCGAACTCCTAATCCGGGGCCAGGGAAAGGCTGACGCCAGACCACTTCCTTGGGTAGGCCCAAGGCGGCCCCCACCTCGCGCACCTCGTCCTTGAAAAGTTCACGCAAGGGTTCAACGAGCTTGAGCTTCATCCGCTCGGGCAATCCACCGACGTTGTGGTGACTCTTAATTAGCGAAGCGGGATTATCCCCAATCGCCACGCTCTCGATCACATCAGGATAGAGGGTGCCCTGAGCAAGGTAGTCTGCCTTGCCGATGGTCTTGAGTGATTTTTCAAAAACTTCCACGAATGTATTGCCGATGATTTTGCGCTTGAGCTCAGGGTCTTCGACTCCCTTCAACCGCCGCAGAAAGAGCGACGATGCATCCACGACACGCAGGTCGATCTTGAAGTTCCGTTTGTAAAGCAACTCCACTGCTTCGCGCTCACCGGCCCGGAGCAAACCGTTGTCCACAAACACACAAACCAGTTGCTTCCGAATCGCCTTGTGCAAAAGAGCCGCTGCGACCGAGGAATCGACGCCACCAGACAGTCCGAGAATCACGCGTGATTTACCGACCTGCTTCTTGATCACCTGCACGGAGTGCGCGATGAAATCTTTCGTCGTCCAATCCTGCTCGGCTTTGCAAACACGAACGAGGAAGTTGCGGATGATCTCGACCCCACGTTCGGTGTGAAATACTTCGGGGTGAAATTGAATGCCAAAGAAATTGCGTTTGCGGTCTTCAATCGCAGCGAAGGGAGAATTCTCGGTGGTGCCAATCGCGGTGAAACCTTTCGGCAACTTGATCACCTTATCTCCATGCGAATTCCAGACCTGTAGCTTACGTGGTAGTTTTGCAAAGAGTCGTCCCGCTTTTGTGACCGTGAGCGTTCCATTTCCAAACTCACGTTGCTTACTGCGCGACGCGCGACCACCCAGCAGAAATGACAGCAGCTGAATCCCGTAGCAGATTCCGAGCACCGGCACGCCGAGATTAAAGATCTCTCGATCAGGGATCGGCGCGGTTTTAGCAAAAACCGAGCTCGGGCCACCCGAGAGGATAATCCCGATCACGCCATCTTCTCGGAGCTTAGTGGCCGGAGTTTTGTAGTGATAGATTTTCGAGTAAACTTGGGATTCGCGAATCCGGCGCGCGATGACCTGAGTGTATTGGGAACCGAAATCGAGGACGGCGATGGTCTGTGGCATACGATAAAAAGTTGAGTAAAGGAAAAGTCTAAGGGACTGACTATGACGCGAAAGCCTAAAACTTCAAACGCACGTTTTCATGACCGCATTCCGGGCATACTTTCAGCTCCGCATCCGCAGGGCCTTCGTAGACATGATCACATCGAATGCAGTGAAACGTGCGGCGACGACGTTCACGCTCAAAACGCGCATGATCCCGCCGGTCATAGTAAAGCCACAGCCCGAGAAATATCACCCCTACGAGGATGCAATAAATCACGGCGACTGTCGGCAGGTCGGACATAGTTAATAAAGCAAAACGCGCCGAAGATTACTTCGACGCGCTTGTTCAAATCTTCTGTCGGTTGATACTCAATCCTTGGCTTCAGCTTTGGGCTTGGTTTCTTCGACGGGTGCTTCCGGAGCAGGAGTTTCTTCTGCAACGGGAGTCGGCACTTCTTCTGCAACAGGTGCTGCCTCAACGGGCTTTTCAGCTTTCACGGCCTTCTTCTTCGGAGCGTTCTTACGGCTCTTAGGCTTCTTGTAACCTTCATCGTCGGCTTTCACCAACTCGATCAGGGCCATTGGGCTGGAGTCGCTTTGACGTGGGCCGAGCTTGTAGATACGGGTGTAGCCACCAGAACGGTTAGCAAACTGCTCGTGCTTTTCGTTGAAGAGCAACGTGAGAGCATCTTCATCACGAAGATCGGAGTGAGCGAGACGACGCAGATGCAGAGCATCCTTAACCTCGGTCTTAGCCGCCGCGTTTTTCGCTTTGGTGATGATCTTCTCAATGAAGGGACGCAAGGCCTTGGCCTTGGTCAATGTGGTTTTGATACGATCATGTGTAATCAGCGAGGCTGCCATATTGGACAGCATCGCTGCACGATGTTCGCGAGTCACTCCCAAGGAGTGGCGGTGCATTTTGTGACGCATAGTTTTATTTGGTTAGACAGTTCCCGATCGGCAATCCGGTCGCAGCGTGGGGCGGCAGCGGACGGCGCGAAAACTGTGATAGGGAGAATTAGATCTCAGTAGGATTATCGAGGAGACGTTCGTCGAACTTCATTCCAAGCGAGAGACCTAGAGCCTCGAGCTTGTCTTTGATTTCGTTGAGCGACTTCTTACCGAAATTACGGTATTTGAGCATTTCCTGCTCACTCTTCATCGCGAGTTCACCCACGGTGGTGATGTTCGCGTTGTTGAGGCAGTTAGCTGCACGGACAGAGAGTTCGATCTCGTTGACCGACATATTGAGGAGCTTGCGGAGCTTGTTCTGCTCTTCGCTGACTTCGCTCTGTTGGTTTTCGAATTCGTAGTTCTCTTCCGAGACCTTATCGAAGACATCGAGGTGATGCTTAAGGATCGAAGCGGATTGCTTGAGAGCATCGTCGGGTGTGATACGACCGTCGGTCCAGATCTCAAGGTTGAGCTTGTCGTAATCGGTGATCTGCCCGACACGGGTATTTTCAACCGAATATTTAACGAGAGACACCGGGGAGAACAATGAATCAATCGGAATGACGCCAATCGATTGCTCTTCCTTCTTGTTCGCTTCACCGGGGCAGTAGCCACGGCCAGTCTTGATCTCGATCTCAGCATTGAACTCGCGCTTGGCGTCGAGCGTGCAAATCACCTGATCAGGATTCACAATCGAAATATTAGCATCGGCTTCAATGTCGGCAGCGGTGACAGCGCCGGACTTGTTGACGCTGATCTGCAAAGTGACGGGCTCGCGGCTGTGCGAGATCACGAGGACCTTCTTCAGATTCAGAACGACGTCGGTGACATCTTCGACGACACCGTCGATGCTCTGGAATTCGTGGCTGACACCTTCGATTTTAATCGAGGAAACGGCAGCACCTTCGATCGAGCTGAGGAGGACACGGCGGAATGAATTACCGATCGTATGACCATAACCGGCCTCGAAAGGTTCAGCGATGAACTTAGCGTAGGTATCGGTGGCACCTTCCTCGACCTTAGTGAGCTTATTGGGGAGTTCGAACTTTCCGAGACGTTTTGGCATGGCGATGAAACTCTAGTAGAGCTTTAGGGTTAAAATATGTGGTTACCTGTTCGGCTTAGTAGCGTGAGTAGAACTCAACGATGATTTGCTCGTTGATGCCCTGCTCCATTTCGTCGCGGGTAGGCAGACGGTTGACTTTGGCTTTGATCGCTTCGTTGTCCATCGTGAGCCAGCCAGGGACTGTGCGGATACGATTTTCTTCGAGGTTGCGAGTGGCCATTTGGCGAGAGGAAGGAGCGGTCTTCACTTCAATTTCATCTCCAGAGACGACACTGTAGCTTGGGATATCGACCTTGTGGCCGTTGACGCGGATGTGGCCGTGATTGACAAACTGACGGGCAGCCGCACGCGACTTCGCCAGTCCAAGAGAGTAAACTACGCTGTCGAGACGCGACTCGAGGAGCTGGAGGAAACGTTCACCGGTAACACCACGCTCGTTCTTAGCCTTTTCGAAGAGGCGACGGAACTGACGTTCGAGCAAACCGTAGGTGTAGCGAAGCTTTTGCTTCTCATTCAAGCCAACGGAGTATTCCGATTGCTTGTTGCGACGCATGCGAGGGCCATGTTGGCCAGGTGGAAATGGGCGACGCTCAAAGGCCTTACCTGAACCAATGATGAGTTGATTGAAGCGACGGCTGATGCGAGTGGTGGGTCCTGTATAACGAGCCATGGGAGGAAAATATATTTACGGGTGAAAAAAGGTGCGTCGAATTAGACGCGACGACGCTTAGGCGGACGGCAGCCGTTATGCGGCACCGGGGTGCAATCGATGATCGAAGTGATTTCAAGACCGATAGCTTGGAGGCCACGGATCGCGCTATCGCGTCCCATACCTGGACCGGATACTCGAATCACGATTTCCTTCAATCCATGTGACATCGCCGTGCGAGCAGCATCCTGTGCCACGATTTGCGCGGCATAGGCGGTAGATTTACGGGAACCGCGGAAGTTACATTTACCAGCGCTAGACCAGGAGATCACGGCACCCTTAGGGTCGGTAATTGAAACAATCGTGTTATTGAAAGTGGCGAGCACAGTAGCGATGCCGGAAGAAACATTCTTCGAGCCCTTCGCTTTGCGAATCTTGATCGTGCCGAGTTCTTCCTTGAGGAGATCTTCAGCCGTGGGTTGCTTTGCAACTCCACCGACGGTCTCGACGGGCTTTTCAGCAGGAGGTGCAGCTTTGCCACCTTCAGTCGCGGGAGCAGTTGGAGCCTTAGGAGCAGTAGTCGCCTGAGGTGCAGCTTCAGGAGCAGCGGCCTCGACGGGTTTTTCGGTGGTAGGTTCAGTCTTATCTTCAGCCATAACGGGAAATTCTAATGATTATTTTTGGCCGCCCACAGGTTTGCGGGATCCCTTGCGGGTGCGGGCGTTGGTGCTAGTGCGCTGTCCACGGACGGGCAGACCACGACGATGGCGGAGGCCACGGTAGCAGTTGATCGCCTGGAGGCGTTTCAAATTGGCCGCCAAATCGCGACGAAGGTCACCTTCGAGTAACCATTTGTGCTCAGCCATGATCTGGAGGATCTGATTGAGCTGTTCTTCGTTCAGTTCCGAAGCCCGTGAATCAGGATCGATCTTCGCTTCTTTGACAATAATGTCAGCGCGAGCTGGACCGATACCGTTAATATAACGGAGGGAGTAAGCGACTTTCTTGTTCGCAGGGATATCTACACCGAGGAGACGTGGCATTGTGGATTAGGTTAGAGTTGGATGTTAAAGTTTAAAAATTGATTATCAGGTAGAGAGTGGGCTTGGCACCGTGAGAATTTCAGGTCCATTTTCTGTCGTGAGCACGGTATGTTCGAAGTGGGCGGAAGGTGAATTATCCGCTGTGACTACGGTCCAGCCATCGGAAAGCGTCTTGGTGCGATAGGTGCCTAGGTTAACCATGGGTTCGATCGCGAGGGTCATCCCGGGTTTGATTTTAGGACCATCCTTGCGTCGGCCATAATTCGGGATTTCCGGAGGCTCATGCATTGAAGTCCCTACCCCATGACCAACTAGATCGCGCACCACACTGTAACCGTGAGATTCAACATGCTTTTGCACGGCATGTGAAATATCGCCGATTCGATTTCCTACCAGCGCCTGCCGAATTCCGATTTCGAGGGATTCCTTCGTCACACGGACGAGTTTTTCCAGTTCCGGGTCGATTGCCCCGACGGGAATCGTCACGGCATTGTCGCCAATGAAACCTTTGTATTCGACGGTGACATCAAGCGATACGATATCGCCATCTCGGAGGATGCGGCGGAAGGAGGGAACGCCATGGACGATTTCCTCATTTACGGAGATGCAGGTGTGGGCTGGGTAGCGGCGTGATCCGATTTGATAACCGAAATCTGCGCTCTGGGCTCCATGTTTGGCCATCATATCGCGGCCAGCTTCGTCCAAGTCTTGGGTAGTTATTCCGGGCCTTACCAGTTGCTTAAGATCAGCAAGAACAGTAGCGGCCACGGCGCACGACTCGCGCATCCGAGCAATTTGATCTTTGTTTTTGATCATACTCATAAGGATGCGAGTTCCGGTCTTTCGATGTGAAGACCGAGAGTGCGATAGTGTTCAACGAGCTCGACAGGAGTTGTCTCGCTACTGGCGACACCGGCAAGCATTTCGCCGCGGGTATCGAGCCATTCATCAAACACCTTAGCTTGGAGCAGCGTAGCCGGGAAGTCGGTTAAGACAAAACCCGCATCAGGTTTGCGCGCAAAAAACCAACGCCGCATTGCTGCGAGTGTAGCTTCAGTCGCAGCGGTGGCACTGCGACGACGCGAAATCTCCGACCTCATCAATTCGGTTGGAGAGACGTGCTCAAGATTCAAAGAACGAACCCAGGACAACAGATCAGAATCTGGAGAACCTAAGTAGACTAACTTCGCTTTGGCAGAGGCGCCGTAGCGAGAGAAAAGATCAATAGTGGACAGCATTATGTCCGCAGTAAAGAACTAAAGCGCAAAGTTACGGATGGCCCAAGCAGCGAGACCAATAACGAAGATAATCAACATCGGCAGCGCGATTTTCATGACGGCTTCGCTACTGAGAGCATCACCAGACATACCCTGAGGTTTGGCACTTCGTGCCCGCACTCTCCCCTTCTTGAGAAATCCGTCATAGTGACGCTGCAACAGGAAGGTTTCCACTTGGCGCATTGTATCAAGAACCACACCCACCGTAATGAGCATGCCCGTGCCACCGAAGAAGATGGCGATACGTTGCGGGACGTTTAGCTCGAAGAGCAAGAAGTCCGGCATGACAGCGATAATGGTCAAGAAGACCGCACCCGCGAGGGTGAGACGCGTCATGATAAAATCGAGGAACTGAGCGGTAGGCTGTCCAGGACGCACGCCGGGGATGTAACCACCATATTTCTTCAAATCATCAGCAATTTGGATCGGTTTAAACATCACCGAGACCCAGAAGTAACTGAAGAACAGAATCAGAGTTGTATAGATCGCATAGTAAGTCCAATGGCCCCGAAGGAGATTCTGGGAAAAATCGATCAGGAACTTAATGTTCAACCACGCACCGAGCTGGGAAAAAATTTGCTGAGGGAAGAGCAGAATAGCACTCGCGAAAATCACTGGCATGACGCCCGAGTAATTCACCTTCAGCGGCAGGAATGAGCTTTGCCCGCCCATTACTTTATTACCCACAACTCGCTTGGCGTATTGCACCGGGATCTTCCGTTGTCCCTGCACCACCATGATAATACCCATCGTGACCAAGAGGAATAAGAGTCCCATGACGATTCCTTCAGGGAGGCCCAGACGAGCGACACCGACAGGAGCGAAGAACAATTCGTAGGTGGTCGTGACAGCACCCGGGACGTCGGCGAGGATACCCACCGTAATCAGGAGTGAAACACCATTACCAATACCGCGCTGAGTGATTTGCTCACCAAGCCACATCAGCAACATCGTGCCTGCAGTCATGATAATGACCGAGGTAAACAGGAAGCCGAGCTTCCCGACCATGACAATTGAGCCGTAAGCATTGATATCGTATCCAGGGAACAGTCGTCCGGGATTTTCTAGGGCCAAAATCAACATAGTCCCCTGCACCAGACAGATGATCACCGTCGCGTAACGCGTGTATTGGGTGAGTTTTTGTCGACCGGTATCACCCTCTTGCTGCAAACGGCTCAATGCCGGCACCACTGCGGTCATCAATTGAAAGATAATCGAAGCACTGATATAAGGCATAATGCCCAACGCCGCGATCGCTCCCTTCAAGAGAGCACCACCGGTGAACATATTGGCCATACTGATAGCACCACCAACACCATCAGCCGTTTGAGCAGCAAAGAAAGCCTGCAAAGGCTGGGTATCGATCCCGGGAAGCGGAATATGCGCCGCGACCCGAGCCACAAAGAGCAAGGATAGCGTGTAAAAGATGCGCGACCGCAGCTCTGGGATCTTCAGAGAGTTCGTAAAGGCGGATAACATTAAGAGAGAGGGGCTGGAATCGAAAGAAGAAGGTGAACGAGAAGCAATATCCCGCAGCTTACATTAAGCAACGATGGCTTCGCCACCGGCTTTCTCGATCTTTTCCTTGGCCGAGGCTGAGAATTTCGAAGCGGTAATTTTGAGCGCGCGGGTGATTTCCCCGTTGCCCAATACCTTGACGTAGGTCTCGTCCTTACGGAGGAGGCCATTATCGGCGAACACCTGAGCATTAATCTCAGTGATGTCGTCGGCGATTGCCTTCAGATCATCGAGATTAACCACGGCAGCTTCCGTGCGGAACTGAGCTTGGTTAAAACCGCGACGGGGCAGTTTACGATAAAGGGGCATTTGACCACCTTCAAAACCGGGGCGGATACTACCACCCGAACGTGCAGTCTGACCTTTGCCACCGCGACCGGAAGTCTTACCATGGCCGCCACCCTCGCCACAGCCGACGCGCTTTTTCCGGTGGATCGCACCTTTAACATTCTTGAGTTCGTGTAATTTCATTGGGTTCCTCGATTGGGAGCGCCCTCCCCGCGTGTTTTGCGGCTTGGACTCGGATAATAATTAGTTGATCAGTAAAATCTTAGCTCTTACGTGCAGCCTTAACTTCTTCGTAAGTGCGCAGCTGGAGGAGACCAGCCAAAGTCGCGTTAACGACCGCCAAGTGATTGTTCGAGCCGAGCGATTTCGTCAGCACGTTCTTCACACCGGCAGCTTCAAGCACCGCGCGCACACCACCACCGGCGATGAGGCCCGTTCCTGTTACAGCAGGACGAAGCAAAACTTTGCCACCATCGGATTCACCAAGCACTTCATGGGGGATCGTGTCGCCTTTCAGCTTCACCGTAACCATGTGCTTGTTGGCGTGAGCCGTGCTTTTGCGAATAGCTTCAGGCACTTCGTTGGCCTTGCCGTAGCCGACGCCGAGCTTGCCCTTGCCATCACCAACGACGGAGAGAGCGGAAAAGCTAAAACGACGGCCACCTTTAACGACCTTTGCACAGCGGTTAATGAAAACCACTTTTTCGATCATTGTAGGGCCATCGGAAGGTTCATCACGACGACGATTGTCGCGACGAGGACCACCGCGGTTATCGCGACGTTGGCCAGGGCGGTTACCACCACCACCGGGACCGCCGGGACCGCCGGAGCGATTGCCACCGGGGCGTTGGCCGGGAGCCCCACCGTTATTCGCCGGAGCGGCAGACGGTGCTCCGCTTGACGCAGGAGCCGGGGAAGGAGTTTCAGTAGAGGCGGGTTTGGAATCAGTGCTCATGGGCGTGCCTTAGAATTGAAGGCCACCCTCGCGGGCAGCATCGGCGAATTGTTTAACTTTTCCGTGAAAACGGGCTCCGTTGCGATCGAAGACCACACTGGAGATCCCGGCTGCTTTGGCTTTTTCGGCGAACGCGGAGCCGAGCTCCTTGGCACCGGCCACATTAGCAGCGATCTTCTTTTTGCGCAGCTCGGCATCGAGACTGGAAAGAAAAGCGAGTGTCACGGCATTATCGTCATCCACGGCTTGGGCATAGATATGCTTACCAGTGAATTTAACAGAGACGCGGGGACGTTCCGCGGTGCCGTTGATTTTCTTACGGATTCTCCAACGACGGCGTTGGAGGAGTTTGGATTTATGAATAGTGTCCATGGGATTTACCCTGAAATAAATTAATTACAGATAGGATTAAGCGACAGTCTTACCTTCTTTACGACGGACGTAATCGCCGACGATATGAATACCCTTGCCCTTGTAAGGCTCTGGCTTGTAGTAGCTGCGCATCTCGGCGGTGACGGCACCAACGAGTTGTTTGTCGGCACCCTCGACCCTAACCTTGGTCTGTTCGGTGACGGTAATCGTGATGCCCTCGGGGACATCCATGATGATTTCGTGAGAGTAGCCCAGCGCGAGATCGAGCTTATTGCCCTTCAACACAGCGCGAAAACCAACGCCCTTAATTTCAAGTTCCTTAAAGAAACCTTCGCTAGCGCCTTGCACCATTCCAGCAATGATGGAACGAGCGGTGCCATACATGGCACGAGCGAAACGAGTCTCTTCAGACTTTTCGACGATGATTTCCTGCTCTTTTTGGGTGATCGTGACCACCGGAGCGAAACTCTTTGTTACTTTTCCCTTAGGGCCTTCCACGGACACGGTATGTCCTTGGATATCGACCTTTACCTTTTCAGGAATGGGAACGGGTTGTTTGCCAATACGACTCATGGTGCGTGATCTCCTTACCAAATCTTGCAGATGACCTCGCCACCCACCTTGTTACGGCGAGCGTCCTGATCTTTCATGAGACCTTGGGACGTAGAGAGGATGGATATACCAAGACCGTTCAGAACACGGGGAATCTCGGTGTATTTAAAGTAAAGGCGACGGCCGGACTTCGACACGCGCTGAAGATCGGTGATCACAGGAGCGCCATCGACATACTTCATTTTCACGATGAGCGTCTTGTGGCCGCGGTCATCCGCGCCAACGCTGAAGTCTGTGATGAAGCCATCACCTTTAAGGATAGCAGCAATGCTCTCCTTGAGTTTGGAATGCGGTGCGACGCATTCATCAAGACGCGCTCTCGACGCATTGCGGAGGCGGGTCAGAAAATCACTAATAGGATCGTTCATGGTGGATGTTTGGTTGGTTGAGGCGACGAGTCATATCCAACTCTCGTCGTCCCGAAAAATGGATTACCAGGAGGATTTCGTTACACCGGGGATTTTCCCAGCTAACGCGAATTCACGGAAAGTGATACGAGACATCCCAAACTTGCGGATGTATGCACGTGGACGACCACTCAAAGCGCAGCGATTTTTGATGCGCACCTTGGAGGAATTGCGGGGCAACTTAGCGAGCTTGCGCTGGGTTGCGAAGAAATCTTCGTCGTTAGTATCTGGATTTGCGAGGATAGCTTTGAGCTCGGCTCGTTTGTCTTTATACTTCTCTACGAGACGGATACGCTTCTTATTGCGTTCGATGGCGGATGTTTTCGGCATGGCTCAGTAAAATTAGGCAGCGGATTTCTCAGGACGACGGAAAGGCATGCCGAGCAGCTGAAGCAACTCACGGCCTTCATCGTCAGATTTGGCGGTCGTCACGATAGTGATATCAAGGCCCATGTTGGTCTTAACGTTTTCTACGGTGATCTCGGGGAAAATAGTAAAATCGGAGATGCCGAGATTGTAGTTACCATTGCCGTCCAACCGAGTGGAGACACCACGAAAATCGCGGATCGTAGGTAATGCAACCGCCAGCGTGCGATACAGGAATTCCCACATCGACTTACCCCGCAGTGTAACGCAGCAACCCACGATTTGACCTTGGCGTAACTTAAAGTTCGAAATCGCCTTTTTGGACTTGGTGAGCACGGGCTTTTGGCCGGCGATCAAACCAAGATCGCGCTGAATATCGCTGATCTGATTCTTGTCGGCATTGGTATCAATACCGCTATTCAGAACGATCTTCGCGATTGTCGGGACGTTGTGGATATTCTTGTAGCCACGACTCTTCGTCAGGGCGGGAACGACCTGTTCGGTGTAGTGGGTTTTGAGTGAAGGAATTGTGCTCATAATGTGAGCCACCGGATTTCCGACCCGGAGGCAATGGGATGAGTTCGCTGAGGAAAAGCGATCAGTAACGCAGTTTTAAGTTAAGTTTGGCAAGCATGCAGTTGAGCGATTAACTCGCCGCGACTGTAGCTTTGGCCCGTTTGCTCGAATCGTAGACGGATTTGAGCATGAGATTGGAGATATGAACCGAACCCTCGCGTTCGGAAATGGAGCCTTGTGGGCTTTCCTGAGTCTTCTTCAGGTGGCGCTTAACCATCGCGACGCCTTCGACGCGAGCGCGGTATTTAGCGGGTAGGATCTCGAGGATCTTGCCTTCTTTCCCCTTGTGGGATCCAGAGATTACGACGACATCGTCGCCGCGTTTGATGTGAGCTTTTAACATGTTAGAGAACCTCCGGTGCGAGCGAGATGATCTTCATGAACTTCTTCGCGCGTAATTCGCGGGCGACAGGTCCGAAGATACGGGTGCCCTTGGGGTTAGTATTACTACCGTCGAGAATAACGACGGCATTGCTATCGAAACGCAGGTAGCTGCCATCAGCACGCCGAACAGCCGCTTTAGTGCGCACGACGACGGCCTTGGTGACTTCACCCTTTTTCACGCTCGCGTCAGTTGAGCTTTCTTTCACGTGAACGGTGATGATGTCGCCGATACCAGCAGTCTTGGTGTTTTGACCCGTTTTACGGATCATTGCGACTTTCCGAGCGCCGGTATTATCGGCGACGGTGAGAACGGAACGCATTTGAATCATGACAAACCTTTGGGTTTAAAATTGTGAATAATTGGAACCGTGGTCTTAAGACTCGGTATTTTTGGTCTGAACGACCGCGGCAACATCTTCCTCGGTCACAGCCACATCAGTGGTGCCCTCGGCATGTTCCAAAATTGCAGTGATACGCCAGCGCTTGAGGCGGCTGATCGGGCGAGTCTCTGTGATCTCAACCTTGTCGCCGATGTTGGCTTCATTCTTCTCGTCGTGCGCGTGCAAGACGGATTTGCGGTTAACAATCTTGTGATAGAGAGGATGTGGAACCTTGTAAGGAATCGTGACCTTGATCGACTTGTCGCCAGAGCGACTAGTTACGAATCCGTTCAGAGTCTTGCGACTGGTTTGACGTGCTTCTTGTTGTGACATGGCTATAAGGCGCGCCTCAGGCGGCTTGACGGTTCTTTTCGTTCAGGACGGTTTCGAGACGAGCGATATCCTTACGCAGGAAACGCAGCTCGTGGGTTTTCTCGACCTGGCCGGTCTGCTTACGCAGGCGCAGTTGGAGGAGTTGCTCGCGCGTTTCGCGGAGCTTAGTGGTGATCTCGACGGGCGAGAGTTCGCGGATTTCTTTCGAAGTCATGGCTATATAGTCCAGGTGTTACTCAGGCCTTAGTTGCCTTCGCGGGTGATAAAACGGCAGTGGAAAGGCAGCTTTGCGTCAGCTAGACGGAAAGCCTCCTTGGCGATAGACGCGGGCACGCCGGAAAGTTCAAGTAGCATGGCGCCAGGTTTGATGACGGCCACGTAATGATCCACAGAGCCCTTACCTTTACCCATGCGAGTTTCCGCTGGTTTCTTGGTGATTGGCTTATGAGGGAAAACGCGAATCCAGACCTTACCCTTGCGCTTCAAGTGGCGGGTCACGGTCACACGGGCGGCCTCAATTTGACGTCCGGTCATATAACCGCGGGTCAGGGATTGGAGTCCGAAATCGCCGAAAGCGATAGTGTTGCCACGCTTGGCATTCCCGGCGCGGGAGCCTTTGTGAGATTTACGATATTTGGTGCGAGCTGGTGCGAGAGCCATGTGTATTGTCTCCTAAATTAAGTAATCCTAGGGGATCAGTTGTTGTCGGCTTCGGGTTTGCAGATCCAGCACTTGATGCCGATCTTTCCGTAGACGGTGTTAGCTTCGGTGAAACCGTAGTCGATGTTTTCACGCAAAGTGTGCAATGGCACCCGACCCTTACGCTGCCATTCACGACGGGCGATATCCGCGCCACCGAGACGACCAGAGCATTGGATACGAATACCTTCCGCACCAAGTGTCATCGCGATTTCAACGGCCTTCTTCATCGCACGACGGAAAGCGATCCGACGTTCGAGCTGAAGAGCCACGTTCTCAGCCACGAGCTGAGCTTCGATTTCAGGTTTTTTAACCTCTTGGATGTCGAGAAGAATGTCCTTACCGGTCAGCTTAGAGAGATCGTCTTTAATCTTCTCAATTTCCTGACCCTTTCGACCGATAACGATACCGGGACGAGCAGTGTAAATCTTAACACGGACGCGGTTCGAAGCGCGCTCGATGAAGATGCGAGGCACAGAAGCCTGCTTAAGCTTTTCCATGAGTTTTTCACGGATCAAGTTATCTTCGAGGAGGAGTTTGCCGAAGTCCTTCTTGGTAGCATACCAGCGAGACTGCCAGTTGCGACGAACGGCAAGACGGAAACCGATTGGATTGGTTTTTTGGCCCATGGTATAAATCAGTTAGTGTTGCCGTCAGTGAGGACGATACGGATGTGAGACATTTTCTTTTTGCGAGGCTTCGCGGTGCCACGGGCACCAGCCTTGAAGCGCTTAAGCACTGGACCATTTTCGATGATCGCAGACTTGATCGTGAGATCGTCGGCCGAGAGATTGTTATTATTCTCGGCGTTCGCGATGGCGCTCTTGAGCGTCTTCACGATGAGCCGCGCAGACTTGCGCGGGATAAGCGTCAAATAATCGACAGCAGCAGCGGCTTTGCGCCCCTGAATAATGCGTGCAACATCGCGCATTTTCTTGGGCGACATGCGAGCGTTGCGGGTGAGTGAGAGAACTTCCATTGAGATGATTCCTTTGAAGGCGACAGTAGGATCGTAGTGATGCCCTGCCCTTTTAGATTAAATTACGTCGGATTACTTCTTGGCGGTATTGCCGTGAGCCTTGAATGTGCGAGTCAGTGAGAATTCACCGAGTTTGTGACCAACCATGTTCTCCGTGACATACACGGTGATGAAGGTCTTGCCGTTGTGAACGTTGAAGGTGTGGCCGACGAAATCAGGAGTGATCGTCGAGCGGCGTGACCAGGTCTTGATAGGCTTATGGCCCCCAGATTTATCCGCCTTCTCGATTTTCGAGAGAAGATGGTAGTCAACGAAGAAGCCTTTTTTGATGGAACGTGCCATGGTGCGATAGTGCTAAGAGTTATTTACGTCCACGTGGCTTGCGGCCGTTGTGGTGGACAATGATCAGGGCGTTGGAGGCCTTGGAGCGACGACGAGTTGGGAAGCCCTTGGCGAGCTGACCCCAAGGGGAAACCGGATGCTGGCGACCACCACCACCCTTGGACTTACCATTACCACCACCATTAGGGTGATCGACCGGATTCATGACGATACCACGAACGCGGGGACGCTTGCCGAGCCAGCGGTTGCGGCCGGCTTTACCAAGCTTCTGGCTGCCGTGATCGCTGTTGCCCACCTCACCGACCGTCGCGCGGCACTTGGCATTCACCAAACGCAATTCACCGGAAGGCATCTTAAGCTGGGCCATACCATTCTCGACGGCTACAAGTTGCACTGATGTGCCAGCCGAGCGCGCCAATTGGGCGCCTTGACCGGGAACGAGTTCAACGGCGTGGATACGAGTGGAAAGAGGAATAATTGAAAGCGGATAGTTATAACCCACGATGTAATCGTTTCGAGTCGCTGTGTTGGAAGCATTGATGCTCGCGCCAACTTCAAGACCTTCTGGAGCGATGATGTAGCGCTTTTGACCGTTGGTGTAAGCCACCAAAGCAATGTTGGCCGAACGATTAGGATCATACTCGATGGACTGCACTTTGGCAGGCATATCGAGAATATCACGACGGAAGTCGATGATACGGTAGAGCTGCTTGTGCCCTCCCCCACGTCGGCGGGAGGTGATGCGGCCATAGGCGTTACGACCACCGCTCTTGTGTTCCGTCTCCGTCAATGAGGGCTCAGGACGCTTTTTTGAAAGAGATTTATTACTGTTGAGAGTGGTAAAGCGCTGAGTCGGTGTCAGCGGGCGAAATGATTTAAGTGGCATGGTGCTATTCTCCGGGTTGGGCTCAGACGAGCTCGATCTGATCGCCTGCCTTTAAGGTGACGATGGCCTTCTTGTAATCAGAACCAGTGGTGGTTCGGCCAGTGCGGCCGCGCTTGGTCTTTCCCGCGTAGTTTTGGACATTCACGCGGCGGACTGTGACCTTGAAGGTCTGCTCCACCGCTTCAGCGATGGCATGCTTGTTCGCATCGGCGAATACCACGAAGGTATACTGTCCTAGTTCGGCGGATTGCTTGCTGGATTTTTCCGTCAAGCGAAGGTGTTTGAGCACTTTATCGGCATTCATTATTTCTTACCTCCATTGACGCGAGCGATGATGGTTTCGAGGGCTGTAGCGCTCACGAGGATCGTGCCGTATTGAGCAAGATCATGCGTGTTGAGCTCAGCAGCTTCCTGAAGATAAACGCGGTCGATATTGCGAGCAGCTAGAGCGGTTTCGGTGGCGAAAGGAGCATCGACGAGCAGGACCTTACCGGCAGGAACGATGCGGTTAACCACTTCGCTCATGAGCTTGGTCTTGGGCTTCTCGATTGCGAATTGTTCGATGACCGAAACTTCGCCTGCAGAGACGCGGTCAAACAGAGCGCGGCTGAAGGCCAGGCTCTTAACCTTGTGATTGGTCTTCTTGGAATAATCCCGTGGCTTAGGGCCAAAGACGACACCACCGCCTACCCAGATCGGGGAGCGATTGGAACCAGCGCGAGCGCGACCTGTTCCCTTTTGACGCCAAGGCTTCTTACCACCACCAGAAACCTCGCCTCGAGTCTTCGTCGAGTGAGTGCCTTGGCGGCGATTGGCATTAATGGCGACGATCACTTCCTTAACGGCTTGGAGACCTTTATCGCCTTCGAATGTAGGCAAATCAGCGAATTCTTTTTCGCTGCTGGTTTTGCCATCGGAGCTAAATACTTTGAGTTTCATGTCTTGGTGTCCTCCGGATTAAGCACTCTTGCGTTGGCCTTTGATAGCCGTGCGGACGAGGACGTCGTCACCGTTGGCGCCAGGGATGGCGCCTTTGACGAGAATAAGATTCTTGTCACTGATCACTTGCACAACACGCAGGTTCTGCACCGTGCGATTTTTGCTACCCATTTGACCGGGCATGATTTGATTCTTGAAAACGCGACCAGGAGTCTGGCGCATACCAACCGATCCTACGCGGCGATGAAACATAGAACCGTGAGTAGCAGGACCGCCCTTTACGCGGTAGCGCTTAACGACACCGGCAAAGCCCTTACCCTTGCTCACACCAAGAACATCGACGACTTGACCTTCAGAGAATGCTTCAACCGTGACGATATCGCCGGGTTTTGCTTCCGAGGGCTCGGTGAGACGAATCTCGGTGAGCACACGTGGGGCGACTTCAAGACCAGCCTTCTTGGCGTGATTCAACTCACCTTTGGAAGTGTTTTTGATCTTCTTTTGCGAGTATCCCAATTGGATGGCTTCATAGCCATCGTTCTCAGTCGTCTTTACTTGGACGACCGAGCAGGGACCTGCTTCGACGACAGTAACAGGAATGATGACGTTATTAGCGTCGTAGACCTGCGTCATGCCGATTTTTTTACCTAAAAGCGATGTAATCATAATGCTAAGCGGTAGGTGGAAAAATTCCGTTTAAAACCTACATTAGAGAGGCTCAGAGGTGCGCGAGGCGCACGTGGGCAGCTGCTAAAAGTTAAGTTTGGGTTTATACGTTGATAGTGATATCGACGCCTGAAGGGAGATTGAGTTTTTTGAGCTCGTCGACGGTCTGAGCGGTAGGCTCGATGATGTCGATGAGACGTTT
>Ga0075118_10000645_pt1 | contig 29992 bp, 27 predicted proteins | sample AntAceMetag02UKE_FD_69794 | JGI IMG/M metagenome (GOLD analysis project Ga0075118, IMG submission 69794) | Saline lake microbial communities from Ace Lake, Antarctica - Antarctic Ace Lake Metagenome 02UKE | ecosystem: Environmental > Aquatic > Non-marine Saline and Alkaline > Saline | place...
TCCTGTTTAGATCCTTCACTAGCGTTCAGGAAAAGAAGGGGGGTCGAGTATGTCTAAGCCATTCTTATTCTTTCTCTGAGTGCAACGAAGAGCCTAGGCTGATTGTACTTATTGGCCTGGATGTGTTAGTTAATGGGCTACCTATGAAGTTTGTATTTCATTATTAACCTATCCTGTTTAGATCCTTCACTAGCGTTCAGGAAAAGAAGGGGGTTTGAGTATGTCTAAGCTATTCTTATTCTTTCTCTGAGAGTAGCGAAGAGTCTAGGTTAATGAAAGTATTTTCGATGAAATGGATCGGCTGGTGGCCATTCCATGATTTCTGAATTCAAAAACTTCCACTCTGGATTAAATTGAGTGATTATTAATTCTTTTTTTGATCTTATCCAACCCTTGATTTCCTTCTCAAGCTCAATTGTATTTAGAACGTATTTAGAATGTTCAAAATACAAGAGGTTATAGCACTGGTACTTACCAGCAAACGTATCTGGTTTGCCTCGATTAAGCCAGTGCTCGGTTATTCTTTGTGGCAGATTATCCGTCCGACCAGTATAAAGAACTGTCTTTTTTGAGTTTGTTGTAATATAAACGTAGTATTCTCTTGAGTTCATTGGAGCAGTTTAGCTTCATATAAAATAAGTAGATTTTGATGACTAGGTCCTTCGCTATGCTCAGGAAATGAAGAGTAGTGTATAGTCTTAATTATGTTGCTCTTCGTTACCCTTCTTTCTCTGAGCACAGCGAAGAGTCTAGTTTTAAATAATTCATAGATTTTGAATTTAGTATCACCAAGCATAATTATGAATCGATGATAATCTAATTTAAGTTTTTTAGATCCTTCACTATGGTTCAGGAAATGAAGAGGAGTGTATAGTCTTAATTATGTAGCTCTTCGTAACCCTTCCTTCTCTGAGCACAGCGAAGATTCTAAAATAATGACAGGGAATAAACCTGTATGAGGACATAAAAAAAGCCAATTCTAAAGAATCGGCCTATTGAATTCGAATCAAAAAAGTTGTTAGGCTACTTCTGCAACACTCACGTCAACTCCGCCTGTTGCAAAGTTTGGAATGTCACTCACTGCGTCTACTCCTTCTGGAGAGCCCATGCTTGCTTGAAGCTGCTCCATGCTGCTAAAATATAGTGCAGCCATTCTATACTGAGAAGCTTGACCGCCATCAGGGGTGCCAACAAACTTTGCTATTTCAACTTTTTCAACCCCTCCTATTTGTCCGGCAATAGGTAGGTGCGTTTCTGCATAATACTTTTCAAAAGCCGCTGGGTCTTCAGGATGGCCATACATTACTACTAATTTTACCATTGTCGTATTTAGTTAATTAAATAATGGAATATACTAAGAATTAGCAGCAAAGACCAACTGTCTGTGCCTTAAAATACTACTAGGATTAGTTAGACTAAGCCCATTTTCTCCATACGATGATACTCACGAAAGCTGATCATACGCTGTTGCGTTTCATCCCATAACTTATTTGACATCAAGCTTAGACTTTCCCTAAAATTAATGATCGTTGGGAATTGGTTCAGCCATGGGTTTTCCTTAATGCACTGCTGCAGATTGTAATTTGGGATTGCTGGGTTTAGGTGATGCACGTGGTGTATCCCAATGTTTCCAGTGAGCCAATTAAAGACTTTGGGTACTTTATAATAGGTGCTCCCTTTTAAAGCAGAAGTAATGTAATCCCAATTCTTTTTCCATTGCTTGTAACCATGTTCATGTTGATGCTGCACATAGAAAAACCATATGGCAATAATTGAAAAAAGTGTAAGTGTAGTAAAGTGCACCAACAAGAACTCTTTCCACCCCAAGGTGAATCCGAGGGTAGCGAAAATACCTAGCATCACTAAATTACTTACGATCACACTGCTTTTTAACTTTTGAAAAGCAGGCATTTGAATTTTAGCTAACCTGTTATGAATGAAAATGTAGTACACGGGGCCAATCAAAAACATCACGAGAGGGGAGCGATAGATACGGTAACCTAGTCTCTTGCCTTTGCTCATTGCTTTGTATTCTGCTACCGTATAGGTAGTTACATCTCCAATATCTCTTAATTCGAGTTGCCCATTTAGTTTATGGTGTACACTATGAGATTTCGCCCAATAACTGAACGGAATGGCAGACAGGTAACTACAGAGATGACCAATAATTTTTTGTGCTTTTCTATTCTGAACGAATGACTGATGTCCACAGTCATGCTGAATGATAAAGATTCTCACTAGAAAAAAGGCATTCACTGCGCCAAGCCCCAAAGTAATCCAATAGCTATAGTCTAGGCTTAAATACATTAATACCCATATCCCGATGAAAGGAATGAATGAGTTTAGGATTTGAATAGTTGCCTTTGTTTTATGCTCTTGCGTGTACTTCTTAAGGCTTAAAATCTTTTCCTTACTAAGGACTATTTTTTCTGCGGTCACTTGCTTCATTTGACTCTTTAAATCTTTTGTAAAGCTATTTGTTTAAAAGAATATAACGAACTGATAACACTCGATTTTGATAAAAAGTGTCATCGGGCACATCTTATACAATGTTGGCTTTCAGGTCTGATCAGAATTCGCTCTATCGGAATAGGTTCTTTACAACTTAGGCATAATCCAAATTCGGGACTACCAATTTGAGAGTTTACGTTTTTTAATGCGGAGAGTTTACTGTCCGCCTGACGAAGGGCTGCTTCTATTACGCTCTTATTGTTGATAGCATCCATTCGAGAAAGTCTACCAATGGCATCATCAGGCGAGATGGGTCGTGACGCTTCTTTGTATTCAGTAATTATTGCTTGGGTACGTTCAATTTCTACTTCTATTTGCTGCTTTAATGCTGAAGAGTCCATACCTCAATTTAGTGATCTTTTAATGATCCCCTTTTCTCCGAGAAGATGACGTCTGATTGAAAATGAGAAGTGTTCAAATTCAAAATTGACAGCATCATCATTCACAAGCGCGGTATCTTCTGCTGTTTTTGGAGCCTTTTCGCCATTGATAATTTCGGTAAATGCGGTTTTCAATTGGGCAATTCGAATGGGTTCTGCAACAGGGGTATTGTGGGCGGTGAATACCTTTGTCAATCCTTTACTTTTCTCGAGTAGACGTTCAAGGCTTATTTGGTAAGCCAGTAGGTCTGTTTCTGGATCAAATAGCCAAATTGGACCTTCATAAAAAGTATCTCCAGTCCACATAAAGCCACTTTCCTTGTCTAGTAAGACTATCGCATCTGGTGTATGGCCAGGTGAGGCGATTACTTCTAACTTTCTACTACCAAGATCTATGATATGTCCATCTGAAATAAGTTCAGTGATAGTGAAGGGTTTGATGTGATAGGCAGTAGTGTCGAAGCCTTGTGCTCTTTCTAAGCATATTGCTTCGGAGCTTACCTCATGGCTTACAAACGAGTGAGCTATGCCATTTCCTGACCTATTGATCGTGTATTGCGTGTTCATCGCTAGGATGTTGTCGAATTCATAATTGCCACCGATATGGTCATAGTGTGTATGTGAGTTCAATACAGTAATTGGTAGTGAAGTCAGCTCACCCACGACTAAGCTAATCGAGCTTATGCCCATACCCGTATCAAATAATAATGCTTTATCATTTCCTATTATCAGATAAGAGATGACTTCTTGAAAATTGAAAGGTTCGGCAATGGCGAATATACCTTCTGCAACAAGGTAAACCTTAAACCAGTTGCTCGAAGTTTCTATTTCCTGAAGTTCGAAATACTGCGACCTGAGCTCTTGATCACACCAATCTTCATTTGTGTTGTCTAACTTATTGCAAGAAGATATGAGTATGATACATGTCAATAGAAGCGTGAGTTGAAACTTGGCCATTAGGTTGAAATCGAGTTTATGTAATGCTACTTTAATCATCTTCTTATTGGTTAAAGTAAAAAAGGTGTCGGAAATCCCAATACCTTTTTATTAAAAGGACAGTTTCAGCATCTGATGAATGCTTCGAAAGCCATTTTTATGAATTGCTTTTAGCGAACCAATATTGCCTGCTTCGCAGGAACAAATAGGGGTTCTCCCCGAATCATAGGAGAGCTCTTTTGCTTTACCTAATAAATAGGTGCCTAAGCCCTTTTTTCTATGATTTTGACCGACCACCATACCAATGTCAGCAAATCGATGGTCAGAATCACTGAGCCTTACTTCACAGGTGCCCAGTACTTCGGTACCATCGGTTAGGTAGAAGAGTTCTCCCCGAGAGATTAGATTTAATAGATAATTGTTGAGCCATGCTACCGGAGCACCAATAGTGTCATGATAAAAGTCCACTAAACCATTTAAGTCTGCTTCCCAAGCCAGTTTTAATTGACTAGGAGAATGCGCAACCTCAGATTTAATCAAGTCACTGAATAAATAGGTGTCAATGACCACTGATTGTTGAAAGCTTATTGCAAGTGACTGAAAAATGGGATTGTTAGTTCCTACTAAAGCCGATTTGATCTGCTTTTGGTCAATGAGTTGCGCAAAAATATGAGGGCCTTCCTGAAGCTGCTCTGGCTGAATAAAAAACTGTAGTAACCGATTGTCATCATCAATGCAAGCGTACCCAATCAATTGATTGTAGAGCCGAATCTCTAAGTGCTTTGAAGAATCAGTGATGTTCTCCCACATCCCATCTTGGGGAGCGGTGAGTGTTTCTCTCCACTTTGCTTTTAGTGGTTCGAGGGCCTGATGATATGTTATTTCGTTGAAAAATAGCTGTTTACGCATTGTGTATAAGATTGCATTTGGCCAAAAGGCATTTTGTGTTAATAAGATTTGAGAAGGACTAGAACTGAAATATCTAATCGAGTGAAATGCAATAGAGTCATGAGATAAGCTGTACTTATCTTAAGGAATTTTGAAATACCTGACTCAGGATTATACAATCATGTATGAAAGATACCAAAATCAAATGGAACTTTCCAATACGAGCTAATCAGCAACTTTTCAGTCTTTTTATGAAAGGTTAGAGTGAGCCTGGGAGTGAGATTTCCAATAATTATAAGTCATTAGGACCTTCTGGAAACTGAGGCTTCATACGGGGCTGACTCACAAATGAATCAACTTTTCGAGAATTTAAGTGCTATTTCAAATCCTCTTTAATTATTCTTCGGTAGGCTATTTTTTTTCGAATTGGCTTTGACTAAAATATAAGTTACCCCAGTCAATACAGATACCATTATGCTAGTGAAACCTACATAGTCATCACTAATTCCCAAAGGAATTAGTGAGATCACGACCATCAGAATGGCCATGGCGTAGAAGCCATTCCTAAAAATGGAGGCTATGCGCTCGATGTCATATTCAGCTTTTTCTTCAGCCGACATGGTATTATAACCTGCGATTAGAAAGTACATTTTTCCGTATTTGACAAGGCTTCCTAGTAGTACAAAAAATATAGAGATGGCAATGATTAACATGACTCGTTTATTTGATGACTAACATTCTTGGGTTTATTGGATATAGCCATTCTATACCTCTTGTTGTGATGACTGCATCATCTTCAATAGGAACTCTTAATTTCTTTCCACCCCATTCTGGAATCTTGGTGTAAGCGAAGAATTCAATGGATATCAGATTAGAAGGCCTGAGCTCATAATTAATTCTCACGGGGTTCCAGTAGGCAATAGATGGTCCAATGCCATGGCCCCAATTACCAACGGAATGACAACCAATGATAACATCAGTAATGTCGAGGTCGGTGAATTGATTGAAGCCAGCCATGCGATTGAATCCGCCTGCGGTTAATGCTTTGTAGACTGCCTCTTCAGATTCCTTAGCAGTTACACCGGGTTTGATGGTTTTCTGGATGATGTCTCGCACTTTCATGCTCTGGTCAAAGGCATTTTGAATCCCCGCTGGCACACGAGTTTCACCCTTTTTCAATACATAGGCGATTCGCTTCATATCGGTGAACATGTTCATTAAGCCAACACCCCAATCAATCATAATGACATCACCACCTTGAATGATACGGTCATTAGAGCTTGCTTCGACACCATCAGGGCCTGTGATGTAAACGGAAGGCATTCCGAATGAAGAGCCTAAGTTATTTTTGAACTGCTGTTCCTTCATCCACCATGCAACATCTTCTAAAGTCGTGATACCCGGGGTAATTACTTCGTTGGATAAAGCTCTTTCCGCTATGGTGTAAGAGAATTCTCCTGCTTCGCCATAAATGGCGATTTCACTAGCAACACGTCTAGACCTGAAATCAGAAACGAGTTTTTCTGCAGATACAAAACGATCTGCGTATTTCTTACCTAGTATTTCAGTTAATTCAAGGAACCCAGAGTGGGTGAGGCCATCAGCACCACCTATATTTTTCGAGATGTTTAATCCTATTTGCTTCGGGTCGCGGGTCGTTACAAACTCTTTTAATTCGTCAATTGAACCAAAATAGTCATAAGCGCCACCTTGTTTTAATAAGTAGCCGTCATTGCCTAGTGAGGCCCGCTCAATGCGTTCACCACCACGATCGGTGAAGATATAGTAGCTTCCAAATGAGCCCACATAGCCTTCACCCAAATCAGCATACAAAGGATCAAGATTTCCCTCGCGGTTCATGATGATCCACATATCGATATTATTCTCTTTCATGACCTCAGGGAGTACTAAATCGAATTTGTCGTTTCGGACCTGATTCATCTTTCGCCATCTGCGCATGGCTTCTTGGCTATAGGCTGTAGTACAAATGATTAATAGTAGGGCAGTAACAAATGTTCTCATGGTTGGAGGGTAGTATTTAAATCTAAACTACTAATTAATATTTATTTTTAAGATTCAGTAAGGGGATGATATCCCTTTTGCTAGTGGAGCGTGGTAAATATCTTTCTAAATCTTTCGGGCAGCTGATCCTGAAGATGTATTTCTTCCGCTGTGAATGGGTGTATGAATGTTAATGAATGTGCATGAAGGTAGAGTCCTTTACCATTAAGGATCAGCCCATCAATTCCGTAAGCTTTGTCGCCTAGGATAGGGTTTCCCATACTGGCCAAGTGTATGCGCAATTGGTGCCTTCTACCCGTTTCTGGCTTTAATTCCACCAAATTTAGTATGCCGAAACGTTCGGAAGGAACAGATTCAATTACCTCGTAATGAGAGCTAGAAGGCTTGTTTTCGATCGGTAATTCGATTGTTCCTTGACGATCCATTACACTGATAGTGACAGCAAAATAGGTCTTCGTTACAGCCTTTTCTTCAAAGAGTTTATTCAATTCACGGATGCTAAGGCTTGTTTTACCAACCAATAGGATGCCTGTAGTTGCATAGTCTAAACGGTGGACTGGTTGAGGCCGCACTTTGTCTGGAAGGCTACTTGGTTTTAGATTTTGACCTAAGGCATTTGTAATGGTCTTAAAACTGTTGCCACTTACTTGAATGCCAGCAGGTTTGTGAATCATTGCCAGATGCTCATCTTCGAATAAGACTTTTAGTGGGAAGATGAGCTCACGTTTTGGTTTTATCTCTTCAGGAAATGTGATCGTGATTGTTTCTCCACCTCTTATCCATGTTGCTGTGGTTGCGACTGAATCGTTGACATGGATATATTGCTTCTTCAGACTTTTCTTAAGGGCTGATTTGGTCGCGGCACTATTGAATACACCAACGCCATACTCTTGCAGTCGAACAGGGGTTTGAAGTAGCGGTACAATATGAGTTTCGGTGGTCTCGATCTTAGTTGTTTGATAACTGGTTCTACAAATCTCTCAACAATTTTTAAATTGCTATAGATACTTCCTTTTAAAGGTAAAATCTAAAAGGAGGTATAGTTCATCAACCTTAAAGAATCTTTTATGCTCAACTTCAGAAAAAGTACGGTCTTCGTGCTCTCAATGCTCTGTTTGTTTTCGTTGTCAAATCTCTCTGCACAATCTTCGGACGCTAGGTCCATGCAGAAAGCTGCGAATGGTTTAAAATTACGAAATATTGGCCCTGCCGTAATGGGAGGTAGGATTGCAGACATTGCGGTCAACCCTCATAATAGGAGCAACTGGTTTATCGCTGTAGGTTCTGGTGGAGTATGGAAAACTGACAATAGCGGCATCACTTGGAAGCCAGTTTTTGACAATGAATCATCCTACTCTATTGGTACTATTACCATTGACCCGAATACACCTAGTACGGTTTGGGTAGGGACAGGGGAAAACGTCAGTGGCCGACATGTAGGCTGGGGCGATGGAGTGTATAAGAGTACGAATGCTGGCGCCACTTGGCAAAACATGGGTTTAGAAAAGTCTGAGCACATTGGTAGAATATTAGTAGATCCACGTAATAGTGATGTTGTATTTGTTGCTGCAGAAGGTCCACTCTGGTCTTCTGGTGGCGAAAGAGGGCTCTACAAATCTACTGATGGTGGTAAGACATGGTCTGCGCCACTTCTAATAGATGAGAACACTGGTGTCACGGATATGGAATTCGATCCATCTAATCCAGATGTTATCTATGCAGCTGCCTATCAACGTAGAAGAAAAACATGGTCTTTATTGTCCGGAGGTCCCAAATCTGGAATTTATAAGTCGATCGATAATGGTGATACATGGAAACAAATCACAACTGGTCTGCCAGGTGCCGATAAAGGTAAAATTGGTCTTGCAGTTACTCCCGCAAATCCGGACCTAGTCTATGCAACCATAGAGTCAGATAACAGAAACAAAGGATTCTACAAGTCGACCGACAAAGGCGAGAGTTTCTCAAAGCAGAGTAGCTATACTTCCGGAGGAACTGGGCCTCACTACTATCAAGAAATTGAAGTCTCTCCACAAAACCCTGATTTGATTTATCAAATGGACGTATTCATCCAAGTGACGCGGGATGGAGGCAAGTCGTTTAACGTATTAGGCAATGGACGTGAAAAGCACAGTGATAACCACGCTTTGTGGATTGATCCTTCAAATGATAACCATCTAATTGCTGGAACCGATGGTGGTTTGTACGAAACGTATGATCAAGGGACTAAATGGCGACAATTCCCCAATTTACCGATCGCTCAGTTCTACAAAATTGCCCTAGATAATGCCGAACCATTTTATAATGTCGTGGCAGGAGCTCAGGATTTAGGAACATTACTCGGCCCAACCCGAACCATAAATACCGAAGGCGTTAGAAATCAAGATTGGTATGTGCCACTAGGCGCAGACGGTTATGATGCTGCTTTCGATCCAGAAGACCCAAATACGGTATACATGGAAATCCAAGGTGGCGAGCTGAATAGGCTAGACAGAACAACACAAGAGGTCATCAAGATAAAACCCTCTCCAGCACCTGGCGATGCACCAGAAAGGTTTAATTGGGATGCACCAATCGTGGTGAGCCCTCACGACAGTAAAACCTTATACTTCGGGTCACAACGCGTTTGGAAAAGCCAAGATCGAGGGGATTCATGGACAGCCATTAGTCAAGACCTAACCACAAACACGAATCGTTACACCTTAGAAATGATGGATCGTGTACAGAGTGTTGATGCATTGTATGACAACGGTGCCATGTCAAAGTATGCGACCTTGACGGGTATCTCAGAATCACCAGTTACCGAAGGCTTACTGTACGCAGGCTCGGATGATGGCTTGATCCATGTAAGTGAGGATGGAGGCCAGAACTGGAAGAAAGCGGGAAACCTTCCGAAAGTACCGGAGCGCTCTTATATCAACGATGTGGAGGCTTCTCATCACGATGCAAACACAGTTTTTGCGATAGCCGATGCCCATAAATTAGGCGACTATAATACCTACCTTTTTATGAGTAAGAATATGGGTAAGTCATGGCAATCTATTGCTGGTGATCTACCTGCGGGAACAATCGTGTGGTCTGTTAAGCAAGACCATATCGATAAAAATTTACTCTTCTTAGGTGCTGAATATGGCATTTATTTCTCTCCAAATATGGGGACGAACTGGATTAAGTTAGGAAATGGGGTGCCAACCATAGCTTTCCGTGATATTGAGTTGCACCCAAGAGATAATGACCTTGTAGGCGGAACGTTCGGTAGAGGGATCTATGTTTTGGACGATTACTCTCCATTAAGAGCAATGAGTAAAGCTATTCAGGCCAAATCAAACACTGTCTTCCCGGTAAGAGATGCTTGGTGGTACATCCCTAGTACACCTATGCAGGCCGCGGGTATGCCTTCTGCAGGTTCTACAAGTTTTAAGTCACCTAATCCTGACTTCGGTGCATTAATTACTTATTACCTCGATGATATGCCTAAAACTTCCAGAAGTCAAAGGCTTGAAGCTGAAAAAGCCATGACTGCAAAAGGAGAGAATATTCCTTTTCCGGGTTGGGATAAATTAGGCCAAGAGTCGCGTGAGGATAGCCCGAGTGTAATGCTCTTAGTTCGAGATCAAAAAGGTGAGGCTGTTCGCTGGATCCCTGGTGCTTCAAGTAAAGGAATGCATCGTGTAAGTTGGGATTTGAGGCTACCAGCTTCAGACCCTATTAATTTGAGTCAACCTGGTTTCCGACCACCTTGGGCAGGAACTCCTCAGGGACCGATGGTAGCACCGGGCCAGTATTCTGTAGAACTATTTGTGCTGAATAACGGAAATCTTCAGTCACAAGGAAGCGCGCAAAGCTTTATGGTGAAAGCTGCACCAAACACAAGTGCTGGAGCAGATTATGAGGCGGTAGTTGCCTTTCAGATGCGAGGTAATGAATTGTCAAGGGAAATCTCGAACACGAACAGAAGGATGGGAGAAGCCAGTGAAAAGCTTAGATTTATTCAGGCTGCTTTAATGAAAACGCCTGATGCAACTCCTGCTATGTTTGCAACATTTAAGTCATTGAACAATAGTTTGGCTGACTTGCGAATGAGCCTTAATGGAGATCCAATTCCTTCATCTAGAAATGAATCGACTTCTCCTTCAATGAGAGGAAGATTAGGAAATGCGATGGGTGGAAGCGGTGCTACTACACAAATGCCAACGGCTGTCCAGCAAAGAGATTTAGGCCTTGCGGAAAGTGGCTTTGCACAATTTCAAAGTGAAGCGGAGGCGTTTTTCAAAGAAATGGCCGCTTATGAAGCAGTATTAGAAAAAGCAGGTGCTCCTTTTACTCCAGGTAGAAAGAAGTAGCCTTTAAGCCTGATAAAATGAAAAAGGGGCTGTACTAAAAGTAAAAAAATAACGTCATTACCGAGAAGTCGGGAATCCCATTATAGCCATGCGGCTCTTCTAGGGAGATTCCCAATCAAGTTGGGAATAGCGGTTATAATTTTGGTACAGCCTTTTTTTGTAACGCGTTTTATTCTTCTCCAATATGTTGCTGATAAAACTTCCAAACCTCTCTGGCTACATTTCTTCCTAATTCCAGACCAGCTACATTATCAGATTGTATATGATAACCACCTAAAACTCTCGATATACCCGCCATTTCTGCAGTTTCAGTGAAAGTTGGGAATTTTAGGGTAATTGTATCGCCTAAATTATCAGGCTCCGTTAATGCTCCTGCAACTAATTTTGCTTCGGAACCAAACTCTTCACTTCCTGTCCATATTTTCAAGGCTTCCGCACAACCTGCGCTGATCGTACTATGCCCAGAAGTGTAGCTTGGAAATGGAGGACACAAGAATATTTCAGGTGAATAAGGTCTCCATTCTTTTCCTTTGATATCTATCATTCCTTTTCCTTCACCTCCCCAAGCTCTAATTATTTGTTCATCGTAATATTCATGTACCAATGCATAGGGTCTTGCATAATCATAGAACATTTTTGAATCCCAAGAAGCGATGAAAGAATCCATCGCAACTACCTGGTTATAGAAATACATTTTAACGTCTTCATCCAATGTATGCTTATCTCTACGAGATACATCCTGAGCAAATTTTAGCCAATGCCCAGCTTGCTGAACCGACTGAGGCCCATCTCGCATAAACTCGACCAAAGCTTTTTGGTAATCTGTCAGGTTAGCTTGCATTTCGATAACCTCTTGAACTTCTGTTTTTAATTGTTCCGAACCAATCATTGGTGGGGGGCCCGGACGAAACTGGTCTCCAGACTTTAACGCTATAGGCTTGACTTTATCCCAAAACGGTGTTAGGCATTCAGGAGCATATTTACCCCCTTTTCCGTCAGAAAAATATTTAGGTTGCCAACGATTAGGATCAATATTCTGATCAGCTGAATTAACGGGTTCGTATCCCACATAATTAAAATAAGGTTCACCGTTCGAGCCTTCTTCTTCACCATATTGATTAGAACCGTCATTTCTCCGAGCCTCTATTACCGCTTTAGCTGCTAAATTACCAATGCCTTCGGGTGATTTGGGGTCTAATGATGCATTCATTGGATCTAAGCCCAAGTCTTTCATGAAATTTGCAAATAACTCGTTGTCTGAAAAATAATATTCATTCATCGTCCGAAATGCGGCATAACTAATTGCTATTTCTTTATTACTCAGGTTATGCTCTTTTACTGGTCGCCTGTCAACTCCTTCAAGATAGACAGGAGTAGCTTTTTCGTCATACATCGCCCAAGCATCGAAAATAGCAACGAATATCAAACCTAAATACCTCGAAGTGACGGTCGGTCTTGGTTGAAATCTTTCAGTGTCATTGGCTTGGGCAGTCAATGCCATATAGCCCCACTTATAGGCGATGTTTTCTACTCCTCTCGGTTGAGTTGTTTCAATTGAACTTTGTTGATCCTTCTTATTTTGGCTCTGTTTACAACCAAAAAGAATTAGCGCAGTAAGTAAAAGCAAAACTGTCCTTTTCATATTTTATTGATTAATTATTTAAATCACAGCGAATGTTCCTGACTATAGTGAGTAGGTTTTTTTGGAAATGTTTCCGTACTCGCCAACAGCGATGCTTAGTGAAATTACAAAATATCAATTGTTGTTTCAAGCTAGTATTAGCTCTAGCCGATGTTGGCGGTAGTTATTTCATTTATTTCTCAAGTTTATAATGAGTTTGCTAACCATATAGAAACAGCTCAAAAGAGCAGCGAGGCCGTTAGTCACAAAGGTCAACCAAATAAAGCCTAGGTTTTGGTCGTGAATTTTATCATTGGTTAGCGGTTTTTGATAATGAAGCACAACGATCACTTAATAAAGCTGAACCTTCAGTCTTATTTTGTCTAACGGAGTGGATAATTTTCCGCTTGTTGTTCATGAGAGATGGGTATGAGGTCTCTTTCCTGTTTTACTCAAGGCCAACAATTCAGTTCTAATACTATAAACTAGCGATTGATTCATAATGAACAATATTTGCAATCGATTATATGATTTATGGGTGTGGTTCTTTAGCTGGTCATGCCAGAAAAAAGAGCAACTTTTTATATATTCATTACAAAAATATTACTGAAATGAATCGCGCATCTCTACTCAATACCTTCAAACTTCATCTTACTCTCTTTTTATCCTTCGTGCTGCTATTGGGGTGCTCTGTTAAAGAGGATTCAAAGAATGAAATGGCCGTCACTAAAACAACCATTGAGAAAGGAGCCGATGGATTTCAATTGCTTTTAGATGGAGAGCCGTTCTTTATTCAGGGTGCGGGGCTTGAGTTTGGTAGCATACCCAAACTAGCTGCACATGGTGCGAATTCGTTCAGAACTTGGCGAACTGATAATGGACAGCGATCGGGAAAAGAAGTACTAGACGATGCCCAAAAATATGGTTTGAAGGTGACGATGGGAATAGATGTTGGACGCGAAAGATTGGGTTTTGATTACGATGATGAGGATGCGGTTAAAGCACAATTGGAAAGAATTAGAAAGGAAGTAATGGAGCTGAAAGACCATCCAGCACTCATCATCTGGGGAATTGGTAATGAGTTAAATCATGAAGCTGAAAATCCAAAAGTATGGGACGCAGTGAATGAAATTTCTGAAATGATTCACGAAATTGATCCTAATCACCTCACCACAACATCTTTGGCGGGAATGAATAAGGAATTCGTCCATTTGATAATGGAAAGAGCTTCTGATCTTGATATTCTCAGTGTACAGATGTATGCGGAGGTGGCAATACTTCCAAGGCTTTTAAAGGAATCAGGATGGGAAGGCCCATTGATGGTGACTGAGTGGGGCGCCACTGGTTATTGGGAAGTTGGTACCACGGAATGGGGTGCACCACTTGAAAATAATAGCTCTCTCAAAGCAGACTTTTATATGGAGCGTTATAGAAATGCTATAGAATCTCAGAAAGAACAAGTCATCGGTTCTTATGTTTTCCTTTGGGGACAGAAGCAGGAGAGGACTCCTACTTGGTTCGGTATGTTTATGCCTGACGGAAAGGAAACCGAGTCGATTGATATGATGCACTATGTTTGGAATGACAGCTGGCCAGACAACAGAAGCCCTCGTATTAATGACTTCACCCTTGAGTCAAAAAAGGCGCAGGATAACATCAAACTAGCAGCAGGCAAAACCTACAATGCTTCTATTGATGTGACAGACCCAGATAACGATGTGTTGACCTATCGTTGGGAGATCATGAAAGAAAGTAATACTAACGCAACAGGTGGCGATGCAGAGCAAGTGCCAGAAGTTATTCAAGGTTTGATTTCAAGTGATCAAACCACTGAAAATGTTGCGTTTACTGCGCCAAAGGAAGAGGGTGCTTATCGCCTGTTTATCTATGTTGATGATAATAAGGATCACACGGCTCATGCGAATATTCCATTTTGGGTAGGTAAATAATTCACAAGGCGATATTTACTTTTTGCTTTCACATACTTCTTTGAAGGCATCATTCATTTGCTCAAAACCAAGCTTTGTATCAACCAATACCTTGGGCATTAGGCCTACTAAAATACCTGTGAATACTTCACCGTGTTCAAATTTGACTGTACCATTTCCTTGGTCTATGATTTTGAAATAGTGCTCACCATCAAAAAGGCCTTTAATAGGGCCACTCCCGAGCCATCGAAGTTCTTTTTCAGGGTCTACTGTCAATAATGTAGGAGTGAACTTCATGAGTTTTCTATTCGGTGGAGTTATTTCAGTTTGAAGCTTCCCGCCTTTTATTACCTCACCAGTAATCGATTTGATAAATGGGTTCCAATTAGGGTAGTTTTCAAAATTTGTAAGTACCTCCCAAACGGTTTTTGAATCAGCAGCGATAGTAATGTCTGTTTGAATATGTTTCATGTGGTCTTTTGATTGACTCAAATGAATTTAGTAAAAAGTAATCTATTCCTAAGCCTTCAAGGGATTAGGCCACTTAATACACTACTAATATTTCTGGGCGCTCATTACTGAACTGGCTGTATTCACTTTTTAAAGTGTCAGAAAAGCTATTCTGTTCAATGCAAATCATTCTTAGTTGTTTTGAAGATTTTGCCCAATCGAGCACCGCTAAACCGCCCTTATCCCCAATGGCACAACCTACTAAGCCAACCTCTATAATAGTATGGGGGAAACTGTTGGCGAATGCAATGGCACCTTCATCGCCTAAAGCATTGTAGCTAAAACTAATGGACTGAACAGGGTTGCTACTGCTTCTTTGCCGAAGAGTGTTTGCAATGAACTTTACATCAGAAACAGTAAGTCCCAAGTTTCGAAAGCTAAGTTGATCAGAAGAGCTCTCAATGATACGTGTTAACTGTTCATGTTTAGTCTTGCTGTTTTCCATTAACATTTGGGGTTCAATAATTTGTCGAACTGTTTCAACTCTGATTTATAAAATTTTGACCACTTGCTCTTAAGTACTGCTAATGTGAATGTCACTTTCATGGTTATTGAATTTAGTATCTAACTATTAGTACCGAGAAGTGGTCAGAAACTTACGACAGTCTAAAATAAAACTAAATAGGCAAGAGAGAAGTCATTAGGCTATTCCTTAATTTTAGTGCAAACAGAAAAGTTGATTTTATGAAAAAGGTATTAGTAACAGGTGTGTCGGGTTATGTAGGTCAACATTGTGCAGCAGCGCTATTGAAGGCAGGGTTTGCTGTAAGGGGTTCTTTAAGGAATCTGGCTAAGGCCGATAATGTGACAGCCGGCATCAAAAAAGAAGTTGATCCAAAAGGCAACTTGGAATTTTGTGCGCTAAACCTATTGGCTGATGAAGGATGGGATAAGGCCATGGAAGGATGTGATTATGTATTGCATGTAGCTTCTCCCTTCATTATGAAAGCACCGAAAGATGAAAATGAATTGATCAAGCCTGCGGTAGAAGGTACGCAACGCGCTTTGCATGCAGCAAAAAGAGCAGGTGTAAAACGTATTGTTATCACCTCATCAATTGTTGCAATGCTAGGCGATATCAATGGGTCGATGAATTTGAACCAAAACAGTTGGACCAATGTGAAAGCAAAACATGCTACAGCTTACTTGAAGAGCAAAACCCTTGCTGAGAAAAGCGCATGGGAATTTATTGACAACCAGGAGGGAGATGAAAAGCTAGAATTGGTAGTTATCAATCCAGGGCCTATTTACGGGCCAACCCTGACGGGGAATTTATCGGGAGAGTCTATGACCATGTATGCTAAGATGATCAAGGGACAAGTGCCTATGTTGCCCCGTGGGAGTGTCAATTTTTCTGATGTAAGAGACGTTGCCAGCATTCATGTGCAGGCATTGGAGAATGCTGAGGCCAATGGTCAGCGGTTTATTGTAACCACAGAGAAACCTTATACTTTTCAAAAAATGGCGCTGATCCTAAAATCCAACGGATATGATAAGGTGAGCACTAAGTTGGCCCCTAATCTCTTATTGAAAATATTGGCCAATTTCAATGATGAGTTGAAAGGTCTCATGCCGTTTTTAGGACATACGATCGATGCTGATGTAAGTCCTACAATGAAAACTTTCAATTGGAAACCGATTCCGATTGAGAAAATGGTGCTGGATACAGCGGAGTCTGTGGAGAAAGTAATGAAAGGTTAGAATTCAATTTGGGGATATTATCTAAAGCACTTTGTCCTAAATTCACTCTATAATTTCGTAGTCAATACTAAGTTTCCTTAAGGACCTTAAAGCTGAGGCAGAGTTTCTATCTTCCACCTCAATATCTACAGCATCCCCTTCTAAAAGGATGCCTGCAAGTTCATTTGACAGGGAGTCACTCATGTGAGTCGAAATCTCTGCAATACATTTGGCTACAGCTCTTTTATCAGGTCTCTGAGCATCACATGACAGTAGGTTTAGTTTCATACTAATAATGTATCAAAATTTCCTTATAGCACCCAAATTATAGGGCTATAAGGACCTTTCTTAAGGTGCAAACATAATAGTTCTGGATATATTCAATCGCCTCACCGTTAGTTGTAGGAGTAGTACTTTTTTTTCTCTCCCTTACTGCTAACCCATTTCATAACAAAGACCATGCTTTTAACTGATTTATATCATGTTCAGCGGACGTGATGAGTCTTAAATTCGATTAAAATTAATGCGATATGAAAAATCTAGTGATTTTGGGCGCAGGCACCTCTGGTACAATGATGGCGAATCATTTGAATACTGAACTGAATAAAAATGAGTGGAGCATTACGATCGTTGATCAATACAAAACACATTATTATCAACCTGGTTTTTTGTTCTTGCCTTTCGATATCTATACCACCAAACAGGTTAAAAAGAAGGGTGAAAAGTTCATCCCTAAGGGGGTCAATTATGTGCAAGAGAAAATTGAACTTATTGTTCCAGAAGAAAACAAGGTGTCGCTAGCGAACGGCATCGACCTTAATTATGATATTCTGATTGTTGCCACTGGTACTAAGACAGCTCCAGATGAAACAGATGGTATGGGAGGTCCCGAATGGTATAAGAGCATCTTCGATTTCTATACCTATGAAGGGGCAAAAGCCTTACGTAATAAATTGCGCAATTGGGAAGGCGGCAAATTGGTAGTCCATATCACCGAGATGCCTATTAAATGTCCTGTTGCTCCATTAGAGTTCGCCTTTTTGGCTGACTCATATTTTAAGCATAAGGGCATACGAGATAAGGTGGACATTACTTATGTGACCCCTTTAGATGGTGCTTTTACAAAGCCAAAAGCAACCGAAGCACTCCATTACCTATTGGAGGAAAAGAACATCAAAGAGGTAACCAATTTCAATATTGAACGGGTAGATTATGAGAATAATAAGATCATAGACTACGCTAATGTCGAGGTGGAATACGATTTGCTCGTCACAGTTCCAACCAACCTGGGAGATGAGTTAATAGAACGCTCTGGTATGGGTGACGACATGAACTTTGTTCCTACAGACAAAGCCACTTTACAGTCCAATGCGCATGAGAATATTTTCGCCATTGGTGATGCTACTAATCTCCCTGCCTCTAAGGCTGGGTCAGTGGCTCATTTTGAAGCAGAAATATTGACTGATAATATCAAGCGCTACATAAATGGCGAGCCACTAAAAGCAGAGTTTGATGGCCATGCCAACTGTTTTATTGAGACAGGAAACGGGAAGGCACTTCTAATAGATTTCAATTATACCCATGAACCGGTAGAAGGAGCGTTTCCTTTTCCAGGCGTTGGTCCCCTTAGTTTATTGAAAGAAAGTAGGACCAATCATATGGGAAAGATGGCATTTAGGTGGATTTACTGGAATATGCTCATCAAGGGTAGACACATTCCGTTTGTTACTGCCACCATGTCCGAAAAGGGAAAACATTACGAAGAAGCAGTTTAATCTAAACCTAAATTTAAAAACATGAAAAAAGTTATAGCCAACAAGGAAATTGACGTCAATGAAGAAGGCTACCTCTTAGACTTCAGTCAATGGGACAAAGCAGTCGGTGAGAGCATCGCAAGCGATTGTGATATTGATTTAACCGATAGGCATTGGGAGGTAATTGATTATATCCACGATAAACATCATAAAGAAGAAGCGTTGTCGATTCGAGGTATCAAGAAAAGTGGCGTCATCGATGTAAAGGAGTTTTACAGTTTGTTCCCTGGAGGACCGCTGAAGAAAGCAACTCTGATCGCTGGCATTCCAAAGCCTAAGAGTTGCATTTAAACCTATAAACTAAGAGATCATGAGTACAAAAGTTAAAAAAATGCTCTTCATTTTGTCAAAGGGAACCATTGAGAATGCATACGCAGCATTCGTTATGGCGAATGGTGCACGAATGGAAGGGATCGAGTCTGAGATATTTTTTACGTTTTTCGGTCTGGAGGCCATTCAGAAGAAAAAACTAGACCATCTGCATGTAGCAACTGTTGGTAACCCTGCCATGCACATGCCAACAATGTTAGGTGGATTGCCAGGTATGGAAGCAATCGCTACGAAGATGATGAAAAGGGAAATGGAGAAATTGGACATGCCACCGATTGGTGAGTTCTTAGAAATCCTTTCTGATTCTGGATGTAAGCTTTGGGGCTGTAAGCTCGCGGTAGATATGTTTCACTTAGAAAGGGAAGACCTAATTGATGAATTAGACGGTATCCTAACCATTGGCGATTTCTACAATAGAGCAGATGCAGAGGGATGTCAGTTGCTATTTATTTAAGGCTTAAGTACCACATTACTAAATAAGATTATGCGAATTCAAGTAAAAGATTTTATGTCATCTCCGGTTACTACTGCAGTAGGAGTGAACACGGTTCACGAGATACGGGAGATGATGACGAAGGCAGGTATAAACGCCATTCCTATTGTTACCCAAGCTAAGGATTCATCAACGGCTGACATTACGATCAGAGGGATTGTTACCGCTTCGGATATTAGTAAGGACGTACATGATGGTGCTTTAATAGAGAACATAATGAGTACTTCAAGCATGCATGTGTTACATACTGATTCCAGTGCTCAGGCGGCAGCTAAAATGATGTTGCGTCATAAGGTGCATCACATGGTTGTCATGGAAGACGGGAAAATTGTAGGTATGATTAGCTCTTTAGACTTTGTGAAGTTGGTGGCTGAACATGCGTTGGAATAAGGAAATATTCCAGTTTAAAGGCCTTAGAGTGGTTGTGCTTTTTAGTTATAGTGTCTTCTACTCACTAGCTTGAGCTTGGTTAAATAGCTCTGAATCATTCAGCATGTATTCTAAAATAGGGCGACACTTATTCTTGCAGGCAGGATAGAAAATTTTGTGCTCTTTTTCTTTATTCTTTGGAGGATTTCCCCACCAAAATTCGGCCAAAGCGATTGGCTTTAATCGGTTTTTGAAGGCATGGTGCAGTAGTTTGGGAGCAGTACATTCACCCGCAGCCGATGGAGGGTTGCTATGCGATGAACTTTGAAATATTTCAAAGACATTTCTCTCCTCTCCAAGCAGGTTTAAGAATCGATAACTCTCGAAAAGTTGTTGTTGCAAGGCAAGCGATTTTTGTTTCCTGTTTTTTGTCAGTGTAGCAATTTCAGATGGACTCTCAGTACTCTTAATTTTCTTACCCATTTCAGTCAACTCAGACATGCCTTTATTAATAAAAAAGTCATCTATCGAGGCATCAAATACCGAAGGAATAAATTTACTGCCTTCGATATTACTGGGTACTTTCCCCGAGACTGTTCCTATGAAGCCATACGTTGAATCCTCTTTTTGAACCACAAGAATGCCGAACATTTTCCCCTTTTGAGTACGAAAATCATATATCCATTTCTGAGATTCTGAAGTAATGAATTGTTGAAATTCTTTGGTTGCGATACGAGCAATTTCAGGGAGTTGTAAACCAAATGGATTATTGAGTTTTTCAGGGATACTGAGGCTTGATATATCCGTTTGAAAGTTAAAAATGAGATGGTTATCCATTAGGTGTTTGCTGTAGACTTGCAAGATGCTAAACTATTTAGGCATTCGAAAACCTTACTTATTCTAAGCCTTTTAAAGATTTATTTAAAGCATATTCTTTAAATAAAGATCTTCAGTTCTTGGCGATGCAGGTAAAGATTGAAGACCTTGCGTTTTTTAAAGAAAGCGCACCTGATTGGTTGAATGGGTACGCTAAAATTGGAGTGCCATGGCATAATTCCAGTAAGCAGTTAAGAGTAAAACAATAGAGCATATGGGGGATTTCTATCCAGGTCAAAGATGGACAAGTGAGGGCGAGCCCGAGCTAGGAGTGGGTGTTGTTGTCGAAACAAATAAGGGACGTGTAAAAGTACATTTCTCAGCTTCAGATGAGACGCGACAGTATGCTGTAGACAATGCGCCATTGCGAAGGGTCATATTTAAGCCGGGCGATAAAGTGGTAGATGCAGAAAGGCGTCCATTGGTTATTGAACGTGTGCAAGTTAACGGTGACCTGTTGCTGTATATAGGGAAAGATGGCGCCTTGTCGGAAGCAGATTTGGGTGATGTAACGGTGCAGCATGGTGCCAATGACCGACTCTTAATTGGTGATGTAGAAACGCCAAATATATTTGATTTACGAAGAAGAACCTTACAATACGATCATACCCGTAGGATCTCGCCTGTTAATGGATTTATCGGTGGACGCATAGACCTTATACCACATCAGTTATATATCGCACATGAAGTAAGCTCTCGGTATGCACCACGCGTGTTACTGTCCGATCAGGTAGGGCTTGGTAAAACTATTGAGGCTTGTTTAATCTTACACCGTTTGTTGTTGAGTGGTCAAGCATCACGCATACTAATATTAGTCCCTGACTCCTTAATTCATCAGTGGTTTGTTGAAATGCTAAGGCGTTTTAATTTATGGTTCCACATTTTTGATGAAGACAGATGTGCGGCATTGGACAAAAGTGCACCAGATGGAAATCCTTTCTTAGATGACCAATTGGTTATTTGTACTACTTCATTCTTGGCGAATTCTCCCAAACGTGCCGAACAGGCACTTTCGGCAGATTGGGATATGCTTGTGGTAGACGAAGCACATCATTTGGAGTGGTCAGTCAAGAAGGCAAGCCTTGAATATGCTGTTGTTGAGGCTTTGAGTCAGGTAGCTAAAGGTTTATTGTTATTAACAGCAACGCCAGAGCAGTTAGGAGTAGAGAGCCATTTTGCGCGACTACGGCTGCTAGACCCAGAAAGGTATGCCGATTACGATGAATTCATTAACGAACCACAAGACCATTCAGAGATTGCCAACCTTGTTGAAAAATTGTCCTTAGGGAAGCCTTTGAACGACAAAGATAAAGCATTGTTGATCACCATATTTGGTGAAAAAAGGATGGCTCAGGTATTGGGAAGAGAGACTGTAGCACGAGATCAATTGATCGAAGATTTATTAGATCAGCATGGACCTGGGCGTGTAGTATTTAGAAATACACGTGCCGCCATGAGCGGTTTCCCAATGCGAAAGGCACATCTAATTCCTTTAAAAACAGCCATCGATCAAGAGAAGTGGATGCAGCGCTTGTCTAAAGAGTATGCTGTTGACAAAGAACCACAAGCTAGCGAGCCTGGAAGGCAGAGATTTTGGTTTTCGGAAGACCCACGTGTTACTTGGTTAGTTGCGTTGTTGGAGCAATTAAACCCAACCAAAGTATTACTGATTTGTAGAAGTAAAGCGAAGGTTTTGGCTTTAGAAAAAGCCTTACTAAAACTCAGTAGTGCAAAAGTAGGAGTGTTTCATGAAGACCTCACCATTGTACAGCGTGATAGAAATGCGGCTTGGTTTGCGGAACATGATGGGGCAAACATTTTGCTATGTTCTGAAATAGGCAGTGAAGGACGAAACTTTCAATTTGCGCATCATTTGGTATTGTTCGATTTACCAGTGCATCCAGAATTACTGGAACAGCGTATCGGTCGTTTAGACCGGATCGGGCAGTCGGATACTATTCAAATACATGTGCCTTACTTGAAAGGGAGTCCGCAGGAAGTATTGGTGCGTTGGTTTCACGAAGGCTTAAATGCTTTTGAAGAAAACGTAGAAGGTGGAAACCAGATCGGACAACTGTTTAAAGATCGCTTAGTAGATACAGCTTTGGCCGCTTCTTTGAGTGACATAGGCACAGAACTCAATGCGCTAATTACAGATACTGCAGTATACCATAAGGAGCTGAAGCAAACATTAGCAAACGGACGCGACAGGCTCCTTGAAATGAATTCGTTCAGGCCAGTGGTGGCGGACAAATTAGTAGAGAATATTAAAGCTGCCGACCAAGACTTAGGACTTGAGGTGTATATGACCAGGGTATTCGAACACTTTGGAATTGAAATGGAGGATTTGGCACCTCGAACCTATTTGTTGCATCCAGCAAGAACAAACAGAGAGGCATTCCCATCAATTCCTGATGGAGGCATATCAATTACCTTTGACCGAAAGCGTGCCTTGAGCAGGGAAGACATAAACTTCGTGAGCTGGGACCATCCAATGGTGACTGGAGCTTTAGACATGGTACTTAGCTTAGGTACTGGAGCTGCTAGCTTTGGCGTGTTGAGAGGGACTGGTCAAACGGGTATTCTACTAGAAGTAATATTTGTGTTGGAGACAGCAGGTAAAAAGGGGATTAATGTCGACCGTTTTCTACCAAGTACACCGTTGCGTGTGGTCGTAGATCATACGGGCGATGAGGTTACGGCCGACTATCCTATAGAGATGTTCAATAAGCTGCTGAGGCCTGGTAAAATCGATGACCTCATTGAAAATGAAACTTTGGTCGATACCATAATTCCAGACATGATTAAGACGGCTACAGAGGTGGCAGAACAATTGAAACTGGAAGAAATAGATAAGGGTTCCGCTCTTATGAGCCAAACATTAGATCATGAACTTGGTCGTTTAGCTTATTTATTCAAACGTAACAAGGGCATTAGACCCAATGAAATTCGCACGGCATTAGACGAGAAAAGTGTGCTTACATCCTTGATTGATAACGCACGCATTCGAATAGATGCTGTCCAATTGATTAGAGAAGGAGATGTGTAGCAGGTGCTTTTTCTAGTTATATGGGTCTCAGCGAGGCGCTAAGACCAGTCGGAGAGTGCAGTGATTACGATTGTGTCGTATCAGTAAATCGCAGGGTGGTTATCGTTTTATTACTCCATTTACGAATGTATAAGTCTGTTCTAGTTCGCCTGAAGAAGAATATGAATTGAGTGTACCGTTACCGTTAACCAATGTGCCTTTATCTAGTCTATTTCCTTTGTCATCCTTGCAAGTAATAACATCCATTAGTAATCCCTTTTCATATAAATAGATAGCAAATATTGCTCCGTTTTCGTGATATGCGGTCCATTCGCCAGATATTACTCCGTTTTCGTAAAGGGCAGTAGTTTCTAACTGCCCGACTTCATAATATTCCTTCCATTCGCCCGTTTTGGCACCATTCTCATACATTCCAACTGAACCTAATTTGGAGCTTTCATAATATTCCTTCCACTCGCCTGTTTTGGTGCCATTTTTATACAATCCAATTTGCCCTTCGTTACCGTTTGGATAGTATAATTTCCACTCGCCTATTTTATCTCCATTTTCAAACTTACCAGCCTCCTGTAAATCACCAGTATCATAATATATTTTCCATTCACCTATTCGAAACCCATTTTTATAATTACCAACCTCATGTAACTCACTAGTATCATAATATGTTTTCCATTCCCCACTTGGTAATCCGTTTTTATTCAATCCAACAGCTAATAGTTGCCCATTGGCATGATAAGCTTTCGATTCACCATTCTGTATTCCATTGGTAAAATTCATGATTTGTTCTGGACCACCACTGGAATTATATGTTTTCCATTCACCTGTTGCTCCATTCTTATCATATTTGCCAACCTGCATTAATTCCCCATTTTCATGATAGACTTTCCATTCGCCTATTTGTAGTCCATTGGCATAAGTTCCGGTGGCTTGTACTTCACCATTTTTGTAGTACTCTTTCCATTGCCCCGTTTTTTCACCATTTTCAAGCATTCCAACTGCTGTTAGGTCGCCTGTCTGGTTATAGAGTTCAACCTTATCTAATTCACCATTTTCGTAATACTTCCATTCGCCTATTCGATTACCATTTTCTGTTCTACCAGTTAGTGTTAGTTTGCCGTTTATATAGGATTTTATAGGGCCTACAGCTAAGCCATCTTCGTACAGTTGGATCCCAAATGTGTTACTGTTTGAGTTAGTGTTTTCGACATAAATTTTCCATTCGCCAACCTTCTTCCCATTGGCATACTTTCCAGCTAGCTTTAAGTGACCATTTTCATAATATTCTTTCCATTCGCCAGTTTGTTTTGCACTCTTGTAAGCCCCAAACTCTAATAGTTGACCTGTTTCATAATATTCTTTCCATTGGCCAGTAGCGTCACCACTTTCATATACTCCAACTTTTTTTAGCTGTCCGTTATCATAATATTCTTTCCATTGGCCAGTAGCGTCACCACTTTCATATACTCCAACTTTTTTTAGCTGTCCGTTTTCATGATATTCTTTCCATTGGCCAGTAGCGATACCTCTTTCATATCCTCCAACTTCTTTTAGCTCACCTGTTTCATAATATTCTTTCCATTTACCATTAGCGTTGCCATCTTTTAGCTGCCCAACAGCTTTTAACTTGCCACTATCATAATATAGCTTGCCTTCTTGAGCAATGGCGATATTAATCAATAAGGATAACGATATGAATAAAATTATTTTTCTCATGTTTTAAGGCTAGCTGATTTTGTCGGACCATTATATTTTGTGAACGACATGTTCTCGCAAATTAAGTTTTATGACCGAAATATGCCAAACTACTCAAGGTCCTCTACTAGTCTTTTTGTTTTTTTTAAACTGCCGAGTTTAGTAATCACTACATTCGCGAATCATTCGTCCGACCACTCTAAGTGGTGAGACGAATCTTTATTTATCTAGATAGAATCGTATTTACATGAACATATATCAACAAATAGCAGCTGAGATTAAAGCGGCCTCAAATATTGTCATTACCTCACATAAGTCACCTGATGGCGATTCGATTGGCAGCTCATTAGGCCTTTTGCATTTTATTGAAAAACTAGGCAAAACAGCTACTGTTTGTCATCCAGATCCGGCTCCTAATTTTTTGTATTGGTTAGATACTTCTGACTTCCTTTTAATGACAGAGCATCCAGAGGAAGTAGCTAATGCTTTTGCGGCAGCTGACTTGGTGTTTTGCTTGGACTACAATGCAACAAATCGTATTGGGTCTGACATGCAAGCATTGTTAGAAGCTGTGACGTGTAAAACAGTCATGATTGATCATCATTTGAATCCAGAGCCGTTTCCAACGTTGACAGTTTCAGAGACGAGCGCTTCTTCTACTTCTGAGTTGATCGTAGAGCTCATCGAACAGTCAGGTCATGGAGACTTACTCGATCAAAAAATTGGAACGCCATTGTACCTCGGTATTTTGACAGATACAGGGAGTTTTCGATTCTCTTCTGTTCAGCCAAGGACGCATGAAGTATTGGCAAAGCTTTTAGCGGCTGGAGTGGAGCATCATTTGGTACATGAGGTGCTAAGCGACAACAACACAGCCAGTCGTTTGCGTTTGCAGGGTTATGCCATGTGCGAGAAGTTGGAGATTATGGAAGACTACATGGTGTCTGTTATTTCATTGTCGAAAGAAGAACTAGCGAAATACAATTATCAAAAAGGCGATACCGATAGCTTAGCTAACCAAGCCTTATCTATTAAGGGCATGAAAGCAGCCATTGTGTTTACAGAAAGAGATGGCATCATGAAAATATCTTTCCGTTCGAAAGGGGCAGAGAACCCAGTGAACGTATTGGCAGGAGAACACTTTAACGGTGGAGGTCACGCGAATGCTTCTGGTGGTATGAGTGAACTGACCGTAACTGAAACCTTAGACAAGATTAAGGGCTTAATCCCACAGTATTTTACTGCTGTATAGACGGAGTTGAATAAAAAAAAGCATCACTTCTGAGGTAGAGGTGATGCTTTTTTGTTTTAGCTACTTCTAATAGTCTATTATTTTTAGTCAACCGGCCCTGATGGAATGTACTTTAACTCGATTATTATTTCATTACCATATGTGAGTAACACTGAACACAATACGGGGACCTTAATTCCATCTTGAGTGGCAGATTTCATTTTTGGTACTTTTTTTAATACCCTCGCTATTTCTGCTTGAATTGTCAACTCTGTATCTCTGATTTTCATACCTGATAGGATTCCATTTTCATCAATTATAAAGAAGAATGCTACCTGTTGTGGTTCTGAAATATCTAATGCATTTACGATGCTCGTGTTGAACTCTTGTTTTATGAATTTTGAGATACTTTCATTGAAACATGATTTTGTTCCTTCTGCCGAAAGCTCTTCACAATCATTATAAATAGGTGCATTTTCTACATCTTTAAATAGAATCACATCTTCCCTACCATAATCAAAGGGGTTATCGCGAGACATAAGCCTGCATAAACTTGACATGGCCAGTTCTTCTTCTTCGCTAATATTTCCTTGCACCATCACTTGTTCTTGAACGGCTTTTATTTTAATTATCAATTCACTTTCTGATCCTTTAGTAGATTGAGATTCCTGACCGCATGACACTGTAATTAGCATAAAAAGGGCAAGTGAGAAAATGATTAGAATTTGAGGTTTTCTTTTTGTTCTAAGATGAAATGTATGATTCATTTTTTTGTTTTTTAGCTTAATGATAAAGGTTGTCCTATGAAAAGTATCTGGTTTATTGAGACAAATGTAACTGCTTACCTAATACGAACTAATATTATAGTTAATATTTTGTTTTGAGTGTAATGAGTAAGACAGTTAATACCTTTCTTGATTTCTGCTTGTCGGTCAGAAGGCCAATGTTTCAGAAGGGATAGGTGAATTAACCTTAGCCTTAGATAAGGCTAAGCGTTGAGCAACAAAGGTTTAATTAATAAAAAAAGCATCACTTCTGAGACAGAGGTCATGCTTTTTCTTGTCTGAGCGTCTCGCTAAGACAATTGGAGTTTTATTAAAAATACTGAAAAACTCTATTAAGATTTCTTTAGTCTCTTTTCAGCCTTCTTCTCTTTTGGCGTTTTAGATGCTTCTTTTTTAACGTTCTTTTTTGCGTCTTTACCTTTACCCATGATGCTGTCTTTTAAATGTTTGTTTTAAGATATACTATTTTAGCTGTATGTTCAAATACTATCAACGAAGCTCTTGAATACCTTTTTGTGAAGTTCAAGATCCATGTTAGGAGAGAGTGCTACACGGGCAATATAATCTTTGTCGCCTTCTTTAGTCGTTCCTTGGGTTGATGTTGCGGGTATCGTCCAGTAACATCCATTTAACTGCCCATAACTCACGCAGTACTTACTTTCATTCGGGATTTCAGCAATCATTAAACCGATCAATTTATGATTTAAGGCCCTTTTATAAGCCTCTTTTTCTTCATGAGTATTCCCTTTGGTGGGAAGGTCTAAAGAGAACACAGATGGGGTAAATCCTTGTTGTGCCAATTCTTCCGAAACGAAATTGATTTTCGCGGCTGGTAAAGTCTCTTTGATGTAGGTTACAAACTCACGCGTATTCTGATAAGCATCATGAATTCTTTGGTTCATGGAAGGCAGTTGTTTTGCCAATATTTCCATTTGTAAGTATGTAGCCTCGTTGTCACAAAGCCTTAGGTGCGTTTCTATGTTGCCCACCAAGCCTTCCGCTTTACTGTTTGCCACACAATAGCCAGCAGTACATTGTCCGCCACTTGGGAACTTGGATCCACTAGCATACGAAATCGCTCTCACTGTGGAGAGTATTTCTCCTTCGCCTAAAAAGAGCACATTAGGACAGAAGGTTTGATCTAAAATAAACACTGGATCAACTGCCATTTCACCTGAAGCAGTTTTACGGGGGGCACTTAAAACAGCTTGTAATTGTATCAGATCAGGAACTTCAACCCTCGGGTTTGTAGGAATCTCAGCAATGATGAAAGGGATAGCATCTTCCTTAGCGATTTTGTCTAAAACTATATCAATGCTTTGGACCATATCATGATCTCCATCCACTGGTAAATCCACCACTTCAACATTGTCAAGGCAAGCCGCAACTCTTCTGGCTTGGTCATTTGTTCCGCCATAACAATTTGGAGGCACAACAAATTTGATGGCCATTCCCTTATGGTTTTCTAGGGCATCGTGTATGAGCCCCATCATTATCGCATATTGAATAGATAGTCCACTTGAAGCGACCAATGGTTTTGCAGTGGTTCCTGTAATGGCCTTAATGGAATCTAAGACGAGTGTTTTGTTTGCCTCGACATTACTTTGGTTATGATCAAAAGGTGATTGCCCTACAAGTGACTTTAAAGCAGCTAGACAATTGATCGGTGTCATGGCAATGGTCTCTCGTCTTCTTACATGCTGAATTTCTGAGATATAACTTTCGTTTTGCGCTCCATTCACTAATAATACACTGCCCAAGTGATCGTGATCATTGATGAAGAAGTCAATATTCGGTGTGAGTTCTGTTTTAGAAATCCCCTCTTGCTGTGAAACGAGAATGGTGCTGCCATTAAACTCGGCAATGTCTGATGCGCTCTTCACCTGCTGCAAGTCAAATGTATAGCCATATACACGTTGCAGAATTTCTGCATTGAAGGCATCAGGTAATTCTCCTGTATAAAGGATTCGAGTGCTTTTATGGTCCAGTAAATTCTTTCTTAAAACCGCTAAAATGGGAGCCGTCTGAGATGAAAAACTGATGACATTTTCTGTGCTTGTGTTATTGATCTTGGCAATTACCCATTCTAATACGCAGGATAGTGGATGGCCTAATCGAATATAATCGTATGCCGTGGGTAGCTCATTGAGTGCCGAGGCCTCAGCATTATTAGCATTAAATAAGGCTTCAAATTGATCTATGAATTGAGTTTTGGCCAACTTTTCATCATAAATATCTAACCGATGCGTTGTCAGGTTCAACCAGCCAGCTGGCATATTTTCTAATACATTTTTAATATAATCCAGCATTTTATTGTCTTCCATTATTTTCCCCTTTACACAGGCCTCTAACATACATTAATTAGATTTATTTTATGCGTGTTGCAGTGCGTTTTGTTGCATTCCTCCTAAGGTTTAGTGTAGGATGAGTAGGGTAGTAGATTGCGGTACAACTTACACCGACTTTTGGAGTGTACTTCGGAGGACGTGGTATTTCTTTCAGTCCATTAGTCTAGTGAGACATCGAATTTTTCAATC
>Ga0075118_10000658_pt1 | contig 29630 bp, 29 predicted proteins | sample AntAceMetag02UKE_FD_69794 | JGI IMG/M metagenome (GOLD analysis project Ga0075118, IMG submission 69794) | Saline lake microbial communities from Ace Lake, Antarctica - Antarctic Ace Lake Metagenome 02UKE | ecosystem: Environmental > Aquatic > Non-marine Saline and Alkaline > Saline | place...
ATGAAGGTCGAGGAGCCACGCCGGAGAAACAGATAGAGCACGACGACGGCAAGGATGGCGCCCCAGAACGCCGAATTGCGCACGTTGTCGATCGAGCGTTGGATGAAAGTGCTTTCGTCGGAGGCGACGAAAAGATTGAGGTCGGTGCGCTCCGCATTGATGCGTTCGACTTCCTTGCGAATCGCGGCGGCGACTTCGACGGTGTTGGTGCCGGATTGTTTGCGGATGCCGAATCGAAGCATCGGTTTGCCATCGATTTTCACGAGGCGGTTAAACTCTTCGTAACCCATCGACACATCGGCGACATCGCCGATCCGGATCGGTTTGCCATCGAATTCACTGACGACGGTTTGGCGGATCTGATCGAGATTCGTAAACTCGCCCAACGTGCGCACATAGATCTCGCGCACGCCGACGGAGACATTGCCGCCCGGGCGATTCACATTTCCTGCACCGAGGGCAGTGCGGATGTCCTGAGCGGAGAGCCGACTCGCGTTGAGCCGGTCGCGCCGCAGATCGACTTTCACGATCCGCTCGACGCCGCCCCAAACCCAGATATTACCCACGCCTTCGACTTGCTCGAAACGATTGGCGATATCGCGTTCGAGAATCAGCGTAAGCTCTTGAAGATCCCAGATATCCGAACTCGCTCCGACGACGACGATGGGCACGTTGTTGGGGTCGAATTTCCACACCCGGGGCGGATCGGCATCTTCGGGTAAATCGTTGCGCACGCCATCGAGAGCGGTGCGCACATCGTTGGCCGCTGTTTCGAGATTGGTGCCGCGAGTGAAATCGAGGCTTACATAGCTGCCCCCTTCTTCCGAACCGGAGCGTATGCGCTCTACTCCCGGCACGCCGGCGAGGGCGTTTTCAATCGGGTCGGTGATGGCTTGTTCGATTTCCTCGGGACCGACGTTGGGGTAACCCGTCCAGACGGTGAGCTGGGGGAACTCCAGCGGTGGCAGTAAATCGATGGGCAGATGCCGTAGACCGGTCACGCCAAGCGTGATGATGATCAGGAAGACCATCATGGTGGCGACGGGTCGCTTGATAGATGTTTCGGTCAGCGGCATGAGCAGGCGGTCGCGTGAAGCGTTTACTTACGAGGCGACTTCTTGGGGTTCATGACTTCTTCCAACAGCGATTCGCGTTGGAGGTTTTGCAGATCCAGCACCTGTTGCCAGGTCACGGAACGCACGCGGGCCTGACTGCGACCCGTAGCGAGAAGGTTCTGGCCGAGGGTCACGACCCAGGCGCCGACTTCCAGTTCGGAAATGGCGACTTCGGCCGCGCCGCGCGCAATCGGATCCACGGGCAGAAAACTCACATCGACCGGCATGCTCAGCGAGTTTTCCGGATCGGCCTCGGGCGTAGCTTGCAAATGGTAGACACCTTCGCGACCGGTGTTCGAATCGGTGTAGAGCGCACTGGAGGGCACGAGGGTGGCTTGTTGGCTCTGGCCGTAGAGAATATCGACGGCGGCGAACATGCCGGGCTGTAAGCGGCGTTCGATATTGTTGAGATCGATCTCGGCCACGGTGCTGCGAGCGACTGGATTGAGAAACGGGGAGATGCGCGTGAGGGTGCCGACGAGGGGATCTTCATCCGAATCACTCGAAAACACCTGCACGGCTTGCCCGGGCTCGATGTAGTTGAGCATCTCATCGGTCAGATCGATGCGCACGGTCACACGGTCGAGATTGCCGATGGTAAAGAGTCGCGTGGAAGTCGTGACCTGCATGCCGATCTCGGCGGCGCGCACGCCAACGATTCCGGCGATGGGCGCTTTGATGATCGTTTTGGTGAGTGAGTCGCGGCTCTCGGCGAGGTTGGAAGCGGCTTGCTCCACGCGAGCTTCGGCCAACTCGACATCGGCGGCGGCGGATTCGCGCTGCGCGGCCGTGGTTTCGAGTTCGACCTCGGTCACGAGATTGCGGTCGCTGAGAGATTTGATGCGTTTCGATTGCGCTTCGACTTCAGCGAAGGCCGCAGTCGATTGGCGCAGACGGGCTTCTTCAATGCGCAAGCCGGCCTCAGCCTGGCGAACCCGTTCGCGTGCGGATTCATCGGAGAGGCGCACGAGGGCCTGCCCGGAGGTGACGGATTGGCCGTTGCTCACGAGCACCTCGGCGATGCGCCCGGAGATTTCCGGATAAAGCACGACTTGGTTTTCCGCCCAGACAGTGCCGCTCAAACGTTCGACGAGGGGCAACGATCCACTTTTGGCCTGCGTGGCTTCGACTGGTGGCGAGGTATTGCGTGCGCTGGCCTTTTTTTCGGCCTTACAGCCCAGAAGGCCGAACAGAGCGGAAACAAGCAAAAGACTAGTGGCGAGCTGGCGTGAAGAGGAGTGGGAGAGGGACACAGATAAATGAGATCGGAAAGGGCGTAACGCGAAGGATTACTATATCATACGTGTCATCTTCGATAGACTTGTCGAATGATGCTTTCAATTCGCTCCGGCAGGGGAATGTGTTTTGTTGGCCTTATGTCACTTCTTGAACGCAGCATGCGGGCCACTCCGATCATCCGATTCGACGGGGATTCGGCGCCGGAATCGCGCGACGATCTTCTCGCGGCAGAGGAGCCGCTGGAAATACGCGTGGATGGAAAAAGCATTGCGGTGGTGATGCGCACCCCGGGGCATGATCGTGAATTGGCGGCGGGGTTTTTGGTGACCGAGGGGATTTTGCACGGCGTGGAGGATGTTCTCGATATGGTGTATTGTCGGGGGGATAACGCGGAGCCGGAGGAGAACGTGCTCGATGTGTTGCTCGCGCCGGAGGCCGAGGTCGATTTGAGCAAACTCACGCGACATGTGTTTACATCGTCGAGTTGCGGGATTTGCAGCAAGGCGAGTATCGAAGCGGTGCAGGCCCAGTTTCCACCGATTGCGCAACCACTCTCACCTTCGCGAAAGGTGTTGGACGGGCTGCCGGAGAAGTTGCGGGCGGTGCAGGCGGGTTTTGATCGCACGGGTGGATTGCATGCGAGTGCGCTCTTTTCGGTGGAAGGCACGTTGCTGACCGTGCGTGAAGATGTGGGGCGGCACAACGCCCTCGATAAGGTCGTGGGTCGCGCGTTTTTCGATGGGAGATTGCCGCTGCAAAATCGCATTCTGCTCGTGAGCGGGCGGGTGTCTTTTGAGATTATGCAGAAGGCGCTGGGGGCGGGGATTCCGGCCGTGGCGGCGATTTCGGCGCCGACGAGTGCGGCAGTAGAATTTGCCGAAGCGAGCGGGCAAGTCTTGGTGGGCTTTCTTCGAAAACCGCGAATGAATGTTTACGCGGGCACCTTGGTCGATTGACGCTGTCGCATCTGAATCCGCATGAAGTATTTTTTGATTCTATTTTTAGTAGTCGCCACGGTCATTTCGGGCGCGCCCAGCAGTGAATCGATGACCGAGCGCTCGCTGCGCAAACTCGTGGAGCGTCAACACGAGCTACTCGAACAGGCGTCGCGAGCGGGTGATGATTTTGATCAGTCCGACTTTGAGCAGCAGATGCAGCGGGTCTGTCTGGGCTATGAAGTGCTGTTGCGGGATAGCCCTGAGTTTGCGGCGGGTTACGCGGCATACGGATTTCTGTTGCGGCAGATCGGCATGGATCGGGAAAGCGTGGCGATGCTGATGAAGGCGAATCAATACGACGCGAATATCCCGATCGTGAAAAATCAGCTCGGCAACTACTTGGCAGAGCAGGGTCGGCCTCTTGATGCGGTGAGTTACTACTTGGCTGCGATCAAGCTCGATCCCGATGAACCGCTTTACCACTACCAGCTAGGCACGCTGTTGCATGTGGCGCGCGATGATTTTGTTTTATCGGATGAATGGTCGGCGGAGAGTGTGGATGCGGCGATGCACGAGGGCTTTCGACAGGCGGCTGAGCTCGCGCCGGATCGGATCGAATTCACGTATCGTTACGCCGAGTCATTCTACGATTTACCCGAGCCGGATTGGGATGCGGCGCTGAAGGTTTGGGCTTCGTTGGAAGAGCAGGCGCGTAGCGCTCCCGAACGCGAGGCGATGCGGCTGCACGCTGCCAATGTTTGTCTCAAGCTCGGTAAGACCGCGCATGCCCGGCTGCTGCTCGCTAATGTCACTGACCCCGCGCTGGCCGAGCAGAAACAAAAGCTGGTTGCGCAATTGCCCGACGACAGCGAAGAGTGAGGTAATGATGTCTTTGTTGGATAAAATGGAACGACGTTGGGGGCGCTATGCTATCCCCAACATCGCGCTCTATTTCGTAATCGGTCAGGTGTTTGTCCTGCTGGCGTCGATGCTGGGTAAGATCAACGTGGGTTGGCTGGTGCTCATTCCTCAATACGTGCTGGAGGGTCAGTGGTGGCGCGTGTTCACCTACATGTTGGTGGTGCCGCCGCCTCCGGGGATGCTCGGCTATCTGCTGATCGCATTTGCTTTCTACATTTTTTATATGATGAGCAGCGCGTTGGAAGAGTCGTGGGGCGCGTTCCGATTCAATCTATTTCTGCTGCTCGGATGGCTGCTGACGACTGGACTGTCTTTCTTCATCCCGATGTCCGTCGTCTCGAATAGTTTTTTGGCGGGCTCGGTCTTTCTAGCGTTCGCATTTCTGAATCCCAATTTTGAGTTTCTACTGTTCTTCATTTTGCCGGTGAAGGTGAAGTGGTTGGCGCTGATCACTTGGGTGCTTTATGCGTTTTCCTTTATCAAAGGGCCGGGCGCGGTGCGTTTGATGATCATGGCTTCGATTGGTAATTTCCTGATCTTCTTTGCCCGCGATATCATCCGCGGGACGAAGCAGAGAAAACGAAACGTGGAGCGGAAAATCCAGCAGAAGGCCGAGCGGGATGAGCCACGCCATAAGTGTGTCGTTTGCGGGAAGACCGATCTCACGGATCCCACGATGGACTTCCGCTATTGTTCGCAATGTGCCGGCGGCAAGTGCTACTGCTCTGAGCATATTCGCAATCACCCTCACATCGTCTCCGACAATGGGTAAGGGTGCCGATCCGCTGGCCGATGCGGACGAGCTGACCACTCCGGGTGAGTGGCTGCTTTTTGCCGAGGCGTTGTATGAAGAATACGACCTCGCGCTCGGACAGATCACAACTTCCGCGCATGACGAAGCTCTCTATTTAATCCTGCACACGTTGGGTATCTCGCTCGATAGCGATCCGAGTGTGCTCGATCAGAAGCTGGCGATTCAACAACGCCACGCACTGGTCGACGTGTTTCGTCGGCGCGTGATCGACCACACTCCGGCGGCCTATCTCACCCGCGAGGCGTGGTTGAACGATGAGCGCTTTTACATCGATGAACGCGTGCTCATTCCACGCAGCTACTTTCTCGAACTGATCCCGGAAGAGCTCGACCGTTTGCTGCCGCCGAAGATGAAAATCACGAATGTGGTGGATGTGTGCACGGGCTCGGGCTGTCTGGCGATTCTGCTCGCGAAGCATTTTCCGGAGGCGCGAGTCGATGGAGTGGATCTTTCCGCGGAGGCGCTTGAAGTCGCCAAGATCAATGTGCGTGATCACGAGCTCGCTGATCGCGTGACGCTCCACGAAAGCGATGTCTTCGATGCGGTGCCGGAGGTGAAGTATGATCTCATTCTTAGTAATCCGCCCTACGAACCGAGCACGCATTGCGATGCGCTTCCCGAGGAGTTTAAGCGCGAACCTCGGCTCGCGCTTGATGGCGGTGGCGATGGCCTCGACATCATTCGCAAGCTGCTCTGGCAGGCGCGCGACCGGTTGAAACCCCACGGCATCGTGCTGATCGAAGTCGGTGGACTGGGTGAAGCGATGGACGAGGAATTCGCCGCGCTTAAACCGCGTTGGTTGCCGACCGAAGATGGTTCGGATTGTATCTGCCTGATCAGAGCTGATCGACTGCGTAGTGGGCCGGCGATCAGTCCTGATCAACCGAGCGCACCGGCTGTCCGGCCGACTTCCAGTGTTTAAAACCACCGGCATTGGCGACTTGATAGCCTTCTTTTGCGAGGATTCTGGCGGCGACGCCGGAGCGATTTCCGGAGCGGCAATAAAGGATCAGCTCCTTGTTTTTGTTCTTCTCGAGAAAGGCTTTCCAGGTGACTCGATCACCTCGCAGATCGCTGAGCGAAAGGAGCACCGCGGGTTCGGCGACACCCGTGCTCGCCCATTCACCCGGCTCGCGCACATCGATGAGCACCGCGATGCCATCGGCGACCCGCTGGGCGGCTTCGGCCGGTGGCATGAAGCGACTGGCGAGCGCCCGATTGGCGACGAAGAGAACCACGACAACAGCGAGAATGATCAGGGCAAATTTCATCAAATGAGAAGATATCAAAATTTGGCCGCTGGCAATCCGAGTTGGATTGTTCGTTCAAGAACAAGACGAATCTTGAGCAAGTATTACCAACGTCTGTTGAGATTTAGACAGTGTCATGGCGAGGAGTGTAGCGACGTCTTGTCCGCCATAGCTCAAAGAGCGACGGCGGAGGCCATCCACGATTGAGAGAACGTGACCGAATGGGGTGTCGTGGATTGCCGCAGTCGTGCCGCCCAACGGCACTCCTTCGCAATGACAGTCTTTTTATCGCGAGCCGTTGGTATAAATCCGACAATGCTTCGCGAGAGCGCAGATGGGGCGGTTCCTACTTGGTCTCGGATTCGGTCACGGTGACGCGAATCACACCGCGCCACTGGTGCTTCGAATACCCGATGGCTTCGTCGCTCGGGTAAAGTGCTTCGAGCTTGGCGCGCAAAGCGGGAGATTGCTTCGAAGGATCACCATGGCAGTCGAGGCACTGCTTCGCGACACCCAATGGGCGGTAGACTCTCCATTCGCGGTTCGAGTTGGGGCCATCGATCCGTTGCACAAGTAGGTCCGGAACAGAGTTACCGTAATTCATCAAATACTCGAATTGCTTCAGGGCGAGTTTGTCTTCGACGTCAGGTGCATTGGCCGGAGAGCGCACTTTGAGACTCGTCAATTTGACCGCCTTGATATGGGGCAGACCTTTGATCGAATCGCCCTCCATCGTCAGATATTTGAGGTGGCAAATTTCAACGACATCTTCGGGCGGTTTTTTTCTCAGCTCGATGCTGAGTTCTCGGACCATCGCATTGGCGAGACGGTTGATGGCATTTTTGCCATGGCGAGTGATCTCGCTGACCTCAGGTGAAGTTGACTCCACAAAGGTTGCTTTTCGCTCTTCCTGGGTAGCGCCGAATGAGACGCTGGAACCCGCGATGAGGGCAACGACAACGCTGACAGTTATTCGGATTAATTGGCTATTCATGTTAAGATGGGGTTCGGAAGGGGGTTGTGCTCTTTCACTTGTAATCATAGCGCGATCCCAATCGTTGTAAAACAACAAACCCGTCGCATAAATTGCGAAATTCTGACAGGTTCTTGCTCAAGATTTCTGGCTGTGGTGGCGCCTGGGCAGAGATTACACCGCGTTAAGTAGCCAACCGATCAGAGTCGTGCCGATGAGCACGACGCTGGAAAATATCACGAGAAGGCGAACCGACATGACGGCCCGCAGCATCACCAATTCAGGGATCGAGACGCCCACCGCAGAAAGAAGAAACGCGAGTGCGGTGCCGATGGGCACACCCTTGGTGACGAAGGCTTCAAGCAGCGGCACCGTTGCGTTGGCGCTAACGTAGAGAGGCAAACCGGCGAGAGAGGCGAGGGGCACCGACCAAATGCCCGTGCCGGCAAAGAGGTTTTCGAAAAACCCGCTGGGCACAAAGCCATGAAGACCGGCGCCCAATCCCAAGGCCATCAGCAACCACGGAGCGATCTTTCTCAAGATGAACAGGCTGGTTTCTGCGGCGTCGATCAATCGGGCGCGCCAACCGTGAGGTGGGGCTTCCTCTTCATCCTCGGGCGGGGCGACGGCACCGGGAACGAGCCAACGTTCAGCCCGCAACGCAGTTAACACCAGCCCTCCAGTGATGCCGAGGGCGAGACCAGCAACAGTATAGGTCAGGGCAAATTTCCAACCGAACGTGGCGACCATCAGTGCGACCGCGATTTCGTTGACCAGCGGTGAAGTGATCAAAAACGCAAAGGCGACCCCGATGGGGAAACGGGCCTGCACAAAGCCGAGAAAGATCGGCACCGACGAACACGAGCAAAAGGGAGTCATTGCGCCGAAGGCCGCCGCCGCCGGGTAACCCAGAAACTTGCCTCCACGACCCTCCAGTCGAGCGCGGATACGCTCCAACGGCAAAGCGCCCCGCACCAGTGCCATAATAAACGCAACGACTGCGATCAGCACCACGATCTTCAGCAGGTCGTAGACAAAGAAGTGCAACGCGGCACCCGCCCCAATGGCGGCGTCGAGACCGACGAGACGAACCGTATGGTCCGCAATGAATTCAGCCCAAGTCCACATGATGGTAAGAATAGTCTCTCGAAATGGAGGCAGATGCCATCGTCCTAATTACCAAAGAATTGGCGCTAAGGAGTGGGTAACTTGGCTGGAGATCTAGGATCAAAGTGAGCGCGAATACCGCCGGTCAGCGAGGAGACTTCGAACCCATTTTGAGCGAGCACTCGGGCGGCGAAATAAGCGGTTTTTCCCAGAGCACAGACCGTCACGATTGGTCTTGAGCGATCGAGCTCGCCCAGGCGCCCGCGCAACGCGCCCAGGGGAATGTTGATCACCTTGGCGTGGGGCAGTGGATGCGAGTGCACCAACGGAGGCGGGCGGACATCGAGGATTTGCACGTGGGGATCTTCAGGGATCTCATCGACCGGCGTAACCAGACCGTCGCGCGTGTTGCAGGCGGCAAAGCCGGCTAGGTTGATGATATCCTTGGCGGCGCCAAACGGCGGGGCGTAGGAGAGCTCGAGTTGGGCGAGGTCATCAATGGTGAGACCACCAGTAATCGCGGTGGCGATCACATCGAGGCGTTTATCAACTCCGGCCAAGCCTGTGCATTGGGCTCCGAGCACACGTCCGGTGGTCGAGTCCCACAGTAGTTTGAGTAGGATCTGTTTCGCCCCGGGAAAGTAACCCGCGTGGTGGTTGTCGTTGACGGTAACCGTGCGGTAGGCGCGACCAGCTGCTTGGAGGCGTTTTTCACTCCAACCGGTGAGTCCGGCGGCGACATCGAAGGTGCGCACGATGGCGGTGCCGAGAGCGCCGGGATAAGCCTTGGTTTCCTCGGGACGGAAAATGTGATCTGCGACGAGACGACCCTGACGATTGGCCGGACCGCCGAGAGGGACGGAGGAGGGATCACCGGTGATGAAGTCTTCGGTCTCGATGGCGTCGCCCGCCGCATAGATATCGGGATCGCTGGTTTGCATGAAACGATTCACGCGGATGTGGCCTCGTTTACCGAGTTCGAGCCTGGCATCGCGGGCGAGACCGGTGTCGGGACGGACACCGATGCTGAGCACGACGAGGTCGGTTTCAACGGTCTGGCCAGAAGCGAGGCGGCAGGTGAGGGCATCGCCTGCTTCGAAGGCGGTGACACTGTCGCCCAGCACGAGGTTGACCTGTTGCTTGTTGAGCTCGTCCTCCAGCAGTTTGGTCATCAACGGATCAAGCGGCGGAAGCACCTGATCGGTGAGCTCAACCAAAGTCACCTGTTTGCCGAGATGGCTAAATTGCTCGGCCATTTCGAGCCCAATGAAGCCGGCTCCGACGACGGTGACTCTTTGGGCGTTGGTGGCCGCTGCCTTGATGCGATCCATGTCCTGTAGGGAGCGCAGCGTAAATATGCGGGGATCATCAATGCCCGGGAGTGAGGGGCGCACCGGAACCGCCCCGGGTGCGAGCACCAGTTTGTCATAGTCCAGAGTTTTGATGGTGCCACTGTCGAGATGGCGCACCTGAACCTGTTTATTGGCCCGATCAATGGCCGTAACCTCGGTGCTGGTGCGCACATCGAGGGCGAGCATGGCTTTGAGAGTTTCCGGGCTCTGAACCGCGAGGGCGGAGCGCTGCTTGATTTCGCCACCGATGAAATACGGCAGGCCGCAATTCGCGAAAGAGACATCCGGGCCGCGTTCGAACATGGTGATACTCGCGGACTCATCGAGGCGGCGGGCCCGGGCAGCAGCAGAGGCACCAGCGGCAACACCGCCAATAATTACGAGACGTGTAGGAGATGTGGTTTTCATGGGTAAGCGAGGAGGAGGGGGTGGGATTGAAGAGAGATGTGGCCACCGATTACTTCGGTCGATCCAAGGGCAATCCGGCCCCAGTCCAACGGGAGAGCCCTCCTAAATTGGTCGTATTGAAACCCTCGCGTCGCAACCGACTCGCCGCCATGCCCGAGCGCGTGCCGGAGAGGCAGTATAGAATCAGTTGCTTGTCGCGATTCTCCTTGAGAAACGGTCCCCACTTGTCGCGTGATCCCCGCAGGTCACTGAGCGCCAGCAGCGCGCATGATCGGGCGACGCCGGAGGACCATTCACCGGGTTCACGAACATCAATCAATACCGAGCGGCCCGATTTGATGGCTTCATGGGCTTCGACCGGAGTGATGCTGGGGCGTGCTTGCCAGAGCAAACGGGCAGCAAAGAAGAAGACGAACCCAGCGAGAATTAGAAATATCGTATTCATTCAATGAGGAGAGTTCCTTCGATCCTTAGTGACACCTTTGGTCATGGGTTACGGTAGCTCGCCATGAAACTTAAGTTTCCAGCAGGCTACGCAGCATCCAGGCGGTCTTCTCATGCAGTTGCATGCGCTGGGTAAGCAGGTCGGCGGTGGCTTCATCGCCGGCTTTATCGACGACAGGGAAGATCGATCGAGCGGTGCGCACGACGGTTTCATGTCCTTCGACGAGGATGCGAATCATCTTTTTAGCCTTGGGCACTCCACTCACTTCTTTGATCGAGCTGAGCTGGATGAATTCCGAGTAACTGCCCGGCGCAGCGACACCAAGTGAGCGAATACGTTCCGCGATGACATCCACGGCGGTAGCGAGTTCGGTGTAGTGGTCTTCAAACATCACGTGGAGTGTTTGGAACATGGGCCCGGTGACGTTCCAATGGAAGTTGTGGGTCTGTAAATACAGGGTGTAGGAATCTGCGAGCACCCGGGAAATGCCTGCGGCGATTTTTTCCCGGTCTGCTTCCTTAATTCCGATATCAATGCTGGTGCTGTTTTTTGTTTTCATGACAGATGGAGTTTAACTTGGGTATGGAGATGTAGTCGCGCCCGCGATTATTTCTTGGCTTTCGGGCGGGCGCATGTGCTCAGGCCAAACGGCAGGTAAGCTGGGCAGACGCGGAAAGTCGCGGTCAGTAAAGGGACAAGACCGACGAGACCCCACCAGGATTGGTAGTAGTAACCTGCGCCGAGAATGGCGAGGCCGACGATAATACGGAGAGTGCGATCAATGGAGCCGACGTTTGTTTTCATGATATGAATGGGGGTTTAACTGACTTGAGTAGAAATTGCGACGGACGATTCACTGCGTTTATTAGCCATATAGTAGAGCACGGGCACGGCCATGCGGCTGATCAGCAGGGAAGCGATTTCACCGAACATTAAGCTGATCGCGAGACCTTGGAAAATGGGATCGGAGAGGATCACGCTGGCACCGACAACCACGGCGAGCGCAGTGAGAAGCATCGGACGAAAACGCACCGCCCCGGCTTCGATCACCGCATCGCGCAACGATAGACCATGGGCGCGACGTAGCTCGATGAAGTCGACCAGAATGATTGAGTTACGCACGACGATCCCAGCCCCGGCCATGAATCCGATCATAGACGTAGCGGTGAAAAACGCACCCAAAGCCCAGTGGGCGGGGAGAATCCCGATGAGTGAAAACGGAATCGCGGCCATCACCACGAGAGGTGTCACGTAGCTGCGGAACCAACCGACCATGAGCATCGAGATGAGGATCAGCACAGCGGCAAAGGCGAGGCCGAGATCGCGAAAGACTTCCAGCGTGACATGCCATTCGCCATCCCACTTGAGCGAGGGCGTAAGATCGTCGAACGGGAGGTTGAGGTGATAAACCGGGAGCTTGGCCTCGCGACCGCCGAATTCTCTCGCGTCGAGTTTCGCGATCTCACGATCAATTTGGTAGAGCGCGTAAGCTGGGCTCTCGATTTCACCCGCTACATCTGCGGTGACGTAGGTCACTGGTTTGAGATTCTTGCGGTAGAGGTTGCGCTCACCGGTAGTGCGTTCGATTTGCACGAGTTCGGATAACGGCACCAACTGGGCGGTAGGATTTTGATCGGAGCGAACTTGCAGCGCGAGGATCTCGTGAGGATGCGAGCGGGCCGAAGCGGGTAGCTCGAAGATGAAAGGCACGTCTTCGCGTTCTGCCTCGGCGTGAAGCAGATCCACTTTCATTCCTTGGGTAGCCAGTTGGATCGTTTGCGCGATTGCATGAGTGCTCACGCCATGGAGTGCCGCTTTCTCCTTATCGACGATGAAGCGAACCTTTGGCTGTTCGGCTTCAACATACCAATCGAGATCCACGACGCCCGGAGTCCGGGCAAAAATAGCTTTCACCGATTGGGCCAGCGCGACGCGTTGTTTTTCATCGGGTCCGTAAATCTCGGCGACGAGCGATTGAATCACGGGCGGGCCGGGAGGCACCTCGGCGACGACGGCGACGGCTCCATATTTGGCGGCGATCGGTGCGACTTTTTCCCGGATGCGTTTGGCGATGGGGTGGCTCTGATCGGCACGCTCATCCTTGGGGACAAGGTTGACCTGGATATCGGCAACGTTGGGCCCGCTTCGCATGAAGTAGTGCCGCACGAGTCCATTGAAGTTAAACGGCGATGAGGTGCCGGCGTAGATCTGGCTGTCGCGCACTTCCGGTTCGGTGCGAATGACTGAGGCCATTTCCTGCGCGATGCGGGTGGTCTGTTCGAGGGTGGTGCCTTCCGGCGTATCGATGACCACTTGAAACTCTGATTTGTTATCGAAGGGCAGCATCTTGATCACGACTGCACCGGTGAATACGAAGCCAGCCGAGATGATGAGCAGGCCGACGATCCCGCCGAGAAACGTCCAACGCCAACGTGCGCGATCCAGCAGTGGTTCCATCACCCGATGATAGAACCGCGTGAACCAATCGCTGGGTTCGTGATCATGGTCGTCGGCTGAATCGCTTCCCTTGCCAAGGCGACGTCTTAAAACGCGCACCGCCGCCCACGGTGTGATCGTGAATGCAATGAAGAGGGAGAATAGCATCGCGGCCGTTGAGCCGATGGGGATGGGGCGCATGTAAGGCCCCATTAATCCGCCGACAAACGCCATGGGCAGAATCGCCGCGATGACGGCCCAAGTGGCCAGGATGGTGGGATTACCCACCTCGGCGACCGCCTCGAGCGCGATGGTATACATCGACTTATCTTTGGCGTCCGGCAGGCGGAGATGTCGCACGATATTTTCGACCACGACAATGGCATCATCCACGAGAATACCGATCGAGAAGATCAACGCGAAGAGCGTGATGCGGTTAAGCGTGTAACCATGGAGATAAAAAACGAGCAGGGTCAGCGCGAGGGTCGTGGGGATCGCGAGCAACACGACCAGCGATTCGCGCCAGCCGAGGAAAAACAAAATGAGAATCGCGACGCCGAAGACGGCGATGCCCATGTGGAGGAGAAGCTCGTTGCTCTTTTCTGCGGCGGTGTGGCCGTAGTCGCGCGTGACGGTGATTTCGACATCGTCCGGCAGAAGTGTGCCGCGAAGTTCGTCCATTTTGGCGAGCACATCATTGACGACATCGATGGCGTTGGCTCCCGGACGTTTGGCCACACTCAGGGTGACGGCTGGTTCAAGATCGCCGGTCGGTTCCGCATGCAGCACGTAGTTGGATGGTTCCTCACTTCCATCGGTGATCACGGCGACATCACGAAGGTAAACGGGTCGGTTTTGATACACTCCCACGACCACCGAACCGGCATCCTTCGCACTGCGCAGAAACTGACCGGTTTCCAATAAAATCTCACTGTTGTTGAAGGCGCGTGATCCGTGTTGGAGTTGGCGATTGGCTTGCTGCAGGGCGGGGATGAGTTGCGAAGCGGTGAGGCCGCGCGAGGTGAGTTTGGCGGGGTCGAGTTGCACCCGCACGGCACGTTGCACGCCGCCGATGATGTTGGTTTCGGCCACTTGAGGAATGGACTTAATCGCATCATCGACCTGAGCGGCTAAGCGCCGGAGAGTGAGATGATCCTGGGTCGCGCTGTGTAAGGTGAGCGCGAGAATCGGCACATCATCTATGGTGCGCGGCTTGACGATTGGCGGGGCGACTCCGATTGGAATCCGATCAAAATTGGTTTGGAGCTTCTGATTGAGGCGCACGAGGGCGGCTTCAATTTCCGTGCCGACAAGAAAGCGCACGATCACCATCGATTGGCCGGGGCTGGAAGTGGAGTAGATGTATTCCACTCCGGGAATTTCCCAGAGGAGATTTTCCATCGGGCGAGTCAGCCGATTCTCGATCTCGGCGGGTGAGGCGCCGGGCATGCCCACGAGCACATCCACCATTGGAACCTTGATCTGCGGCTCTTCCTCGCGCGGAAGCATTTGCACCGCGAAAACCCCGAGTAGAATGGACGCGATCACCGCGATGGGCGTGAGCTTCGAGTTGATAAAAAACGAAGCGAGCCGACCCGCCAGACCGGATTCAGACGTGGGCTTTTTGTCGGAGGCGCTCACTTAATGATCTCCACGGGTTGGCCGTCCCGTAAAGTGGATGGCGGGGCGATGATCACCTGTTCTCCTGATGCCAAGCCCGAGACAATTTCGATATGAGATTCTTGAGTTGTTCCCGTTTTCACAATGCGGAGTTGCGCGCGACCATCTGAAACGACAAAGACGCGTTCCATTTGACCGAAGATGGACAATGCCGTAGCGGGAATTCGCAGGGTGGTAAATTCGCCTACCGGCCAGAGTGCGCGGACGAATATACCGGAACGAGCAGAAGAAGAAGGGGGAAGATTAATTTTCGCCAGGCGGGTGCGTGAGTTCGAATCAGTGGAGGGCGACAATTCGGCCAATTCGCCGTTCACGGTGTCTGCTGCGATTTTCACCGCGATGGTCGATCCCAGGCTCATACCAGGTAGTGACTCCGGCACCAGCACTTCGGCGCGAAGGTGTGAAGTGCCTTCCAATTCGAAGAGCGGCTGTCCGGGGGACGCGAGATCACCGGGGTTCACATAATCACTGGTAATCACGCCATCGAAGGGTGCGGAAATTTTCATGTAGGCCTGCATGGCTTCAGCTTCTTTCACGGCGGCGCGAGCTATCCGGCGACGATCCTCACTGGAACGCACCGATTCGCGGGAGGCGGCGCCTTTGGCTTCGAGATCACTTTCGCGGGCGTAATCGCGATCTGCTTGGGCTAACGACGCGCGAGCCTGGGCGAGTCGGGCGTCCAGCTCTTCGGCTTTCATTTCGATGAGAATCTCACCGGCAGAAACAGATTGTCCGACGGCCAATCGCGCTACTTTGACTGTGCCCATAATGTTGGCCGCGATCATTGCCCGATCCACCGGGCGCACGATTCCAGAGACCGCCTGGGTATGGGGAATCGTATCGAAACTGACCTTCACGATGCGCACATTCAGAGCAGGTGATTCGGCGACTATTGTTTTTGGTTCTGATGGGCTACAGCCGACCAAGAAAACCAGACCGAAAATGACAGAGATTGATTTCATGAAGGGCGGGGAAACTTAGCTGGATTTCGAGCCACCGATTCGGACGATTCCGTCGTCTCCAAGCCATCCGAGTTTCTTGAGGATGAGCGAGGGAGGGCAGAAGCCCGTGAAGGTGGACTGAATGAGATTCACGCCGACGAAGCAGGCAAGGAGGAGCCACCATTGGCTGACGAAGTGAGCTAGCGCTACGCTGAGCAGCACCATGGTTCCGGCGAGAACGCGGATGAGGGAGTCGATTTTCATAATATTACTGGACTAATATGAGCATATACGCATATAAGGAATATTATGTCAACAACGCATTCTGATCCAAGTCAAAGGGTATTCCCTTTGGCCGATGGCACAATCGACTTAGTGGCGCGACGTTTTGGAGTGTTGGCCGATCCTTTGCGCCTGCGCTTAATTCGGGCGTTGTTTAACGGGGAGAAGAGTGTTTCCACACTCGTCAATGAGACGGGTAACACGCAGGCCAATGTTTCACGTCACTTGCGTATGTTGATGTTGTCGGGGGTCATCAATCGGCGAAAACAAGGTCTCCAAGTCTTCTATACAATTTCGGACCCTTCGATCAAACCGCTCTGCGAGCTCGTTTGCGGGACTTTGGAGCGGCAACTCAGGAGCCAAGCCGAAGCGTTCACGCCTTGATCCAACCTATTGGTCAATCTGAGTGGCCTAAAGAAGTAGAGATCTTAGGTGAAGATGATCTCACCTCCTGCGGCCATTTCATAGAAATCACCGACGGTGAGAACCTTTTCCATTTGGGGCACGAAGTCGTCTGGGTTGAGATGAAACATATCAACGGTGGCCTTGCAGGCGTAGAGGTGGCCTCCGGCATCTGAGATCATTTCCACGAATTCACCGATAGGAGGGATGTCGAGGGCTTCCATCTCTTTTTGCATCATCGAAGTGGCGAAGGCGGACATCCCGGGGAGAGCGCCCAGTAGGGTAGGAAGGGGGAATCCTTTCGCGTTGGGCACGCGCATGGCGGGATTGCCGACGGTGGCGATGCGAATTTTATCCTGATAGTCCTTCAAAATGGTGTAGAGCCCGAAGAAGGTGAAGAAGATGTTAGCTTCGATACCTTCCATGCGCGCTCCGTTGGCCATGATCAGTCCGGGGTAGACGCCTTCGAGGGAGCCTTTGGAGATGACGATCGATACTTTTTTGATCTTTTCTGGAGTGGAGTCGGGTGTGTTCATGGCAAGGTGATAAGATGGGTTGCTGGCGATGTGAACGGGCCTGCAGTCAGGAGGCCGAGGAGTTAATTAGTCGGATGCTATTTCAGTTCTGGTGGATCAGATACAGCCCACGGGCTTTTTGATCCCAGCGATCTTGGCAGCTTTTTTGGCCGGACCGGCGGGGAAGAGGGCGTAGAGCTCTTTGGTCGGCACGCCGCTCTCTTTGGTGAGGCGACGGATGGTGGGGCCGGTGCCTTTTTCGGCGAACTCCTTGCGCATGAATTCGAGGACCACGATGTGGCGATCAGTGAGCTCAGAGACGCCTTCATCAGAGGCGATTGCTTTGGCGATTTCGAGATCCCAATCGAGGTGATTGGTCATGAAGCCTTCGTCGTCGAAATCGATTTCCTTTTGATTGATAGTGCGGGTTGGCATGGTCGTATTTTGGGTTAAGTGTTGGGAAGTTGAAGAGATTTATTTGATTTTACCCCGCATGCTCATGGCTGATCCCATCAGTGGGATCGGGCGAGCAGGGAGGAGCATATTCCAGTAGATCCAGCGGAACATCATTTTGCCCCAATGGTTGAGGCGCGATTCTTTTAAAAGGGGCATGGGGCCGATGCCGGGGAGCGGGAATTTTCCGGTAAGTGGCTCGGTCTCGTAATTGAAATCGATGAGCAGGCCTTTGTTGAATCCGGATTCAATGAAGCAGTTCGCGTGGCCATCGAAGCTCGCGGATAGCGGGCGACCGTTGATCGCGTCTAGCAGGTTTTCAAAGAGGATGTCGGCCTGGAAGTGGGCGACGGATCCGGCTTTGGATGAGGGGAGATCGGTCGCGTCGCCGATGACAAAAATATTATCGGCTACTTTGGAACGAAGGGTGTGCTTGTCGGTAGGGATGAAGTTGAGTTCGTCGCCCATTCCTGAGCGGGCAATGGCTTCATCGCCTTTATTGACCGGCACGCTGATGAGAAGGTCGTAAGGGATTTCTCGTTCGTCCCAAGAAACGATTTTATTGGCTGCCGGATCGACGGAGGCGAGGGCGAAATCGGGGATGAGTTTGATGTTCTTTTTCCCGAGAAAACCGCCGAAAAGTTCCGCTGCTTTGGGCTTGGTGAAGGCGGCCGAGAGGGGAGTGACGTATTCGATTTCAACCTTGTCGCGAATGCCTTGGGTGGTGAACCACCAGTCGGCAAGGAACGCGAACTCGAGTGGTGCGACGGGGCACTTGATCGGCATTTCGGCGATGTTGATGACCATGCGGCCACCCTTCCATTCCTTGAGATGATGGTAGAGCGCAGTGGCGCCTTCGAGAGTGTAGAAGTCGAAGACATTCCGGCGCCAGCCGGCGCCCCCCAGGCCTTCGGTTTCGGAGGGATCTGGATGCGCACCGGTTGCGATGACAAGGAAATCGTAGTCCAGCACCTGCGCGTTGGAGAGGTTCACTTGGTTCTTGGCGTGATCGATTGTTTCGATCCCCGAGAAGATCACATCCACGCCTTTGGGTAGATAATTGCGTCGGGGTCTGATGATGTCTTGGGGCGAGTAGATCCCAAAGGGCACGAACAGGTAGCCGGGTTGATAATGATGATCTCCATCACGATCGACGACTGTGATGTGCCATTGTTTACGATCCAAGGCTCCGACCATTTTATTAGCCATGATGGTGCCGGCGGTTCCGGCACCGAGGATGAGGAGTTTTTTCATGGGGAGAATGTTCGGGGTGGTGATTTAAAGAGAAACGATGGCGTGAATTGCAGATGTTTCGATCAGAACCGGAGGCTATACATGAACTGAGCATTGATCTGGCTGTGACTCACGGTTTCGTTGCTGCCGTTGGTCTCTTTGGATTCGAGGCCATAGGTGAGCGAGAAATCCACACTCCGGCGTTCATCGAACATGTATCCGAATCCACCCGTGAGATGAGTTTCCACGATCGCTGGGAAGAGGCCATTGAGGAAGGCGTTCGGGACAGGGTTGCTTCCATAATTAAAGCCGACGCGCAGCGTGAGGGCATCGGAGGCCGAGTAGGCTGCGCCGAGTTGGATGATCGTTTGGTCGTCCCAGTTTTGGTAGAGAACGGCGTCCAAGGTTTGGTTGGCGAAGGGTCCGTTGGTAGCGGCACCATCGGCGATGAATGTCATGGAAAATTGTGACATGACATCCGCCCAAAACACTTGGCGTAGATCGGCGACGAGCAGCCAGCTCGAATTAGGGCGATAGGCGAGGCCTCCGCCGAGCATGGCTGGCCATTCGAAGTCGTTTACGCGGATGTCGCCCGAGAGTTCCTGGGCCATGGGACCCATGCCCGCGACGTTGAGCTGGAAAGCGAGATTACTGCCTGAGGCTTCGAGATCTCCCAGACTAGTCTTGGTATGATAAGTCAGGCCGAGAGTGAGCTCTTCAGATACTTCGTAGGTCAGGCCAATTTTTCCACCGTAGCCATAGCCGCGGGCAGCACCCGTGAACGGATTGTCATTGGTGAAGTTGAAGTAGGCATAATCGACGCCGGATCCCGCTGGGAGCGAGGCCATGATCTGGCCGAAGCTTTGGACGATGGATCCAGAGGCGCGGCCGAATTTCTGGCTCAGAGGATTCACGAGATCAAAGAACTGGCCGCCGGTCATGGCCATTTGCAGGTCCATGCCAGCCCAGATGAAGTCAGCAGTGGCGCCTATATTGAGACGATCGTTGACCTTAAGAGCCACTGGCACGATGACGCGACCGATGGAGACCTCAGTGCGGTTGACGAGATTAAACCCGAGACCACGCCATGACTGTGGTTTGTATTCGGTGCCCATTCCCCCTTGTCCAAATATGGCGAGGCCATAGACAAGGTCGCCGCTTCTCCGAGCGTAGCCAAATGCTGGCATAAAGAAGGCAGTGGCGGTGGAATCGGCATCAATCCCAGTGGGACTCCTAGTCGAAACGTTGGGGCCGAGCACCCCGAGGGCAATATCCAGACGAGCTGAACTGTCGAGCCAAGCGAGGGTGGCGGGATTGTTGATGACTGCGGCCGTGCCATTGTCGTAGGCAAAGGAAGCTCCACCCATAGCTGTGGCCACCGGACCGTAACCTTCCATATCCATGCCGTTGGTGGCGGCAAGGCGGGCAGCGGATAATCCGAGCCCGAGACTAGCAATGAGTGCTAAAGACAGCAGTGAGGAACCGGAGGTTTTCATGGTCTGGGGGATTGAGGGTTAGAAAGGCATTAGCTGAAGCTAATGATATGAAAGAACAGTATTAGTAAATGAGTATATGTGTATATTTGACATTAAGGGTCAAGTCTGATCGGCTATTAATATGCTTAATAAGCCAAGGATATTGACCGATGAAGCTGTTGTAATGATCGCCCGCCGATTTGCGGTGATGTCGGATCCGCTGCGTTTGAAGTTGATTCATGCGCTTTTCGACGGAGAAAAAAATGTGAGTGCTTTGGTGGCTCTCAGTGGGGGGACGCAGGCAAATGTCTCCCGCCATCTGCAAACTTTGACCCATGCGCATATACTCTCGCGTCGGAAAGAAGGGCTGCAGGTTTACTATACGATCGCAGACCCTTCGATTTTCAAACTTTGCGAATTGGTATGCGGGAGTCTCGAGACGCAGCTCAATCGACAGGTCGATGCCCTAGGCTAAGACTTTCGCACTGTCCTACTCAGATGGCCTGCACTTGTATGACGTGCCCGACGTTACCGCGACAGCTCGTAGAGTGCATAGCCGGCGAAGAGGTTAGGGAAAAGCAGGCAGGGTTTCTGCCAGTCACCCATCAGATGCACGCGACGGGTGATGCTGATTTTCTTCACCTGACAGAAGTGTTCGAAGTCGGCGATGGTCAGTGGATTGGCTGGGCGGCTTTCAAACCATTCGGTGGTGTAAACGGCGTTGCGCGTTTTGCGACCGCGCAGGAGTGAATCAAAACGATTCTTCCAATAGCCGTGATTCATAAAGCCAACGGTCACCGATTTTCCGATGCGCAAGGCCTCGAGGATGACATCGGTGGGGTCGGATAATTCGTGCACGGTGTGCGAGCAAATCACGCGGTCGAAATGACCGTCGGGAAATTCGCGGGTGAATTCATGCATGTCGCCTTGATAGGCGGTGACACCGCGTTGCACGCAGGCGGAGATTTTGGCGAAGTCCATATCGACCCCAATGCCCGTGACCTGCTTGGTTTGTTGTAGGTAGGTGAGGAGGGCACCGCGACCACAACCGAGATCGAGCACGCGGGTGCCTGGTTCGACCCACTCTCCGATGATCTGCATATCCACAGTGCGTTTTTCGACAGGCTGTTTCATGATCAGATGGAGAAATCGACGACGGCTTCGGCGGGGCGTTCGAGAAAGCCGCGCACGAGAGAGTAGAGCTCTTCGGATTCGAGGAGGAAGGAATCGTGACCAAGATCAGTCGCGAGTTCGGCGTAGCAGGCACGCTTGCCCGCGCGGAGGAGCGCGATGGTGATGTCGCGATTTTGCTCGGGTGGAAATAGCCAATCACTGGTGAAGCCCACCACGAGAGTCTCCGCCTGCACGGGAGCGAAGGCCGCTTCGAGCGAACCGTAAGCGTGTCCAAGATCGAACTGGTCGAGCGCGCGGGTGATGTAGAGGTAGGAATTGGCGTCGAAGCGGTTGATGAAGCTCTGCGCCTGATATTGCAGATAGCTTTCGACCTCGAATTGGATGTCAAAGTTGAGCACATCGCCGTTGGCCACGGCGGCGCGTTTGCGACGACCGAACTTTCGATCCATCGACGCATCAGACAAGTAAGTGATGTGCGCCATCATCCGAGCAATCGAGAGACCGACGCGGGGGCCACCTTCTTCGGGATAATCACCCTGATTCCAATCAGGATCTTGCATGATGGCTTGACGGCCGACCTCGTTGAACGCGATCGCCTGAGCGCCTTCACGGGCGGTGGTGGCCATCGCAAGAAGACGTCGAACAAAGGAAGGATAGAGAATGGCCCAAAGAGTAGCCTGCATTCCGCCCATCGAACCACCGATGACCGCGTGCAGAGCTTGGACGCCAAGGTGATCCATGAGCAGCTTCTGCGCCTGCACCATATCGTGGATCGTGAGTGAGGGGAAATTTTTACCGTAAGGTCGGTCTGTCGTCGGATCGATGGAGGACGGGCCAGTCGATCCGGAGCAACCGCCAATACAGTTGGTGCCGATCACGAAAAATTTATTGGTATCGATGGCCTTGCCCGGGCCGATGATGTTGTCCCACCAACCCGGTTTGCGTTCATCCGGCGAATGGCGACCAGCGCAGTGGTGGTTACCGCTCAGGGCGTGGCAAATGAGAATCACGTTGTCGCGCGCTTCGTTGAGCTCGCCGTAGGTCTCGTAGCGAATGTTGAAACCGGGGATGGTTTGCCCGCTCTTAAAAGTGAACGGTTGATCGGAAGTGAAGTCTTGCGGCACAACGATGCCCACGCTGCCGTTATCAACAGCGTCGGAAGGGTTGGGACTGGTCTTCACTTCGGACATTCGGGAAAGCAAAACGCCGCATGCGTCTAAGCGCAAGCGGCGGTAAGGTCATACAAAAGAGATGACACGGAAGGAGAGGGTCTAGACTTAGATGTCTTCGTGAGCCTCTTCGGCGATAGCTTCGTCGATTTCTTCGTTGGAGAAGACGGCTTGCACGTCGTCGAGCGAATCGAGGGCGTCGTGAAGTCTGAGGATCGTTTTGGCATCGCTCACATCGGAGATCGGCACAGTGACAGTCGGGATGTAACCGATTTCTGCGCTCTCGGTTTGAATACCGGCATCTTCGAGGCCATGGATGAGTTTATCGAATTCATGGAGTTCGCAACGCACTTCAAATCCTTCGTCGCTGGTGATGATATCATCGGCACCGGCTTCGAGGGCGATTTCGATCAGGCGATTTTCCGTCGTTTGATCTTTGGAGATCAGGAATTGTCCGGCGTGGAGAAACTGAAATGCGACCGCGCCGCTTTGCGCGAGATTGCCGCCGCCTTTTGAGAAGGTGGAGCGGATCTCTTGCGCGGCCCGCGTCTTATTGTCGGTCGTCACCTTAACGACAAACGCGATACCGTGGGAGCCATAGCCCTCGTAGGTTATTTCCTCGAAAACAACGCCGGGGAGTTCGCCCGTGCCTTTCTTGATGGCGCGGTCGATATTGTCGGCCGGCATATTGGCCTGCTTCGCCTTGAGGAGCACCGTGCGGAGGCGAGGATTGACGTTAGGATCACCACCACCGTCTTTGGCGGCGAGGGTGAGATCGCGCGAAACGCGGGAGAAAATCTTACCGCGCTTGGCGTCGGCGGCGCCTTTGGCGCGTTTGATGGTGGACCACTTGCTATGACCTGACATGGCGAAAAGAGTTAGGGGTTATTTACGCTTCTTGGGAGTGACGTTTTTGACTTTCTTATTTCCCTTGGTGGCAACGGGTGCCGGAGGGAGAGGATCATCTTTCATCCGATTGATGACGAGCTGTTGTCCAATAGTGAACAGACCGTTGACGGTGGAGTAAAGGGCAAGAGCGCCGGAGAAGTTGTAGCAGATCAGCGTGAACATCCAGGGCATGAACTTGAAGATCTTGGCCTGCGCGTTGTCCACAGTCGGCTGCGGCGTGAGCTTCATCTGGTAGATCATCGTGGCGCCCATGAGGAGCGGCAGAATGTTGATCGGAAGTCCCATGATGTGCCCGACGGTATCGGGAGCCGCGAGATCGGCGGACCAGAGAAAGGGTTCGAATCGTAGCTCAGCCGCACTGCGTAGCATGATGAAAAAACCGAAGAAAAACGGCATCGTGAGCAGGATGGGGATACAGCCGCCCATCGGATTCACCCGGTGCTTTTTGAACAGCTCCATGGTGGCTGCCTGCATCTTCTGCGGGTTATCCTTATACTTCTCCCGCATCTCCTTCATCTCGGGCTGAATTTTCTGCATGCGTTTGCCGGACTTGGCGGCGATGAGAGTAAGAGGAAGAAAGACGATTTTGAGAATCAGAGTCGTGATAACCACGGCCCAGCCCCATGACCAAGTAGGAGAAAATGGATCCATCCAGTTGTGCACCCACGTCATAGTGGTGAGAAGGATCTCACTGAATATTCCGAAGAATCCGAAGTTCATCACTTCGTCCTGATCTTGAGTGAAGATGTCTCCATTCGAGAGGCGTTTGTATTCCTTCGGGCCGATGTAGTATCTCATCCCCAGAATGACAGCTCCACCGGGAGGTAGCGAATCGAGGTCGAATTGGGTCTCTGCGCTGAGGCCGAAGTTGGCGCTTTCGGGAGTGCTTTCGAAAGGTTTGACTGGCACGCGACGCGTGATGAGAGCCGTGCCGGGTTGGTCGGGCGTGAGCACGCTGGTGAAGAACTGGTTGCTCAGCGTAGCCCAATTGATCGAGCCTGTTTTGGTGAGCACAGGAACGGGTTCGCGTGAGCCAATACCCACAAAACTCATGATACCGCCACCCTTGAGATCGGTATATTCAATGAAGTGGGCGTCTTCGCCATCGAAGTAACCGGAGTTGTGCTGTTGCCCGTAGATCGTGTCGTTGATGGGCGAAACGGTGCCGAGGCTCAGCGAGATCTTAGGCAGAGGAAGGGTCTGATCAGTGAGATTGCGGAACGTGGTTTCGTGGCGAATTTGATACGGATCGGTGTCGGATCTCGAAGGATCCGCCAACGCATAGCGGCGAGTGACTTCGATGCGGTTTTCAAAAACAGCGCGGTATACTACTTCGCGAGAGGATTGGGAAACGATCTCGTAGGCAGTTTCCTCTCCGAGGCCAGGCAGGCCCATGATGCCGAGCATCTGCTCGATATTCTCGTTGTTGAGAGTGAAGCGCTGATGGGAATCGAGAGTCTCGGCGAATTTACGCAGCGCGACTTCCTTGATTGCGCCGCCGTAGTTGGACAGGCGGATTTCGACGAAATTATTGGCGAGGTAATTTACCTTCGCACCGACGATATCTCTTTTGACTGCGCTGATTTCGGTTGAGCGCGGAGTGGATCGTGACGCGAGGGTGTTAGCATCCGTGTAGGTGGGGGTGCTCGCTCGAGTAGTCGCGGAGGCAGGCGTTGATTGAGTCGCCGTAGTTGGTGCTGCCGGTGGAGGCGTCGCCTTGGGCGTCAGCATCATGCTGGCGAATGCGGCGATGAGCAGAGCTACGCCGATGATCATGTTCTTCTTATCCATGGGAAAGGGTGGTTTTGGGTGGAGAGGCGACGCGGGTGCAACGTGGAAGGGGCACCGGGTCGAGGCCGCCGGAATGCAGAGGGTTGCACTTGGCGATTCGTTTTAAAGTGAGCCAACTGCCAGTCACCGCTCCGTGGCGACTGACGGCTTCGGCCGCATAATGCGAACAGGTGGGATGAAACCGGCAACCGCAAGCCGCGCCAAAGACCGCCGGGAGGACCGGGGAGACCAACCGCTGGTAGAGTCGGACGAGTCCGAGCAAAATCCCTGCGGGGAAGCGGGTGATTTTGGTCAGGAGCTTAGGCATGGGTGGCGGTGGGAAGTTTCGAGCAAAGGGAAACGAAGCGTTCCTCGGCGACAGAAAAAGAGTTCTGGTTTAAATCACGACGTGCGACGAGAAGAAGATCAATCCCCGGAGGTAATAGTTCCTGATGGCGGCGAAAGATTTCACGAAGGCGGCGTTTGGCGCGGTTGCGTTGAATGGCATTGCCGACGGCTTTGGTCGAGGCAACGACGCCGAGGCGTCGGGTTTCATCGGTCGTGTTTTCACGAAAGAGCCACCAGAGAGTGAAAAGACCACCCTGGATACGGCGGCCTTGTTCGCGGATTTTGAGAAAATCGCTCTGGCGGCGAACGTGCTGCTCAGGGCGAAAACGCATGGGAGGCTTGCGCCGGAGCAAACGCTCAGACTTGCGTCAGGCGTTTGCGGCCCTTGGCGCGACGTGCAGCGAGGACCTTGCGGCCTCCAACGGTGGCCTTACGGGCGCGAAATCCGATCTTGCGGGCTCGCTTTAAGCGGTGTGGACGAAAAGTAGGTAGCATGGTTTGACTTGTTTAAGAGTTGACCGGAATGCCTCACGAAAGGGGGGTGTGTCAAGGACGAGGTTTTCAGGGGCTGAAATGAGGGCGGATTTACCTATGAAAGAGGCCGTGGGCGGTCTACCCCCATTTTAGCGTGATCAGAGGGCCAACACGAGAAGCAAAGCAGTCACGGTGAATACCGCTGCCAACGTGATCATGTAGGCGAAACTCAGGATCGCAGTCTTGATGATAGTGAGAATCCATGAATTGCTGAACATATGCTTCAGCATGATAAATGGATAGATTATCAGCCAGACACTGCAGAAGAATCTGACAAAACCTCCCAATGTTTCGGAGGGCATCGAAAGCAGAAACGTCCAACCCTCGGATGTTAACAGCCAGAGATAGATGAACGTGTGGAAATGGAGCGCCATCACCAGATGTTGGAGGTAGACGAGCCCTGATTTTCGGAAGAGAAACCGGGTATAGAGCGCAAAGAGAGGGAGGCAGATGAGCACGAGCTTAGGCATGGTCGCGAGGAAACGGTGGAGCATTGCCTTCTGGCCCTCAGGGGTCGCGAGAATTTTGTCCTTCTCCTTAAGTGCTCGCTCAAAATTAGACATCGCCTCCTTGGTGGAGTCCTGTTCGGCGGCTTCAATCGCAGACGCGACCTCTTTTTTTATCTCCTGCCCTAGGGATTTGGTAGCTGTTTTAAGACTTTCGATGGTTTCTTTCGCTTCGGGTTCATTCTCGGCCTCAGCAAGAGCAGCATTCCAAGCTTCTTTCACGCTCACGGGCTCACCATTCATCGTGAGTCCGGCGTGAGCCCCTTCACTCTGAGAGGCCTTGAAAACCGTGGCCGATTTATCCGAATCGAGAAAAGTAAGGAAAAAGAAAAGGATGCTAACGAATACATAAAGCCGGAAGGGGGGAACCTGAGCGGCTCTTTTCCCGGCATTGAAAGCGGCGGTCATTCTTCCGGGTTGGAAAAGAAGAGTGATCAGATTGCGAAAGAGCTTGGTGTCGAAGTGGAAGAAATTTTCCAAAGCTTCGAGGAAGGTGTGCCCGAATGATCGATTAATATCGAAGTCATGCTGCCCACAACGATGGCAGAAGGGCCCCGACAACTCTTGCCCGCAGTTTTCACAGTGAGTGTGGATGGGCTGACTGTGCTTGCCGGGTTCGGTGGCATGCGCACCCAGGGCATCCGTGGCGACCGCTTCAGAGACAGAGGGCATACTATCCGGAAAATCAGGATCGAGGGGCATGTCGTGACTACAACCTAACGTGGAAGATGAATCAATCCTACGATCAATGGAATTGGTTCAGTCTCTCATTGCGATCCTTGGCTGTTTTTCTTCACCCTTCTGCGGCTACTTAATCGGCAATTTTGTCACTCCCCAGCAACCCCCATGAAATCGACCTCTCTTCCCATTATTCACCGCGAGATTCGCTGCGGTGCCACCACGATTCTCTATGTGCGCGATAAGACTACAGGTAAAATGGGGCTTTGGTTGGTGCCGACCAAGATGCGGAAGCAAGTGGTGGCGCGACGTGATTGCCTGAGCGGAGTTGAGGTCTCTGGTTTGCCGGAAGCTCCCGACGGCGCGGGCATGCCGGCGTGGGCGGTGGACTCACTCATGCAGGTCAAGGAGTTGCGCGATGATCAATCGTTTGCATTCTCCCAAGGTCGCACGATGCGAAACAACGTCACGGTGGATAAGCTCAAGTTTACCGGTCAAAAGGTGAAGCAGTTGAAGAACGAGCTGCGGGTGCGCACGACTTTCAAACATGCGGACAAGGGCTGGCGGGCTCACCACGATCTGAGCTGGAAGCAGGGGGCCACGTGGTTCGATAGCAGCGTGACGATTGAGAATACTTCCAACGAAGACGTGACGCTAGAAATGCTGGCGAGTTTCTCGCTGGGAGGTCTCACGCCGTTCGCCGAGAACGATGCGCCGGGACGTTTGCAGCTACATCGATTCCGCGGGGTGTGGAGTATGGAAGGGCGACTGGAATCGCGATCTTTCGAAGAGCTGCAGCTTGAGCATTCCTGGGCCGGATGGGGTGTGCGTAGTGAGCGCTTCGGTTCGATCGGTTCGATGCCGATCAATGGATTTCATCCGTGTATTGCGGTCGAGGATACGAAGGCGGGTGTGACTTGGGGGGCGCAGCTCGCGCATCCCGGTTCGTGGCAGATGGAGGTTTATCGTCGGAATGATCTCGCGGCGATCTCCGGCGGATTAGCCGATCGTGAAACGGGGCACTGGATGAAAACGCTTAAGGTTGGTGAGAGCTTCACTTCGCCTCCAGCGATGCTTGCGTGTGTGCAGGGTGGAGTGGATGAGTGCTGCGATGCGTTGACCGCTGCGCAGGAAGTGCCGCTCGCAAACTTGCCCAAGAGCGAGGCGAATTTGCCCGTGATGTTTAATGAGTGGACGAGCAGCTGGGGCGATCCGAGTCATGCAAACATGAGCAAGTTGGCCGCTTCGTTGAAGGGGACCGGCTTCAAGTATTTGGTCATGGATGCGGGGTGGTATAAACCAGAGAACGCGACTTGGGATAGTGCGCAGGGGGACTGGATGCCGAATGCAGGGATGTATCCGCAGGGTATCCGCGCGACGGCCGATGAGATCCGGAAGCAGGGAATGATTCCCGGACTGTGGTTCGAAATGGAAGTGGTGGGCTGCGCTTCACCGATGTTTCACCGCACGGAATTTCTGCTTCATCGTGACGGGCAACCCATCACCGTGGGGTTTCGACGGTTTCTTGATCTGCGCAAGCCTGAGGTGGTTGAGCACTTGGCGGGTAAGGTGATCGATACGCTCAAGGCCGGAAATTTCGGCTACCTCAAGGTGGACTATAACGACAACATTGGCATCGGCGTCGATGGGGCGGAATCGTTGGGCGAGGGACTGCGGCAGCATCTCGATGGGGTGGTGGCATTCTTTCAGAGATTGCGTGCGGAGATTCCCGATCTGGTGATTGAGAATTGCGCCTCCGGTGGACAACGGCTCGAACCACGGATGATGGGGCTGACCTCGATGAGCAGTTTCTCCGATGCGCACGAATGTCGGGAGATCCCGATCATCGCTGCTAATCTGCATCGCTTGATGTTGCCGCGCCAAAGTCAGATCTGGGCGGTGTTGCGCGCGAAAGCCGACCTTCGTCGGACCGTCTATTTATTGGCCGGAGGATTCTTGGGACGTCTTTGCATCTCGGGTGACTTTGCGACGTTGCGTCCGAACCAACGCGAGCTCTTGGATCAAGCGATCGCGCTCTACAAACGCGTCGCGCCGATCATCCGTCGTGGGCAATCGCGTCGCTTTGGGCCCGAGGTTCAATCGTATCGTCATGCGGAGGGCTGGCAGGCGGTGGTGCGTGTCGGTAGCACAGGGAAACAAGCGCTCGTCGTCGCGCATACTTTCGCCAAGCCCGGGCAAACTACGCTGTGTATTCCGCTCCCAACGGGTAAGTGGAAGGTCGCGGATACGCTTTTGGAAAAGTCCGGCGCTGTGTCTCTTGCTAAGGGCGAATTGCAATGGCAGCCCAAGGGTCAATGGGCGGCGGCGGTGGTGTTGCTTACGAGATAGCTTCCCTGGACATGTAATTTATTGCCCATTGCAGTTCTTCCTAGTCCCGGAGTGTAGTGCGCGTATCGAATACGCTTTGCTGATTCTGGGAAGGCTGCTTAAAGAATGGCGGATCGAAGAAAGCGAGTCCGCGACACATTCAGCAAAACGGCCCACCAAGCTGATCAGGCTACAGGGCCGAACTCGTAGGCGAGTTGCCAGCTGTGATCGGCACCGGGCGCGAGTTCGGTGGCTATATAGGGCTCGATCGACCA
>Ga0075118_10000659_pt1 | contig 29556 bp, 28 predicted proteins | sample AntAceMetag02UKE_FD_69794 | JGI IMG/M metagenome (GOLD analysis project Ga0075118, IMG submission 69794) | Saline lake microbial communities from Ace Lake, Antarctica - Antarctic Ace Lake Metagenome 02UKE | ecosystem: Environmental > Aquatic > Non-marine Saline and Alkaline > Saline | place...
AATCGCTTTGCCGATGGCACGAAGCAGCGAGTAATTAAGCGCGTTGCGCGCGCCAACTTGGAGCATGTCTACGCCCGCATCGATCGCCAGTTTGAGGTGCTCCTCGTCCATGACTTCGGTGTCGACGGGCAACCCAGTGCGCCGCGAGGCTTCCATCAGAATATCGAGCGATTTATGGTCACCCTGAAAACTGTAAGGATTGGTGCGTGGTTTCCAGACGCCGCCACGAATCACATGTGCTCCGGCTTCTTTGACCGCTTCGGAGGTTTCGTAGAAGAGGTTGGGATTCTTCGGATCGATGGTGCATTGCCCCGCGATGATTAAGAGTTCTTCGCCGAGGGTGACTCCACCGATGGTGAGCCGGCCATTGGCCAGATCAGATCGACGATCCATCAGCTTGAATGGCGATTGGATCCGATCAATCCGCTCAACGTAAGAGAGCCCTTCCAGACGATTGATCATGAGATCGTCGCGCTCGTCGCCAACGATGGCATAGATCGTGCGAACCTCTCCGATAATGGGCTGCACGTGGCAGCCGAATTCCTTGGTGATCGCCGTGATTTCGGCGAGTTGCTCGGGATTGAGTCGATTTGGTTTTGGTAGGATCATGTCGGGTCTTGGTTTAGAAACACAAAAAAAGCCGCCCTAGTATGGGCGGCTCATTTTGCGAATATAATAGAATTATAAAACGCTTAGTTGTCGTGGCAGCCGCCTAGGTGTTTCGGGGAAAAATATGCCCAAAAACCAAAGCTAAAATAATAAGCGGCGAAACGATTCACGGGCACAGAGGTGGCGGGCGGTATTCGATTTGTCAATCCCGCGGGTCGTTCAGCGCGTATAAATGTGTGTCATTGCGAGTCGCTTCGTGACGAAGCAATCCTCGCTAACCTCATTTTCTCGCGTCTCTTGATCGTGGATTGCCACGGCCTGCTTCGCACGCCTCGCAATGACATCCAGCGCAATCATTCATCCGGGAATTCCGAATCCCTCAGGGAGTGGCGCGGTGGCTTTGAAACTATTGCGCTTACCTTTGTAGGTATAATCGAACGAGGTCTCTAGCGAATGAAGAAACAGTCGCTTGCTGCCCTGCTCTTTCGCGAAGCTGCGATTGCGGGAGAAATCGCCATAGGTCGCGTCGCCGACTATTGGGAAATGCCGCTTGTTGCACTGCACGCGCAGTTGATGGCTGCGGCCGGTAGTGGGCTCGAGTTCCAATAGAGCGTGCACAGTTCCCTGCTTCAGGACTCTCATTTTGCATTCGGAAGGAATGTTGCCGCGACTGGAGGTGCGGATCTGGCCGCCTTTTCTTTGCACGACGAGTCGATCGCGCCACACCTGCTTGGTCGGATGGGCGTGCCCAAAGACGAGTGCATTATATATTTTGCGCACCCGTTTTTGGCGAAAATGCAGACGTATGATATCGGCTAGTTCTTTGTTTACGCAGACAAGAATAACCCCCGAAGTGGCCGAATCGAGACGGTTGAGTAACCAAATTTTGTGCACCTTGCCTTTAGTATCCGTCCACTGGAAGCACTCATCATCGATCGAGTAAGGACACGTCAATAAGGAGCGGCTTTCCTCCTGAGGGATATTCGGATGCGACAGGACGCCGGCTGGTTTCGAATACGCCGCGAGACCATGGCGATCATGATTAAGCAAAGTGACATCTCTCCCTAATGGAAGTTTTCGTAGGAAGTCATGCGTTGATTCGCTCATTGGTAGTAAAATGTAAACGTCATCTGTTGCTCTTCGCCGAGCACGGATTTCATATCTTCGGTCCATTCTCCGTAAGGAGCCCGATCGGTAATCGCGCTGACACAGTTTTGTTTGGCGAGATCATTGCTGGAGCCATCGACGCCAAGGATCCGGGTGATGTTGCCCTCATCATCGAGGATAAACGATACGATAACTTTACTGCCGGATTTCGGGTAAACTTTGCTCTGGATCAGAATGCGATCCCATTGGATTTGCACGGTCTCAATCAGCTCTTGGAGATACTGACCATAGCTACTCCAGCGCGCGTCCAAACCAATTGGTCCAATGTTGGAAGTGCCCACATTGTTTTGGCTGAAAATAGCTGGCCGCGCGCGCTTTTGGAGCGAAGGTCGTGGCCGTGGAACATTCGGGTTGATTCGAGGTGTGGGACTGGTGGGCCCATCGACGATGGGTGCATCCTTGATGCCTTCGACGTATTCGTCTACTTCGGCACTTCCTTCGGCCAATTGCGTGGCCTTGGTGCCGAGGCCATCAGACTCCTCACTGGCATCATCTTCAAATCCGGAGAGCGGGATTTGCTCGCGTTGGGCTTGGGTGGATTCTTCGACGGCATCTGTCGGATCTTCTTCCGGGGTTTCCGGAGCGCTGGGTGCAGGAGGAATGATGGGCGCGAGTTGGCCAGAGACGATTCGCTCTGATTCGATCTCGGTCTGTCCCTCTAAAACCGGTCGATCACCGGACATATCTTCGGACTCTTCTTCTTGCGCGACTTGCTGATTACGATCGCTAAACGCATCGGTGTTGTCGGGCACGTTGTCCGGTGCATCCGGATTGGTCTCGACGAAGTTAAAAGGATCTGGTTCCTGCAGCTGTTCCTCCTCGGTCAGCTCGGGGCCGAGCTCGATTTCGAAAGGATCGGATTGCTGCTCCAATGGTGCGGGAGACGAGCCATGTTCTAAACGAAGTAGATACGGGCCAACCAGTAAGATCAGCACATGCACCAAGATCGTCCCGACCAATCCAATTTGCACCGAGCTGTTCTTGGATTTCGCGGCCATTCCCGGAATGGGAACAGGCGAAGTCCGGCGCTTTTTAGGTGGTTCGCGGAGAGAAGTCATTAATTGGGACTCTGCAGAGTCAGAGCAGGAGACCCGCTCGCGTCAAAATTTGTTTCGTTTCATCGAGAGGAAGTCCGATAATATTTGAAAGCGAACCTTCCTGACGCTCGATGATCAGCTCGCCCTGCTCTTGGATCGCGTAGCCCCCTGCCTTGTCGAGGGTGTGAACTTTTGAGAGGTAGGTCTCAATGATCTCTTCGCTCAGTGTCTTGAACATGACTTGGCTCGCGACACCCTCGTCGATTCGCAAATCAGAGGTCTTTTGACGAAGCGCGAGCCCGGTGAACACCGTGTGGGTGCGCCCGCTCAGTTGACGCAACATGGCTCGCGCCTCCTGGCCATCGGCAGGTTTGTTGAGTGCAATTCCGTCGATGAACACCGTCGTGTCCGCTCCGAGCACGAAGGCTTCGGGGTGACGTTCAGCGATCCGATCAGCCTTTAGCGCGGCATTGTGTGAGACCATCTCGCGTGGATCAGTCGTGGGATCCTCGTGTTCGACCACATCGGCGGTGATGGTCTGAAAAGCGATTCCCAGCTGGCCGAGCAATTCCTTCCGTCGCGGCGAGGCCGAGGCGAGGATCAAAGTAGGCGGAATCGTGTTCATGTGCTTACTAGAAACTTCGCCGCAGAACAGAAGGGCAAGCCTTGCGAGTTGTCAGGTTGCGGAAATCCTTCCATTGGTAACCTTTTCATTATGCGCATCGGCCTCGCCCAATTAAATACCATTGTCGGAGATCTCGCGGGAAACCGCCTGAAAATCATCGCTGCTTACGAGACGCTCGTCGAGCAAGGCGCCGAATTGGTCGTGTTTCCCGAATTGGCGACGTGCGGTTACCCGCCCCGCGACCTGCTGTTTAAGCGCCGCTTCGTGAGCCATACCGAGGAGTCGGTGAATGAGATTCTGAAATCGATTAAAGATGTGCCGGCGTTGATCGGCACCGTGGTCGCCAACACCGATGAACACGGTCGGCATTGCTACAACGCTGCGGTGTTTTGCGTAGACGGGCAAATCAAGGCTACGGCCCGCAAATGTCTGCTGCCGACTTACGATGTGTTCGACGAGGATCGTTACTTCGAACCGGCCACCACTGCGACGGTGGTCGAGCACGCGGGTCAGCGAATCGGCATCACGATTTGCGAGGATATCTGGACGCATCCAATGATCAGCACGCGGCGCCTCTATCGCGGTCTGGATCCGCTCAAACAGCTCGCGTCTGAAAATTGCGATTTGATGGTCAACCTCTCCGCGAGTCCATGGCATCACGGCAAGAACAAGGCGCGCCAATCGCTGGTGACCGAAGCTGCGAAATCGCTCGGATGTCCAGTCGTTTATGTCAACGCGATCGGTGGCAACGATGAGTTAGTCTTTGATGGCCGCAGTCTCGTGACGAATAGCGAAGGAAACATCACGGCTGGACTGGCCTCGTTTGCCGAAGAGTTCCGCGTCGTCGACACGGCGGAGAAGCAGCCGGTCATTCACGCGAGTTTCAAACAGGAGGACATGAAGGACGTTCACGATGCGCTCGTGCTCGGGCTGCGCGATTACGCGCAAAAATGCGGATTCAAAAGCGCTTTGATCGCACTCTCCGGCGGTATCGATTCGGCACTGGTCGCGGTGATCGCAATGGAAGCCTTCGGGGCCGAAAACCTGATCGGCGTTTCTCTGCCCTCTTCCATCTCATCGGAACATTCGAAAGACGATGCGCGGATCTTGGCGGAGAATTTAGGGATTCGTTTTGAGACTATCGCTATTGCCGATGCGGTCGCAGCTTGCGACGCCTCACTCGCGCCGATCTTTGCCGGTCTTGATGACGACGTGACGGAGGAAAATGTGCAGGCGCGTATTCGCGGTGTGCTGATGATGGCGTTGTCGAATAAGTTTGGCTCCATCCTGCTCACGACCGGCAACAAGAGTGAGATCGCGGTCGGCTATTGCACGCTCTACGGAGATATGTGCGGTGGCCTCGCGGTGATCAGCGATGTGTTTAAAACGCAGGCTTATGATCTGGCCCGATGGATTAATCGTGAACGTGAGATCATTCCGGTGAACACGATTGAGAAACCACCGAGCGCGGAGTTGCGCCCCGGGCAGGAAGATCAGGATAGTTTGCCTCCCTACGATCAACTCGACGGAATCCTACGCGGTTATGTGGAGGAAGGCCTGTCCACGAGCGATCTGGTTGCGAAGGGATATCCTGAGGATATCGTTAAGGACATCGTGCGCAAAGTAGACCTCAACGAATACAAACGTAAACAAGCTGCCCCCGGTTTGAAGATCACTCCCCTCGCCTTCGGCGTAGGCCGCCGCATCCCTATCGTGCAAAAATACGTGAGCTGAGTGACACACTATTTATAAGACATGACCAATTCTGAAAATCTATTCGAGCGCGCTAAGCGGCTCATTCCTGGTGGCGTTAATTCACCGGTGCGGGCGTTTCGCTCGGTGGGTGGTTCGCCCTTCTTTGTGAAGTCGGCGCAGGGCGCTACTCTGACGACCGCGGATGATCGTGAGCTGATTGATTTTGTCTGCACGTGGGGGCCAGCGATTCACGGGCATAATCATCCGGTGATCAAAGCGGCGATCAGCGAAGCACTGGAACATGGCACTTCGTTTGGCACGCCCAATCCATACGAAGTCGAGATGGCGGAGCTGATCGTGAAGTTCTTTCCCTCGATTCAAAAACTGCGCATGTGCAACAGCGGCACGGAAGCGACGATGTCCGCGATTCGCTTGGCTCGCGGCTACACGAAGCGCGATAAGATCATCAAGTTTGCGGGGTGTTACCACGGCCATAGTGATTCGCTTTTAATCAAAGCGGGCTCCGGCGCTCTTACGCATGGCAACCCCGACAGTGCGGGGGTGCCGGCCGCGTTTGCACAGGAAACTGTGGTGGTGCCCTACAATGATCCCGCGGCACTCGATGCGGCGTTTGCCGCGAATCCTGATCAAATCGCGAGTGTGATTATCGAACCCTATTGCGGCAATGTCGGATTCATCATGCCTGATGCGGGTTACCTCACCTACCTGCGTGAGATCACGGCCAAGCATGGCAGTGTCTTAATTTTCGATGAGGTGATGACTGGATTCCGCTTAGCCAAGGGTGGCGTGCAGGAGATCGAAGCTATCACCCCTGATCTCACGACACTTGGAAAAATTATTGGCGGGGGTTTGCCGGTCGGTGCGTTTGGCGGACGAGCCGAAATCATGGATTACCTCGCGCCGGATGGTCCTGTTTATCAAGCAGGCACGTTGAGTGGAAACCCACTGGCGATGGCGGCCGGTATTGCCTCTTTGAAGCTGTTGGAGGATCTCGATCCGTATTCTCAGCTCGACCAACTGGGTGCGCAATTACGCGATGCCGTGTCTGCTGCTGCGCAAGCCAAAGGATTAGCCGTTCAAGTGCCGCAGCGTGGCGCGATGTTCAGTATTTTCTTCAATGAGAATCCTGTGCGCGATTACACGACTGCGCTCCAAGGCGATGCGGAAACCTTCAAGAAGTTTTTCCACAGCTGTCTGAGCAAAGGTGTCTATCTCGCGCCCAGCGCATTTGAGGCCGGATTTCTGAGCACGGCTCACAGCGGAGCGGCGATTGATCGAGCCTGTGAGGTGTTTGCCGAAGCGATCAAAGAGCTCTGATCGCCGAACCGCTTCAAGCGGGATTTTTAGGAGATGACTTAGCCGCTTTCGGTGTTTCACCGGATTCGGTTGGAAACGGCATCATGGTTTTCTGCGTGGCGACTGCGGCTTGAGCCTTCAAGGTGCGACGCACGATCCGGCGCATTCTCTCGGTGGAGATTCGAATTCGGCAGTATCGTCTCAGAAAACCGCGATTGGCGGGATGATGGATATATTCAAAGCTTGAGCTGAAAAATTCGTTGAAACGGGTTAGTTGGCCTACGTCCTGAATGAAGTCGTTATCTGCCGCGAGATAGTCGCCATTAAAAAGCGTGAGGATTGGCGCAATAAATCGGGCATGGGGATAGAGGGCACGATTCCGGAGATGGCGTGGATACTCTTCCAAGGTCAGGTTATGCTGTTCGCAGTAACGCTCTTCGAATCTAAAAGGACTCATGATTAACGTAGGTAGTATCATTTATCACGAGTCAGCCATGCCAGTCGAAATAGGACCGCTATCCATTTAAATGAGCGATATTTGCATAATTCTTCAGCTGCTACTTGCATTATAGGCCCATTGCTACCTATCGCATGACGTGAGCAATGGAATGCTACACCTAATCCTGCACGCTAATCACGCGCGTGGATGAGCTTTCGCGTAAACTTCCTGCAATCGAGCGACGCTGACATGCGTGTAGATCTGTGTGGTCGAGAGTTGGGCGTGACCCAATAGTTCTTGGACCAATCGTAAATCCGCTCCCGCATTCAGGAGATGTGTGGCGTAACTATGCCGCAGTTTATGCGGTGTGAGATCGAGCGGCAGTTCGGCTAGCGAGAGATAGCGCTTCAATAGAAGCTGCACTTGGCGAACCGGTAGTCGTTGAAACCGGGCCGTGATTAAGACCGGTGCATCGGGTCCTTTCTCGCGGGCATAATTCTCTCTGAATCGCTGCAGCACAGCGATCGCGATCTTCCCGAGCGGACATAGGCGTTCCTTGTTCCCCTTGCCCATAACTCTTGCGACTCCTGAGTCGAAATCGATCGCGCTGTAGTTTAGCCCCGCCAATTCGCTCACCCGTAACCCGCCACCGTAGAGAAGCTCCATGACCAATCGATCCCGCCATGCGGTAAAGGCATCGATGCTCTCATTATCGAGCAGCTTCTGCGGCCCCATGAGCAGCTTCTTCATTTGCGCTTCGGTGAGAAATTTAGGCAGCGGTTTATCCAGCTTGGGTAGTGGTATGCCTACGAATGGATTTCGACGAAGCTTACCCTGAAGCATCCAATACTTCACATAAGCCCGCAGCGCGGAGACGTGATTGTGCAAGGTGCGCCGACTATATCTGTGCTGCGCCTCGATCACGAAATCACGCATGTCGCGTGAATCCAGAGTATCGATTCCCTTCTCCCATAACTCGGCTTCTTTCAACCAGCGGTAGAAATCTTCAAACGCCTGTCGGTAGTTGCGCAGCGTATACTTCGAATACCGACGCTCTTTCGAGAGATATTCGGCAAAGGGCTGCCACCATTCAGTAAGAACGGTTTCAGGCAGAGGTTGAATTGGCGGCGTGTTGCTCGACATCGTTGATCACTTGATCGGATTTGCGACGGAGCGCACCCTCGGGATCCAATCCCTTAGCTCGCGCCGCAGCGGTTAATTCAAAAAGAGCCTGCCCCAGCGAATCGTCGGTCATTTCAGCGGCTAGATTTTCTACTCGCTCGGGGTTGATACGTTCTGATCCGGCGAGTTTCTTTTTCTGGATCTGTTTCCAAACCGACTCGGCCAACAGCAAAGCGTTTAACCGTGGCGGCGATGCCTTAAATACTCCCGATTCGGTTTTCCCTGCCTGTTGTTTTTCCTCGGCCTTGATCTCATCCCACTGCTTAAGGACTTGGTCGGAGTTTGCCAAGGAACCCGCTCCGAAGACATGCGGATGACGGCGCACCAATTTCTCGTTCACCTCGCGGGCGACATCATCGAGATCGAAATGCCCGGTCTCTTCCGCTAATTGAGCGTGAAACAGAACTTGAATCAGCACGTCGCCGAGCTCCTCACGCATGTGTGGCATATCGAGTTTATCGATCGTTTCGATCAACTCACTCGCTTCATCGATCAGGCAGCGCACGAGCGTTTGATGCGTTTGTTCCTGATCCCACGGGCACCCGCCCGGGGCTCTCAAGCGGGCGATTGTTTCGCGAAGTTCGTTCATGGCGCTCGACATACCCAAGACGAATTACACGGAAGCGCCGGAAAATCACTTAATTTCCCGCTTTTCTTCGCGGGCATCCCCGTGTTCCGTGACAACACACATGGATAAGTTGACTGAGATCATGGCTTGGAAACGACAGGAGATCGCTGCGCAGATTCGCGACGTGTCTCTTAATGAGCTGTCGGAGCTGAATAGCTCCCTACCCGCTCCATCTTCTTTCGCCGCCGCGCTGCGACGTGACGATGGTCAACTCGCGGTCATCGCGGAAATCAAACGTCGCTCACCTTCCGCTGGTGCGATCGCCAGCAAGGCCTCGGCTTCCGAACAAGCGCTTAAATATCAAGCAGCTGGTGCCAGCGCGCTCTCCGTCTTAACGGATAATAAATTTTTCGGTGGTGAGCTAAACGATCTTCGCGAAGTGACTGCTCAGTTTCGAGAGAGTCCTCCTGCGCTTCCCTGCTTGCGTAAGGATTTTATGGTGCATCCGATTCAAGTGCTCGAGGCTCGCGAAGCAGGAGCCAGCGCGATCCTGATCATCGTGCGTGCGCTCAACGACGAAGAAATCCGCACGCTCTATGCCGCCGCGAATGCTGCCGGGCTCGATGCTCTTTTTGAAATCCACAATGAAGCCGACCTCACGCGAGCTGTGACTCATGACGCTAAAATCATTGGGGTGAATAATCGCGATCTCGCTGTATTTACGACCGACCTGGCGATCAGCGAACGCTTGATTCCGCAATTCCCCGATGGCGTGATTGCGGTGAGCGAAAGTGGAATATTCTCCACCAAGGAGGCCTCGCGAGCTCGCGCATCGGGAGCTCACGCGGTGTTAGTTGGCGAGGCTCTCATGAAGGCTCCTGATACTGGCGCCCTGCTGCACGAAATAGCCACGGCCTGACAATGATAGTCGCACTCCAGTCTATATCGGCCAGTGATTACAAAGACTGGTGGCAGATCGGAGTGCGTGATTACGCGGCAGACAAAGTGGCCAACGGCACGTGGACAGCCGACGAATCGTTGTCTCGATCGGAGAAATCGTTTCGCGAATTGCTCCCCCAAGGGCGTGAAACCGAAGGGCAATATGTGTATTCGATTCGCCTTAAGGAAAACGATCAACGCGTGGGTTTCATCTGGCTTGGTCGCTATGAAGGTGAAGGTTACATCTACGACCTCTATATCGCACCAGAGCACCGCCGCTGCGGCTATGCCAGTGAGGCGATGACTTGCTTGGAGCACGAAGCCCGTGAGTATGGATTCTCAACGATCTCGCTCCATGTTTTTGGCTCCAACATCGCCGCGCGCGATCTCTACGAACAGCTCGGCTATGGCATCACGGATTTGACCATGCGCAAAAAAATCCCCGCGAGCTAAGTGCTGCGGGGATTTGAAATTGGGAAGCAGGCCTGAGCTTAGGCGCTCTTGTTGTCGGTTTGGTGGATGTGCACGTCGCGCTGAGGGAATGGAATGCTGCAGCCTGTGCTTTCGATCGCTTCTTTTACCTTTTCGTTCATGTCCATCTTCACGCCCCAATAGTCGTCACGATTGACCCAAGGACGAACAACGATGTTCACGCTGCTGTCGGCGAGTTCCATCACACCGACGGTAGGCTCAGGATCTTTGAGCACGCGTTCGTCTGCTTTGAGCACCGTCCAGATGGCTTCCTTGGCTGCCTTGATGTTATCATCGTATGCGATGCCGAAGGTCATATCTACCCGGCGCGTATCTTTGGCGGCAAAGTTTGTGATGCTGCCTCCGGTGATCTGTGCATTTGGCACGATGACCGCGAGATTATCAGGAGTCCGTAGATTGGTGGTGAAGATCGAAATCTCTTCCACGATACCCATCACTCCACCGGCATTGATGAAGTCACCATTTTTGAAGGGACGGAAGATGATGAGCATCACGCCTGCTGCAAAATTAGCGAGTGAGCCTTGCAAAGCCAAACCAATGGCGAGACCGGCGGCACCGATGATGGCGACCATCGATGTGGTCTTAATGCCGAGGCGATCCACTGCCGCGAGGATAACCACGAGCAACAGCATGACATAAATGATGCGCGAGAGAAACCCGTTGAGCGTCTCGTCCATCTGTTTCTTGGCAAAGCCCTTCGAGATTCCGTTGCTGATGCTTTTAGCGATCCACTTACCGATCACGAAGATCAGGAGGGCAGTTACAATCCGGATGCCGAAGTCGAGACCATCGGTCGCGAGCCATGCTTTAACAGCTTCGGCGGTTTGGTTAATTGATTCAGGGTCAGTTGTATCCATGAATAATTAACTGAGTAATACCCCCTAGTTCGTCAATCCCCGATGTAGGTAGTTTGACGTCTTCGTAATTTGCTTCTCTCTAGCTGTGATATGCCGCTGTCTCCATCCGCCACGCGCGAGCTATTGACGAAACTCGATCACACTCCCCGTCACTTTCTGGGGCAGAATTTCCTCGTGGATGGAAATATCGTGAACAAATCCGTCGAGCTCGCCGAAGTCACTGCAAGTGATGTCGTGGTCGAAGTAGGCCCAGGCTTGGGCACATTAACCGCTGCTCTGTTGGCCACAGGAGCCGAAGTCTGGGCGATTGAGAAAGATCGCACGTTGCACACGCACCTGACCGAGACTTTGTCGCTGGAATATCCGGATCGTTTTCATCTAATCGAAGGCGACGCCGTGAGCGATCCACTGGCCAGTTTACCCTCTGGAAATACTGAGCACAAAATTGTCGCCAATCTCCCCTATGCGATCTCAACCCCGTGGATGGATAAAGTGCTCTCAGGGCCACTGCCCGCACGCATGGTCTTGATGCTGCAACGCGAGGCCGCGGATCGCTATGCTGCACAGCCCGGCGGTAAACTGATGGGGGCCATCTCTGTCTTTTTGCAATCCGCCTATGAAGTCGCACCGGGCCACAAAGTATCTCCCCATTGTTTTTATCCGCGGCCGGATGTGGGATCCTATTTATTGCATCTCGTGCGACGTCCTACTCCAAGAATCTTTTCCCGAGTGACTAAACAGTTGATTCGCGATTGTTTCCAACGTCGTCGCAAGCAACTCGGCTCTCTGCTGCGTGGGAAATTGCCGGATGATGGGCAGCACTGGTTCGAGAAGCTCGAAGCAGCAGGTCTCTCGACCCAATCTCGGCCGGAGCAGGTGCCGATTGCACTTTGGGCAGAACTCTCGGTTCCTGAACCTGTGTCTTGAAACTTTTGAGATCACTTTTAAACATACGTCCAATGCTTTCCCTTTTCCGCCCTACTTCTCTTTTATTGTTGCTCTCTGCAGTCGTCGCATCGGCCCAATCTCCCATCGATGCTCTTGTGGGGCGCATTGATGGCTTCACCTACATTGCTCCCGGAGGACATTACCGAGTTCACATTCCGGTTTTGCCAGATTTGGGCGGCACGATATCCGATACACCGACCGTCGTTGTGTTTCGTGATGATTACGGCACCCATGTCAGCATTGGCGCGTTTCCTCAGGATGCGATGCAGCGTTGGGAGTTATCTACCCGCGGATTAAAAGATTATTTGCCGCTTTTCTTTGCGAATTATGTGCTGCCGGATTTTCGGCAAATGTTTCCCGGCACAACCGTTGAGACTGCCATCTTCCAACCGCAACGTTTCGGGGGAGCTCTGCTTTGCTACACTTTGATGCCAGGGGGCACGATGTTCCCTTCCTTAGTGGCAAATTTTGGTGGGCAGGAAGATCTCGTAGTCGCGAAACGAGGTAATCTCGTCTTCGTGCAACACAACGTGGTCTATGTCGTGAGCGTGGAACTCTCTGAGCGATCGATTGAAGGAAAATCCTACAATAAGACTCCCGAAGAGGAAGATGTGATTCTGCGCGAGCGATTGAGGAAAATCGTCGACGAGATCGAATTCGCGCAACCACGCGAGTAGCTCGGAGACAAAACACCCGGAAACGGCGAACCGGTTCCGGGCGTGATCAGATTGAAGTGACGCTTCGTAATGTCGGCTTACTTGTAACCTGGGAGAAACTTCTTCTCCGCTTTAAACATCTCAAAAGTCATCTGTTTGATTTCCGCCGGTGAGCAAACTGCCGCCGTCAATGGATCGAGCATGAGAGCGTAGGTGGCCTTTTCGACAGATTTTTCGATACAGGCCTGCGCACCGAGATCAAACATGGCCATGTTGCTGGAACAGAGTCCCGCCATTTGTGCGGGAAGCGCGCCATAGCGGGTGGGGTTGATGCCATTACGATCGATCATACAGGAAACTTCCACGCAACCATCAGCAGGCAGATTGGTGATTAACTGCCCGGCGCCGCCGTGGTTGTTCATCACATTGCCGTGAATCCGGAAAGGTGAATCTTTTTCCCGAGCTTCAATAATCCAGCTGGCATATTCCCAACTGCGTTCCCACTCCATCGACTCTTTGCCGGCGTTCATTTTGGCGCGTTGTTTGTCCGCTGCTTTACGCCAGTTGGGCCATCCCTTGGAATAGAAACTCGAGCCGCCATCGTAGCCCTCGCGGCTATATTTTTCGATGAGATCCGGACGCTTGCGGTAATACGGAAGATACTCGGAAAGATGTCCGCTCGACTCGGTGATGAACGCCCCAAAGTGCAGCATCATATCCTTGCGGACGATATCGCGCTGCCAATCCGGTCCTTCGATACTGTGGTGATTGACCCATTTCGGACTCTTCGGCCGACCCGCTGCCATCGCCTTCTTGAGATCGGCCGTCGCCTTGCGCTTCAGCGTGGGATAGAGATCCTTCCCGTTGTGCTCGAGCTTAGTGAACCACGCCATGTGATTGATGCCCGCACATTCCCAATCCATATCTTCAACCGGCACTCCGGCGCGACCTGCCAGCAAGCTACTCGTGCCCTGCACGGAATGACAAAGCCCGACGACTTGCATGGAAGATGTCCGCCCGGCCGCGAGACACATCATTGCCATTGGATTCGTGTAATTGAGCACGATTGCATTCGGACAAAGCTCTTCGGCGTCTTTCAACACTTCGAGAAAGACCGGAATCGTGCGCATCGATTTAAATAAGCCGCCCGGCCCGATCGTATCACCGATACATTGATCGATGCCGTATTTCTTCGGGATATCGTTGTCGAATTTAACGCAAGCTGTGCCGCTCACCTCGATGCAATTTACGATGTAGTCGGAATCCGCGAGCACCTTACGGCGCTGGGCCGAACCGATCACCTTCCAATTCGTTTTGCCCAACTGCTTAGCGAGTCGCGTAATGAGTTTCGTCATCGTCTCGAGGCGTTCGCGGTCGATGTCGACCAACGCGATCGTGCCCCCCTTGTCGCCGGGGATGCGCAAGATGTCATTCATCAGGCGTGGGGTGAAAGCACTCCCCGCGCCCATCATGGTGATCTTGATCGGACGGAGCATTTCGCCGGGTAAACCGCGGGCGGCGGCGTCTTTAGTGTGATCGGCATGGCCGATCTGTTGTTTTTTAGCAGCGCACATAGAATTGGAATACTGAGACTAAGATTCGGGGTTAAGATGTGGATCATGAGTCAATTTTTGTCAGCGGCACGATAGCAAAAGATTGATCCATAATATGCATTATGTGATATTTCACAGATGTCTGGATTAGACGACTTTCCCGTGGTTCACGTAAGTGCCGAAGAGCGACGGACTCATCGCGACTACACTTTTAATAACGAGGATCGTGAAGCTAGTTATGCTCATGTAATTCAACGCACGGTGGAGGGTGAGGCCTATTTTCGGGATTCCAAAGGTGTGCATCGAGTGCCCAAAGGACATGCCATGCTCTTCACGCATAATGAACCCACCGGTTACGGTTATCCGCCTGATGCGACAGAACCCTATCAGCTGCGCTTTATCGCGTTTTCGGGAGCCGGATTGCACGAGCTTTTCACACGGCTCCGCCAGGATTTCGCGTCGGTTGTGAGCATGCCGGACAACTCAGAAGCCACCGCACTCTTCAATGAGACTTGTGCGCGCTTCAAGGACCGTAGCTTTCACGATCGCCTCCACCAGGGCGAACTTCTCTATCGCCTTCTTCTCTCGCTTTATCGTGAGCAAGTGCAGGACACCCGCACGAGCGATCCCATCGAGTTTGGGTATCACTACGTGCAGAATCATTTTCGCTCACCGGTAAATCTCAAGGAAGTGGCGCAAAAATGCGGCATCAGTCGTGAGCACTTTATCCGCGGGTTTAGCGCGCGTTATCCAGAGTCGCCAGGCAACATGCTGCGACGATTACGACTCGATCACGCGCGAGCTATGCTCGATGCCACGCGGCTCAGCGTGCAGGACATTGCCCTCGCGAGTGGTTTTAGCAGCAGCAACACCTTCTGTCGGGCCTATCGCCTGAAACACGGCGTCAGCCCCGGTGCTGGTCGGCGCTGAGATCACTCGTCCAACATCCGCTGGAGTTTAAATACGTCACGCAGGGCCAAGCTCAAAACATCCTGCACTCCCTGCAGCTCACGGTAGCGCGCGACGTTTTTCTTTTTCGGTTTGCAGCGTGTCTTTTCATTCACCGCGACAATGCCATCCGTGAATCGAGTGATCTTCGCCTTTGAATTGATCTGACGCGCTTCGGCCCACGCGACCTGAATCGCACCGCCGACTGCGGCGCCTTCATCTTCGACCATCGCCACGACAGGCACGCCGAAAATGTCCGCCATGATTTGCCTCCAGGCTGGTGATTTTGAGCCCCCACCCGTTACGCGGATTTCTTTCGCGTTCACGCCGAGTGACGCGAGCCGTTGCAATCCGTAATTCATTCCCATCGTCACGCCTTCCATGGTCGCGCGAGCCAAATGAGCTTCGTTGAAATTATTCGCGTTCAGTCCGATCATGGCGCCGGAACCTTCGGGCACGTTCGGCGTGCGTTCACCGGCGAGGTAAGGCAGCAACACGAGCCCACCGGCACCAGCCGGGGCTTTGCTTACGGCTGTATCGAAGGCCTTGTGGTCTTTACCAAAGAGCCAACGCATCTGTTCTGTCACCGTCGTCACATTCATTGTGCAGAGCAGTGGCAGCCAACCATCCGTGGAGGAGCAAAACACCGCGATCTCTCCTCGAGGATCGACGACTGCTTGATCCGCATAGGCGTAAATCGTTCCACTGGTGCCGAAACTCGCGGTCACCACTCCGGGTTTCACATTACCGGTGCCGATCGCGCCCATCATGTTGTCACCGCCACCTGCGGAAACGATTACGTCGGTCGAGAGGCCGTATTTCTTTGCGATCTTCGGTGTGAGTGTGCCCGCGATTGAATCCGATGAACTGAGCTCAGGGAGCCAATCAGCTAAGCGCGGATCAATCGCTTTGATGACTTCAGCCGACCACTTACGTTTACGCACATCCATCAGGGCCGTGCCGGAAGCATCGCCATGTTCCATGAAGTAATTTCCCGTGAGATAAAAATTCAGGTAATCGTGCGGCAAGAGCACGTGGCGAAGCTTTTTAAAATTCGCGGGCTCATTTCTTTTTAACCACAGAATCTTGGGAGCCGTAAATCCGGGAAGGATCGCGACACCAAGTTTTCGCAGCACTGCTTTTTCACCGCCGAGCTTCTTTGTGAGAATCGCGCATTCCTCGCTCGTCGATGTATCGCACCACAGTTTCGCGGGACGGATGACAGCCCCTTGATTATCGAGTGGCACGAATCCGTGCTGCTGCCCCGATATACCAATGCCGCGCACTTTCGTGGCGTCTACTTTCGCCACCACCGCTTTGATCACCCTATTGAGTGCCCTCGTCCAACCCTGCGGATGTTGCTCCATGTGACCAGCCGGTAGTCCCGTGATCAGTTGATGTGGAGCGCGCGCCTCGGCGATGACCTTGCGCGACTTCAGATCGAGGACGACGGCTTTGGTGCTTTGGGTTCCTGAATCGATGCCAATATATAAACTCATGATGGGAATAGTAACTGCCTCTAGTGCCGCAAGATTGAGCGCCATGCGCAAGCCGGAGTTATTGGAACCACGAAACACACGAAAGCCTGGATCAGGAATACTTTCAGAGATAATTCCCGTCAGATCCTCGTCTGTTTATATGTGTTTCGTAGTTATAGATCCGTAACAAGCCATACTGGAGTAGTCCTCCCGTCCTAATCGTTTTCAGAAGCCCGGATCGCAACCATAGCTCAGATCGTAAATGCCTTTGACCAGAGCGGCTGCGACTACTTAGCGTAGACTACTCTTTATTTAACAACTGACACATCGATCCCATGTCCGCGTCACCTACCATCATCTACACCAAAACTGACGAAGCTCCCGCTCTCGCTACCTATTCGCTTCTGCCGATTGTGGAGGCGTTTACCAAGCATGCCGGAATCAACGTCGAGACTCGCGACATTTCGCTGGCCGGGCGTATCCTCGCTCATTTCCCCGAAAGCCTGAGCGAAGACCAACGCATCGGCGATTATCTCGCTGAGCTCGGTGAACTCGCCGGCAAGCCCGAGGCCAACATCATCAAGCTGCCCAACATCAGCGCCTCTGTTCCCCAACTCAACGAAGCCATCGCCGAACTCCAATCGCAGGGCTTCGCCATTCCGGACTTTCCGCAAGAGCCTAAGACCGACGCCGAAAAAGAAACCAAAGCCCGCTACGGCAAAGTAATGGGCAGTGCCGTGAATCCTGTTCTGCGCGAAGGTAATTCCGACCGCCGCGCTCCCAAGGCCGTTAAGGATTACGCTCGTAAGCATCCGCACTCCATGGGTGCGTGGTCTTCCGATTCGAAAACCAACGTCGCCACGATGGGCGCCAACGATTTTGCCTCCAATGAAAAGTCCGTCGTCGTGTCCGACGCGACTGACGTAAAGATCGAATTCGTCGCTACCGATGGTGCGATCACAGTCCTGAAGCAAAGCACGCCCATTAAGTGCGGTGAGATCCTCGACGCGACTGCGATGAGCAAGGCCGCCCTCGTTTCCTTTCTCGATCAACAGATCGCCGCCGCGAAGGAGCAAAACGTTCTCTTCTCGCTGCACTTGAAGGCGACCATGATGAAGGTCTCCGATCCCATCATTTTCGGCCACGCCGTCCGCGTGTTTTTCAAAGACCTCTTCGCCAAGCACGGTGACACGTTTCAGGAGCTCGGCGTCGATCTCAGCAATGGCTTCGGCGATCTTATTTCCAAGATTGCGAAGCTCCCTGCCGATCAGAAGAGCGCCATCGAAGCCGACATCGCCGCTGCTTACGCCAACGGTCCGGCTCTCGCCATGGTCAATTCCGACAAAGGTATCACCAATCTCCACGTGCCCTCCGATGTGATCGTCGATGCCTCCATGCCCGCGATGATTCGTGGTGGTGGTAAGATGTGGAATGCCGCTGGTAATGAAGAGGACACCCTCGCTGTCATTCCCGACAGTTCCTACGCCGGCATTTATCAGGCTACGATTGATTTCTGCCGCGAACACGGCGCGCTCGATCCTGTGACGATGGGTTCGGTGCCCAATGTCGGTCTCATGGCGCAAAAAGCCGAGGAATACGGCTCACACGATAAGACCTTCCAGGCTCCCGGCACCGGCACGATCCGCGTGGTCGATTTATCTGGCCAGACGCTCCTTGAGCACGCCGTGGAAGAAGGCGACATCTGGCGCGCCTGCCAAACTAAGGATGCTCCGATTCGCGATTGGGTTAAGCTTGCCGTCAAACGTGCTCGGGCCACTGGTGATCCCGCGATCTTCTGGCTCGATGAGAACCGTGCACACGACGCGCAGATCATCGCCAAGGTGAACGAATACCTTCATGAGCACGATACCTCCGGGCTCGATATTCGCATCATGGCTCCGGCCGCTGCGTGTAAGTTCAGTCTCGAGCGGATCAAGGAAGGCAAAGACACGATCTCCGTCACCGGTAATGTGCTCCGCGATTACCTCACTGATCTCTTCCCTATTCTCGAAGTCGGCACCTCTGCAAAGATGCTCTCAATCGTTCCTCTCATGAACGGTGGAGGCCTCTTCGAAACCGGCGCTGGTGGTTCTGCTCCGAAACACGTGCAGCAATTCGTGGCTGAGAATTACCTCCGCTGGGATTCGCTTGGTGAATTCCTCGCCCTCGCCGTCTCACTCGAACACCTCAGCGAAACCTTCGACAATCCGAAGGCAAAAATTCTCGGCGACACTCTCGACGCCGCGACTTCGCAGTTCCTCGATAATAATAAGTCACCTGCTCGTAAAGTCGGACAGATCGACAACCGTGGCAGCCACTTCTATCTCGGTCTCTATTGGGCGCAGGCTCTCGCTGCGCAAGATGGCGATGCCGAGCTCAAGGCTACTTTCGCTCCTGTCGCCGAACAACTCAGCGCCAACGAAGCGAAGATCAACGAAGAGCTCCTCGCCGTCCAAGGTCAGCCCTGCGACATCGGTGGCTACTACCAGCCGGATGAGGCTAAGGTGTCTGTGGCGATGCGACCCAGCGCGACGTTGAACGGTATTCTTGCGACGATCTGATCAGAGATAGAAACCGCTGAGACGCGCTGATTGGCGCTGATTCAAATTCTAGGGCGGGATCAATGGGTCCCGCCTTATTTGTGTCTACGCATGACTGGATGTGGTCGTGACAGGTGGCTTTCGTGTATTCAGTGTATTTCGTGGTTTCCTCCGGTTAGTTGAGTTCCATCCTATGGTTTAGTTACCCCCATAACCCTATGCCTACTGACACGAAGCCCCTGGAAGACGCCATCCACTCCATTTTTCGTTTCATCGAGCGCACGGCCGAGAGAACAGAAACTGGGATTACGTGGGAGACGATCAACTACTACAACAAGCCGCACCACGACATTAGCGTGTTCAATGGCGTGGGTGGAATTCCGTTTTTCCTGCACGAGTATTATCGGCAATACGGCAATGGAGCTGCCTTGGAGTTAAGCCAGGGAGCGATTGATTGGTGCGCCAATTTTCAAGGAAAGCATTTCAAGCGCGGGCTGCATTTTGGGCAGACCGGAGTTGCTCTAGCGGCCTTGCATCGGGCGAACCTACTCGATCAGCCGATCCCCGATTTGTGCCACGCGAATGCAAAAATCATCCTAAGTGAGCCTGAGGGGCCGATCACCGACCTGATTGGTGGAGCCGCTTCCAACGGGATGTATTTACTCAAACTGTGGAGCCATACGGACAATGAAGCCTACCTGCGTGGTGCTGAACGCTGTGCGATCTGGTTGGAGCAGCAGATGGTTCGCGATGAGCACGGCACCCATTGCACCATTGATCCTGAACATAGGATGGGTGGATTCCCCGACAATATCTACTTGGGTGCTGCTCATGGCATTTCCGGAGTGGCTCACTTCCTCGCGTGCTTGGCAGAGCAGAGCCAAAACGATAACTGGGCGAAACTGGCCCGAGAGATCTATGGCACGCTTGATGCCCAAGCACGACCGGCCAGGGGCGGACTCAATTGGCCCATGTTTATCGGACAGGATGAATTGGTCCGATGCCAGTGGAGTCATGGAGCCGCGGGGATTGGCCTGACGTATCTCGCAGCGCACCGAGCCTTCGGTGATTCCAAATATTTAGAAACAGCGGTGCAAGCGGCAGAAGCGACCTATGCCTACGGGGACTATCGAAATAATTACACTCAAAGCACCGGCTTGGCTAGTGGCGGTGAACTCCTGCTCGAAGTTTACCGCGCAACTGGTGATTTAAAATGGAAAGAGCGTGCCGTTGATTTCGCCAATCGTTGTTTAGCCTACAAGGAAATTACCCCCGATGGAGAGGATGCGTGGCCGACGGACGAGAAAGGACTCTATTCAGCCGACTTCGATTACGGCGCTTCTGGTGTTGGCCATTTCCTACTGCGAGTGTGCTCCGACGGAAAGATACCGATGCCGCTGATGTGATGGCGCTGTCGTAAGCCAACAGGCCTACCGCTTCACTTCATAACTGACCCACCAACGAGGGCGGTCGAAGTGAATTTCGATATCGTCTGCGTGAGGTTGTAGTAAGTCGCGCAGGCTCTCGGGCGTGAAATAGGTTTTTACGATCTCGTATGACTTTCCACCTGGCAGGTGTCTGATCTCAAACGAGTCACGGCTATCAAGTTTACAGTAGTAAGGATCGGTATCGTCGGACCGGTGGATATCGTCGCACAAAATCACCTTGGCTCCGGGTTTGAGGCGCGAGTGGAACGTGGTGAAGAACTCATCCCATCGTGCGAGCGGAATGTGCGAGACCCAATGCATCGCGTAACCGAACTCAAAGAGCTCGGATCCGACATGGGCGAGTTGATAGGCGTCGTCGTGGAGGAAGCGCACCTTGTTGAGCCCCTGCCCTCGCGCGACCTCCAGCATATCATCGGAGAAATCTGTCGCGACAATGTGTCGTGAAACCGGCGCAATTTGTTGAGTCCAGAAGCCTGTGCCGCAGGCGACCTCCAGCACGTTCCGATTCTTCGCACAGTTTTTCAGCTCGGTGATGATCTCTAGGAATTGTCCTTCAGGAACCGTCCCTAGGTTCTTCGCCATGTGTGGCGCCCGATCACTGTAGTAAGTATGCATCGGATCAACCATCCTTCAGGGTTTGGTGAGATATTTACTGACAGACAATGGGAATTGTCTCACACCGCCCGATCCGCGTCTGGATATCGCGATGGAAGTTGCATCTTCATCTCCTACGGCCGCGATGCAACCGCGACTGGCATTTGCCGAATCACCCGCACGCTCGATACGGATAAGCTCAGACAGACGGCAACAGACCTTTAACCACTAATGGACACTAATTCACACTAATGCGGAGGGTGTTGATTCGTGACCATTCGAGTAAATGGCTGATGTCGCTACGCTCGGCACGTGGTCTAAATTCCGAGTTCTGAATACGACACCTTGAGATGAGATCCAAAAGACTCAGAGTTCTTGACCACAGATCACACAGATAAATACAGGATTCCAATCCCCCTCTCGCTGCCTTTTATCCGGTTTAGATCCGTGCAATCCGTGGTTAAAACTGCCTCGGAAATTATTCGGTCAAATTCGTGATTACCCGACTCGTAACACTTATCGCTTCTTCTTTTATCTGTCGATCTCAGCCCATTCGGACTTGCTGAGCTTGATCGATGCAGCCCCGACGTTTTCCTTGAGATGCGCGAGACTGGAGGTGCCGGGAATCGGCAGGACGACAGGCGAACGATGGAGGAGCCACGCGAGGGCGAGTTGCGAAACAGTCACGCCATGTCGCTTCGCCGCTTTAGCCAGCGGACTGCGTGGACCGCCAATTTTACCTGCCGCGAGAGGAAACCAAGGGATAAATCCCAATTTGTGTTTGGTGCAGTAGTCGAGGACGTCTTCGCTCTGACGATTGCCGAAATTATAGAGGTTTTGCACGCTAACGATCGGCACGATTTTACGCGCTTGCTTGATCTCATCGACGGAAACCTCGGATAACCCGATGTGCCGGATCTTACCCTGACGACGGAGTTTTTTCAGACAACCAAGCGTTTCGGCCATGGGCACCTGAGGATCGAGACGATGCAATTGGTAGAGATCGATGCAGTCGATATTGAGACGTCTCAGGCTGAGCTCCACGCATTGCTGCAAGTATTCAGCGCGACCCACTGGAGCCCATTCACCTGGGCCTGAACGGGTAAGACCACCCTTGGTCGCAACGATTAAGCCTTTGGCATAAGGATGGAGGGCTTCAGCAATTTGTCGTTCACTCACCTCTGGACCGTAGGAATCAGCGGTATCGATGAGGTTTACTCCCAAATCAACGACCTTGCGCAGCAATCTGCGGGCGGCGGCGGGATCCTTCGGCTCGCCCCAAACGCCTGGTCCCGTGAGTCGCATGGCACCGAAGCCGAGGCGATGCACCGGCAGATCACCACCGAGTTTAAAAATTCCACTGCCAGCGGCTTTGGACTTCGAGATGGGGTGCTTGCTCATGCGGAAAGTTATCTGCAAATGGGCGGATTTGGCAAGCGAACCACCACAAAATTGATCTGCAATTTTGAAGACGACTATTCCATTGCACTCGGATGGATGAAACGGGAAGATTCCGCCGATTAAGTTTAGACAAAGACAACCCATGCGTAGCCTTGGCGCGCCTATTAAGTTACTCTTCTGTGCTTCACACCAAATCGATGTCCGACTCTTCCAACATTACACCATCTACCAAAACTGTTCCAGCTGACTGGAAAGAACAGGTGCTTCGCTATCAAACGCCTTCGCTATGGCGCGCTATTTGGCAGATAACCAACTCTTTTTCCCTCTACGCTTTGTGTTGGTTTTTCGCCTACAAAACCCTGATCGATTCGATCTGGCTCGCGATGTTTTTTGCGACCATCGCGTCGGGTATGCTTATCCGCATATTTATCATTTTTCACGATTGCGGGCACGGTTCATTCTTTAAGTCCAAGAAGGCCAATGACGTGGTCGGTTTTATCACGGGCGCATTAACCCTCACGCCCTACTATCACTGGCGTTGGGAGCATTCTGTTCATCACGCGACTTCTGGAAATCTCGATAAACGCGGGATGGGCGACATCTGGACGCTGACCATGAAGGAGTATCTCGAGGGGTCTCGTTGGCTCCGATTCAAGTATAAGATCGCGCGTAACCCGGTCGTGATTTTCGTGATCGCTCCGATGCTTTTATTTACGCTCTACCAGCGCTTTCCGGACAGAACAGCCAGTCCACGCGAAAAGAAATCTGTTTACTGGATGAACTTAGCTATTCTGGGCATAGCGATCAGCATGAGCGCTCTGATGGGATGGCAGTCGTATCTCGTGATCCAGTTGTTTATCACGGCCGTCGGCAGTGGCACCGGTATCTGGATGTTTTACGTGCAGCATCAATTCGACGAAACGCACTGGGAGACAGCAGAAGATTGGGATTATGCGACCGCCGCTTTGCACGGTAGCTCTTTCTATAAGCTCCCCAAGATTTTGACGTGGTTTAGCGGCAATATCGGCTACCACCATATTCATCATCTGAGTTCGCGGATTCCCAACTACAATCTCGCACGTTGCCATCGCGAATTACCTTTCGCCAACGATATTAAACCTATCACGTTCTGGCCTAGTCTTAAATCGCTCACCCTGCGACTTTGGGATGATGAGCAGAAACGACTGGTGGGCTATCGTGAAATGCGCGCAAAGCGTCGCGCACTCAAACAAGCAGCTCTCGATGCGGGTGTCGCGGAATTGCAGGGTAAGACTGGAAACAGCGGTAAAGCTTAGGGAAGGCTGTTTGTTTAGCGCACCCTACTCGCCGTGCGGAAGTCTACAACTTCTCGGGCACGTCGCCGAAATTTACATTTTCCAACCCTCGCTGGATTTCATAGATCGATCCGCTGAATTTTGGTTCCGGCAGAGGTAGGCGCACGGGCACTGGTGTGAGGCGCGGCTCATTGACCGGTTCTCCTTGCACCATCGTCGCGACGTAAGTTTCCCAGGGGTTCTCATTTGGCATGAGGGGCCATGCATCGGCGGCACAGTATTGAAACAACAAGAGCCGTCGCGTGTTTGGCGACCGGTTGGGAGATGATCCGTGTAAGAGTCGCGTATGATGAATGGAAATGCCTCCTGCTTTCAAAGTGATCGGCACGGCGGCGTCTGATTGGAAATCTGGATCCGTAACGGCTCCGATGAAGACACCATCCTGATGATGGTTGAGCAACGGTCCGCGATGAGAGCCGGGAATGACCATCAAACAACCATTCTCCAGCGTGGACTCGTCCAATGCGATTCCCACCGCGAGTAAATCGTCGTTCGTGTGTGGATAGAATGCCCAGTCTTGATGCCATTCCACCGGACTCCCGACATTCGCGAGCTTGAGGTTGAGCTTGTTGCCATTGCTGGTGATGGCAGGACCGATCAGTTGGCTGACAAATTCAAGCACCTTGGGATGCCGAAGCGCACGACGGTAGATCTCATGTTGTTTGATGGGATCTTTTAAACGGCGCAGGCGTGGGGTCTCCGGTGTGTGGCTGGGTTCAAGATCGAAGACCTGATCGTTCGTGGTGATGGCTCGAGATTTCTCCACGAACTCATCCGTAACTTGACGCAACTCGTCCAACTCGGCTGCGGATATAACGTCCTCCACTCCCAGATAGCCCTGATCGTGGTAAGCTTGGATTTGGTCGGGTGTAAGCATCGGATCTTTGATTACTGCGGATTCAGGTTGAAGAGATCCGTGGAAAACTGAGCCAGACCGATTCCAGGATTTGGTTGAGATTCTTCTTCGGGATAACGTGGCTGCGCATCGTGCACAGTCGGGCGACCTTGATAAAAAACCAGAACTCGATCTTGCCAGATCACGGGCGGCACTATCCCAGAGACTAGTCCGCAATTGAATTGGCCGCGAGGTCCGAGCGGGAGCACTGGATCGCGATCGTTTTCGCGCGTCCATGACCAGCCGTCTTTACTGCTCACTAATTGGACATCCATGGTCTGATCGATGGTATGGTGACAATTCAGAAAACCGCCATAGACGCCGGACGGTGTTTTGAACGCAGTGAGCCAATAGAATTGGAGATCGGGTGCATCGTCAGCATCGGGTTCGAGGATACGCACAGGGCCGACCCAGCGACCGGCGAATTCGTCACACTGCCAGATCGAGATAACCCGGTGCATCTTCTTAAGGTTATCACGCTCGGTCGGCAGATTGGGGTTATGCTTGAAGGTCTGCTGATGAATGAAATGGGTGCCTTTCTTGAACGGCGTCTCCACACCTGGAAACATATCAACCAACGACGCTGCATCGTTCGCGCCGGTGATAATCGGGTGATCGTGCAGTCGATTCCATTGGATGCCGTCCGGACTGGTGGCCAAGCAAATGCCCGAACCGAGTTTCGGATCGGGGCAATCCCAGTAGATCATCTTCCAACGTTGCGTGGCATCTAGTTCGGGGGCTTCGCGAATAATCGAGCAAGGGTAAAACTGCCCCCACTTATTTTCATTTCCGCATGACCGCATGACGATGTTGGTGCCTGAGTCGTAGTCTGGCTTCGTCCAATTTAACCCATCACTTGAACGAGCCAGGCAGAGCACGTTATCGAGAGGGTTGTCGCTCGCTCGTAGTAAATAATAGAGCAAGAGATCTCCTGAGGACTCATCGGTAAATGCGGATACGGGACTGATCCTCCCTCCCTCTTCCCATGGTTGATCGGGGAGGATAACCGGTTGAGTGGAACGGCTGAGTAAAGCGGGGTGTTCTTTCATGCAGCCGCTATCGTTAACGGCAGCCTTGAATCGTGCCAGCTCGGAGTTGGCTCGCGGGTGAATAATGGAAGGCGCGAGCTGCAATCAGTCTATGATTTCTGGAAGGATAACCGACCGCTCACCCAAGTATGGCTCACACTTAGATCGGAATCCCATAACACCAAATCTGCGGAGGCCCCAGCCTTCATCACTCCGGAATCGGAAAGCCCCAGCATGCGAGCCGGATTGGTCGAGCCCATGCCCCAGATTTCGTGTTCGGGCAGATCGATCCATGTGAGGAGATTACGCATCCCCTCATCCATCGTCAGTCCGCTGCCTGAGAGATAACCTTCCGTCGCATGACGTGGAGCGTCTCCTTCTTTTACTCTAATCTGAAAGCCCCACGGAGTATCATAAATATCGGGCGGGAGTCCTGCTCCGATCACCGCATCGGTAATCAAACAAACTCCCCTGCTCCCCTTTGCAGCGATGGCAGCGCGAATCGCGGTGGGATGCACATGAATACCATCGCAAATAAAATCCACCGAAACCCGTGGATCCGCCAAGATGGATTCGACGGCACCGACTGGTCGCACGCCCGGATCTTTTTCATCGGGAGCGTAGAAGACATCGTAGAAATGAGTAGCGTGGGTCGCGCCTGCTTCGATCGCGGCTTCCGTCTGCTCGGGAGAAGCTCGCGTGTGGGTCAAAAACACTTTCGTGCCGTTTTCGACCAATCGATCGATCACCGGAATGATGTTCGGCGTTTCCGGGCTGACTGACATCGCGCTCATCCTGCCGCGACATGCCACGATGATTTCGTCGAGCAGCTTTAGGTCACCGGGCAGCGTGGGAGCGGCTGAGCCTTTGATCGCCAGGAACGGACCTTCCAGATGCAACCCCGGCACATTCACACTCGTTACTTCGGGGATTGCCTCGGCGATGGCAGAAAGTTGCTCCAACCATCCCGGTTCCACTTGAGGCACGATCGTGGGCAGAATCGTGGTCGTGCCGAACTGGCCGAGCTGATTGCACGCGAGGAGGAAATCTTCGCGTGAGGTCGTATAGAGATACTTCAGTATTCCGTGGGTGTGGACATCGATTAGCCCCGGCGTGAGTAAACGGCCTTGCCCATCAATACGCTCACATGAATCGACCTGCGCTGGATCGATGATGCCCAGTGCCTCGATCTTGCCGTGACGAATCAAGGCATCGCCAGACGAAACCGAGTTGCCCGGATCAACGATTCGAACGTTCTCCAGATAGAATGCGGGATGGTCTTCAGACATGGGGAGCTATGTCGATCAAGCGAAGATCAGATAATGGAGCAGACATGATCTAACTTTCGGATCTGCGTTATGGATAAAACTGTTCCGAGATCACCTTGCCATCCTTCACTTCATAGACGCAAAGCTCGGACATGACTTCACGGTCCTGACCTTTCAGTTTTACATCCATCGTCATGGTCATGGAAAAGGCCGCACCTGCGACGAGTGGTTCGGATACGACCAGAGAGTGAAACTCATCGACCATGCTGTTAAACGTATTCCCCTTCTCAATGATGGCGGGCAATCCCTTCGTGATTTTATCGTATACCGGCGAAGCCTCAGCTTCGATGCTGACGACATCGTCGGCGTAGAGTTCCTTCTGAGCTTCCTCCCATTTTCCTTCGCGGCAATAAGAGATGAGTTTCTCGGCAATTTCTTGGGTAGTCATAATTTTAATAATCAATGGTTGGGGTTGATGCGACTAAGAAACCTTACACTGTCATCCTGACAGCATCCTGTCAGGAGTAATTTTTATTCCCCTACTTTTTAGATGGCCAGCGCCGGACGTTCTAGGCTCTAACCTTCCCCATGGCACGCAGTGTGATTCTCAACAAAACCCCTCGCTGTCAGCGCTGCCATTTCATGCCGCGTTGGTGTATTTGTGCAGGCCATGAATCCATCGAGCTACCGCTGCAAGTGGATGTGCTTATGCACCAGCGCGAACACCTCCGACCGACGAGCACTGGGAAACTGATCAATCGAATCATCCCCTCTTCGCGTAATCATTTGTATGAATCGGAATCGCCCCCGAGCCGAGGAGATGTGGTTTCACCCGGACGCGAGCTATGGATTCTCCATCCCAATGGAACGGAACTTCCCGTGGATGTTTCACCCGCAAATATTCAAGTCGTCCTCCTCGACGGCACCTGGCGCGAGGCTTCACGCATGTCGCAAACCGTGGCGACTTGGGGCCGCCTCGTTCGGTTACCAATGACTGCGCCGAGTCGCTATTGGCTACGGAAAAAACAGGGAGCCGAAAGCTACTCTACGATTGAAGCGCTGCTCTTTTTATTAGCGGCTCTCGGGCTCACCAAAGAAGAGGAACGATTGCGGCTCCAATTCGAACTGCACGTCTATGCGGGACTGCGTTCGCGCGGGATCATGTCGATTGCAGAAGAGTTTCTCGCGACTTCGCCGCTGACTGAAGCGATGCCGGATCTGCTCGCGCAAATGCACGAGCGCCGACCAGTGACATGAATCTTCTACCTCATCCAACCCTCGGCGATATCCGACCTGAACGTGGCAAAGTCCTCATCGGTCGGTCCGGCGTAAGGAGGCAGGAGGCGAAGAGGAAATGACGGATCGTTTACCTTGTAGATCATCTTATCGAATCCGCCATCGATGTGAAACTTGTCGGTGGAGAGTTCCTTCAACGATTCGAGCATCACTTGCAGATCCTCTAAGTCAGCGGTTCGGCGTGCATCGTCACCGGCGACAAAAGCCTTCGCTCGCTTGGGGTTGGCTGACGCGAGTGAAATCAGAAACCCGACGTCGTGAGTCCTTCGTGCGTGGGCATAGCCGTATTCGGTGAAGTAAAAGCGCAGTCGTGGAGAAACCTTCAATAGATCGGCAATCACTTCGGGATCACGGGTGCCGGCTTTGACTGCGACAAAATTCGGATGAGCCGCCGCGAGTCGTGTATATTCAACCGAAGTGAGAAACCGTTTCGCGCGCACCAAATTGTAATGATGGAAATGACAGTCAGGGAAACGCCCGCAGGTCTCGGCGAAGAACGTATCAAGTTCGTCATCGTTCAACGCGCCCCATGATGGCAGAGACAATTGGAAATCACGAAAGCCCAACGCGCGACCACGTTCGATCCGTTCGATGATGGTTGGTAGTGACAGCGAAATGATCCCGAGCATCGGAAAGGCGCCACATTCCTGTGAACTGCGCCAGAACGCGCTGGAGATTTGATCGAATTGGCTTTCGGTAACCGCATAGCCCTCACCTGCTGTGCCGAAGACATAGATATTCGGCGTCAATCCTCGCGCGATCGCGTGAACCTGGTGACAGAATTTATCCTCGTCGAATTCGTAACTTTTAGTCCAGGGCACCACCGCAGTGGCAAGAATGTCGGCAGTAGGGTTCATGAAATCAGTGAAGCTGCGTTAATATGGAAATGGCAAAACCTATGTGCGAAATCGTATCGGACTTTTCCTCACCGCAGCACTTGCGCCGGAACGGCAGCGTTGCAGGCTGTTCGTTTCCTACATGTCACGCTTGAACTTCAAATTGGAAAAGACCGCTCGCGGTAGCAAAGCGCGCGCCACGCGTTTTCAAACGCTGCATGGTGAAGTGCAGACTCCGATCTTCATGCCAGTCGGCACTCAGGCCACGGTTAAGAGCATGAATATGGAGCGGATGAAGGAAGTGGGATCGAATGTCCTGCTGGCCAATACCTATCACCTGCTGCTGCGGCCGGGGCCGGAAGTGTTTCGCAAATTCGGGGGTATTCATAACTTCATGAACTGGGAT
>Ga0075118_10000664_pt1 | contig 29485 bp, 13 predicted proteins | sample AntAceMetag02UKE_FD_69794 | JGI IMG/M metagenome (GOLD analysis project Ga0075118, IMG submission 69794) | Saline lake microbial communities from Ace Lake, Antarctica - Antarctic Ace Lake Metagenome 02UKE | ecosystem: Environmental > Aquatic > Non-marine Saline and Alkaline > Saline | place...
AGGAGTGGGCGATGAGACCCAAGCCCGAGGTTAAGGGTCAGCCTCCAGTCGATATTTCCGACAATAACGATATTCTCGCCAAGCAACGCCAGATGTATCACTTGATAGTGCTGGCTTTACAGACTGATTCAACTCGTGTTGCGACCTTTGGGCTGGGGGCCTTGAATTCGCCGCCGAGCGAGATCGCGGGGGTGAGTCAGGATTGGCACAATCTTTCCCACCACGGCAAGGATGATGCCAAGATTAACGAATTGAAGCTGATCGAAGAAGCCGAGTTTACCGTCTTCAATGAGTTCCTGACACGGCTCAAAGAAACTCCCGAGGGAAGTGGGAATCTCCTCGATGCCACGGCGGTTCTCTTTGGGTCAAACTTGGGAAATGCCTCTTCACATGATTGGCGCAATTTGCCCATCATTCTGGCGGGTGGGGGCTACCGACATGGGGCCTACGTCGCTCATGATCCTAAAGAGAACACTCCGCTTGCAAATCTCTTTGTCCCTCTGGCCCAGCGCATGGGTGTGGCAATTGAGAACTTCGGGAGTAGTAGCAAAACGACTCTCAGGGGGCTTGAGGAGACTTCGTGAAGAAAGGGAAGCTTGTCTCGTCCGCTGAATGTAGGAAGATAGAGCCATGAAGCGACGACATTTTCTCTCCAGTTCACTGGCGCTCTCTGCCACTGCGGCTCTTGGGCAGAGTTCCTCCGTAAAGCCACTCTTGCTGGGATACGATAACTTCGCCGTGCGAGCAATGGGTTGGAAGGCTAAGGCACTCATCGATTATGCGGTGAAACTAAAAGTCGATACCGTCTTCATCACTGATCTCGACGCCTTCGAATCACTCGAGGAAAAGCATCTCCTTGGAATCAAAAGTTACGCTGGGGCCAAGGGGATTAAAATTTTTCTGGGCACCTGGAGCATCTGCCCGACCTCGGTGAGCTTTAAGGATCAGTGGGGATCGGCCGAGGAACATCTGAGACTGGGATTGCGTTCGGCCAAGGCTCTTGGTTCGCCGGTGCTGCGAGTTGTCCTAGGGAAAGGCGATGACCGAAACACCAAGGGCGGCATTGCAGCCCGAATTGAAGACACCGTAAGAGTGCTCAAGGGTAGCAAGAGTGTTTGCGAGGATCTTGGTGTGAAAGTGGCAGTGGAAAACCATGCCGGTGACATGCACTCGTTGGAATTAAAATCGTTGGTCGAGCAAGCCGGGCCGGATTTTGTAGGGGTGAATCTTGATTCCGGGAATGCCGTGTGGACGTTGGAGACTCCGCTGGAGAATCTCGAAAATCTTGGAAAATACACTCTTACGACGAGCCTCCGTGATACCCAAATTTGGCCGAGTGCGAACGGGGTCACGGCGCAATGGATCGCAATGGGCGAAGGAATGGTTGATTGGAAAGCCTACTTCAAACGCTTCGCCGAACTCTGCCCGGATGCTCCCGTTCAGATCGAAACGATCTCTGGATTCAATCGTGAACTCGCTTTCAAGAAAGAAAGCTTCTGGAAGTCCTGGCCGAAGGGGAAGCCGGAGAGCCTCGCTGGTTTTAGGAAATGGGCAGCCGCGGGTCAGGAAAAAAAGCCTCACAAGTCAGCTTCCAATGAGGCGGAACAGAAATACCAACTGGGCGAGATTGAGCGCAGTATTGCTTACTGTAAATCAATGGGGCTTGGGGTGCCGAAATGAAGGGGTGCCTTTTCGCATGGCTTGGGGGAATGGCATGCCTTTTCGGGGCGGAGCCTCCCTTGGCTGAATTAGGGAAGGAGATTTTCCTGGATACGACTCTTTCCAATCCCCCCGGACAGGGATGTCTTTCATGCCACAGCCCCCAGGCCGCTTTTAGCGATGCCCGGAGGGTTTCTCTTGGTGCGGTGGCGGGTCGAGTTGGGCGTCGGAATGCTCCTTCGCTCATGTATGCCGCCCTCATTCCTCCGCAACGATTGGAGGACACTTACGATGAGAATGGCGAGTTGGAATATATCGTGGAAGGCGGGCTCTTTCTCGATGGCCGGGCGCATGATCTACTTGAACAGGTCCGTCACCCTTTCTTTGACGGGAACGAAATGAATATCGCCAACGAAGCCGAACTAGCGGCGAAGCTACGTAAGCGGGGCTATCGAGGGGTGTTTCAAGGGCTCAACGATAAGGACGCAAACGAGCGTGCGTTCGAGGCTTTAGTGGCGTTTCTGCGGGAGCCCATTTTTCGGCCATTCAACGCGCGTATTGATGACTACTGGGCGGGTAATAAGGATGCCCTGAGTCTCTCGGAGCGTCGCGGTCTCGATGTCTTTCAAACGACTGGCGGCTGTGCCACTTGCCATCTCACTGGAGCGGCCAGCTGGCTGGAACCCTTATTGAGCGACTCGGGCTTCGATAATATTGGTGCTCCGGCAATCGGTGCGATCGATCCCGGGCTGGGTGCGATTACTGAAAAAAAATCTGAGCTTGGTCAATTCAAAGTGCCGACTTTACGCAATGTCGTTCTCACTGCACCATACTTGCACAATGGCTCGATCGCGACGCTTCAGGAAGTGATGGAATTTTATAACAAGCGTGATCTCGAACCCGAGCGGTGGGGAGTCACTAACTATCCCGAAACGGTGAATCACGAAGAAATGGGAGACCTTGAGCTGAGTGACCAGGAGGTCGCCGATCTTGTCGATCTCATGGATGCCTTTACGGATCGTAATCTTCTTGAAATGAAAGAGGGAGATCTCTTTCCTAAAGTCCCTCCCGGAGTTCCCACAACTGAGGAGCGGAAAGCCTTTTTCATCTCGAAGCGAAAGCATGACCTCACGGCACCGAGAAGGCCGAGAGAATGATCGGTTGAAACCTCGATCGCTTCGTGAGATCGTCCGTTGGGGCGCCCGGACAATTCGGGAGAACAATCACGGTTCACTCAGTTCGCACTCTGGACACCGCGATTTCAACGGGGCTGCTGCAACCGTGCTTGCTGAGTTGATACGCGATTGGGCTCTCTTTATTCGACAGACCTATTTGGAGAATCGAGCAGCCTTGGCATTCATCTCCGCCATCGTTTGGCAGTTGAGGCGAGTGCGGATCTGGGCTTTGTGGGATTCGACGGTCCGGCGTTCGATGTTGAGGCGGTCGGAGATTTGAGTTTGGGTGAGCCCTTGGCCGACGAGTTGAAAGATTTGGAGCTGGCGGTCTGTGAGGCAAGTGAGTTCGGGGTGGGGGGCTTGCCCGTTCTCGGGGTGAATGGTCAGGCTGGCGAGTTGGAGGGCGACCTTGGGGGAGAGGTAGATGTGATCCGAGAGGACCTGATTGATTGCTGCGACGAGTTCTTCGGTGGCTTGGGCTTTGGCGACGAAGCCGTTGGCACCGGCTTTGAGGACCCGCTTGGCGTAGGTGGAGGCTTCCATCATGGAGAGGATGAGAACTTTAACCTTTGAGTTGTTTGCTCGGAGTTCTTTGAGGAACTCGAGGCCACTTTCGTTCTCTAGGAGGATGTCGAGAAGGATGAGGTCGGGTTGGTGGTGTGACAAGAATTCCCGGGCTTCTCCGATGCAACCCGCTTCCCCGATGACATTCATGTCGGGAGTACGTTCGAGCATGCGGATGAGGCCGGAGCGGACGATAGGGTGATCGTCGATTAGGTAAATTTTTTTCATAAGGCTGGGAGAGTAACCTTTGAGGGGCGATGGAGGTTGATGGCGTCGATTGTGCCTTTTGGGTCAAAGCCGACGCCGTTGTCAGCGATTGTGAGGTTGCAGAGCTTTGCTGAAATCTTAACTATAATTTAGGCGGCTTTTCCGTGCCGGATGGCGTTGGTAAGAGCTTCTGGCATGATGCCGTAAAGTTTGTTTTCGATGGTTGCGGCAAAGTTGAGTTCTCCTGGCGGAAGGTCGTGAGTAACTTCGTTGTGGTAAGGTGGGTTGAGATTTCGGAGGACGGGGGTGAATCCACCTTCAAATCCGCTGACGCGATCGAACCTGCGGGCGAGCCCTCGCACTTGAGCGATGGTTCGATTGAGGAGTTGGCAAAAGTCAGGAGGAGCATGAAAGGGTTCATCGTTTCATGGATTTAGGGCGGGCTACAGTTCGAGGAGAGTGGTGGTATCGTTTTAGGGCCTTCTATTGAGTGGCTTTGAGCCTGATGAAGTTTTTCTCCTCGTCGCTGACCGGAGTGGCACTCCGCCAAGTCACGGTGGAGGTGCCATCTCCATTAACGATCTCTGAAACGAACACGACTTCCGGTTGTGAGTCCCAAGCGACAAGGTTGGTCGAGATCTCGGGGTTCAAAGTGAGGATGTTTTGAGCGAGGAGATTGCGTTGGTAGCTCATGATTAGGTAGTCCTCGATGACGCCTTCAATATCAAAGGCCAGAAGGTCAAGGGTGATGAGGTCGTTTCCGTCGCCTGCGGTGCTATCGCTGGTTCCCAAGCCATACTCAATGAGGGCGACCAAGCTGTCGCCGTCATTATCGGCTACGGGATCACCAACAAACCCGAAGGAGGCAACGGTCCCCGGTGCTCCGCCCAACTGGTTTGAAGCAACCCAGTTGGTTGCGGTTCCGTGATCAGGGATTGGGATGGCAGGGGACTTAAGAACCATCGTGAATCCGCTGCCGTCGACGAAGGGCCAGGGAAGGTCGTCATTGTAGGTGAAGTCTTGGATGATGGTATCGGAGGCATCGAGGAGGGTGAGTTGTTCCCCTCCATTGCTCAGGCGGCCTCCGTATTCATGATCGCCGAGAACATCCGTTGCGATGGCAATCGCGATACCGTAGCGCGCTTCGAAGGCGGCACGATTTTTAACAATGACGAGTCTTTCTCCCGGGAGTAAAAGAGTGTTAGCGCTAAAGTTGAAGGTGATTGCCATGGTGAAGCGGAGGCCGGTGAGGTCGATGGTTTGTGATCCTACGTTCATGAGTTCCACGAATTCGTAATCATCACGATCGGTAGAAATGGCGATCTCTGAAGGCGTGTTGGGCTCTCCGGGTTGGTAGCTGAACTCGGAGATGATGAGATTGTTGGCATCAGCTGGAATGGTGTCGGGAGTAAAAAAAGCGGTGTTGAGAGCACTCCATTCTCCAGAAGTGCTATTGTAAGACCGCGAAAAGAGCCAGCCAGCTTCGGTGACAATGACGGGGTCGGAGCTTTGCGTGCTGCCCCCGCCCGGTGGGTTTCCGGTAAGGTCGAGGTCAAAGCTGATGTCAGAACTGCTGTCGCTGGTATTGTGCATTTCGACAGCAAAGGTATTCGTGCCGGTCAGGAAGCGGCCTGGAAGAAGGACTCGCGATCCGGAGGCGTTATCGCCGCTGTTGATGTTGGCGAAATCATCGAAGGCAGGATTGGCATCGACCCCTTCGCGGGCCACTTCGATTCCGTTGAGGTAGACGATGATGCTGTCGTCATAAAGGAAGTTCAGGGTGAAGTCTTCAAAGACCGATGGGTCGTTAATGGTGAAGGTGGTCCTGAAGTAAGTGGTGGCGTTTTTTTGTATCGTTCCGCCGGGATTGGTATCGATGAAGCCGACCACGGTCGCTTCGTCGCCATCTCCGTAGCCAAGTTGGGATGGCCCGGATGCCCAGCTGTTATCGTTGAAGGTAGGAGCGCGCCAGGCTGTGCCTTGATTGGAGCCGTCATCGAGGTATTTCCAGACGTCGCCGGTATCGACATAAGTGGTGGTGACGGGGCCGCCCCCTCCGCCACCACCTAGGGTAATGAGGGTTGCGGCCGGGTTGAGGCTTCCACCGACGAGTCGGGGGTCGAGTGAGTGTTCGTAGTCAGTGAGATCGGCATCACCCCTGCCGAACAGGTAGTAGATCTGGTTTACGCTGCTGGGCACGCGGAGGGTGGGTCCGGTGCCTGAGGGGAGGGCTCCTCCGTGTTGGCTGTAAACGGGGGCTTCGATTCCGGGGTAGAGGTTGGCGGAGCGCAGGCTATCGAGAAAGAGATCGGCACGGACCGGAAACCAATTATTGATGATGCGGTTATACTCGTTCTGCCAGTCGCTGACGGAGCGGTTCCCACCGTGTTGATCACCCCAGCGTGCCGCTTCCGGGTTGAGAATGCGGGTGTGCTGTGCGGTCACTTCCTCGTAAAGGGCGCGTGCATGAGCCGGGGTGAGGGGGCCATCATTGAAGAGGGCCCGATGGGCGCGGTCGGCAAATCTCAGTCGGAACTCGGGGCTGTCTTGAAGGGGCTCATTGGGGGCGGCGATACCACGGTAGTCGGTGATGCGCTTGTAGGTCGTGTTTGAACGCAGGAAGAGAGACCACTCGGAGTCCCACATGAAGTACTTGTAGCCGGTTCGGGTCGCCTGGGGATCGATGCCTCCGTAGTAGTTCTTGTTGGGCCAGTCGGAGTTGCCGCCATACCAGTTTGTGAGGAAGTAGTCGGCGTTGTTCGAGGGATCGCACCAGACGGGGAAGGCTGCATTCCGGGTGCCATCGGAATGGAAGCCGCAGGCTTCGAGGTATGCGGCATTTCGTGCGGCATCCGAGCCTGCCGATGAAATATTACCGACGGCGTTGCGGAAGTTATTCCAATTGTTGAGGTTGGTGGAGTCATTGATGGGGGAGCCGGAATTTTGACCTTCCCATAAGTCCCGGTCAGCGCCTGCCAAGTAGCTTTCAGCGAAACTGGAATCGGGGCGCTCGACAACGTTGTAGAGGCCCCAGTAGACTCCGTTGATGTAGAGGTGAAGGTAGCGCCCGTGTGGGGCGGGTTGTCCAAGGGCGAGCTGCACTCGGCGACCAAATTCGTCGCGCGCGTATTGAGGCTGTCCACCGGCTCCACTCCATTGCCAGCCGTCATTGGACTCCATGCGAAAGACGAGAGTCTGGAACTCCTGGGCGACCCCGGGGTCGGTTCCGAAGAGCGGAAAGGTGAGTTTTCCCGAGCCACCAGTGGGTTGGCTACTCGTGCCGAATTCGGATTTAAAAAGGACACGGAAGGACTTCTTACGGGTGAGGCCAAAGCTCCGAAAGGCCCCCCCTTGAATACGGATGGCACAGTTTTGTTGGAAGTTCCCCGCGCCGGTGGGGTCGTCTGGATTGACGAGCTCGAGGGAGGTCTTCCTTTCCCACGCCTGGCCGGACGAACCGGGATTCGAATAGATTCCGGAGTTCCCGAACATGTCATCGGAGTCGAGGGCGAGGGCGAGACTGGGGATTGTCTTAAGGTCATTTTGGAGGGTGTTGGGATCGACATTGCTGTTGTTATTCATCCCGTAGTAGGGGCTTTGACCGCCCCAGCTTGAAGGGAGTCCATAGATGCTTTGGGTGTTGGCCGCGGTCTGTGCCACGACGCTATCGACGAAGATATAGGTGTGGGTGTCGATATTGGTAGAAACAAACCCGCTTTGGTAGGCGATCGCCTTGATCGATAGGGTTCGGTCAACCGTGATAGGTCCGGTGTAGATCGTTCCCGTCGTTTCGCTGGGCCAGCTGCCATCGGTGGTATAACGAATGGTGGCTCCCGGAGTTGCGGAGATGATATCGAGGGAGAAAGGAGTATCGAAGAAGCCACGGCTCTGACCGAAGTCGGTGTCTTTTACGAAGCCCGACACGCCGCTGGAGGCCTCATTTTGAGCATCCGGAGTAGGATTCAACATGTAGCCGATCTGAAGGGGATCTCCGAAAAATCCGTACGTGACTCCGGCATTCTGTGGCGGAAAATCCGTGTTCGCCGAGCCGAATTCAGAAAGGACGGTGAAGCCATCAGGAGCAACGAGGGCGAGATACTCACCATTGGCACTGAGGCTGAAATTGGTATGCAAATTATCGCCATTGGTAGGCCGGCGGTCCTTTGATGACGCAAAGATTACGAGAGTGCTGTCTCCGGAAAGGGTGATATTGGGGACGAGCCATTTGGTGAGGTTGGTGGGGTCGTCGGTGAGATACGATCCGTTTAAGTTGACCGAATTGCCGACAGGATTGTGAAGCTCGATCCAATCCGAGGGGTCACCATCTTCATCGGCGAGGCTCGTGGAATTCCCATTGGCGAGGAATTCATTAATACGGACCGCGGAGCTGACGATCGTGAGCGAAAAGGAGGATTCAGTGGAGAGGGCGGAGAGGTCTGTGCTCCGGATGCGAAATGATAAAGTCGCGCCAAGGCCTGGTAGGATGCCGGCCGTTGAGAGAGTGTTTTCGTCGATCGAAAAGAGTCCGTTGTGTGAGTCCCCCGCTCCAGAAACCAACTGGTAGGTGTGACTGTCGGTCGTGTTTGGATCAACCGTTGAGAAGTCTGCCACGGCGGTCCCCGATGGGGTTCCTTGCAGGATAGTATTGGCTGGGAAGTTGATCGAGGTGGGAGGCTCGGCGGCCTCGACGGTAAGGGTAAATGACTCGTCGTAAGTCAGGTTGTCACCGTCAGTGGTGCGGATGCGAATGGAGTAGGTGGCTCCGAATCCACCCAAAGCGGAGGCCGCCCGCAGCTCGTCGCCGTTCGCGATGGTAAAGCGGCTGTTATCGGTGCTGCCGGCTCCGGTGGCCAGTTGGTAGGAGTGAGCATTGTCGCCGTTGGGATCACTCGTGGCGAGGGCCCCAACCAAAGTTCCGGCAGGTGAGGTGGGCGCGAGATCGGTATTGCTGAGCGCAATATCAGTGGGCGCTTGGGGCACCGCGGGCGTCACCGAGCGCAGAATATAGGCACTGAGACCGGGGTCGACACCCGTGTTGATTCCAGGAATGAGATTGATGGTCTGGGTTGTGCCGCTGGCGGTGAAGGTGCCGATGACCGAGCCAACGCCGCTGCGCGAAAAATCACCACTGACGTTCTCGGGCGATTCACCATCGCCACCGCGCTGGTTGCGGTCAGAGCAACATTCCCGGGTGTCTCCGGCTCCGATGAGTTGAATTTGGTAGTCAGAACCCGCGGTCAGGCTTGCGAGCTGAAAGGACCAGGTGCCCCCGCCATAGCTATGGCTATCGAGAACAGTATTGAGTTCAGGGTTCGAGGTGTCGCCTCCTCCTCCCGTGAAAAAACTACCGGTTGCAGTATTCGCTGGAGCGAGCGGGTTTGCGGAAAATAGAATGTTCTCTCCACCGAGATTGACGGTGGGGCTATCACCACCATTCGTCGCATTGACGGCAGCGACCAGAGTCCCGTTGGTCTCAATGCTATTCGCAGAGGTGATATTGAAGGGGGCCTGCCAGGTGATTTCGGCCCCGGAGAGTCCGAGTGGCAGAGCCAGGGCGAGTGGGAGGAGGAGTTTTACGTTTGGGAGAATCATGGCGAAATGCGCGTTGAGAAAAAAGACGGAGCCCTTTTAGGAAGAGGGCGGTTGCTTGCCGATATTTTTTTTGAGAGAGCTAAGGAATCGTGTGAAAATGAGCGCACATCATTTTTCAATCCTCTTATATCTGTTGTTAATTCTTTGGTTTTAGGAGGGGGTTTTCCCGAACGAGGCCACAAGTCGATCAAAGCCGTTCCTGCGAGTGTAGGCCGCTTGTTTTTCGATATGGAATTTCTCTTCAGTGATGGAAATTGTCGCCCTTTTACCCACCAACTCCTCGAGGAGAGTCCTGATGAGAAGCCGAGCGTGGGGCGCTCCGAGACAAAGGTGGGTTCCAAATCCGAATGAGACGTGGGGGTTTGGTTTGCGATCAAGGCGGATTTCTTCAGGAGATGCAAAGACGCTCTCGTCAAAATTCGCGGCGGCCCAACCCAGTGAGATCCTGCCGTCTGCCGGAACGAGGTGGTCGTGCACGTTGGTTTTGACCGGGCAGATTCGGCCGAGGTGGGTGAGGGGTATGAAGGCTCGAAAGAACTCTTCTCCGGCAAGTACGATGCTTTTCGGATTCTCGCGTAGTTTTACGAGGTCAGCCGGGAATTTTCCAAAATGGTGAATGATCGATGAGATGGTATGGATGATGGTGTCCCGACCTCCGGCAAAGGTAAGATTAGCAAAGCCCATCATTTCTTCACGGGTCAACGGGCGGTCTTGGAAGGTCGCTTGGGTCAGGGCCGAGAAGAGATCATCGCCGGGATTTTCTTGGGCTTTATCGAGAGTGGAGGAGAGGTAATTCTCGAAAGGAGTGCCTTCGCTCTGATCGCGGTGGAAGACGTGGATGCCCCACGAAGTGTAGATTTCAGCTTCAGACTCCGGGACGTTGAGCAGGTAAGTGAGCGCGCGGGACTGAATAGGGAGGGCGAACTCGTTCACGATTTCGATGGAGTTAGCGGACAGGGCGGATTCGAGAAATTCCGCGATCAGGTTTTGGACCTTGGCGATGACTTCGGCTTGCTTCGCCCGCTTAAAAAAAGGTTCTACGATCTTGCGATATTCGGTGTGTTCGGGCGGATTAGTTTCGATGGGGAGTTGGCGTATGCTACGCATTTCTTCCTCGGAAGGGATAGGGACGCGGAAGGGGGCATCGGAGCTAAAGGTCTGCCAATCTTTCGCGGCGGCCCGGACATCGGCGTGTCGCAAGATCATGGGGATATTCTCTCCCTGGAAGGGGCACTTCAAGATGCCCTCTTTTTGGCGGGCTTCGCGGAATGGGTCGTGGGGCATGGGTTGGCAGCAATGAGGAAGGGACGGTATGGATGATCTCAGATCAGTAATCCATCTCAAAAGAAGCGGGCTCTTCCCGTATCTCGCTTTGGTTTCCTCTGCTTCATGATCGTCCTCCAGCGTGTCTGGGTGAAGTTGAGGCAGCCTCGGTAAGCCTCGCGGTCTCTGACCGGGGCAGGATGGGCGACAGGATTCTTTTTTTGCGGTTCCTGATCACTCCGGGATGGGTTAGATCTAGGGGCATGACTCGTTTGTTTTTCTTTCTACTGGTTGGAACACTGCCGGTCTTCGCGCAGAAGGCTGACATTTTAAATAGTCCCGGAGCCCTGCATGAGCGTGGCATGGAGCATTTCTTTGCAGGGAGGATTCAGGAGTCATTGCAGGACTGGGATCGGGAGATCGAGCTCATGCCAAGTCGCGATCCCTACCATTGGCAGCGTGGCTTGGCGCATTACTACGCGGAAATGTATGAGGAGGGTGTGGCGCAGTTTGTCCGTCACCAGACTGTCAATGGTCACGATGTTGAGAATGCAGTGTGGCATTTCTTATGCGTGGTGCGTGCCAAAGGCGGCACGGTGGCGAAAGCTCGGAAGAACTTGATTCCGATTGTGGGGGACTCACGGGTGCCGATGAGAGAAGTGCATGATCTCTTTTCCGCTAAGGGATCGGTGAAGGATGTCCTCGATGCCGCGTCTGCCAATGCGGAAGGCTTTCTCTTAAAGAATCAACTCTGCTATGCCCACCTGTATTTAGGGCTCTATTTCGAAGCCTTGGGGCAGCCGGAGAAATCGCGGGCACACATCAAAAAGTCGGCCGTCGATTTTAAGATGGATCACTACATGGGGAAGGTGGCGCAGGTTCATTATCAACTGCGAAAAAAGAGGCCAAATATTATCTTCCTTTTTGCGGACGACCAGCGCGCTGACACCATTGCCGCTCATGGGAATACCAACATCCAAACTCCTAATCTGGATCAATTGGTGGAGAGCGGATTCAGCTTTCGGAACAACTACTGTGCGGGGTCATTCAGCGGGGCGGTTTGTGTGGCGAGCCGCGCGATGCTCATGACGGGGCGGCAATGGATGAAACTGCCGAAGAAGAATCCCGGTTCGAATTGGAGGGAGGCCACCTTGCTGCCTGCCCAGCTGACACAAGAAGGTGGGTATCGATCTCACCTCGTCGGGAAGTGGCATAATGGTGAGGCGACTTTGAAGAAGGCCTTCACGGAAGGGTCTTCGGTTTACATGGGTGGGATGGCAAATCATGCCGACTTTGCGGTGCAGGATTATGAAAGGGGGGAACTTTCGCCGAAACGCCCCGCAGGTGGGTTCTCAAGCGAGGTCTTTGCAAACGATGCCATCGAGTTCATTGAAGGAGCTGACGGAAAGGATCCCTTCTTTCTCTACGTCGCTTTCATGGCTCCTCACGATCCCAGAAATCCTCCTGAAAAATACCGCGAGATCTACGACAAGCAGCGCCCGCCGCTGCCTGCAAACTTCCTACCACAGCATCCCTTTAAGATTGGGCCAGCCGGGGTGTCAGGTCGCGACGAGGGGCTTGCCCCCTGGCCGCGGACCAAGGAAATGATCAGTGATCAGCTGTGCGAATACTATGGGCTTGTCACTCATCTGGATGAGCAGGTGGGACGGATCATGAAAGCGCTCGAGGGCAGTCCGCATGCTGACAACACCTACGTCATTTATACCGCCGACCATGGTCTTGCGATGGGGAGCCACGGTCTTCTCGGGAAGCAGAACATCTATGAGCAAAGTATGAAATGTCCGCTCATTATTTGGGGTCCGGAGATTCCAGCAGGGCAATCGAGCGAGGCCTTCAGCTACGTGCATGATCTCAATGCTACGGTGTGTGGCCTGGCGGGATTGTCCTCGCCAAAGGGAAATGATTCCCGCGATCTGGGGCCCGTGATAAGAGGGGAAAAGAAAGCGGTTCACGAGACGATCTTTCTCCCGTTTCAAAGTCGTCAGCGAGCGATTCGGGACGAACGTTGGAAGCTCCACATTTATCCTGAGATCAATCATCGTCTGCTCTTCGATCTCGAGAATGATCCCCACGAGAGGGACAACCTCGCTGGGCAATCCGAGACTGCGGAGACGATGATCAAGATGACCGCCCTGATGGAAAAGACTCGTGCGGAACTCGGCGATGCCCAGCCATTGTCCGTGAAGAATCCGCAGCCGAAAGAAGCGGTTTACGACAATGCCAAGCGCACGATGGATGTCTGGCAACCGAAGTGGATTCGTGACAAGTATTTTGGAGGTCGCGATACCCCCAATCACGGGCCGAAGCGAAAGTGAGACCCACTCCATGAATGGGTGGTGACTCAGTTATCTTCGGGGCTTTCTCCGTGAGGCCTGATATTGAGGCGATACCAGCGGGTTCGTTGAGAGACGGGAGTGGAGTCGGAAATCCAAATGGAGGCTGGGGTGGAAGGCGTGATTGGAAACGGGGAGCTGACGGTCTCCCAATTTTCCAGATTATTGCTGCCCTCTATGCTGAGTTGAAAGCGACCATCGGTGAGTTTTTCGTCGGGATCAAATTTGAACCAGGGCGCGATTTGTGAGGTGAAGCTCTGGATGCGAAGTTCCTGATTTCCCGAGAAAAAGCGACCGTCGAGAGTGAGTGAGGGAAGTTGGTAAGCGAAGAGATCCTGTGGGGCGGGGGTGGCAGGATCGGTGCCGAGGGCGAACTCGATCAGGTCACTCCATCCATCGCGGTCGAGATCATGATTTTGAACAGAAGGAAATTCCTCCAAGTCAGTCCATTCCTGATACCAATGGTTGAGAAAGGAGGGCGCAGAAGGTGCCAAGGTCAAGGAGGGTTCGGTATCGTCTGGCCACGATGGACTATCGATTCCTCCGTAAACTGTCGTGCGGCCAGTGGCGTCCTTTAAGGTCAGTTGAATCCGGGCTTGGGAGCTTGAGCTGGCAAGCGGTGCCAAGGGGAGAGTGATTTCGGCGGTGCAATTCAGAACCGGATCGAGACAAGTGATCAATTTGGAGGCGAGAGAATTCCCGTCGTAGTCGAAAATTGTAAGGGTTGCTTCGAGGCCCGAGCGGTCGTCGTGAGCCGCCAGATTGACCGTGATCGTTTCTTCCCTTTGAGTGATGTCGATTTGGTCGGAGAAGATTTCGAAGCGGGTGAGGATGGGATTGCGTTGGTCTCCGAATGGTTGGTCGCTAATTTCGAGAGGGGCGATTCCCGAAGCGATGGCAGCGGCACCATCCTGGGCGATGATTTCCCAAGTAAGCCAATGAGGACCTCCCGCTCGTTGAGAGGGAATTGGGAGGGCGACGGCGAACTGGCCGGCTTGGAGGGTGCCCTCAATGAGGGCTTGGTCGTCGAATTGCTGGCTGGCGATGAGGCGGACGGGGAGGCTGGTTCCTTTTTTGAAATTATAGCGGGTGACATCTCCGCCTGGTCGGCCTTGCCAGACCCCGCTGATGTTTCCGGCGCGGTCACGGATGCGGCAGTTGAGAATTCCTGAGACGGTATTGGCAGGAATGGTGACTTCGACACGGTAGAGGCCAGCTTGTGAATCACCGGCGATTCTCTGGGCCGCGTTGAAAGGAATGACGCCGCGATCATGATCTGAGATCTGTCCAAGGGGGCTTTGGATGAAGGCATCTGGGAGGATGATTTCGCCGCTCGTGAAACCACTGCCTCCGTGATCGGTGATGGCCATTTCGAGAGAGAGGAGGGTTTCAGTTCCAGTGAGAAATATTTCGGTGGCCCCGCCAGCGATTCCGAGCAGTTGAGGGGCTTGGCGATCGGGGAGATAGGTGTCGGGGAGCTCAGAGGTAAGGGTGATTTCATCAAGGACGATGGCTTGCGAGATTCCAGCGTGGTCGCTCAGTGTGAGGCGAGGCGTAGTTTGAAAATCGTGCGAGCTGAAGGGGATGGGAATGGTGAGGCGGTATTGACCATTGAACGCATCACCACTGATGCGGTGACTTGCGTCGAAGTATTTCCGGCGCGAGTCGAGGTTGATCGTTCCGCTGGCGAGGCCATTGGGCGCCTTGATTGAGAGGGTGGCTTCGATGATGTTGCGGTCAGTAAAGCGCTTCCATTGAGCCGAGAGAAATGTGGGTGGGGCGGCGATGCGGCTGATTTGGAATTGGACGGTCGTGGTGCTTTCGGCACTGGTTTCAAAGGGCGTTGAAGGTGTGCCAACCAAAAAGTAAGTTATTCCAGCTTTAATCGGCATGAAGCCTTGCGACCTTCTCGGGACGATTTGTGGGCGGATTTTGATCGTGGTTCTCAGCGGGGCGGAAAGGTCTCCGAACGGGCGGTTGAAATGGCTGGTCCAATCAATAAAATCGTGAGTTTGGCTGGCCTGATTGGAACTTCGAAGGAGAGAGTTTCTGAGGGTTTCATCGGGGTGTGCGGAGAGCACGAATTGGGAACCGGTGATTGAACTGATCTTTACCCATCCACTGCTTTGAGGAGTCCAGCGGAAGACCGCGCGTCCGGTCGTTTTCTGTCCGGCGATAAGAGCCGTGCCGCCGAGAACTTGAATCGATTCGCTGATTTGGGAGGTCGCTGAGCCTAGCGCGATGGCTGTGGCAGCGGTGGCGTGTTCGAGTCCGCTTACGGGGCTAAGCGTGAGTGCGACCGTGGCTTCGCTTTCCCGGCGGTGAGCAATGCGGAAGTGATATTCGCGGCCTGCGAGAGCCGCGAAACGAAGCCGTCCATAGCTGGCGGTGAGGTCGTGTCCGACCTGATCGCCATCTTCAAAAAGTCCCAGATAGGCCTCGGCTTGTAGCTCAAAGGAGCCACTTTCTGTAGGAATCCACTTCCACCAAACTGAAGATTCTCTCTCTTGTCCCACAAGGTTTATTGCCCCGTCTTGTGGGGATTCAAGTGAGGAAAACCGAGTGGTTCCGCTGTCGATGATCGGCAGGTCTCCGGTGAGTTCAGGGGCGTTGGCAAAGTGGTCGTTGGAGGGTGGCGTGGCGGGTTGAAGTTCAAGTTGATATTCTCCCTCGGCCGCATTCGGGCCGGTGACTCGGAGAAAGTGAACTTCATCAATCGTGGCCAAAAAGCGGAAGAGTGAAACGAGTGGTGGCGGGTTGAAGGAAAAGCGTTTCGATGTCACGACGGCAAGATTGTCCAAGGAATCACCACGGTAGAGAGTGAATTGGAGTCCGCGATCTGACCCGATCCCAAGTTCGTATTGACCGGAGGCGGCAGGGGTCCAGCGATGCCATACCGAGTTGCTCGCTCCGTATTGTTCGATATTTCCCGAGTCGAAGGGAACGCTGGGAACGGCGGTGAGGCTCTCCAACTGAGCGCCGGTGAAGATGTTGACGAAGGGATCGATGCCTTGAAGTCCAGCGGAACTTTTCGGGGCACTTCCGCTGAACTCGTAGATGCCCGAGCTGGGTGCCTTCCAGGTAAGCCAGCGGCTGAGGCCGGGGGGATCTGGCTCGGCTGGCTCGATTGTGAGGGGCTGATCAAGTGAAAAGATGAGGGTGGCTTCTGATTTTTCGCCTAGGTCAGTGGGGTCGGTGAAAAGGTCACCCGAAGAAGGGCGCGTGATGGTGAGGTTGGCGGCGGTAATTTGGTTCGTGGTGACACGAATCCAAAGTGATTCGCCGGAGGTTCCGCCAAAGATTAGGGTGGATCCTTGCGAGCCATAGAGACTGGAATCCAGTGGGAGGTTCGAAACGTTCTCGGGTGGTTGCTCCAAGATCGAGGAAATGTTGGTCCACCTTCGCGGGGAGTTCGGTGGCGTCACGAAAGGAATCGCCCTCGGTTTCGATCTCAAAGGGAGAGAGTTCTAGGGAGAAATCGCCGAGGGTGGCACTGAGGTTATAGATTTGAAAAAAGATGGTTTCGTCCGCCTGAGTCTGGAGACGGATGCCATAGGAACCGAAGGGGCGATTTGACGAAGTGTCATCGCTTGGTTCATTCTGTCTAAAAGCGGTCCGTCCAATCTCCACAAGGGGGCCGCTTTCGTCTTCAAGATAGGCGATGGCGATGACGCGGGCTTGTTGTGAGGAAAGACGGAGTTCCGAGGTCCCTTCGGTGGCTTGCCATCGATACCAGACGGTGCGCGTGGGGCTGCCGCTACGAGGTTCGTCTTCTTCGATGGTGGCATTTTGAAGGGTTCCTGAGATCGTTTCGGCTATCCTGAGTGCAGTTGCGGAGGAACGGTTATCGTTCGGAGGGGCTTGGGCGAGGAGCGGACAAGAAAGGTGCGTTAGTAAAATGGTAACGATTTGGCAAATTTCTCTGACCATAACTTCTTCAGTCTCACATAGAAAAAGCTATTATCAATCGCGGCAATGAGAAATTATTTCCGGGGTGGCAGGGCGTCGTAAGCGGTCTGCTCTTGCTTACCCCATTTAAAAGGCTTGAGCTTAGAGCGGTCGAGGTTTTTGAGGTGAGGCTCGTTGGCGCGGGAGGGATGATCGGGGCGTTGGTAAACCCAGTCATTATCGCCGAAGACTTCGGCGCAGAGCATCGCGACGGCGGGGTCGTAGGCGACCAGTTCGACTCTCGTGTTGACGTGGTTATGGTCGTGATCGTCGACGCGGTTGGTGCCAAACCATGATTGCACCGATTCAGCCCAGTATTCGTGTTTGTTGGTGGCGGCGTATTTTCCGGCCCAGAGTCCCTTGGCCATCGCTTTTTTGTAGGCCACGACTAAGCGCTTATCGAAGGTGGGATCGAGGGTTTTGAGCGCGGTGTCGTGAATGGCGTGCGCGAATTCGTGAACACAAATTGATTCCTCGGCGTAAGGGTCGCCGGGATTGGCGAGGAGGTTTTCCTCACCGCAGGAGACGGTCGGACGTTGTGGGGTGGAGCCCAGTCCACGGGCGCGGCGATTCCAGAAGGTCGAGGGGGTGAGATCAGAGTGCTCCGGGATGTCGATGGTGCGTTCGTCGACAGACATGATGGCATAGCGGATTTTGTTCTTTCCAAGCTCGCGGAGAATGTCGGGCCGGTTCTTGAGCATCGTTTTGATGACATGGGCCGCTTCTTCGAGCGCGGCATCAGGGACATTTTCGGAGGCGAGAATGGGGAAGGATTCGATGACGAGTGCCTTTTTGTAGAATCGCTTGAGATCGAAGTCCTTGCGAAGCTCTTCCGAGATCGGTTGCACGGTGGGTGCTTCGGGCTGGACTTTGACGGCGATGGCCGCGGTCAGGATAGCGAGAGGTGCGATCAGGGTGGTGAAGGGTTTCATGGGTTTTTTCGAAAGAGGGTTACGAGAGTGAGGGTAGATTTGGAGGGTTACTTGTCCAGCCGACAGCTGCAATTTTCCCTCTTTAATATTATGAACCGTCGAGATCTCCTTAAGAAGTCCGCGCTCTTCGGAGCGCCCCTGATCCTCCCGTCCGGCCTCTTGGGGGCTGACGCCAACAGTAAGATCAACGTCGGATTTATTGGCATTGGGAAACGCACGAGCTCCCTGCTGCGAGAGTTCTTAAGGGCGTCCGAGGTCAAGGTGGTCGCGGTCTGTGATGTCGATACCAGTCGGCGCGAGGACGGTAAGAAGAAGGTGGATGCCTTTTACAAAACCGAGGGTTGTAAGGCCTACAATGACTTTAGGAAGATCACCACGGATCCGGCGATCGATGCCGTTGTTATCGTCACTCCGGACCATTGGCACACCATTCAGATTTTATCAGCGATTGAAAATGGCAAGGACGTCTATGCTGAGAAGCCGCTCACTCATAATATTCGCGAGTCGGTTCTCTTGATGGACGCGGTGAAGAAGAGTGGTCGCATTGTGCAGACGGGATCACAGCAAAGGTCTTCCCGTGAATTTAGAGTGGCGTGTGAACTGGCCCGGAATGGCGTGATTGGGAAGATCGATCATGGCTTTGTCAATTTTGGAGGCCCGGGGATCATGTGCGATCTGCCGGCGGAGAAGCCCGAGCCCGGTCTTGATTGGGATCTCTGGCTGGGGCCGGCGCCAATGCGACCTTATCATTCAATTTTGGCTCCTCGTGGGGTTCACACTCATTTTCCGAAATGGCGAAACTACTACGAATATGCCGGAGGGCAGGTGAATGACTGGGGCGCGCATCATCTCGATATTGTCCAGTGGGCGCTCGGGAAAGATGAGTCAGGCCCGACCGGTGTGAAAGCTCCGGCGAAGCAAGGGGATACAAAAGGAGCGGCTGTGATTTACGATGAGATCACCATCACCCACGGTAAGGGGATCGGAGTTCATCTCATTGGCGACCGTGGCGAGATTGAGGTCGCGCGCGGAGACTTCGCGCTCAAGGTCGACGGTAAGGTTGTTGGTTCACATCTGGGGAAGGGGACCAAGCTCGGGGCTGAGATTGATAAGGCCGAGGAGGCTTTCCTCAAGGATGCCAAAGTGAAGCTCTACGAATCTCCGGGCCATGTCCGGGATTTTCTCAACTGCATGAAGTCCCGCAAGCAACCCATCACAAGTGCGGTCGTTGGGGCGCGCTCCATCAATGTCGCTCACCTCATGAATCTCGCTTACCGGCACGACACCGATATCGCTTGGGATCCGATTAAGAACACCTTTGCCAAGGACTCCAAACATCCTCTGGAGTGGTTGACTCGTTCCTATCGGGATAAGTGGAAGATTTGATCGGCTAGTCAGGGTGCCCAATCTTTAGGGTCGACTCTTTCCCGGAAGTCGTGACCGAATTCTGTCTCCCGTCTGACCATCGGATCGTGACTGCACGAATCGTTTCGTTTCTCGGAACGGCAAGCCGGATCCGCTGGGAGGATTGCGAGAGGTAAGATCCTCCCGCGGTGACTTCGAAGGTGAGCTCTCTTCCGCTGGAAAGTGTCGCCGTGATCAACGAACCGATCTTGAGGGCCTCCGTCGCCTCGAGGTCAACGGTCACGATCTTTCCTCCGAGGGGAGGGACACTCTCGAAGACCTGCATTTCGCCATTGTTGACCCCGACTAAAATGTCAGGCCAAGCATCGTTGTTCAAATCAGCGAGCGCGACCCCCTTGGCATCTCCGGGAATGACGAGTCCGCTTTGGTCCGCTCGTATCGGAGAGAAGGTTCCATCCCCCCGCCCTTGTAAAAGAAGGCTGGTGCCTCCTGCCATTCGTCCGGTTTCGACTTGGGGTGCGAAGGAATTCTGAGCGAGAAAAAGGTCTTGCTTTCCGTCGGCATCAAAGTCGCATACCGCGATCCCGAACACCGGGGCGACTTGGGCCATGGCAGGAAGGGCCCGGAACTCGAACCTTCCCTTGCCATCATTGATGAGCACTCCACTTTCGAGGGTGTTCACTTCAAAACGCGCGGCCTTTTCGAGATTTCCAGCGTAGAGATCATGGAGGGTCGCCGAAGCGAAGTCGTGGAACTTGGGCGTTTTTCTTCGTAAGAAGGGCATGGCGTTACTGGAGCAGCTCAGCCCACGAATCGGGTAGCAGTTCCCGTTTTCAAACTCGGCCTCTAAAATGCGCTTCTTTCCGGTGCCATCGACATCGCCGTAGTAGAGGAGCGCGGGGGCCTCGTACTTCGTGTTGAGTCCGGTATTTCCGACGACATAGTCAAGGTCTCCGTCGCCATCAAGGTCTCCTCCGGCGAGGCTGTTCCACCAACCCGTCCGGATCGCAAGCCCCGCCTCTATGGTCTGCTCGACGAGTTTCCCTGCTTGGTTTACGTAGAAGCGAATGGGACCCCATTCGTGCGCAACGATGAGATCAATCCAACCATCGCCATTCGCGTCGGTCCACAATGCCGAGGTCACCAACCCCTGAAAACGACCTGCGGAAATATCGCTGAATTTCTGACCTCCCTCATTGCGCAAAAGCTGGCTTGGTGGGGACTCGGGATAGCATCCCGGAGTGACCCGGCTTCCTACAAAAAGATCGAGGTCGCCATCACGATCATAGTCGGCGGCACAGACCACCGATCCGCTGACGGTGGCCTCGGGGAGCATCCCGAAAGGTGCCTTGGCGAATTTGCCATCGCCGGTATTCAGGTAGAGACGATCCCGGAAAACGCCATCGCCCGGTTCTCCTTCGACTCCGCCGCTGACGACATATAAATCGAGATCACCATCATTGTCGGCATCGAAGAAGAGGGGGGCCATATCTTCGCTTTTTAAATCAAGGGCGAAGGGATCGGAATCTGAGCTTACGAATGACGATTTACCTTTTGCGTTTTGCACTTTTCGTTGCTGAATTCGAGCTGGCGCGCCGGCGGGGAAGGAGAGATAAACGTCCTCCCGACCATCGCCATCAATATCTCCGATGGCGATTCCAGGGCCCATCTGGGAATGCTTTGCCGGTAGCAGCGGTTGGCGGGCGAAGTCGTCAAAAATTAGCTCTTTTGGGATGACTCCCGGCAGGACGCCGGACCTTACGAACATAGTCTTCGCCGGTTCTTCTTTCGTTGCCGGGCTTAACTCGTCGGGCTGGGTGATGGTGTATCGATTTCCGGCCTTCAATCCGTTTAGAACCTGTTGTCCGGCGCCCGGCCAATCAATGATCACACGATCAACTTCAGTGACCTCTCCGAGACCAAAGTGAAGGAGGGCGTCATTGCTCGACATGAAGCCGCGCGACGCTGTCAGAGTTCGCATTTGAATCTTTGGTTCGCTTTTTGTTTCGAGACGAACTGTGGCTCCGAGTGCCCACGGGTTTTTGCCCTTCCCCCGCAATTGCAGGGTCAGTCGTCCACCGGAGACCTGGCCGTTACGATAGATCCCGGGTGCTCCGCCAAAATTATTGACGATGAGATCAAGGTCGCCATCGCCATCTAGATCACCCAGAGAGGCACCATAGCTGACGGCGTTTTCATCGAGTCCCCACTTCGTCCCGACGTTTTTGAACTTTAGTTCACCGTCATTTCGAAAGGCCCAGTTCTTGAGTGCGAGGGGTTTCTTGTCCTGCCAAAAGGCCTTTGCGGCCGCTTGTCCTTTGCTCAAAATGAGTGCTTCTTCCTGATTTCGTAAATCACTATTGAACCAGTCGCGGCTCATTCCGGTGGAGATGAAAACATCTTCCCGACCGTCACAATCGAGGTCTCCGAACTTGATCGACCACGTCCAATCGGTGGCTGCCATGCCTGTCAGATAAGCGACCTCGTTGAAGCGGCCGGTGCCGGTATTGAGATAGACCGCGTTGCGCATGTATTGGGCCGGGGTGGGCCAGTTTAAGAACCACGAATCGCTGTCCTGACCCGTCATGTTCCCCATCGACATCTTCTCCTTGTAATGGTCACTTCCCGCCATGTCGGAAGCCATGTAATCAAAAAGCCCGTCGTTGTTGATGTCCGCGACATCTGATCCCATCGAGAACCATGGCGTGTGTGGTAAAGCGGTCGGAGCGACATCTTTGAAGGTGCCATCGCCTTGGTTTCGATAGAGATGATCTGCGCCATAGAAATCATTCGCGACATAGAGATCAGGATAGCCATCGGCGTCATAATCCCACCACGTTGCCGAGAGTCCGAATTCCGATTCTCGCACGCCGGCGGCCTCGCCGACTTCTGTGAACGTTCCTCCGTCATTGCGGTAGAGCCGGTCGAATTGCCCGGAGGAAATCTTTTTGTAGCTTTTGGGTGTTTTGATAATGCCGGCATATTCCTGCATCATTTCCGGCTGAATCATGGGTTCCCCGTCCGGGCCCCGGACGAGGCCAAACTTCACGGTGTGCAATTCCTGGCCCGGCGGAATGCGGTTGGTCAAGAGATACCCGTCGAGATCTCCGTCGAGATCGTAGTCGGAGAAGGCCATCATGAGACTCGCGCCTTTAAAGTTGAGTCCCATCTCTCCGGCCTTGTCCACGAATCCTTTCCCACTCTGATTCATGAAGAGGCGGTTTGCGCCATCGAAGGCGCAAAGATAGAGATCGAGCCAGCCATCGCCGTCGAGATCAGCCCACGTGCAGCCAGCTCCCCAGAGTCCCGGCGAATCCATGCCCATTTCCTTGGTGACGTCCTCGAATTTAAAATCTCCCAGATTACGATAGAGGCGGCCGCCATCGGTCATTCGGGAGAGGAAAACATCAGCGTCGCCATCATTGTCAAAGTCACCCAGACAAACCCCGCCGCCGGTAAACGAACCACTGATCTCGGCCGCCCACTTCGTCGGTGGTTTCCATGCGCGCACAAAATCGATCCCGGTTCGTCCGGCCTCGAGCTTGTCGAACATGGCCTCGCCATCGGCCGGCTTGGGCATCGCGAGTTTTTGCGTTTCAAAAGCCTGCGACGGCAGGGTGAGCGAAAAGAGGAGGAAACAGGAAAAGGGTTTCATTTGCTAGGCCCTTAAAATGCTACTTGATGCGAGGGACCCGACACAAGAGACTAATCGAATCGTGATGACTTACTCCTTCCGCGCGCTTCTTTTTTCATGCGCTGTCAACTTTTTGGCCAGCGTTGCTCATGCTGATCTGGTGGCCCACTGGCCCTTGGACCGAAATGCCGAAGACGCCCTCGGCAACCATCATGGTTCGGCTTCTTCGGTGGTTTTTGGGGCGGATGGTGCCGCCGCCCACACCGGAACGGCCGCTGAATTTAATGGTTCAAATGCCACCATCACGGTCCCGCATGATGCGGAACTGAATCCCACAAGTTTTACGCTCTCGATGTGGGTCAATGCGGATAGCACCGCCGGATTTGCTTCTCCTGTCACGAGCCGGGACGATGTTGCCGCAACGAGTGTTCACGGCTACCTCGTCTATAACGACAACGGCGGGAATTGGAATTTCTGGACCGGGACGGGTGGGGGTGCAGGGGCCTGGAACACGTTGGCTGGTGATGCCGTTGAGACGGGTGCATGGACCCATCTCGCCGTGAGTTACGACTCAGGCAGCCAAACCAAGCGCCTTTATGTCAATGGAGTCCTCGCTGCTTCGAACTCATCCGGCAATCTCTACAGCCCGAACGGCCCGCAGAGCGAGAATTTCCATATTGGATCCGGGGCAGACAACGGGACCTCATTTTATTTTGACGGTCTCATCGATGAGGTCGCGCTGTGGGACGAAGCTCTCACCTCGGCCGAGGTTCAGGATGTCATGGACAAGGGGGTCCCCGGTGGTCCGCCTGCGGTCACTTCTTTCATCGCGAGCCCTCCCTTCATCGACTCCGGTCAGAGTGTCACCCTTTCCTGGGAAACGATCAATGCCACGACGCTGAGCATTTCTCCGGGTATCGGAAATGTCCCGGCAGCTTCGGGAACAGTGCTTGTTTCTCCTGCCGAAACGACGACCTACACTCTCACCGCCACGGGGGATTCGTCACCGGCGACGACCTCGCAAATCACAGTGGGAGTCGATGTCGAGTCCCTCGCGCCCATCATTACGGAATTTCTGGCTGACAATGAGACCAGCATGATCGACCCCGATGGAGACTTTTCGGATTGGCTTGAAATTTTCAACCCGAACCCCTTCGTGATGGACCTAGGCGGCTGGCATCTCACCGATGATCCTCTTGATCCCGAGAAATATGTGATTCCTCCCCAGCAAATCCCGGCGGGAAGATTCGTGGTGCTCTTTGCCTCGGGAAAACCCGGAGCGATCAACTTTAAGCTTTCCAAAGAGGGGGGCTACCTCGCTCTGGGCAATCCAGAGGGCACCATTGTGCAGGAGTTTTCACCAAGGTATCCCGCTCAGTTCGATGATGTTTCCTATGGCCGGAGTCGTGATGGCACTCTCACTTATCTCATAGCAACTCCCGGAACCGCGAATGGTCCCCCTCGTCGTGAAATAGGCCCGGCCATCAATGATCTTACCGTGAATCCCACCCCGCCTGGTGACCGTGATTCCCTGGAAATCAGTGCGACAATCACGGCCCGCATCGGTGCCGTCACTGGAGCCATTCTCCGCTACCGGATTGGTTTTGGCTCCGAACAAGCGCTTTCGATGACGGCTGGAGCCGAGGGCTTTTTCACTGCAACGATTCCGGCGTCTGCTTATGACGCGGGTGAAATGGTTCGTTGGTATGTCATCGCCACCACTTCTTCTGGAGAGTCTTCCCGCGAACCTGCTTTCACCGATCCCACTGAATCGGCACAGTATTTTGGCACGGTGGTCGCTGATCCCGGGATCCCGGTCGATCAGCCCGTCATGAATTGGTTTGTCCAAAGTCCGGGCGCAGCAGATACTCGGGGAGGCACTCGTGGATCGCTTTATTTCGAAGGGCAGTTTTACGACAACATCTTCTGCCGAATCCGGGGGCAAAGCACCGCGAACTGGCCGAAGCATAAATACAAATTTGATTTCTATCGGGGGGGGCATTTTAAGTGGAATCCCGAAGCCCCGAGAGTGGAGGAGATTAACGTCAATTCGCATTACCGGGATTCTTATGTCCGCGAGAATGCCATCTTCGCCTTTCTGAATGAAGCCGGCGCGCTCGCGCCTGAGACCCGCTACCTATGGATCAAACGGAATGGCCGCGACCTCGGTCTCTTTTCTTTCGTGGAGCAAGTCGATGAGGACTTTTTGACTCGGCGGAACATTGATGCCACGGGCTCGATGTATAAGGGAATCAACGTTCCCGCGACCTTGTCGAGAACCGTCAACGCGAGCCTCTATCGGAAAGTCCTGCGGAAGACTGAGCCCTATACCGACCTCAGTCAACTCACCACCGGGATCAATATCGCCAATCCCACGCGCTTTGACTTTGTCGCGGATGAAGTCAATCTCCCCAACTACATCAACGTCATGGCGGCGATGTGCGTGCCTTTTAATCACGACCAGCTGACTAAGAATTATTACATGTATCACGACCTCAATCGCGAGGAATGGTTTCGAATTGCTTGGGACGGTGATCAAGGACTGCCGACCGGTCCAAAAAACACGAGTGAGAACTGGGCGAGCCCTCTCTATGGCGATGCCAAGCATACCCAGGAATTGCTGGGTGGGAATCCCAATCCGATTTGGCAAAATCACCTTCATGCGGCCATTCTCGATAATCCGGTGACTCGTCAGATGTATCTGCGTCGGGTGCGCACTCTCATGGATGAGTATTTGATCATTCCCGCAGCAGGACCATCGACGATCATTCTCGCTGAAGGTTCGTCCGCGAGCTATCTCGTCCCCGTCGATTCCTCGCTGGAAGCAAGCTGGTTCACACCCGGCTTTGATGATTTTTCCTGGCCGACTGGACCGGCTGGATTTGGATACGAAAACAACCCCGCCGAGTATGGCGAATTCATCGAGACACGAGTCAATCCGAGCGAAGCGTTTGCCGGGGCCACCTCGATCTACCAGCGATATTATTTTGAGGTGAGCAATCCGGGCGACTTCCAAAACCTTGTCCTGCGGATGCGCTATGAGGATGGGTTTGTCGCTTACCTCAATGGCAATGAAGTGGCTCGCTCCAACATCTCCGGCATCGTTAATTTCAACGCCACGGCGAGTTCCAATCCGGATTCCCAAGCGGTCACTTTTGAAAATTTTGCGCTGGTTGGCGTAAGCTTGCGTGTTGGGACCAATGTGCTCGCCATTCAAGTGATCAATCAATCGTCAAGAAGCAGCGACCTTCTCTGCGAACCCAGTTTAGTCGACCAACCGGGCTCCACCGGTGGGTATTTTGAAAACCTCCTCGCCGGGTTTCGTCGCACCATTGAGAACGACGTGGTCACCGATCAATCTCTCTGGTCGGAATCCGGGATCACGAACTTTAACAATGGCTACAACGGTGTTCTTAATCTCTCTTTGCCGAACCGCCGCACGGCCCTCTTCACGACATACGGTCCTGGTGGCTCCGGCTTGATTCCTGAATCCCAGCCCTCCGAGGTGGTCGTTGGTTTTGGTCGGATTGACGCAAATCCAATTTCCGGAAACCAGGACGAGGAGTTTATCGAGATCACCAATGCCAACAGCTACGCCGTTGATCTGTCCGGATGGTCCCTGAGTGGTGGGATTGATTTTACTCTGCCTGCCGGTTCGGTGGTGCCCGGGAACGGGAGTGTCTTGCTCTCGCCGAACGTCCGTGATTTTCGACGTCGTGGCGTGAGCCCAACCGGAGGTGAGGGGAATCTCGTCATTGGAAATTTTGAGGGCCATCTTTCCAATTTTGCAGAACTCCTCACCTTGACAGATTCAGATGGGGCCATCGTCGCTCAAACGACGACTCCAGATCAAGCGAGTGATGCCCAGCGGTTTCTTGTCATCAGCGAAATGATGTATCACCCCGCTGATGGGGCGGGGACTGAGTTCATTGAGCTCCAAAATACGAGCGAAAGTGTTACGCTGAAGATGGACGGAATTTCCTTCACCAATGGCATTCACTATGCTTTTCAAGCGGGCACATTCCTCGCTCCGAATTCCCGCGTGGTGATCACTGCTCGTGACTTTATCAATGGCACCGCCCTCAGCAATGGGGGGGAGATCTTGAAGCTTGAGGATGCCAACAACGGAACGATTCAGGAGTTTGCCTATGATGACAAAGCTCCTTGGCCACTGGGTTCCGATGGTCAGGGGCCCAGCTTGGTTTTGATGAATCCCTCTTCCAAACCTGATCCCAGGATTGCTGCAAATTGGAGACCTAGCACGATTCCGGGAGGAAATCCCGGCACCACTGATGCGACGAAGTTTTTGGGAGCCCCCAATGGTGATTGGGACAATAACGGCGTCGAAGATTTGATCGACTATGCGCTTGGGAGCGGAGGCTCAGCCCGGATTTTAAACAACGCCTTCAGCTACGAACGAAATCTCGGGGCAGATGATGTTCGCTTCGAGGTGGAGGCTTCCACTGATTTATCGGAATGGTCTGAGGCCCAACCTCTTTTGGGGGTCCCGACGAGGTCTTACCCGGGTGGTGGCGTGGAGTTTGTGGAATATCCCATCTCACGATCTCTCCCTCTGTCCCATTGGTTCCTTCGGGTTCGGACCGTCTTGACCTCACCTTAGACCTTGCTTTGGAGGGGGGATGTTGATAAACGGCTTAATGATTCAAAAACGATTGTTAAAAACCGCATGAAAATACTCTCTTACTTCCTGCTTTCTTGCATGGCGGTCTCTACCAGCCATGCCGACCTCGTCGCCCACTGGCCTCTTGATACCGATGCCAATGACGCTACCGGCAACGGCTTTGATGGAACTATCGTCGGCGGAACGGTGAACTTCGGCCAAGCCGGAGCCAATGCCAACACGGGATCTGCCGCGGCCTTTCCGGACAATGGGCACATCGATATTCCTTTCGATGAGGCTCTCAATCCCGGAAGCTTCACGGTCGCATTATGGGCGAATGCGGCGACGACCGAAGGCTTTGCGTCACCGATCACGAGCCGTGATGACGTCATTGGAACCGGGACCCATGGCTATGTTCTCTACAATAATTCGGATGGGTTTTGGGACTTTTGGACCGGCGACGGAGACGTGGGCTGGGACGGAATGGCGGGGGATCCTGTGGTTCTTGATACCTGGACCCACATCGCCATCACCTATGATGCGCCCACTGACACGAAGACCCTTTGGATCAACGGAGTCATCTCAATAACAGACACTCTCCCGCAATCGGGACCGACCCAGTATGCTCCCAATGGCTTGGTTGAAATGGAGGCCCTCCACATTGGTTCTGGAGCCGACAATGGTGAGAGTTTTTACTTTGACGGCCTCATCGATGATGTCGGCATTTGGAATGAGGTCTTGGAGGAATCTGTCATCCAGGGTATCATTACCGGCGGAATTGCCAGCGGACTTCCTGATCCTTTTCTCTCAGTGGCCAACCCGGTTGAACTCACTCTTGATGGGGCCGTTCAGCAATTTGATCTTCCTGTCAAAAATGGGGGCCAGAGCCAGAGCCTCACGGTCTCTGCTGCGACCTTTGACGGCGACCCAAACTTTTCCGTGACGACTCTTCCCGGTGCGATCGCTCCCGGGGACTCTGAAAACCTTGTCATTACCTTTGACCCTCTTGGCGCAAACGGAATCTTTGAAGCCGATCTTGAGATTACCAGTAATGATGGCCTGAATGCGACGCGAACCACCACTGTCCGTGGCGTCATTCATGATCCCATGCTGGGGACTGCGGCCACCGTCGATCTTGGTCAAAACACCAGCGGGACGATTACGCTCACCAACAACGGGGCAAATCGTGTTCTGCAAATTTCCGAGATTGGGATCACTGGAGACAGCGACTATTTTAGCCTCACGGCAATCCCGTCGAGCATCGCGGCGAATGGCGGAAGCGAGGATATTACCGTCAGTTTCGATTCTTTGGGCGAGGAGGGTAACTTCTCCGTGACATTGACCATCAATACCGATGATCCCATCAATCCTGCCATTACCGTCTTGATCACCGCCAACGTCCTTTTTACTGAGAAGCTTGTCGCTTGGTGGCCACTCGACCTTGATGGCACTGATGCCAGCGGCAATGGTTTCGACGGAGTGGTAGAAGGTGCTCCGATCGTCAGTGAAGGTGCCAATGGGGCCACCGGCGGCTCACTTGAGTTTGATGGCTTTTCTACCCGCATCGATGTCCCCTTTGACCAAGCGCTTAACCCCGAAGACTTCACCGTGACTCTGTGGGCCAATGCCGCCACCACTGCGGGCTTCGCCTCGCCCATCACCAGCCGCGATGACGTGAATGGAGGGGTGAGCACTCACGGCTTCATTCTATACAATGACAATGGCGGAGTCTGGAATTTTTGGACCGGGGATGGGATTCCGGGCTGGGACACCATGGCCGGCGAAGGAGTCGTCATGGACACGTGGACGCATATCGCCATGACCTTCGATTCTGTGACCGAGACCAAGTCGATCTGGATCAATGGCATCATCTCCGCAACTGAAACCGCACCGAATCAATATTCGCCCAACGGGACGGTCGAAATGGAGTCGCTCCACATCGGGGCCGGACAGGATAATGGCGAGAACTTCTGGTTTGCGGGTAAAATCGATGACGTTGGACTCTTCCGCACCGCGCTCACATCGGAAGAGATCAATGCGATCATGACCGAAGGAATTGGGGGCTTTACCGGGGCCGCGCGTGATCTTGCCATTACCGAGATTGACTTCGGGCCTAACCCAGGCGAGGTGACCATCACCTTTGACTCGGTGAGTGGCACCAGCTACATCAT
>Ga0075118_10000666_pt1 | contig 29389 bp, 29 predicted proteins | sample AntAceMetag02UKE_FD_69794 | JGI IMG/M metagenome (GOLD analysis project Ga0075118, IMG submission 69794) | Saline lake microbial communities from Ace Lake, Antarctica - Antarctic Ace Lake Metagenome 02UKE | ecosystem: Environmental > Aquatic > Non-marine Saline and Alkaline > Saline | place...
AAGAAAAAGCTTGTGAATCCAGTGGCGCTGTTTAATCCTATAATGCGCATCCAGTTGCGATCTGAAGGTTTAATAGGCGCGTTATTTTTAGTGTTTTGACCTGCTCGTTCAACAAAAAACTTCACCCCAATGATGAATGACATAGCTCCCAAGAAAATTGCAAGATAGGTTGTGTCAACATATCGAAAGACAAGCGCTGCCACAAAAACGCCAAAAATGCCTGCAGCGGCCATTGGCCATAAAAAGGAGTAGGGTACGCTCTTCCGATAGACCCAGGCGAGGATCACGTCCATTACTATGTAAGTTGGCAAAAGTACTGAGATAGCTGTAGTAATGTCAGAAAACGATGCCACAAAGGGCATCGCCATAGATCCTATCATTCCACCAAAGCCTGCCTTAGCCAAAGCAACGAAGAACACTGCAAATCCTGCTACGCAAAAAAACAGAGTTGAGTACTGATCTGTCACATTACTTTTTTCTAAACACGCAAATGTTGAAGTTACTTTTGTTTTTTTGGCTGGCCATCAGTACCCTCGTCAATTGCGTTTAAAATTCGTTCTGGTGTCATTGGCATCTGCCAGATGCTTGCCCCTAAGGGGGAAAGTGCATCATTGACCGCGTTCAAGATAGCAGCTGGAGCTCCACCTGTCCCCGCTTCGCCTGCGCCCTTAGCTCCAAGGACGGATGTCTTTGTTGGAGTTTCTATATGAGAAATCGTAATGTCAGGCATTTCACTTGCCATGGGTACCATATAGTCTGCCATAGTTGCGTTTAGCATTTGGCCATCTTTAGAATAGTGACATTCCTCATAAAGTGCACCACCGATGCCTTGTACAACACCGCCCCTGATTTGCTCGTCAACCAGAAGTGGGTTGATCACGCGACCACAATCTTCGACTGCCCAATAATGCAGGACCTTGACAAAGCCCGTTGCAATATCAACTTCGACTTGTGCGGCCATAGCGCCATTTGTGAAAACGAATGGAAAATCAGTTACACGATAGTGTCGAGTCGCTATCAGCTCGGGATTTAGATCGTTGGGCAATTCGTTTCCACGATAGTAGACAGTGCGCGCAAGGTCGGCCAGTTGAAGTCGTTCAGTTCCATCAAGGTCGGTGACACAGCCATATTGTATATCGAGCTTTTCCGTCTGGGTTTGTAATATCACAGCTGCCACGTCTAAGACTTGGGCCTTAAGAGCTTGGGCTGCAAGCAGCATTGCTTCACCTCCGATACCTGCACCGCGCGACGCCCATGTGCCGCCGCCGTATGGAGTGGTAGCCGTATCACCTGTCGTGACTTTGACACGGTCCAGATCAACACCAAATATTCCAGCCGCAATCTGAGCTAAAATGGCGTTTGTACCTTGCCCTTGTTCTGTGATCGAGGATGAAACATGCAAAGCACCACCAGCATCCAGCCGAACTGTTGCGCCATCTTGCGACGCTATTGGGGCCCCTCCAATGCCATAGAACATTGGGCTTGGATTGGTTACTTCGACCATTGAGACAAAGCCAATGCCACGATAGACACCTCTTTTGCGAGCGCTTACCTGATCTTCCCGAAGGCTTTTGTAATCCATAATCTTGGTCAACCTGCACAAGGCTTGTTTATGGCTGAGATCATCAAGCTTCATACCTGTCGCAGAAAGCCTGGGGTAGCTGTCATCTGCCATTAGGTTCAGCTCTCGTATTTCGACGGGATCCATCCCGATGGTTCGCGCCGCATCCTCAAGTAAACCGTCTGCGATGGCCATAGCGATAGGGTGACCGACTGCGCGATACTGGCACATCAGTGTCTTATTTTGAAAAACCACACGGCCGCGAGCGCGGTAGTTCTCGATAACATAAGGTGCACCAGTAAGGTTCAAGACTTGATTGCACTCAATTGCTGACGTGCGGGGATACATCGAAAACGGACCAATTCCCGTAAGATCATCGAAGTCGATGCCGACGATTTTACCCTCTTTAGTTACACCCATGCGACCCTTTACGATGTGATCACGAGCATGGATGTCAGTCACAAAGCTTTCAAGTCTGTCAGCGATGAATTTGACAGGCCGCTTGAGAAGTTTTGCAGCCGCAGCAGTCGCAATTTCATCACCGTAGGTGTGGATTTTAATTCCGAAAGATCCGCCTACATCATTCGAAATAACACGAACATTTTCTTCAGGTACACCGAGATGTTTGGAAAATATTACCTGCATCATGTGCGGGGCTTGTCCAGAGTAGTAGACAGTTAGCTGGTCCTCAGATGGATCATAATCACAAAGTGTTCCACGTGTTTCTAGCGTAACGCCGGTGTGGCGCCCAAAACGAAATTCGCGTTCGACAATCTGCACTCCAGGGGCAGAAAAAGCCTTGTCTATATCACCCGCGATGACTTCACGCTCCCAACACAGGTTGTCACCAAATTCTGGATGAATAACAGGCGCATCAACATCTAGTGCCGTTTCGTTGTCGGCTGCTGCGGGCAAAACCTCGTATTCAACCTCAACCAATTCGCATGCATCTTCTGCTAAAGCACGCGACGTTGCTATCACCATAACGACTGGCTCTCCTTGCCATCGGCAAACTTCAACGGCCAGCGGATGTTGGGGTGCAGAACGCAGTCCTGCCAAGTGGGTTAATACGCCAACATAAGGTGTGACATTTTCGGCTAATTCATCTCCTGTGTAGGTTGCTACAATGCCCGTAGCCGACTTTGCATGGCAGGTATTGATGCTTAAAATTTTTGCGTGCGCATGGGGTGAACGTACAAAGGCTGCATGGACCATACGGGGAAGGATTTCGTCATCCACAAATCTGCCACGCCCTTGAAGCAGCCGGCTCGCATCTGCACGAGGTGACGGCTGCCCTATATAGCGATTTTTTTTGTCAAAAATAGTTGCTGGGCCGGTCATGTTCGAGCCTCCTCGATTACGTCGCATATTGCATCAACGATCGACTGATAGCCGGTACACCGACAATAATTTCCCGAGATGTGCTGCCGAATAGCTTCTCGGTTTGCGTCTCCGCCTGCATCAATGTAACCAATAGCGCTGGCCAACATACCGGGAGTGCAGAATCCACATTGCAAGGCGTTACGTTTGGTGAAGGCAGCTTGCAACGCCGTGCTTTTGCCACTGTCGGCAAGTCCCTCTATCGTCATGACCTCTTTGCCATTGGCCTGAGCTGCTAGCATTAAGCAGCCGCGTACTGTGTCTCCATCAACGATGATTGTACAGGCTCCGCAAACCCCATGTTCACAACCCACATGGCTCCCCGTCAAGCCAAGTTCATTTCGGAGAAAATCAACGAGGTTCAAGCGCGACTGCACCGTGGCTTTGACGTCTTCGCCATTTACTTGCAGAGCTATATCGACCGAGCGGCTCATAGTGTCATCCTTTCGATAGCGCGTGCGAGCGCAACCTTCGCCAAACGCTGGCGCGTTGTTCCGTTGGCCTTCAAGTCGCTAGAAAATTCAATATCTTTTAAATTATCTAGCACGGCTTTCGTGTTGCCTCCACGAGCCAATTCAGCCTCTACCATGGGGACCCGAATTGCTCGATCCGCTACTCCGAAAAGGGCAACACGATAAGAATTATTGGAAACGGCTATGGCCACGCCTGCAAGAGCGTAGTCGCCATGGCGTTGGGTCAACTCGTGAAATCCGAACTGATGATCCGAGTTGGGCGTCGGGATATGGATTGCGACTATGAGCTCATCTTCTTCCAAGGCGGTATCGAAATAACCCAAAAAGAAGTCGTCTGCCTTAATTTTTCTGGGCCCTGTTTTTCCTGCAACCTCGATGGTTGCATCTAATGTCAACATTAGCGCGGGCATCTCAGCTGCGGGATCAGCAAGAGCCAACGAGCCGCCAATAGTCCCTCGATTGCGGATCGCATCATGAGCAATGTGGGGTATGGCCAGTCCAAATAAAGGGATTTTGGCTGATACAATAGGATCGCTCATTAGCTGCGTATAGCTAGTCATTGCACCAATTTTGATGCTGTCGTATTCATGTGTAATGCCGCGCATTTCTGCTACGTCAGCAAGATCAATCAGGGCGTCCGGGGCTGCAATACGAAAATTCATCATGGGCATTAAGCTTTGGCCGCCGGCCAATGGCATTGTATCGCCTTGACTGTCCGCCATCATTCCAAGAGCCTCATCAAGGTTTGATGGGCGCAGATAGTCGAAATCTGGTGCTTTCATAGTGGTCCCCATAAGTAGGAATATTGATTTAGCCTTTACGATTATCAATACCTAAGTTATCAAGTTATAAATTAGGATCAAGTGGGGAAGTTGTACAATAGTCAAAATAAAATAAAAATAGGCTTTTCCGCTCAACAACTTGGGATCAGACACTCTTTTTTACACAGACACCACACTATTATAGATCATACAGAAAACTCTGAACCTGAAAATATCTGCCCTGTTTTACGGTTTATGGTTGAGAAAGTACGAAAATCAAAGAAAACTGGGTGACGCAAATACCTTTAAATTATGATTCTAAACGAAAAATATATAAAATGGAACAATCATGACAAAGAAACTTATGCCAAATGAACAAGCTCCAGTATTGTCATTGCCGCTGGTCGGTGGTGGTGTTTGGACCCTTGCAGAGCAGAAGCCCAAAAACTTCACGATGGTGATATTTTATCGTGGGCTTCATTGCCCTGTGTGCAAAATGTACCTGACCAAATTGAATAAATTGATCAATATTGCAGATGAAGCCGGTGTTACGGTGGTTGCAGCTTCAATGGACCCAGAGGACAGAGCCACTCAAACCAAGGCCGACTGGGAGTTGAGTAATATTGACCTAGCTTACGGGGCGACTGCCCAAGACGCTATAAATTGGGGTCTTTACCTTACGGCTGCAATTAAAGATACGGAAACCAATCAGTTTGCCGAACCGGGGCTATTTTGGGTGCGCCCGAATGGGCAGCTTTATTTGATCGACATTTCCAACATGCCGTGGTCTCGCCCTGATGTGGAGTTTCTGTTGTCAAAGGTGGAATTTGCTGTGAACAACAGTTACCCTGCACGTGGGACATTGGGTTGATATCGGATAATTGTAATATTTGATTATTTTGAAAGTAACGTTGATTTTCTCTCCAAATAAACCAACAAACTAAGGATTTTTAAAAATGACGACACTTTGCTACGCAAAAAAAACTTGTTCAATTGGCATTCATGTTTTGTTGGAAGAAATTGGAACGCCCTATGATTTACGGATAGTAGATTTCTCGAAAGGTGAACAGAAAACGCCCGAATACAAAGCGCTTAACCCAAAGGGTAAAGTGGCGGCGCTAGTGCGTCAAGATGGTAGCGTTATAACCGAATTTGCGGCGATTGCGATGTGGTTGTCTATGACCAACCCAGATAAAAAACTGATGCCGACTGATCCGGAGGGGATCGTGCGTACGATCGAGGCGTTGGATTTCATTGTGGGCACCGTGCACATGCTGTCTTGGCGCATGTGGCGCCGCCCGGACGCTTATTTAGACGACCCTGTTGGGCAGGAGTTGTTGCAGGCGCGCGGCAAGGCTGCAATGCTGGGTGCGCTTGACGTGGTGGATGCTCAATTGGCAGGTAAAGAATACCTGATGGGTGATTTTTCGATTGCTGATGCCGCGCTCTATTACAATGAATATTGGGCTGTCGATGTGGCTGGCTGGACTCTTCCAGAGAATTTACAGGTGCATTATGAGCGGATGAAAGCTAGGCCTTCCGTTCAAGCATCTCGTAGCCTTGAAGGCGTAGCCTAAGATAATGCCAGCTTGATATTTCAAGCTGGCACAATGAAGCTGAGTTGGGTTAGCCAGCCTCTTTGGATTGACTATTTAGTTTTTTGCTTGTCGGTTATTAGCAATGTCCCTATGCGAAAGGCATCAACATTTCTGCATCTAGGTCTCCTGGTCTTGGAGTAGTTTGATCTTGAGGCCCGCAACTAATGCTGCAATCGCGTCTTCGATGACGCGTTCTTTGTCAGTTGATAGTACGCTCTCATAGATTAGATCTCGGACACCATAATAAAAAATTCCACCATGAATGATCCAGGCAAACTCTACCTCGCAGTCGCGGGTGGGGCGATCCGGCAAATTAAATTCCATACGCGCTTCGATGATAATTGGCTCCAATATACGGTGGCGCACAAATTGCATGTAGCGTCGATTAATGTCGACTCCCTTTAGACCAGAAAACAAGTAAATCCGCAGCCACTCCCGATTGAAAATTTCATCGGTATAAATGTTATAAAAGGTATTCAAGCGCTCAATTAACGTGCGAGATCTATCTCGCAGCAGCGGTTCCCATTCGGGCTGCCATCGGTTGACGTACACTGCGTCGTAGACCTCAGAGATTAAGTCATCTTTGGACGGAAAATAGCGATAGAGCAGTGGTTGAGTGACGCCAAGTTTTTTTGCTAGCCCACGAGTTGAGCTTTCAAAACCTTCTTCGGCAAAAAAACCAATTGCCTGATTAATAAAATCCTGACGTCTTTCAGAAGAGGAAAGGCGTTTGCGTTTGGGTGGCCCAGTTTCAGGCGCGTCAGGTTGTTTCATTCCTCCTATCTATGCGTCATGCCAGTCGCCGTCAATTTGTAAGCGATGACCAACCGCGAGCCCCTGCATCAGCGTAGTCTCAATAAAACAGCCTTTCTTGGCAGCTTCAAGTAGACGCATTTGGTCATTTTTACTTGCGGCGCTGTCAAAGTCGATATCGAGGTCAAACCCAACAGGTGCAGTTGTGTAGGGGTCACGACCAATTTGTTCGCCACGCCAATGCAACTTTGCATTCACCTTAACTTGACCAACCGGGACTTTCAGTCGTTTGGAAAACGCCCTTATTTGGGTCATAATGCATCCGGTTAATGCTGCTGTGAATAAAGCAAGGGGTGGAGGAGCGGTGCCATCGCCTCCGTGAATAGGTCCTTCATCTGTAGCTAGCTCGAAGCTCTCACCCATTGTAGTGAAATCGACCTTTATATCATTTCGCATTTTCCCGGTACTGGTGCCAGTGCCTTCAAAAATTATATCAAATGTCTTTTTCTCTTGATCCGCCATTATGTATGCTACCTTTTGTAGTAAGTTATCTATTGATAAAAACATGATTAATGATGTACCGCAAGACTATTGACAGAGAAGTAAAATTAATTGTTCATTTGATAATTAAGAAATTAATAGAATTGGGAATCCAAATGGCGAAGCTGACACGAAAAGATATTTATGACACAGCCAAAGAGCTATCCAACTGGGGGCGCTGGGGAGATGATGATCAAATAGGTACTCTCAACAACGTCTCTCCTGATGATATAATTGCTGCTGGCCGGCTGATTAAGAAGGGTAAGGCCTTTGCGCTTGGTCTCAACTTGAAAGAAAAAATTCAGTCTGGCTTGTTTGGTGGCCGTTGGAACTTGATCCACCAGATGATGGCGACCGGTACTGATGCTGTGACTGGTGAACAAGACGGCGATGGAAAGGCCTATCTGCGATATGCGGATGACGCGATAAACCTGCCGTGTCAGGGCAGCACGCAGTGGGATGCACTTTGCCATATTTTTCTTGATGACAAGATGTACAACGGTTTCCCTGCAACAGATGTAACTGTGAATGGGGCCAAGCATCTTGGTATTGAGAATGTGCGCGACAAGATGGTTGGGCGCGGTGTTCTGTTGGACGTGGCGCGTTGGAAGGGCCTGGATAGTCTGGCGGACGGCTATCCGATCACCAATGCGGACCTTGATGGGTGTGCTGCAGCTCAGGGAGTTGATATTCGGAAGGGCGACTTTGTAATTGTGCGGACGGGGCATCAGGAGAGATGTCTTGCGGCTGGAGATTGGGCCGGGTACGCAGGCGGTGACGCGCCAGGTCTTGCGTTTGAAACGGCACATTGGATCAAGAAACACGATATAGCCGCTATTTGTGCCGATACATGGGGCTGCGAAGTGCGCCCAAATGAAACAGATGAAGCCAACCAGCCGTGGCATTGGGTTGTTATTCCTGCTATCGGTATTTCTATGGGTGAGATTTTCTACGTTAAGGAACTGGCAGAGGATTGTGAGGAAGACGGAGTCTATGAGTTCTTTTTCACCGCGCCACCTCTACATATTCCTGGTGCCGCTGGATCTCCAATCAATCCTCAAGCGATTAAATGATTCTTTGGGGGCGTCCGAGTTCAGTCAACGTCCAAAAGGTGCTTTGGGCATTGACTGAACTTGGCCTTCCATATGATCATCGCATCGTTGGCGGGAAATATAAGGGTCTTGATGCGCCTGAGTTTAAAGCCCTGACGCCGGTGCCGCGTGTGCCAGTGTTGCAACATGGTGTGGAGGTTGTTTGGGAAAGCCATGCGATCCTTCGTTATTTGGCTCCCAAAACGATAACTACTCAGGCCGACATATGGATGGAGTTCGGCTCTACCACGTTGCAGCCGCCGTTCATTGGTATGTTCTGGCAAAGAGTCCGCATGACACCGCAACAGCAGGCCAAAGCCGCTCTTGCAGTACATGTAAATTCATTGAACGCTGGCATGGCGATATTGGAGAGTGGCATGTCGGATGGACGTGCCTATATCGCGGGCCCTGTATTTTCGATGGCTGATATTGCAATAGGAAGTTTATTTTACAGAATTATTGATCTTTACTCTAATTTTTTGCTCCAGTATCCGAAGGTGATGGCATGGCACAAAACCATCGCGGCACGCGCGGGTTATAAGAAATGGGTAGCGACGTCCTATGCTGAATTGAAGATGTCATAATGATTTGGGACCATTTTGGATCAGTTGCTTTCGAACTTTTCTATCCGAGACTATGTTTGCCGTACTCCTATTATGGCTGTTATGTTGATTGACGAGTTGCCAGATATTTGGCTGTATGCCTACACTCAAGTTTTATCACCGCTTTTTGGAATATTAATTAGCATTCCGACCGCGTGCCATATTGTCAGTTGACTGTTAAAGTAGCCAGCCTAAAATCACATGCGCAATTGATAGCTGGCAGGCGTCCAGCGAAAGCTATCGCCGTGGCGTTCAACATAGCCGACTGAGGGGAAAGGCATATGATGTCCGCTGACGAGAAGGCTATCGGTGGCGGCCATGTCCAGTACTCGCTTGCGGCTTATGACTGCCATTTCTTTGTCGTCGTCAAAGCCGACGGTGCTCTGAGGATGCTGTAGCGAAAAGACATAGTGATTTGTGACATCTCCCCAGATCAGCAACGATTTTCCGGCACTTTCTACACGGTACATCATATGCCCAAGAGAGTGACCAAAGGCGGCTTCGGCAGTTAGTCCTGGCACGACATAATCACCGTCTTCTACAAATGTCATTTGATCTGCGAGGGGCGGTAAAAGATTGAGAAACATCTCGCGGTTCTGAGCGCGTTGAGGCGGGATTTCCGAGCCATCTTTCCAAGTATCATATTCGCGACGTCCAATAACATAACGGGCGCTAGGGTAGGCTAGCGCACCTGATTCCATGATGCCCGCAATATGGTCGGGGTGACAATGTGTAAAAGCTACCACATCAATATCTTCGGGGGCATAACCCGCTTGGCCCAATCGGCGGCGTAGGTTGCCCGCATGATTGCCGCGTCCCATTTCGCCAAAGCCCGTATCAAACAGAACAGTTTGTTTGCTGATTTGAATCACGGTTGGTGTATAAGAGTTTTCAAAGCCACTGGAAGGAAGGTTGTTCGCGTCAGCAATTTTTTTGATATCAGCCTCGGATTTTTCCATAGAAAATGGTGGGTTGATAGGCTTGCGGATATGCGCGCCATCTTGAATGGTAGTTACTTCTGCCTCGCCAAGCGAGAAGCGATGGATGGAGGCGCGATATTCACCTTTGGGGTTTATCATGGCATTGGCACCTCAGTTGTGAATTTAGGAACAGAATAACCTTTTTGCACGGCGGGTCGTTCCGCGATGCGTAGGTACCAATCACGTACGTTGGGAAAGTCGTTCAGATCAATTTCCTGCCATTCGAACCTAGACACCCATGGCCAGCAGGCAATATCCGCGATTGAATACACGCCTTTTTCTTCACCTGCGATGAAATTACGGCCTGAAAGTCGTTCGTTAAGGACACGGTATAGCCGCTTGCCTTCGTTGGAGTAGCGCATTTCGCCGTAGTCAGATTTGCCTTTGTTGTACTTTACAAAATGATGCACTTGCCCAAGCATTGGGCCTAGACCACCCATCTGCCACATCAGCCATTCGATCATGCGCCAGTATTCGTCACCTTCGCATTGAAATTTCATATGTTTGTTTGCGAGGTACATCATGATGGCGCCGGTCTCCATCAATTGAATACCTGTTTCGTGATCAACAATTGCGGGAATGCGATTGTTTGGGGCTATCTTTAAAAAATCAGGCGCAAACTGTTCATCTTTGGATATGTCGATGGAGTGGACTGTGTAGGGGATGCGCAGTTCTTCAAGCAGGATCGATACCTTGCGGCCGTTTGGTGTGGTCCAAGTGTAAAGGTCAATCATGGTCATTCCTCATTTTGGGTTCATTCTTCGATAGTTATGGTATTAAAAACGGATCATAAGTGCGAAAGTATTTCTTTTTTGCCTGAATACGACGGCGATTAAAAATTGTGCTCACTTTAGCGTCATGTTCATTAAGTGAATGATGTTTGGGCGGTGGCCTTTTGAGTTCTGAGTTGATTTGATGTTAGACAACTACCTTTCACAATGCATTCATACTTTTTTGCAGCAAATATGATATGTTTTCAGTGCTTTTAGCTATCAAGTCATCAAAAGTATTGTCACTTTGCTCGTATTCTTTCCAAGTGGCCGTCGTGCACATCTATTATTTAGAGCTTTTGCTTTTATTATCTGAAGTAGCGTTGCATGTAAGGCAGTAATTTGAGCGAGTTATGGGTTGAATGGTAGACGATGCCATTCTAGCCTCATACGAGATGATACGCATCCATAATGGCGTCAGAAACGTGGGTATTTCTGTAAGGGCTGGAGGCTCAGTCTAAAATATGACCCGACCGACGTGTAGATAAATACGGCCATCGGCTTCAAGAGGAACAATTGCTTCTCTTTGGCCTACTTAGGTTATGTAGTTGTATAAATTTGCGTTTCGTTGGCAGGCGTCTCTCGTTTGATCTGACTTTTCTTAACCAAGCGCGCAGGACCAAAGCAGATAAATTCTTTTTGGCTGGCCAATAATTTGGTTTTTTCTGTCATTCATATAATTACTTGATGCCCAGTATGTCAAATTATTATGCAATTTATTTGCTTTGACCGGGTATCATAAAGTTAATTAATTTTGGAAAGAAGATGCTGTTGTCTGCATTATGCAGACCATTTGTAGGGGATCTAAATGTGCTGTGCATTGTGTCGCAAATGAGACCAACTTGGATCATACTGTGCATATGACCAATCAGGGCGGGCACTTTTGCCTTGTGGCTTTTCCGAAGAAACCTGTTAATTTCAATTTGGGTTATCTAGCTGTAAGTACGTTTATCTTCATGAAATCGGTGGGAAAGGAAGGTATGCTACTCACAGAGCTGCGGCTTTTTTCTGCAATGAAGCAGGTTGAAACCTGGCATGTTGGTGTTGACAGCTGGCCATGTATGGGGCCGCCTTTAATACAGCTGAGTGACGCACAGTGAACCAGATTGTATGCAGATCGTGTAACACTAAAGTAAGGAATTTGAAAACATGATGAAGCACGGTAATAATCATATCGAGACTAACCCGGATCCCGCGGTTTTTGACCAGTGGCCGGAGGGTTTGTATGAGGAAATGTTATCAAGCCATGATAATGGGTGTGTTGGTACTACGTTGGTTTCGGAAACTGACCGAGTGAGAGTTTGGCATTTGCATATTCCTGTTGGGTCACGTTGCGGGTTTCATAGACACGTAAACCCCTACTTTTGGTCGGCTCTTCATGCTGGTGTGGCGCGAGGTTATTTTTCATCTGGTGAGGTCCGAGACACTATACATTACGTTGGAGAGACTAAGCATTTTTACTATGGCCCAGGAGATTACATGCTCCATTCGGTCGAAAACATTGGGGATACCGATTTGGTGTTTGCTACGGTTGAATACCTTGATGGCACGAACCCACCTTTGACGATTCCAGCAGAGGTAAAACTAGTCGCACCACATGCGACGTAAGACACTCAGTTTGGCGTGTGAATGGCTCGCTGACTTCAATATAAGTAATTAGAAATTGGGAGGAAATACCATTTCGCGTTATGTTGTTTGGGGCTTTGTCGCGCTTTTAGCCGTGATTATGGTGACTACAGATGAGGCTGATGTACTGATGCGGACCAGCGCTATCTCTGGGTTGGCGCTAGCTCTTTTTGCTACACGATTACTGCCAGAAGTCGTTACGGCATTAGGGTGCTTTCTTGCGTTTTTAATGATTGATGCAGCTCCTAATGCTGTCATATTTTCAGGCTTCACCAGTGGTGGGTTCTGGTTGTTGTTTGCGGGACTGATCGTTGGTACTGCAATCTCTGTTACTGGATTGGGGACGCAGTTTGCCCTGCGTATTTTTCAAAAAACTGGAGATTCATACATTAAGGCGGCCTTATTGCTCGCTTTGAGTGGTCTGGGATTGGGACTTTTGGTTCCATCCACTATGCCAAGAATAATTATATTGATGCCCGTTGCCTTGTCCTTGTCTAATACGATGGGGTACGGGATTGGATCGCGTGGCCACGTTGGGCTGACTGTCACAGGCGCTATTGCAACTCTTTTGCCAACATATGCGATTCTTACAGCTAACCTTCCGACAATCATTCATTTTGGAGCGTTTGAATCACTTTATGATATTCAACCTTCATATGCACGCTACTTCATTGAACAGGCTCCTGCCAACGCTGTGCGTTTTATGGTATTACTCGCCCTGATGTTACCCTTTGCGTCAGCGAGATCTGATACAACATCGGTGTTGGATGCACCCACGCCTTTTACTTATACACAGTTTAAGTTACTAATTTTGTTAGGTTTAGCTATATTATTTTGGGCTCTAGATACATTTCACGGGATATCACCAGCATGGGTGGCACTTTCATTGGCCGCAGTACTTTTAATACCAGGTTTTGGAATACTTGATTCGAATGTGATGAAGACGAAGATTGATATGTCACCTGCATTCTTTATTGCAGCGGTATTTGCAATTAGTGCAGTCGCACAACATACGGGGCTTGGTACTGTTGTGGCAGATCGGCTTATCCCCGTTTTGGGGCTTGGGCAGGGTAGCGATTTACGAGATCTTTACTCAGTGTTCAGCCTTTCAACGGTGTTGTCTCACCTCACAACGGCTCCAACTGCCCCTGCAATTCTGGCCCCCTTGGCCGGCGCGATTGCTGCTGAAACAGGCTGGTCCATTGAGACTATTGCCATGGCTCAAGTGCTTGGGATCAGTACACCACTGTTACCGTATCAAGCCCCACCGTTGATTATTGCGATGGCTTTGGCCAAAATTCCGATGATTGCACTGTTACGAGTTTGTTTGTGGCTAGCTGTAGCCGTAGCTGTTCTTGGCGTGCCGATAACCTATTTTTGGTGGAGTTACTTGGGAATGTTTATATGATTCAAAACGTTAAATTCACCCTTAATGGGAAAGACACCTGCGTTGATGGACCTGCATCGATGCCACTGCTCTTTGCATTGCGTGGATTCCTCGATCTCAAAGGTACTAGGTTAGGCTGTGGTGAGGGGCACTGTGGTGCCTGTACAGTGACGTTGGATGGGGTGCCTGTCACATCATGCAACCTGCCACTATCGGCTATTGCGGGTAAAAGTGTCGGTACTATTGAAGGAATTCTCGCTGGAGATCATCCGCTTGTCACGGCACTCTTGGGGCATCAAGCTGGACAATGTGGGTATTGCCTACCAGGCATACTGACCCGTGCCTCAACGATGATTGATGCCGGTGAAAGTGTCGATGCAATCCGCGCGGGACTTGACGCAAACCTATGTCGTTGCGGAGCCCATGGTCGAATTATGGCGGCAATTTCAGATGTTATCTCAAAGCGAACAGTGTCATGATCAATTTATTTATTCCACCACCACTTCAAGCCTTTCCTATGGTTAGTGACTGGTTATCATTTAAACCAGACGGTGGTGTTCTTTTGCTGTCGGGACGAGTTGAACTGGGGCAGGGGATTGCAACGGCATTGATCCAAATAGCTGCAGATGAACTCGACGTCGGCATGGACACCATTAAACTAATTCAAGGCCACTCAGAAATTTCTCCCGCGGAGGGACCGACAGTCGGTAGCCTCTCTATTACATTTGGCGGGCAGTCTATTCGCCTTGCAACCTCTGCGGCGCGTTCTCTGATGTTGGAAACTGCAGCTGGTTTACTTCAGACGACATCCAATGCTCTAACGGTGCAGGCGGGCAACATTCTAAAGGATGGCCTAGAGACCGGTCTCAGCTACGGAAGTCTTTCGCAGTCTGTGGATTTGGTTGTGTCGGCCATGGATCATGCGCGACCCAAAGCTGCTGCAGACCGAAGGATGACGGGAATTGCTGTACCACGCGTCGATTTGGCCGCGCGGCTGCGCGCCGATTATCTCTTGCATGATATGGTCTTGGAGGGAATGTTTCATGGTCGCGTCGTCCAACCCCCTAGTCTAACGTCGATAGCCGATGAAGTTCCTGAGCCTAAAAATGGTGCCACCTTAGTGCGTGATGGTCAATTTATATCAGTGGTGGCTAAAGATGAATATACTGCGTTGTGTGAAGCAAACAGATTAGCTGCTGAGATTAAATGGTTGAATGTCAAAGTGGGCGAAAGCCACCCAATCGATTGCCTTGATGGAACGATTGCTGAGAGCGAAACTCTATATGATAGTGATGAGCTAAATGCCGGCATTACAGAAGTTAGTGTTACACTTACAAAACCTATAATCAGCCATGCTTCTATCGGGCCATCTTGCGCGATTGCGCAATGGGAAGGCGATGATTTGACAGTTTGGGCTCATAGTCAGAATGTTTTCGCGCTCAAAACATCTTTAGCTCGGGTATTGAAACATCCGGCAGCGAAAATCACTGTAATCTTTGCTCCTGGTGCTGGGTGCTATGGCCACAACAGTTCGGATGATGTGGCGCTTGATGCCGCATTAATGGCCCGTGGCGCAGGGCGTCCAGTGCGTGCACTTTGGCAGCGGCAGGATGAGTTTCTGCACGCGCCTTTGAGTCCGGCAATGAAAACACGTATGACTGCAAGGCTTAATAGTGAGGGGCGCATCTTATCCTTTGATGCACATGTTATAAGCCCGCCTCATTCTACGCGACCTGCAGGGCTCCAGGAGCCAAACCTACGCGCGCAACAATTTTTGTCTCTACCAATGCCGATGGGTCCCGGTAATGACGCGCCGCAACCTCAAGGTGGAGCCGATCGCAACGCCGTACCTGGCTATGCAATCCCGGCCGTACGTATAGTTCGGGATCGTCCTGCCGTTGTGCCTTATCGGAGTAGCGCTATGCGTGGCTTAGGTGCATTTACAAATGTTATCGCGCTAGAATCCTTAATTGAGAGTTGCGCCGAAGTGGCAGGCAGAGATGCAATTTCCTACAGATTGGAGCATCTTGATGATCCGCGAGCGGTTGCTGTGATTGAAACAGTGCGTGACATGGCGCGCTTGCAACCGGCCACCGATGGCATTGGATTTGGCCTTGGTTATGCGCGCTACAAAAATAGTGCTGGGTATCTCGCTTGCATTGCTAGGGTCGTTGTTGAAGATGAGGTCCGAGTGACTGATGTTTGGTCGGCGGGTGACGTGGGTGAAGCTATAAATCCTGATGGCACTATCAATCAAATTGAGGGGGGGATAGTACAAGCTATTAGCTGGGCATTGAAAGAAGAAGTGCATTTTTCAGGTGGCCAAAATTTAACTCAAAGCTGGGCTGATTACCCAATTTTAAAGTTCTCAGAGGTTCCGCGTATGGTTACAAAACTTATTGGACCTCAGGACGCAGGCCCGCTCGGTGCGGGTGAAATTTCTTCGGGTCCTGCTGGTGCTGCAGTGGTCAATGCAGTGCGAAATGCTCTTGGCGTTGTACCGCATCGGTTACCGCTAAGTCGCCATGCCTTGGTCGCAATGATGAGCTAACTACATTCGTGATGTTTTGAGATTTTAAGAATTAACTATAACGGATCAATAGTAACTGCATGAATAGTAGGTTTATTTCATACATCTTTCCAAATAATAAATAGATTATATTAATAATTATTGTCGATGTTGTTATGTTAAACAACTAAAGAGTATAACTAATTGAGTTTTTGAACTCAAGTTCAGCTAACTGGTGCGGTGCTATTAAAAGAGTTAAGGATATTTAGACCATGGCCAAACCTCAAAGTATGAGATTTATCGATATAGCATTTTCTGATGGAACTCCTAAAAAGGCGTTTTTGACAGCCTGTGTAGTTGGTACCGTGCTAACTGTAATTAATCATGGAGACCTGATAATTTCTGGAAACTTTCCACCAGTTATTAAGGTTTTACTAACATACTGCTTACCCTTTTGCGTGACCACTTGGGGTGCATACCTTGGGAAAAAAGATAACATATTACAACAACGCAATATTGATAACCTTAGCGGAAAAGAGCTATGACTGAATCTGGTGTTTGGGCGGTTTGAAGGTTGGCGGCGTATCTGGTTGAAGTGTTGTTGTGAGACAGCAGGCCAACCGAAGGAGATACACCACCATGGAAACGACTAACATTGTTGATTTTGCGCGTCGAGACGGGATGACGGATGCGCTGACGGATTTGCTCAGAACGGGAGCGCAGGAATTGATCGCGACAGCTGTTGAAGCCGAGTTTGCCAGCTATCTGGCGCAATTTGCCGACTTGCGCACTGATGCAGGTCACGCTGCTGTCGTGCGCAATGGGCATCATCCAGCCCGTCCATTCCAAACGGGCATTGGGCCTGTGAGCGTGCGCATTCCAAAGGTTCGTTCCAAGGACGGCACACCTGTGACGTTCCGCTCGGCCCTGGTGCCACCCTATGTGCGCCGAACCAAGACGTTGGAAGCGGCCCTGCCATGGCTCTACCTCAAAGGGATTTCCAGTGGTGAAATGGCTCCAGCCCTCAAGGTTCTTCTGGGCCCTGCTGCAGTGGGATTTTCGGCTAATACGGTTTCTCGACTTAAGCACGATTGGGCCACGGAATACGACGGCTGGAGAGAAGCTAAACTGGACGATGAGCCAATCGTCTACATCTGGCCTGACGGTGTCCACAGCGGACTTAGGGGAGAGAATGACAAGCTCTGCGCCCTTGTTATTATTGGGGTAACGGCCTGTGGCAAGAAACGCTTTCTGGCAATCGAGGATGGGGTGCGCGAAAGCACGCAAAGCTGGCTAGAGGTTCTTTTAAACCTCAAAAGTCGAGGAATGAATGCGCCCAAGCTGGCTATCGGGGATGGAGCCATGGGGTTTTGGGCTGCCATGGATGAGGTCTATCCCACGGCCCGCCAGCAGCGGTGTTGGCAACACAAAACGATGAACGTGCTCAACTGCCTGCCCAAGCTGTCTCAGCCAAAGGCCAAAGCCGCGATCCACAACATCTGGCAGGCTGAGACCAAGGACCATGCAGAGAAGGCATTCGATTTGTTCATCAAAATCTATGAACCCAAATACCCCAAGGCGGCGCTGTGCCTGCAAAAAGATCGGGCCGAGCTCATGGCATTCTTCGACTTCCCAGCTCAACATTGGCAGAGCATCCGCACCAGTAATCCAATTGAATCTGCCTTCGCCACGATCCGCCACCGTACCAAACGCTCGAAGGGCTGCCTGTCGCGCGATGGCATGCTGCACATGATGTTCAAATTGGGACAATGCGCTGAACAAAACTGGAGAAAGCTACGCGGCTTTGATTATCGCGCCAAGGTCATCACCGGCATTAGATTCAAAGACGGAATTGAAACCACCAACTTTGACCAAATCGCCGCATGACCAACAATCCTCAAACACCAGATTTGACAATAACTCCCATAATTGCCAAAGCGAAAATAAGTAATATAGCCAAAAATGTTGCAGAATGTTATTCTTATCATTGCAATATAGATGTTTGTTTATTCGTTACTGTAATGAGCTTCCTAATAATTTAAAACTATATTTTTGTATAAGTTAAGTAGATTAGGAAGCTTTTTTATATTAAATCTAGTCCTACCCAAAGAAGCCAAGTCAGTGGAATTCCTATCACACTTGTCACAATAGCTGAAACTAAACATAAGCGCGTTAGTGCTCCAATAGGTATCTGGGCTAACGCGATTCCTATCAGCAGGGGCGGGGATTGGTAAGGTAGGAAAGTTGTTGAGTATCCTATATTATGAGCCATTGCTACTGAGGCTATTGGCCATCCAGTAGCTTCACTCATTGATGCCGCCAAAGGGGCTAAAACAATGGGGGTGGCCGGAGCAATGGTTAGGTGTGACAAGGCCGAAGAAAACCCCGCAATAGCAGTGAGGTCCCACAAGCCACTGCCGCCCTTACCTAGGCCTAAGGTGGGAGCTGCGAACCCTGCAATTTGTTCACCAAGCCCAATCTCTGTCATTACTGCACTAATACCAAAGACTGAGGCAATTAGAAAGGCGACGGAAAAATCAATTTCGGTTTTCATTGCCTGCTCTTTAAAAAATTCGAACCCCGGAAAAAGCAACACTGTGGCCACCGTTAGAGCAATCCAGGCCGGAGCGATCCCGTGCCAGGTATCAGTCGCCCAAAGGGCTATAGCGCACATGAGCACAAGTAGTAGTAGCCGCTGTTTGTGCGTCCAGGTAGGCGCTTTACAAGAAGCTAATTGGGATTTATTCAATTCTACCTCACCTCGCTGATAGGCGAAGAGCATAAATAGCAAAACAGTGAACCGCACCATATTGATTGGGGCATTTTGAAGCAAATATGACCCATAATTGATATGCTCGTCGTAGAGGATTTCGATTGCACCCATTTCCACAATTGTGGGAAGATTAGCAGTCAAAAATGCATAACTTGGTACAAGTGTCATCATCACAGCCGTCATTAACAAGCCTGTATGGCGACGGGAGCCAGGTGAAATCTCCATAGCTTTAGCCAGTGCGAGAGTAATCGGTATCATCACGATGACCCTTGGAATTGCCGATGGGACAAGTGCTCCTAGAGCCAAACCGGCTAAAGACAGAAACCAAACAGCACGCCTGTAGGATCCACCGGTATAAACAAAAGCCGACCGGGCGACTTGGTCGCCCAGGCCGGATGAGGTAATTGCAGTTCCGATAACTAGACCACCGACTAATAGCCAGAATCCACCTGTCGCGAAGCCAGAGAAAATCGTTTCTACGGGCGCCACGTCAATTGCTAGAAAGGCCAAAAATATAAGGAGCGCTGTGGTGGCCTCTGGCAGACTGCGGGTGGCAAATAAAGTTATCCCTGCAGCGGATATAGAAAGGACGTGCAGGGATGTATTTGATGTGGAAAGTACAACTATGAATGCAGTTAAGCAGACAATAGACGCAAAAGATTGAACCACAGTTAGGTTCGAAAAAATACGGTTCAAAGTACATAACTCATGGGAGAAGCAGCGGTCATACTTTGCCGTCGATATCACGATAAACTTCGAAAACTGCTGCAGTGTCAGAATCTTTTGAAACAAGTGACCAACCCTTGTCGTAAAGACTTGAGACTGCATCAAACATAGGTGTGGTAATACCCTGATTACGTATATCCGCACCAATTATTGAAAGGTCTTTTTGAAACATCTCCATATGTGCCGTTGCGGGGGTGTAACTACCTGAAATCATTAATGGCATCCGCAAATCAAGCATTTTTGATTGCCCGGCGCCCTTTGACAGCATGTGGTAAACTACATTTCTATCCACGCCAAGCGAGTCTGCATAGTGCAAGGTTTCAGCTGCTGCGCAGTTGTGCAATGCAACCGCATGATTTGCTATATATTTTAGTTTTGAACCAGCCCCAAATTCACCGGCCTCAATAATCGTATGGGATAGATGCTCCATGTAGGGCTTCGCGTGGGATATTGCGTGGCTCGGGCCAGATGCCATAATTACCAAATCAGCTGTCGCTGCTTGCTTGCCAGTTCCGCTCACAGGGGTGTCAAGTAATATTGCTCCGCCGACTTCGACCGCAGCTTTCGACGCTAGCTTATCAACCATCGCAAAAGTTCCAGTTTCCATCACTATCTGACCAGGCTTTAAAGCCTTTCCAAGAGTTTTGGAGACCGTTGCCAAGACTTTAGTCGAGGCAACGGAAATGATCACAAGGTCACAATCTGTTATCCACGGTCCAACTGATAAATGGACCGTACCACCTATGGTTTCGATGTATTCACGGCTAACGATAGAAGGGTCAGCCCCGGAAACACTTACGCCTGCTTGCAATAAGTTTTTGGCATAAGCACTTCCCATTATGCCCAAACCAATGATACCAACTTTCATTTCGTGACCTTCCTACTTTCAGCCAAGATTGAATAGTTTTTGAGCCGTCAGGCCTGCTACTTTGGCTTTGTCTTCATTGGATAAGTTTGAGCTTACAATGTGTTCAACTGGATCGTAGTCAGCCATATCGAATGGATAGTCGCTGCCCATGATGACCTTATCTGCCCCATACTGCTTAACCAGATACTCAAGCTGGTGATCGGTGAACACCACGCTATCGATCCAGATCTTTTTGAGGTAGCTGGTGGGCGGTTCTGGCAGGTCTACTTCGCAGTCCTTGCGGGCCCCCCATGCGTGGTCGATCCGGCCTGCATACGACGGTAGGTAACCGCCACCATGTACAGCAAAAATCTTCAAGTCTGGCATATCGCGCAATAGACCGTTAAAGATAATGTAGTGGAGCGCCGTCGTTGTCTCGAGCGGATTACCTATTACGTTTTGGAAATAGTATTCGCTGAAACGCCCACCTTCGGTAAATCCATTTGGGTGGATCATAACTACTGCGCCCAGATTTTCAGCCTTCTTCCAGAAGGGGCGGAAACGGTCGGCGCTGATCTCTTCACTATCCATATTTGTCAGGAGCATCACGCCTTTAAGGCCTAGGCCCATCGCACGCTCAAGCTCTATTGCTGCTTCGTTGGGGTCTTGTAGCGGCACAGTGCCAAGACCTACAAAACGATCAGGATTATGGTCGACCCATTCAGCCATGCCGTCATTTACCATTCTACTTGCAACCGCTGCATGTTCAATAGGGGATTGATAATAACACTGCGGTGGGGGCGGTGCGACGACCTGCATATTTATACCTTGCGCGTCTAGAACACGCATTCTGTCTTCTATGTCCTGCATCGCAACCGGCCCACGGTCGGTCTCTTGCTGAGCATTCACGGTATTGGTGAACTCGTTGGCATATTTGATCATTGCGATACGGCTGGGATCAACGTGTGGAACCATATATTTGGCAGCTTCTGGAATTAAAACGTGCGCATGGCTATCCACTGTCATGGTTGAAAGCCTTCCAGGATTTTCTGGTGTAGCGCGTGCAGCGGTTGGCCCGTAGCGATTTATAGCCTCACCCATTTTTTGGGTGTCAATTGTGGAATGTGTCATGGATCTGATCCTGTTGAATTACTTTTAAGAAGAAAGTACCATTGCCAATTAGAAACTCGGCAATGGTTTTTAGTATCTCTAGATTGAAGTACTACTTGTTTGCGGCTAGCCAGGCTGCTGCATCTGCTTCGACAATCGCTTTGTCGAAGTCATTGGCTGCATCGATGTAGGTGTCATTGAGGAAAGTAGATACATCGACCATTTTCTCAATTGCGCCAGACGACACCATGCGCGGTTGTACACTGGTCCACACGTCTGACTGCAGATCACCCATGCGTGCTGTTGTCGAGATATTCATAGGCAGAACGCCCTCAAACAAGCCCATTCCTGCTGCCTCAACTTCCCATTCTTCAGGGACAGCCTTACGAAGCATCGCTTCGACGGCGTCAGGGTTTACTGCACCTACATGCATGCCTTTTGACCAAGCGCGAAAGAAGCCTTCCATTGCGTCGCGTTTTTCTTCGATCGTGGCAGCGTTCATTGCCAGAGTATTGGCGGGGCTAGCTAGCAGCTGTTCCGGCGTTATTGAACCAAGTTTGATCCCGTTAGCTACAAGCGCGGCCCAATCAAATACTGAACCAGAAATGGCCGACACTTTTCCATCACGGATAGCAGCGGCAAGCGTTGGCCCGCTTTCGCCCAACACAACGGTTTTTACATCTTCTATTGTATAGCCTGCAATATCCAGGGCTGCTTGAAGGAAGGAACGATCACGGTCAGAGACTAGACCTACCGTGGTGCCAACAAGGCTTTCCATCGTAGTGTATTTACCACCTGCTAGCACAGCAATGCCTTCGGGTGCTTTTTGCATAACTTCGTAAACTGTGTTGATATTGGCTCCTGCTAGCACAGCGTTAATTGTTTCATTCGTGTCAAGCATGGCTAGATCAGCCTGACCGTTCTGAACAAACGCAACATAGGGGATCGATGTGTCGGAAGGCAGTAGTTTAACAGAGACCCCCTCATCTGCGAAATACCCCAGTGCTTCACCCACTACGAGTGGGAAAAATACTGCTGATCGCGGTGTTGGCTTGATTACTGTGATAGTTGTATCAGCCGCAAAAATTAGACTGGGCACTGCCGTAATAGCTAAAGCCGTAGATAACATCATTGTCTTAAACATCTTCATTTTCATTTCCTCCCAGAAAGTCATTTAAGCGCGTCATGTGTTGTCGAGTTGTTTTTTCCAGACTCGAGCCCGGGCGCGTGACGCTGCCGCGCGGCGGTTTTCGCGACGCCAGAAAACGATCCGGTCGTCAAGAAATTCCATAGTATAAAAGAGCAAAAGGCCAATTAAGGTCATGCTTAGTAGGGTCGCTAGTGATGCCGCCATATTAAGTTGGAACGAGAAGCGGCTCATCAAGACGCCAACGCCATCAGTGGCTTGTGCAAATTCGGCAACTACGGCCCCGATAAGGGCGGTCGTCAGACCAATCTTCAGGCCAGCAAACATTAAAGGAAGTGCTGCTGGAACGCGGAATTTACTAAAAACCTGATAGTTGGTGGCACCCAGCGACTGGAATAACTCCTCACGGTCCTCGTCCACCTGAACAAGTCCTGTGAGCGTATTCACGAAGATAGGAAAAAACGAGATAATCGCAGCCAGAGCGATCTTCGATCCCATCCCATACCCGAACCAAGCTATGATGACGGGAGTAAGCGCGATGCCTGGTGTCACATTCAATACTACCGCATAAGGGATGACATACCGTTTAAAATTTTCCGATAGTGACGAACAAACGGCCAAGCTTATAGCTACGCTGGCGCCAATCAGAAAACCCACCACTGATTCAGTCAGAGTAATGAAAAAGTGGCGATAGATTGTCCCTTCTGTGATGTAGAGTTTGACAATAGCGCTGCCAATCCTACTTGGACGTGGAATAATGATTGATGTGATCATGCCATACGAAACAGCCATTTCCCAAAGTCCAATGATCAAAGAAAATAAAATTAGGTGTGGTAAAACCTTGAATATGAAATCAAAGATCCAAAAAGAGGTCGGAAGTTTTTGAGCAGACATTATCTAATCCCTCCAACTTGGGACATAGCAGCGCGACGCTTGGCGCTGACGCGTTCCCGACCGTTTTCGTATTTCCAAAAAGCAACATAGTGATCGATCTTTTCCATGCCCTTGAAAATAAGAAATCCTAATATAGTCAGCGTAAAGATGCATGAAAAAGCGGAAGCCATATTTAAGTTGCGTGTATAGACTAAGATAAGCGATCCAATGCCTTCGTCGCGCTGGATGAATTCTGCGACAAGGGCGCCAGACAACGCTGCCGTTAATGCCAAACGTTCGCCCGCCATGATGATTGGGATCGCGTCGGGAAATACCAACTTTCGCAGTACCTGCATTTTAGACGCCCGCATGGAGCGGAACAGTTCAAGCCGATCTTCATCTACATTGATTACGCCAGAAAGCGTATTTATGAAGGGGGCAAAGAAGCAAACCAACATGATGATTGCGATTTTGGAACCGGCCCCAAATCCAAGTGCGGCGATTAGCAACGGGGCTACTGCAATTCGCGGAGTCGCCTCAAGGACGATGACGTAAGGCTTTAAAAATCGCCGCAACAACGAGTTGAACCCCACCAGGGCCCCTAAGCCAACTCCCAGGATGGATCCGCCAATCCATCCCATAAAAACAAGGCTCATAGTAGCATAAAGATGATACCAAACGTTACCGTTCTGGACATAAATCAGCCAGAAGGACCGCATGATATTAGATGGGCGGGGGTAAAATAGCGGGTCCAGCCAGCCAATCCGTGACCCAAACTCCCACAGCAAAATCAGTGTGATGAAAATCCCGGCGTGTAACTTTATTCTTTGACTACGCATGCTTCGTTCTGCGTGCCTAACGGCCTCTGGATTTAGAGTGCTATCTGGGATGGACATTACATCTCACCCAAAGTTTCGCGGACTTCCTCTACCAATTTGTTAAATGCGACTGAGGTCTGAAGAGACAACGAGCGTGGGCGCTCAAGGTCGACATCAACAATTTTGGCCATGCGGCCGGGGCGAGATGTCATCACTACTACCTGATCTGCCAAAAATATTGCTTCTGCTATGTTGTGGGTCACAAAAATTGTAGTTGCCCCTACTTCTTCGACTATACGCATCAGTTCCATATTCAAATGCTCACGGGTAAATTCATCAAGTGCGCCAAATGGTTCATCTAAAAGAAGAATATCAGCACCAGTTTGTAAAAGCCTTGCAAGGGCGACGCGTTGTTGCATTCCTCCAGAGAGTTGGGCGGGGAAGGAAAACGCAAAATCTTCAAGGCCAACCAGCTTGAGTAGGTCAAGCGCACGGTTTTTGTCTGCTCTGGTCGGGGTGCCCGCTATTTCTGTAGGCAGTAAAACGTTCTCAAGGGCCGTCCGCCATTCAAGCAACGTCGCTTTTTGGAACATCATACTGATATCTGGGCGCGGCCCAGAAACTTTAGTTCCATGCACCGCAATCTCCCCCGAAGTCGCAGTGATAAGGCCTGATATCAGACGTAAGAGCGTAGACTTGCCACACCCGGAAGGGCCAACAAGCGACACAAACGATCCCCGCTTAATATTAAAATTTGCATCTTGAAGGGCAATCACGGATCCATCAGAAAACGTCTTGCCAACAGCCTGCCCTGTGACAACAACTTCTTTATCTGCGGCTTGGCTTTGCATTGTATTAGCTTTCTTGATGTAATTTATTGTTCATGGACTTGGACCTTTTTTATGTCCGCGTGAAATATCAGGATGCAGCATACGCATTAGTCAACTACTGGCCTGTTTTTTAGACCACGCATGACTTGCACGTGTGATTTTTTGATGTGTTTGACGGATAGGCGGGCGGCAAGTCGCCCATTGCGAGACTGTAGTGCATCAATAATTTTGTTATGATCATCCAATGCTTCATACATAGCTTTCGCTTCTTGATGAAGGGAAGACAGTGATACGATGCACAAACGCTCGTAGTTATCCATCAGGTTGCGCATTGTATCCGAGTGCCGCCGGTTCCCCGAAAGTTCGTTAATTTTGAAGTGAAAGTTTTTATTATAGCGTGCAAATTCCTGTAATGAAGATAGGTCTGCTGTGCGTAAGGCATCCAGTGAGGTCAGATCAGCATTACTGGCATCGGCTGCTATGTGCCGCACAGCGGCGGTTTCCAAAGTCTCACGTAGGTCAAGAATATCGTGGGCATCATTGATCGAAATAGGCGTAATGCGGTGCCCCTGACGGGGTGCAATTTCAACCAGGCCTTCAAACTCAAGCCGTTGCAATGCATCGCGTATGGGTGATTTAGAGACGCCATACTTCTCTGCGAGAGCTACCTCGCGCAATTCCTCCCCAGGTTGCAAGCCGCAAGATATAATATCTTTACGCAGCACATCAAAAATTCGGTGCCTTATTAGATTTGCTGACATCTGATTCTCCGTGATATTCCACAAACTTAAAACTCTCTTAGGAAAGGGGTCAATTTATTGCTTCTAATAGTCACTATCAGAATTTCTGATAGTGACTGAACATCACAGTTGAACGGACTGACCTGTCTCAGCAGACTGTACAATTGCGTCAAGTACTTCGATGTTGTGGAGAAGTTCAAAGTCTGAATATGGGTAGGGCGCCTCGCCACGGATCGCAGCAGCAAAGGCTTCGAGATTTGCAGTGACGCTATCTGTCCAGTCAAAGATTTTTGTCTCTACATCGTCAATGCTGCGGTATCGCTCCATGGTTGCTTTACCACCTGGTGTATCTGGATGGGTCGCATTGCGAATTTCTACCCACATATCGGAGCCGAACACGTGCGTACGAATGAAGTGTGGAGTGTGTAAAATTGCTTGTAATGTCGCTGTCATGCCTGCCTTAAACTGCAATTGCACCGTAACGACGTCGCCAGTTTCCCAGCCCAAACTGCGATCCGCGGTTATGGCGTGCAACGAGGTTACCGGCCCATAAAATGAGATCAACAGGTCCGTCAGATGAATACCCATTTGTGTCATCCCTGCTGCTGGAGCAAAGGCACTGGTAGTACGCCAACTGTCCGATGTGAGGCCTATCAACTTATCGTGGCTGAAGGCCATCTCAGTATGCATTACGGTGCCAACGGCCCCGTCGTCTAGCAATTTACGCAGGGCAAGGATGGCGGGTTCAAAGCGCCGCTCGTGTCCGATACCTAAGATAAGACCGGCTGTGCGGCAGGCTTTGATACTGGCCTTTGCGCCAGCCGCTGATAGCGACAATGGCTTTTCGCAGAAGACGTGTTTTCCAGCGCTAGCGGCTTGGACTACTTGTTCATCGTGTAAATCGTTTGGTGATGTAATAATTAGGGCTTCCACTTCAGGGAAGGACAGTGCGTCTTCATAGTTTTCTAGGACTTTTAGCCCAAGTCTTTTGATGCCGTTGTGCAATGCTTTGACTGGCTCAACAACACAGACTAATTCGAAATTAGGATTGTCGACAAGACGGCGGGCAATGTGCTGACCCCACCAGCCAAAACCAATAAGAGCAGTTTTAATCATAGGGTTCCCTTTGCCTGATTGTGAACGCCAACTAGCGAATTATCATAGTGTGACCAGCCATCCGCTGCCGCAGCTTCCGCTTTTACAAGAGTTGCGTTGATGATACCAAAGGGGCCACCACTACTTTTGGCTAAGTTCTCCATTAACTTTATGTCCTTAATTGCGTTTTTTAGGCTAAAACTGACTTCACCGGGATCTTTGCTCACAAGCATATTTAATATTGGCGGGACACGCTTTTTAGCAGCACCGATGGCGCCCGAACTATCAACTAAAATATTTAACGCCAGCGACGGGTCGACACCCTGTGCCATGGCTAGGCCCACGGCCTCCCCTAATGCGCTCCAATAGACCATTAGGGGAAGATTCACGGCCAATTTCATTGCAGCGCCGGAGCCTATTGGCCCAAGATATTCTAATCGCCGAGTCAATTTTGTAAGTAGCGGCTTAGCACTATCAAAGGCTGTTTTTTTGCCACCAGCTAGCCCCATCAATTGGCCGGAGCGGGCTGGCACCACATTACCGCTAACCGGGCATTCCAAAAATAAACCACCGCATGCTTCTACAGCAACTTCCAAGTTGATCACTGTCTCCGGTGATGTTGTACAAAGCTCAATAATTGTTTTACCGGTCAAATCTGCTTCAAGTATACCTGCGATCCCATGATAAGCTGAATAGAGCGCGTCATCATTCGCGAGAACTGATATTATGAGATCAGAAGCCTCTGCCACTGCACGAGGTGTTTTAAGGATGGTACTTCCAGTGATTCCCTCAGCCTTTGCAGCGGTCCGGTTCCATAGAACCAGATTTTCCCCGATTTCACTCAAGTGTTCGGCAATAGGGCGTCCCATATTGCCTAGTCCAATTATTCCAATGATCATTCTATTTCTCCCGCTATCAATGGAAACATCGTGTCACAAAAGATAGGGCCGTAGAATCATATTTTCAGATGCTAGCTTTCAGGATTTTTAATATTTAAAATCTGGGACCAACCATTCAGAATTTCTATAATGTGATGGGTTAAACAACTTGCTAACAGTTGGGCTGCGCGGGGCGGCGGTGTCTCAGATTTTTCAACAAGGATATAATCTAAACTGATTGGTGGATCCTTGATCGGATTGAGCTGTCGAGTTGATCCATCTCTGTCGGGGTAACAGATGGCTGAGGGCAGAATCGCGACCCAATTAGTTGCAGCCACCATCTCTAAAGTTGCTAACATTCCATCCATTTCAAGGATTTCCGCAAGATGTATCCCATGGCTATTTAAAAGCATGTCAAAGTGAGTTCGTCTTACATTTAATCGAGACGGTACTATCAGGTGCGCGCCTTCGAGAGAAGACAAGGGGACTTCCTCAAAGTGAGTACAGCCCGCCAAGTGAGCGTGGCCGTTTTCTATAGAAGCACTGGAAACTACCATCTCACGATCGCGGCTAATGAACTTTCCTGTTAGTCCGTTAGGAAGCTCAGTTGATGGGACTATTGCAAAGTCAAGCTCTCCGTCTAAGACGCGTCGCATCAAGGAAAAGCTATATTCCTCTAAAAGGGATAGTTCGACTTCTGGAAAATCAGTTTTGAACTGATTTAATCCTGGTATCAGGACGGATCTAGTCAAAGAAGGAATCATGCCAAAACGGACTAATCCGTTGACGCTACGGCTCATTTCAAGCACGCTTTGCTCAGTACTCATGAGCGCCTTTAGTATTTTTGGGCCTTCGCGATAGATAATTTCACCTTCAGCTGTCAGCCGGTATTTCTTGCGTTCACGGATCAGCAGTTGCCTTCCCAAAGTCAGTTCTAAACTTTTGACTTGGGTCGACATTCCTGATTGGGTCGTATTCTCACGTTCTGCAGCGCGGCTAAATGATTGTTCTTCATAAACTGCAATAAAAGCCTGAAGCGAACGTATTTTTATTTTCGGATATGCCATACTACCTCGTTCAAAAAATCATATACCAAATATCATTAAACATCTGAATATTAGATTTGTCTAGCGGGTAGGTTGCTTTCAAAAACAGCCAAGTATGCGGTATCTACTGTAAATATAATATATTTATTAACCATAAGATTTGTTTCTTATTCCCAAAATTAATGGCTGTTCATTTTGAACTTATTGGGTCAGGCTCGTTTTAAGGTGGGGAATATTGTAACTTATGCACTAGCAGGCATTGTTGTTACGCGAATAGCTTATTGGGACTTACTACAAACTTGCTGCAGCCGTCACTTTGTTGCAACTTTTGACTGCTATGCAGAAAAACGGTGTTGATGCTTTTGGTTAAGAATGGATTTGCAGCCTATGACTGAGTCTTCGCAGACGACACATGTTGTGTTGGTGACGGGCCCTTCGGGCGCGGGGCGAACTACCGCGATTAATGCGCTCGAGG